>Ga0315555_1001103_pt1 | contig 19501 bp, 22 predicted proteins | sample SalMarSW160380MG_FD_202113 | JGI IMG/M metagenome (GOLD analysis project Ga0315555, IMG submission 202113) | Salt marsh sediment microbial communities from the Plum Island Ecosystem LTER, Massachusetts, United States - Salt Marsh Sediment SW1603-80 ... | reverse complement strand
TTACGAAGTTGAGTTATCCCGCTATCATTTGTAGCGTGGCTGTATCGAGCGAAAATAAAATTAATCTTAAGAAAACGCAAGTAACTGACATAAAACTTGGTATGAAATTTGTCTGTGGCGGGCGGGATGGGATTTGAACCCACGACCCCCACCTTAGGAGGGTGATGCTCTATCCGTGCTGAGCTACCCGCCCCTTTGATTCATTTCCAATAAAGTAGCTGGATTCTTTAAGTTTTATGTCGATGCCGCAGTAGTTTTACTCGGCACTGGAAACTGGAAAGGTAGAGTTCAAGTTTTTATTGGCAGTTCATAAGCCTTTTAGCATTATCGCGGTAAGATAATACATGCTGGTGAACAATGCAGTGAAGGCGTTACATAAGAAGCGCAGGCACCAAATGGCACGAAACCTAAGCGTTAAAATATCAGAAGCCAGCATGCTCAAATATCAAGCTTTATGGTACTCAAGCTTCATCGCCGTGTACATATGGTTCCTGTATTGGGTAGCCTACGACTTTTTCGTCTGGCAAAAACCAATTGCCGAAGTAAACCCAATAAATTACGTCGGGTCAATTGCAGCAATAGTGTTCATGTGGGCAGGGACTAAAATTTGGAAGCGCAACCGAATCAACGCGGCAAGTCCGCAACAGAAACTACTGCCACAACAACCACCACAACCGATACCGCAACCGACACAAAAACCGATACCACAGCAACCGCCGCAAAAAACAGCCCCCGCCACCGTTCCTGCAAATTCCGCATGCACTCACTATCTTGGGTATTTGCACCAGCGCCAAAAATCACAGGAAATACCTGCAGAATGCCTCACATGCGAACACGTAATCCAATGCATGGGCTCCACAAAATAGCCAGCGTTCACGCTTTCTGTTTTGTCACCGTTTACTCCGCAGCCTACACGGCAGCGTCTGCACCTCCATGCAAAAACCTTAAACTACACTAAACGTGAAGTGTAGTGGTCGGTGCGGGGGTACCCGAGCCAGGTCTAAATAGGCGGCCAGATCTCTGATGCCTAAGATAAGGGGGAGGACTTAAGATCCTCTGGCGCAGGCCTTCGTGGGTTCAAGTCCCACCCTCCGCACCACTATTTCAGGCATAATTTAAGCGTTTTTAGCCAAACAGGCTTAATTTTGGCGTTATAAGTGGGATTTCGACACTGGTTTACCAGTAAAGTGCTTGACTTCTGCATTATGAGATAGCTTCAAACTCTCGGTTCAAACTTTTGCCATTTTTACAGCTACAAACCCTGCTTCGTCGTAGTAACCGCTTTTTGGGGTCTCAAAACGAAGAGGGTTTTCAGTTGGAGCTTGAAACATCGTGGAGCTTATCTCCGCAATTTTAAGTCCCGCTTTTTCTCCCATGGCTTTTAACTCTTTAAAACTGTAAAACGTTGCAATTTTATAAAAAATATTGCCCGCCTCACCTTTTTTCTTGTAGAAGTTTGCCCACGAGCTTTCTTTCAATATTAGACCGAGAATAACGGCGCCGTCTTCCTTCAAAACTCTTGAAGCTTCTTTCAAAACTTTTACGGAGTCCTCCACGAAGCATAAGGTTACAACGATGAAAACAGCGCCAAAAAGTGAATCTGCAAAAGGAAGGCTTTCGCCTTCGCCCCTAGTGACTGCTATTCCTCTTTGCTTTGCAAATTTTAACACCCCGCTGGAAACGTCGATTCCGTATTCCATCTTGAACGCTTGCGCGAATCTGCCGGTGCCCACGCCTACTTCAAGAAAAGGGTGTTTTAAATTTTTGCACAGTGAAGCTATACAGGTCGTTTCCAAGCTGAAAGCTGATTTTCCAAAAGGTTTATCGTACCACGCATCATATCTTTTCGAAAAAAACGTCAAAAACTTGTTCCACATTTAATCTATCTTTTTGTTTGCTTCTTTTTTCCATAATAACACAAGCTCTGAAAGCATCTATGCTCGCGTGGCATTAATAAATAAACGGTAAAAATTCAAGCGTACTTGTGCAAAGCTTGAAAATGGTTTTATGCGATACCTGATAATTTGCTACTCTATCTTCCAGAGGGACAGAGCTGTTTCTTCATCATATTCGCGCTCAAGTTTCTTCCCTTTAAATTCGCGTAGATGAATCTCGGCAGCGAAGACTGTGGCTTCAAGTAGATGACCTGCCTTCGTTTTTCCACTTTTATCTGCGAGAACCGCATGTGCATGAACGAACGGTTTCCCGTTTTTCAAGGATATATTTCCTATGCAACTTGCTATTTCGTGAGGAGAGTCCACTGTTATCTCATGGTACTCGTGTTTTTCTTGATCGTAAAATCCCAGCTTAGCACGTTTCACAGCACCTATTACCGTGAAGGCGGCGGTTGTGATCCTCCTGTCTCCAGCAAGTTCTGTTATAAACCTAACTAGTTCAGAATTGTGCTTGGCACGAATTAGCAGGTTTCTCTTAAGATCAAATTCAGCAACACTCACACTTAGCGCCCCCCTTAGGCTTTTCTATCATGACTTAAAGTTATATTTACCTATTCACTTGAAATAGGAAATGTGACTGCTCAAGCTTTACTTGCCCGCTCGATCATCACGCAAACGCCATATACTACGTCGATACCGTTCTGTTCACAGAATTTGATGGCTTTCTCCGATTCTGATCCAGGTTGCATCCAAACCTTTCTGATTCCGAGTTTCTTACAGGTTTTAACTACGTCTTCTGTAACCTTCGGAGGAACTACAACATTAACAACATTGGGCTTCACGGGCAAGCTTTCAAGATTCGGATAACAATTGTCACCCAAAACTTCATCCGCGTTCGGATTTACGGCATAAACTTCATAGCTTGCATTCTTCAGGTCCTTATATACTTGGTGACCGTATTTTTTTGGATCGCGGCTGGCTCCTACAACAGCGTAAACGTTTTTCTTGCTCAAAAATGCCTTTATCAATTCTTTGTCCATTTCTCATTCCATATTTAGGTTTTTAGTTTCTCATTTACGTCTTTTGTTTATTTTTTATTATGAGCTATTGCATTCGCCGAGCATTTTTTCTCGCATTCCAAACAAAGTGCGCAACTTCTAGGGTTCACGACTATAGGCATGTCGTCAAGCCATTCTATTACTCCGTAGTCGCATACTTTGACGCATTCCTTACATCTAATGCATTTGTCATAGTTTATTTTTATCTCTACAATCAATTTTATCAGTCTTAAAGAAAACGTGTTATTTTCGGTTCCAACATTTGCCTAGGCATTGCGCCCATTACCCTCTCCACAAGTTTTCCGTTTTTGAACACCAATAGTGTCGGAATGCCCATTATCTGGTATTGCATACTAACTTCCCGATTCTCGTCAACATTCAGCTTTCCAAATAGGATTTTCCCGGCATAATCTCGCGCTAACTCCTCTATAACAGGGGCAACTATATGACATGGACCACACCAAGGCGCCCAACAATCAATCACTACCAGTGAATGATTCTGAATCATTTCCTTAAACGTTGCATCAGTTATCTCAACAGGTTTATTCAAGACTATTCCTCTTTTTTCAGAAGCCACACTCCTCATCATTTTGCGCAATTTTGCCTGTTTAATTCTTTCTAATTCCTTGTCTTCCTTGTTTTCCATTTAGATACCTCGCACCTTTATACGTAAAAAGTGTCTGCAATATTTTATCTTTTGCGTGCACAATTTTCTTGAGTATAGCAAATACTATGCTCCTCTTGTCATTCTGCTTCCACATTTTGGGCATGTTTGTTGGTAACATGAGGCGCCTCTTGTATGGAGTGTACTATACCCACATCTACCAAATAGTAGGCAATTATCGTTTAAAAAGCTCTCGCGAACTAGTTCAAAACTCTGAAAACCAGTTCTTGAAAAGCAATTCGTTTGCACTTGGTTGTTAAAACTTCATGCAAACAGATAATAAACCAAAACAAAAAAAAACAGAAAAACAAACACACCATATATTGTATTTGAATCTTTGGTAATTGGGTTTGGCAATGGATCGGTTTTTTTCTGCGAACCTCTTCTCTTGCCATTCTCTCCAATTATATATGTATATATAGAGATAGACGTTCAAAAGAAAGTCTATATAGCGTACGCGTGCTAATCAGCATGTGAAGTATCATGTTCGAAAAAATTGCGCTATTGGTAGGAATAATTTTGATAGCGATAGCGGCAGTTTTGCTGATAGGAAACTTGGGCGCTAACATTTTTCCCGTAGTCTTAGGATTGCTAGGAATATTCGTTATAGGCGTTTTTTTCCTAAGCAAGAAGAAAAAGTGGCTAGTATCCAACAAGTAATGACGCTACAATACAAGCTGTTCTTGCTGGAATTATTACACTTATGCCAAAACATAGGTATGATCGTGTGCTTCATTTGATTTGGATAAAAATTTTATCTCCGAACCCAAACATGCTTTCTGATTGAGCAAGCAAACTTGTAAGCAAAGAAAAAACATCACGCATGCAAAAGCACATCTTTATAGGTGACGACGCATATTGCATTATTTGGTAGAGTTCTGATAAAGGATATTGCGCTTGAACCATTTGTCTTTTATCTTCATTCTGCTCAGACATGGGGCTAAATGTATGAAACTCGGAAATGAAGCAAGAAAACTTGAAATGAAAATGCTGGGAGAAGAAATACTCGACTTGGTTGGTGAAAGGCGAGAAGAAGCCATGCAGGTTTATCGAAAACTTTTGTCTGCCTCAGCAGACGAACCGATGTACCTAACGAGGTCATAGTAGAGTAATAATCGCATTCACTCTAATTCTATCTACACTCTAAACAACAAAACTTTTCTTCACAAAAAACTAGTATTGTACGGTGTCGAGGTGCTGACATCTACGGAACCTCACAATTCTGAAATCAATCTAGCATTAGAGATTTGGGGTTAAGAATTGGGTGCAGATTCCTATATCCGCACCACGATTGAACAATATTAATAGAGGTTATTTTGACGCTGAATTGATATGCAATTTAAAAGAAAGCCATTATCCTGCATGCCCAGTATGCGGTGAACAGTTCACGTAACGAGTGCTCTACGTTTAAAACGCAAATGCTTTCGCTCTTTTTATATATGAAATATTGCGATACTGAAATATGCCTTTTATATCATGCCGCCTCTTTCTTATTCAACGGTGAAAGGGGAAGGCTTAGAAAACGGGGCTTAGCCTTTCCCTATTATCCCTCCTTTAATGCTTTTCTAAAAGCAAAAGCCTTGTTCAGGATGGCAATTGACATTTTTCTTGTTTAGTGGCAATTTATCATGAGCGGAAGCTTCATAGAGGTTCTTGGATATGTCAGCAACTATTACTCTGATGTCACCCTCAGATGCCGCTCGACCTTTGAAAGTTTTGGAAACAGTGAGACAATTGTGGGTAGCCACCAGTACTAATTGCGGCTTGCGCGCTATACAGTGGCCTTAAGAAGTAACTCTTTTATTGAATATTTAATTTATTAACTATCGATAGAATAATCATATTTAAGTGGTCGTCTTGATCTGCCACTATCAGTCTTGCCTTTGCCGTAAACACCGTTGGCCTAAGCATTCCAAAAAGGAGGATAGAGAAAAATTAAAAGAAAAGCAATTGTTTGCTTAGCCTTGGTTGTATTGTTTTTAATATTGATTTTTTTGGGATCAACCACCTCAAACAGCGTCTCTGAATCTTCCGGCGCGCAGTCTATCGCAGACACATGGCCCATGTTCCACCACGATCTATCACATACTGGTAATTCTAATTCAACAGCGCCAAGCACAAACCAAACCCTGTGGAGATTCAACACCGGCGGTCCAGTGGATTCTCCTGTTGTCTCTGATGGCGTGGTTTACTTCGGCTCATTGGACGACAAGGTCTACGCTTTTAACGCTTCCAACGGCGCCGTAATATGGAACTACACAACAGGCGCTAACGTGTTGTCTCCTGCTGCTGTTGCCGAGGGCATGGTCTTTGTGGGTTCAGAGGATTACAATGTTTACGGCTTGAACGCTACGACAGGCGCGTACATATGGAGCTACAAGACAGGGTACTTCGTGGATTCTGCCATCGCTTACTCTAACGGCGTAGTCTATGCAGCTTCGGAGGACGACAAGGTCTACGCTTTTAACGCTTCTAACGGCGCCCTCATATGGAACTATACAACTAGCGGTCAAATCATGTTGTCTTCACCTATCGTTGCGAACGGCATGGTCTACGTGGGCTCAGAGGACTACAAGGTCTACGCAATTAACGCTACGACAGGCGCGTACGTATGGAGCTACACGACAGGCGACATGGTGGTTTCCACTCCAGCTATGGCTGACGATGTGCTGTATATAGGCTCAGACGACTGCAAGGTCTACGCCCTAAACGCGTTTACTGGTGATGTCATGTGGAACTACACAACCGATGGACCCGTGTTTTCTTCACCTGCTGCCGTTGGCGGCAAAGTCTACGTGGGTTCAGTGGATGGACGAGTCTACGCTTTTAACGCTTCGACTGGCGCGGTCGTTTGGAACTACACAACTGGCGGCGCAGTGGCTTCCTCTCCTGCTGTGGCAAGCGATGTTGTGTACATAGGCTCAGACGACTGCAACGTCTACGCCCTAAACGCTACAACAGGCACATGCATATGGAGCTACTTAACCCGTGACATGGTGATTTCTTTACCCGCCGTTGCCAACGGCATGGTCTACGTGGGTTCATGGGATGGGCGACTTTATGCTTTAGATGCTTCTAGCGGCACTCTCGTGTGGAACTACAACACTGGCGGCGTAGTGGATTCTTCTCCCGCCGTTGCCAACGGCATGGTCTACGTGGGTTCATGGGACGGAAAGGTTTACGCTTTGAACGCTACCACTGGGCCTGTCGCCCTAGACGAGTTTTCTAGCGCTGTCATATGGAGTTACACAACTGGTGACATGGTGATGTTGTCTTCTCCTGCTGTCGCTGACGGCGTGGTCTTCGTAGGCTCGTATGACGGCAAGGTTTACGCTTTTAACGCTTCTAACGGCGCCGTAATATGGAACTACACAACAGGCTACGCAGTGGTTTCTTCTCCTGCTGTCGCAGACGGCAAGGTTTACGTTGGCTCAGAAGATAACACAGTCTACGCCCTAAACGCTGCAACGGGCACGTTAGTATGGAACTATACAACTGGCGATCAGATTCATTTGTCTTCTCCTGCTGTCGCCAACGGCGTAGTCTATGTGGGTTCAAACGACCATAACGTCTACGCCTTAGGCGCCTATACAGGCACTCTATTGTGGAACTACACCACTGGAGATGTGGTGATTTCTTCGCCCGCTGTCGCAGACGGCGTAGTCTACATAGGCTCATACGATCGGAACGTTTACGCTTTTAACGCTTCGACTGGCGCGGTCGTTTGGAACTACACAACTGGCGGCGCAGTGGCTTCCTCTCCTGCTGTCGCTGACGGCGTGGTTTACGTTGGCTCAGGCGACGAGAAGCTTTATGCTTTGGATGCTTCTGCTGGCCCTCTCGTTTGGAACTACACAACTGGCGGCGCAGTGGCTTCCTCTCCTGCTGTCGCTGACGGCGTGGTTTACGTTGGCTCGTATGACGGCAAGGTTTACGCTTTTAACGCTTCTAACGGCGCCGTAATATGGAACTACACAACTGATGATATAGTGGTTTCTTCTCCTGCTGTCGCAGACGGCATTGTCTATGTGGGCTCGTACGATCACCTAGTTTACGCTTTTGGTTCTTCACCGAGCGCGCAAACTTATTCTGTATCCTTCACCCAGTCAGGACTGCCTTCTGGAACCAGCTGGAGTGTAACCTTCGACTCTCAGACTCAAAGCTCTACCTCAGACTCTATCATATTCAGCGTGCCGAACGGCGTCTATACCTTCTCTATCACTCCGCCCGATGGTTACATGGCTTCTCCGTCGTCCGGGACAGTAACCGTCAACTCTGCAAACCTTAACGAACAGATAATATTCACTTCGGCCAGCCCGAAGTTGCCATCGCCAATTGTTCTTTCATTAATCGTGATGGCAATACTATTGGCAGCCGTACTATTAGCAATCGTACTCTACAGAAGAAAACATTAACTATATTGTGTTCAGCTCGGCGCGTGCATTTTTGTGACTTCTCTTTTTATTCTCTCTCTTACGGTTTTGGTGAATGTTATTAGTATATAGCCCACGTAAGCGAGTATCGCGCCTATTATATAGTGATGCGTGATAGGAAATCCGAAGGTGCCTGACCATATGGGGTCGCTCGGAGACTGATATGCCAACTCAAAAGCTCCTCAAAAAAAGTCCAAAACCCAATATTGAATAGAGTGTATCCCAGCCAAGTTCTCAAATTTATTTGGACAACCGCCTGCTTCTAAAAGCTTCATTGTAGAGATGTGATAGAAAAAACTTTGGGCATGCACCCACATCTCAGAAAATTGGGCACAAATCGTTTTTCGCTTATTTCGACCAGTCTTTCAGCTTTTGCTGCTTCAAGATATGTTTTTAAGTGTTGAATTGGCTATCTTTGCGGTTGATGCTTCATGTTTTTCAGGCAGGTCCAGCAGCACGGCGACAACTTCTCGTATATCATAGCAGATGGTATCACGCGCGAGGCGGCTGTTGTTGATCCAAGCTTTAACGCGGGCGAAATAATTCGCATACTGAAAGCGGAGAATTTGGCGCTGAGGTACGTCATTAACACGCATGGACATTCTGACCACACTGCTGGCAACGAGGAACTGCATTCAATATTTAGCTTTAAAACCGTTGCGCATAAGCTGTCAAGAACCAAAGCTGACGTCGCGGTGGATGATGGCGACATTATACGCGTAGGCAATATCTCAATAAAGGTAATCTACACGCCGGGACACACCCCTGACAGCATCTGCCTGTTAGTGGACAAAAAGAAACTGTTGACGGGCGACACGCTGTTCGTGGGAGAATGCGGCAGAACAGACTTGGCTGGCGGAAACTCCAGAAACATGTACAACAGCCTTTTCAACAAGCTCTTAAAGCTTAGCGATGATGTGGAAGTTTATCCTGGACATGACTATGGCGCAAAGCCTTCTTCAACTATAGGCAAAGAAAAACGGTCAAACTACACCTTGCAGCCGAGAAGCCTCGCCGATTTCATCGAGTTCATGAAACAGCCCTAGCTGCAATGGCATCAACCTTGACTATCCCTTCAACCTTGTTGGATGCGCCTCGGTTCTTTGAAGATTAACTTCAGTTACCTTAAACGACGCTGTCGCTGCTCATATTCAACATTTTTCCCAAAAACAGCTGAATTTACCATTCTCTTCACGAAGCAAAACGTGGCTTGAAGGCAAAATCACCCAAATTAAACTGCTCCATATATGCTTAGACAGAATTACCATTTTCAAAAAATATGCTGCTTTATGTTCAAAGCTTGCTTCGTTTTCGCTTTCTGTCAGAGTTCACTTATTCAAGATATGTATTCACAAACCAGAAAATTTTTTATTATACTTAGCTCAAGATTACTGATTAATATATAGATAAGCAATAAGAATTGAGAAACAAGAATTGAGAAGATCTAAACAATTATGCCCAAGACTATATTGCAAGAAATTGCTTCCAGTTTCCTTAATAAGGCGCGTTTGGTGAAGTTGAGGTTGAAGGCTGTGCGCGCTGGCGTGTGGTTCAGAGCGTTGCCTAGGATAGACAGGGTGCTTGTTGATTTAACGATAAAGGTTGCAAGCAAAATTCACAGTTTCACTTTAGCTAGAAATCTGCTAGCGGTGATCAGGAAGCTGGAAGGGCTTTTGGAAAGCAGTCTTTCACGGGCGTTTAGGGAAGTGGGTCTTCCGCTCGCGCAGAAGTTCAGTTTGACGGCTCAGAAGTGGGGTAACTCTTCCGCGGAAAGTTGGTCGTCTGATGTATCATTCATAAAGTTCTTAGCTGTAATGCATATTAATGAACCTAAAGCCTTTAAAACCTGATTCGCAATTACACGTTAGGGAGTACATCGTATGATACCAGATATAATCGGTTTCACCTTAGTCGGTGTACTCTTAACTGTCTGCCTTTGGTCACTTTACAACGTGCCTATTTTAGCTACTGGCGTCAAAGATTTCTGCAAAAAACGGCAAAAGTCACAGAAAAAACGCAGCCCAGATGAGCTTTTACCCTCTTTTTCAATTGTCGTGCCAGCTAAAAATGAAGAAGTCGTCATTAACAGATTACTCACTTCACTTTCGAAACTGAATTATCCCGCCTCAAAGAGAGAAATCATTATCATTGAAGACGGGTCGACCGATAAGACCCTTGACATTTGCATGAATTATGCTAAAGAGAATGCTAACGTGAAAATTCTACAGAAGCCTTTTTCTAACGGCAAGCCGTCAGCCTTGAATTATGGACTTAAGCATGCAAAAGGCGACATTGTTGCAGTATTTGACGCAGACAACGTTCCTGATGCCGATGCGCTGATGGCTGTACTTGAATATTTTGAAGACCCGACCGTTGCCGCCGTACAAGGCAAAACTATGTCTCTTAACTCTAAGGAAAACATGCTGACGCAGTTCATATCTTATGAAGAAGCTGTGTGGTGTGAAGCTTACCTTCGAGGCAAAGATACGCTGAATTTGTTCGTCCACTTGAAGGGAAGCTGCCAGTTTATTCGCCGCGACATTTTAGAGAAGCTGGAAGGTTTCGACGAAGCTGTCTTGTCTGAGGACATGGAAATTTCTGCAAGGCTTCTGGAAAATGACTACAAAATCAGATACGCTTCCGATGTTGTCGCATGGCAGGAGAGCCCTTCAAATCTGAAAACGTTATTTAAGCAGCGCACAAGATGGCTCAGAGGCACAATGGAAGTGGCTATAAAATATGGTCGATTGATGACTAAATTAAGCAGAATAAGCTTCGACGCTGAGACAACGCTTTTTGGGCCTTTTATTCTGATTGCTTCATTGCTGCCTTACATGGCTCTGTTTTGGTCGTTTTTCACATTTTTGCCTCTTGATGCTTTGTGGCGTTTTGTAGTGCAGTTTGCAACATTAACCACGACTCTCACCATGCTTATTTGCGGCGTCGCTTTGATTTACATCTCTAAACCGCGGAAAGTCACGAGTCTCCTTTGGCTTCCTTTCGTTTACTTCTACTGGTGCTTCCAAGCTTTCATCGCGCTATATGCGATGGTTCTCATCGTTTTGCGTAGGCCACAAGTTTGGACAAAGACTGACAAACAAGGCGTGGTTACGGATTCCACGATAGTTCTGAAACAGTGAGAACTATTACCAGCGGATTATAAGCAGTCATTTGTTAGCAAACTTGAAAAGCGATACACGGGAGTTTAATGCAGCTAAATTTTAAGGGAACGCTATTCGAAAGAATCACTAAGCCTGAAACTTTCCCCCTGTTAGCTTTCCTACTTCCGTTAGTCATGCGTGCAATCCCTGAGATTTTAATGGGTCCTTACGTGGTGGGGTTTGATACTCTTGGCTATTACGTTCCAAATACACTTGTATGGTTGCGGGATGGTGTGGGTTTTTGGAGTTTCGTGGCGGTGGCTCCGTTTTTGTACGTACTGCTAATGGGTGCTACTTCTGTTGGAATCCCGATTGTCCTATCGTTGAAAGTTATGTCTCCGTTGCTTCTTGGTTTTCTAGGACTGGCGGTTTATTTCTATGCTAATAAGACGTTGGCGTGGTCTTCCCGGAAGAGTTTGCTGGTGGTTCTGTTTGCGACTTTGTATTTTGTGGCGTTACGGGTGTCATGGGACATGCTTCGAAGCGAACTTGCGTTGATATTTCTGTTTGTAACGCTGATTTTCCTTAAGAAAGACGGGAATCCTTTGAGAAACGGTGTGTTGCTTTCGTTGGCTATGCTTTCGGTAGTTTTTGCCCATCAGCTTATCGCTGTTATCATGTTCGCGATAGTTTTGGTCACAATCGTACGTTTATATCTTGATAAGGAAATTGTTGGTCTGCGCAAGCTTATTGTTTGCTCTGTTCCTGCAGCAGCTTTGTTCTTGTTGATAGTTTATGCGAATTATGTGGCGTCTTCGCAGTTTTCGGTGGTGAGTGGTTTTCTTGGCCAGAGTTCCGAGGGATTTCTGGCGCTTTTCGGGTTTGCTTCTTACACCGATTTGGTTGTTGATACTTTAGGTTTTCTTGTTTTCTGTTATTTGCCATTAGTGCCTTTATTGGTGCTGGGTGCTAGGCGGTTCAAAGGTAATCTTCAACTGAAGGTTTGGATTTTCTGGATTTTCCTATCGCTGTTATTGGTTGTTGTTAGCCCAAGCGCGTTTTTTGCAGTTTTTCCTTATCGTTGGACACTGCTGCTTACGTATCCTTTGGCTTTCTATGCGGCAGAAGGTTTCGCCGGCCTTAAAGTGAATGCACACAAAGCGGGTATTGGTGTGATGTTAGCGACATTGAGTGTGAGTTTCATGGTTTTGCCAAACAGCTTGGCATTTCCTTACTTTGGCTTGTTCACATTGTATGTGCCATCATCGATGTTGCAGAACACTGTGTCGTTAAGTGACAGCCAAGACACTGTTAACGCCTTACAGTGGGTTAGAAATAACATGCCTAGTGCTGCGCGTTTGCTTGTTCATGATGTATTCTATGGGTGGGCTTCTTTAACTCTTGATGGGGGTCAGCTAATTCGTTATGGGTATGGAAATCCTGAGACGATGGCGCAAAAACTGGAAGAAAACGGTTCGGAGCATCTGCTGTATTTGATTTGGTGGATCAATGGCAGCGGATGGCATGGTCAGCCTGCTGTTTCTTCTGTTTTTAGAGAGGTCTACGAAAGCGGCAGGATAGCGGTTTTCACGTATAATGCCAACACTTATTTCAGTACTTCCTATTCTGATCAACCGATAAGTATTAAATCTTGAGTTTGCTTCTTTGAAAGGCGAACTGTGATTTGCAGTATGATTAAGGAATTTGCTAAAGAGTTTCCCGCCAAGGTCAAAGCATACACGCGAGAGAATTGGGGCGCTCCCTTTATCGTGGGGTTCATGTTGCTTTTGATGGTTGCAGCGGTTTCTCTGTCGATAGGTGTGGCTGATGTAGCGAATGAAGTGGCTGTCTATGCGTATTACGCTTTAGTGGGTGGGGTTGTCCTCCAACTTGTTTGCTTTCTGAAATACAACAGGAAAAATGGTGAAAAGAACAATGAGTCAAGTTGAGTTGTCGTTTGTAATTCCCGCCTACAACGAAGAAGAATCAATTGAGACCGCACTTGGCACACTAGATGGAGTAGTTAAGGACAAGAGATTACCCTACGAGATTGTTGTGGTGGATGACGGTAGCCAAGACAAAACTTTGTCAAGGGCAATAAAATACGCGAGCAAAAATGGCCATGTGAAAGTGATTAGCTATACCCAGAATGAAGGGAAAGGATACGCAGTAAGGACAGGTTTCATGCAGACGAAGGGAGATGTTGTGGTTTTTGCGGACAGCGATATGGATATTGATTTGGGCGCAGTCTCCAAATATGTTGATGCCTTGGAACATGGAGATATTGTTGTGGCAACTAAGTGGCATCCTGAGTCTAGGGTGGATATGCCTCTAATTCGTAGAATTCTAAGCCATGGCTTTAATGTGTTAGTTAGAATTCTTACAGGTGCAAATCTCAAAGACACTCAAGTGGGACTTAAAGTGATGAAGAAAAGCGCCTTCGCAAAAATCTTTCCACGATTATGTGTCAAGCGCTATGCCTTTGATGTTGAATTGCTGGCTGTAGCGAGCCTTTACGGCTTAAGAATTGTTCAGATGCCAACACAGCTTAGAATCAGGGAATCATTTCGTCTTAAGGAAATGTTCAAAATGTTTCAAGATTTGCTAGGAATCGCATATAGGCTTAGAGTGCTCCATTGGTATCAGCGGCGCATCAGAGCTTATGAGTGCCAAATTACTCCATCAAATTAGAGATCGCGAATATTAGTGTTGAAAAATTCTTTGGTTTCAATTATAATTCCGTGCAAGGATATAGACGACTATACACGCGAATGCATTATACATTGTAATCAACTCGATTATGATAGTTACGAAATTATTCTTCTTCCAGACGATTCAGAGGAAATAATCGATGGCATCAAAGTTATAGCGACAGGGCCAGTATCCCCGGGGACAAAAAGAAACATCGGCGTCAAGAATTCAAAAGGCGAATTTTGCGCGTTTATCGATAATGACGCTTACCCTCAATGTGACTGGCTGACCAACGCTGTGAAATATCTTCAAGATCCCGAAGTTGGTGGTGTTGGAGGACCTGGATTAACTCCTGAAGAAGATGGTTGGATTCAAAAGGCTGGCGGTTTTGTTCTTTCATCCTTTATGGTGAGCAATCTGTCAAGTAGGTATAAAACTAAGGAGAGTTTCGAGTCAGATGATATTCATTCATGCAATTTTATCGCTCGAAAATCAGTAGTTGAAGAGGCTGGTGGTTGGAACGAGAAATACTGGCCCGGAGAAGACACTTTGATGTGTCTGGCAATCAAGCGTCTTGGGAAAAAACTAATTGAGTCATCCGAAGTGGTTGTTTACCATCATCGACGTTCTCTCTTTGGTCCACATTTGAAGCAAGTTTCGAGGTTTGGTGAACACCGAGGTTTTTTTGCCAAGAGGTTTCCTGAGAACTCGCTGAAACTGACTTATTTCTTGCCATCATTGCTTGTTCTAAGTCTCTTTGTGGGGATCTTGCTTTCTTTTCTTTTCTCCTTTCTCGCGTTTGTCGTGGTGCTGGGCATTGTTGCGTATCTTGCCTTAAGCTTAATAGCGGCGGTCTTGCAGGTGAAAAGAGCTAATTTAATCTTATTAGTTTGGTCTGGTATAGTTGTGACTCACATCGTCTATGGCTTGTCCTTCTTGTCAGGCTTGGTTAAGCGTGACTTAAAAAGATGAAAATCAGTATTTCTTATCCACCGCTGCCTTCAGCAAAAGGTGTGCCTTTGCTTGGTCAGAACAGGCAGTTCCAATACTTCCATTCGCCTACGTACATCTACCCTGTGGTTCCAGCTTATGCGGCTACTTTGTTGAGAAACGCAGGGTACGAGGTCATCTGGGATGATGGAATTGCCGAGGATAAACTCTATGGCCGATGGCTAATCGACTTGGAAAAAAGCGATCCCGACGTTATTATGATCGAGACAAAAACTCCAGTAGTGAAACGGCACTGGTCCATTATTGACGACGTCAAGCAGGTTGTGCCCGACTCAAAGGTTGTTTTGGTCGGAGATCACGTTACCGCCCTACCCCAAGAATCCATGGAGAACAGCCAGACCGATTTTATAATTACGGGAGGCGACTATGATTTTCTGTTGCTTAATCTGGTTAACTTCTTAGCTGGCAAAACAAGAACGCTTGAGCCTGGAATTTGGTATCGGGATGGCGAGAGCTTCAGAAACACGGGGCAGTTCAAACTGAACCATAATTTAGATAATTTGCCGCACATTGATCGAGATTTGACGAAGTGGCGGCTATACAGCGAGCGAAACGGAAACTTCAAGGTAACTCCAGGCGCCTACACAATGGCTGGACGTGACTGCTGGTGGCGCAAAGATGGCGGATGCACTTTCTGTTCTTGGCCTACTCTTTATCCTGTTTTTAGAGCTATGAAGCCTGAACGTTTAGCTGACGAGGTTGGCTTGTTAATAGAGAAGTACAAGGTCAAGACTGTCTTTGATGATACTGGTTGTTTTCCAGTTGGCGAGTGGCTTAGAAAATTTGCCCGACTAATGATTGAGCGAGGATACAACGATGAAGTCGAGTTCAGTTGTAACATGCGGTTTGGAACGTTAACTCGTGATGATTATCGGTTGATGAGGCAGGCGGGATTCCGTATGTTGCTTTTTGGTGTTGAATCTGGTAGTCAGGCTACACTTGATAGGTTGAACAAGGGCACGAGTGTAGAAAGTATAGTTAATGAGTGTAGAGTGGCGCGGGAAGAAGATTTGGAGCCGCATATAACAATTATGGTTGGTTATCCATGGGAGATCCGAAAGGACGCATTAGGTACATTAAACCTTGCGAAGATGTTGATGGAGAAAGGTTGGGCTACAACTCTTCAGTCTACAATTGTTATCCCGTATCCAGGGAGCAAACTCTATGCTCAAGCTTTGAAGAACGACTGGTTCAGAATCGACCCAAAAGACTATGCGCGTTTCGACATGAAGGAACCCGTGTTGCGTACGCTTGATATGGCGCCTGAGGAAGTTATGAAGATTTGCGACGAAATCTACAAAGTGTTTTTGTCGCCGAAGTACATGCTAAAGCAATTGGTTCGGATAAGGTCTCTGAGAGATATTAAGTACTCGGTTAAGGGCGCCGCAAAAGTTTTGGGACACGTGAAAGACTTTGCAAAAAACAAGTAGGGCTGTTATCTGGTGGGAAGTTAGATTTTTGAAGTGACTCAAGCAAAAAGAGATGAAATTTTCTTTTTTGACAGTGTATTGAAAGATCAAAAATATGACGAGTTTGAAGAACATTTTTATGAAGAGATTTTCGCCCTTTTGAAACTCTCTGTGGGTAAAAGTAATGTCTTGCTTGATGTTGGCTGCGGGTCTGGTGCTTGGGGGATAAGGCTTGCTAAGAAAGGGTATGCTGTTGTGGGCGTGGATATTTCTAAGGCACTAATTAAATCCGCAAGGGATTGGGCTAATGCGGCTAATGTAAATTTCATGCCTATTTTAGGCGATGTGGAAAAGTTGCCCCTAAAGACAGAAGCTTTCGATATATGTTTTTGCGGTTATGTTTTGCATCACTTTAAACGCTTGCATCAGGTTGTTTTCGAGCTTTCAAGAATTCTAAAACCTCAAGGTGAAATTCTTGCAATAGAACCCAATGGATCAAACATTATAAATAAATTGACTAGAAGAATGATGACAGTTTTTCCTCAGCAGTGGGTTATGAAAAAAGGAATTGCTACTTCGAACGAAAGGGTTCATGAGATTAAGTCTTATGTCAAGATGTTCAATAAAAGTGGTTTTGCCTCTGTTCAATTTTTGGCAATAAATAGGAAAAAGAATTCCACGCCCTTGCGTTTAAGCTTAATAGACCTGTTAAAATTTAGTCGCGAATTGCTTTTGGACGTATGTCGCCGTGCGAATCCAGGCATTATCGGGAAAACTGAATTGCTGATGCGTGTGTCTAAATGGAGTGGATAGGCAAGTTTTGCAAGAAACAAAAAGCTTTCTGCAAAAAACTGAATCGTATCATACACGCGTAAAACCTTCCCGTATAGTTTCTGTTGTTATTACTACAAAGAATGAAGAGATTAACATCGAGAACTGTTTGAAATCCATAGAACGTCAAAGCCTGAAAAACATTGAATTAATTGTTGTGGATAATTTTTCGGAGGATAGAACAGTTGAGATTGCCCGAAAGCACGGCGCAAAAGTTTACTTGAAAGGACCTGAAAGACCTTCGCAAAGGAATTATGGTGCTCAAGTTGCTATTGGTGAGTATCTGCTTTATCTAGATGCGGACATGATTTTGAGCCCGAAGGTAATAGAAGATTGTGTAAAAAAGTGTGAAGTCGGTGCTGTTGATGCGATTTATATTCCTGAGCGTATTATGGGTGAAGGTTTTTGGATAAAGGTTAGAGATTTTGAGCGGAGTTTTTACACGGGCACAGTGGTGGATGCAGTGAGGTTTATTCGAAGAGATTTGTTTTGGAGGGTAGGCGGGTTTGATGAGAGCCTTATAGGTCCTGAAGACTGGGATTTCGATAGGAGGGTAAGGAAAATCGGTCGGACTGGAATAGCTAGTACACCGCTTTATCATAACGAAGGTAGATTCAACATGGAACGGTATTTGAAAAAGAAAAATTACTATGCTGACGGCATAAAGAATTACGTTAGAAAATGGGGACCTAACGATCAGGAAACAATTAAGCAAGTGGGCGTTTGGTATAGGTTGATGGGTGTTTTTGTGGAAAAAGGCAAATGGAAAAAGCTGATAAGAACCCCACTGTTCACCATTGCTATGTACGGTCTAAGACTTAGAGTGGCGTTAACATATCTTATGATCAACCAAAGACCTCTTGCATAGGTCATGAAGTTCATTGTTGTCATTATCTGAAAAATAAATACGGTTTAATGTATGAACAAGAAATGTCTAAGAGTACTGATAATAACGCCTTTCTTCAGCCCTAATATTGGTGGAGTTGAGACTCATCTGGATGATTTATGCGGATATCTTCGAAAGAGAGGGCACAAAGTATTCGTGATTACATATCAACCCTTAACGACAAGGGTTAAAGCTCCAAGGTTTGAGAGCAGGCAAAATTTAGAAGTTCGACGAATAGAGTGGCTTAGCTACAACTTGTTTCTTAAGCTAGAACCGTATCCTCTGTTAGAGTTCATTTACTTGACACCTATGTTATTCGTATATTCTCTGTTATTTTTATTTAGATTTAGAAATTATGTGGATGTCATTCATGCGCATGGTCTTAATGCTGCGTTCGTGACTAAGGTGTTGGCTGGGCCTTTTGGGAAAAAGGCTGTTGTTAGTATTCACGCAATATACAATTTACCTGAAAGACCCATGCTTGCTAGATTAATGAAAATTAGCTTATCTTCATTTGATACTATATTGACATTGGCTAACAGATCAAAAACGGAGTTGTTAAAGATAGGATTGGATAACGCTAGGGTTAAAGTCTTTACGCAATGGGTTGATCAAAGAGTTTTCAGACCGATAAACAAAGTGAAGTGCAAAAAAGAACTCGGGTTGGAAAGTGACTTTGTGGTTCTCTTTGTCGGGCGACTCTTAGAGATTAAAGGCGTTAAAGTACTTCTCGAAGTTGCGAGGAGATTTGCTGACGTAAAAAGTATGCTTTTTGTATTTGTTGGCGATGGTCCTCTATCGAATGAAGTTGCGGTGGCATCTGGCAATTTGGAGAATGTACTTTACATTGGAAAAGTCGAAATTAAAGAATTGATCTCATATTATAATGCTGCAGATGTGGTTATTGTTCCCTCAATTTATGAGGAGGGTTTCGGTCGAGTTATCTTGGAGGCTTTGTCTTGTGGGACTCCTGTCATAGCCTCAAATAGAGGAGGGATTCCTGAAGCTTTAGATTCTTCTGTAGGAATGCTTATAGAACCTAGAGTCGATGAAATCCGGCGGGCGATAGAAAGCTTGTATGCGAATCCAGAGAAGCTTGCAGCTTTCCAGAGAAACTGTAGAGCATATGCAGAAAATAGGTTCAGCGAAAATAATGCAAAGGAAATAGAAAATACTTATAGTGGATGATTCGATGGAAAAAGAATATTACGAAAGATACTGGACGAAAGAGAGTTTTGATGAGCAAGGTTTCGCGCTTACTCCGCCCAAGCATAATGCCCGTGAAATGTGTAAAACAATAGAAGTTTTAAAACCTTATGTAAGTGGATGTGTACTGGATGTCGGATGTGGAGACGGATCTATAACCAACGCAATAGGCAAACTACCGAGCGTCACCGAAATAAATGGAGTAGATGTTTCCAGAACGGCAATAAGCCTTGCAAAGTCAAAATATCCGCATATAAATTTTAAGGTGGGGCAAGTCATTGAATTACCGTTTAAATCCAATTACTTTGACGCTATT
>Ga0315555_1001098_pt1 | contig 19558 bp, 20 predicted proteins | sample SalMarSW160380MG_FD_202113 | JGI IMG/M metagenome (GOLD analysis project Ga0315555, IMG submission 202113) | Salt marsh sediment microbial communities from the Plum Island Ecosystem LTER, Massachusetts, United States - Salt Marsh Sediment SW1603-80 ... | reverse complement strand
TCAGCTGAACTCAGGCACAAGTATAAAATGTCAATGGCTGACAGCATAATCGCTGCCACCGCTTTGCTTTTAAAGGCAACATGCCTTTCTGATGATCCTCATTTTAAGGCTGTAAACGAAATCAAAACGGGGTGGATTTAAAGATTCAACTTAATTTCACATAACATATTTTCAGTGCGTGTGCTTATGGCTATGTTTGAGAATTTTTAGGGCGTTTTCAGTTATTTGTTTGTGTAGACTTTCTCGATTTTCTAATGTGACAGATGTTGTTTCCGCGTCTTCTCTCTTTTTTGCTTCATTAATTAGTGTGTCTTGTGCTTTCCAATGTACAACCGCCAAAACAAGCTTGTGGCTTTCCAGCGCTTTTCGCACGGCATCTTTAAACCTTTTCGAGAATAACTCCATAGGTCCAATTTCATCGATGGCAATAACTTCACATTTTTTCACAGCATCTGTTATCGCTTGAGCGCCGACGGTGTTTAGGTCTTCGATGTTGACGCGGTATTTGCCGACTTGCGGACCGTTTTTCTGGTTAACATGTGCCAGCCATCCACATCTGCCGCTGCTAAGGTCCAAAATCTCGAAGCCTACGCGCGTTCCGCCTTCGCGGACTTCGCGGCTTATCATTCCGCCCACGTGAATTCCTCTTTCTTTCAGAGCGTTAACCGTCTTCATCAGCACAGTGGTTTTTCCGACACTTGGGGGGCCAGTCAAAAGCAGCACACGTTTCGGCAAGGCATACACACCTGTAATAACCAGAAGTCTAATATTCCCATAAATTTCTTCTCTCTAACCAGCATGTGGAGCATAGCCAAACAATGGTAGACGCTGATTTCAAAACGGATTTTCCAAGCGAAACAGTGAAAGAAGGCAAAGTAAAAGCCGTAGTTCCGAAACTTACAGCCTTCGTGAAGCAGCCTTCCGATTACGCGCCCTCCAAAGCACCAGTGTTCTATAACCCAGTCATGGAGTTGAACCGCGACATATCCGTCTTAGCCTTCCAAGCCCATCAACGTGTTGTTAACAGGGAAATTTCCATATGCGAACCCTTGACGAGTTCGGGAATTAGAGGCATCCGCTTCGCAGCCGAAATCCACGACGTCAAGAAAGTTTTAATTGGCGACATCAATGAGAAGGCCTTCAAACTCGCAAAGCACAATGTATACTTGAACGGGCTTCAGAACCGCGTCACCGTCCAGCACAAGGACGCAAATTGTCTTCTAAGCTGTCATGGCGCACCCCGTAAAAGATTTGATATTGTAGATGTGGATCCCTTTGGTTCTCCCGTGCCATATTTGGACTCAGCTATCCGCGCCTTGCGCAACAATGGACTCTTAGCTGTTACCGCAACAGACTTAGCGCCTCTGTGCGGCGTCCACTCGAAAGCCTGCGTGAGAAAATACGGCGGAAAACCCCTGCGCACCGAGTACTGCCATGAACTTGCTGTTCGCCTTTTAGTAGGGTGCATAGCCACAGTTGCGGCGAAGCATGACATTGGCATCCGCGTAGTCTTCAGCCACTGCACTGATCACTATGTGCGAGTTTACGTTACAATAGGTTACGGTGCAAAAAAGGCGGATGGAAGCGTCAAAAACCTCGGTTACGTACTGCACTGTTTTAGCTGTCTGTACAGAGAAACCGCGAAAAACCCCTTCGACAAACGCATCGAGAAATGCCCCGAATGCGGCTCAAAAATGGACTACGCTGGGCCTCTCTGGCTGGAAAAAATTTTTGACAAAAGGTTCTGCGAGTTAATGGCGAAAGAAAACGCGCACACGGCGTTCAGAAATAGTGGAAAAATCACCAAACTCCTAGCTTTGGCAAAGGAAGAAGCTGAAGCACCAGCAACGTATTATGTTCTTGACAAGATCAGCGACAAATTAGCCTTGCCAGTGCCTTCCGTTGACGCACTGCTTCAAATTCTTTGTGACAGCGGTTTTCAGGCTTTTCCAACGCACTTTAATTCGCGAGGCATAAGAACTGAGGCTCCTGCCTTGACCGTGCAGAAACTACTGCGGAAGCTTGTAGCAGCTGCTTAGGCAAGTTTTTTTGAAAGCGTGTATAACAAAAGTTTAAGAGTGAAATGGTGAGAAATTAAAGGAAGAGTGTGAATACCGATGACCGAGAATATTAGTGTAATAGGCGCGGGAATGATCGGCGGCGCCATAGTGAAAAGCCTGTTGAAAAGCGGATACTCGGGTAAGATTTCAGCAGCTGACTGCCAACCAGAAAGAATCAGAGCAATGGAAGAGTTAGGTGTAGTTGCAACCACGGATAACCGAAAAGCCGCAGCCGACGCCAAAATTGTTTTCGTCTGCGTCAAACCAAGTGACGTGGAAAAAGTCCTCAAAGGAATAAGCAAAGAAATCGAAGGCAAACTCGTAATCTCCACCGCCGCCACTGTACCACTAAAGTTTTACAAGAAAACTGTTCCCAAAGCCAAGTTCGTCAGGATAATGCCAAACATCGCCGTTATGGTGCAAGCGTCCTACACTGCATACTGTTGTGAAGAAAACGTAACCCAAAAAGACAAAAAGAAAGTTAAAGACCTCTTGAACATGATGGGAATATGTGAGGAAGTTGACGAAAAATACATGGACGCCATAACCGCCCTGACCGGCAGCGGACCCGGATATCTCTCCATAATAATCGAAGCTTTGATGTACGCTGGGTTAAAGGTGGGCTTGCCCAGAAATGTGGCTTTGTATGGCTCCGCGCAAGCTGTCTTGGGAACAGGAAAACTTGTTCTAGAACTGCAGGAGCACCCAGCCAGAATAAAGGACATGGTCACAACTCCGGATGGAACAACAATCGAGGCAATATACGAGCTCGAGGGAAGCTCAATCAGGCAAGCGCTGATGCGCGCGGTTGGGGAAGCAGCCAAGAAAAGTCAGCGTATCCGAGAAAAACTAAGCATAAACTCGCAGTAACACTTGTGCTAAACTGGATTCTGAGATGCTCGAAGCGGTTATATTTGACTGGGACGGAACCCTCGCTGACACCAGACAGGTGGTTGTGGCTTCGTTCCAAAAAGCCCTCAGTGACATCCACTGCGAAATCAACGGTGAATTCATTGAGCGCCGCATCGGAATAGGCTCAGCAGAAACCTTCAGAGAAATACTGCGGTCCTCCAAGATGCGCTTCGATGAAACGTTGATTAAGAGCCTTGTAAAAAAGAAGATTCACAACGAAATCGAAATGAGCGCGGATGTGAAACTGTTCGATGGCTCATTAGACCTTCTGGAACATCTGCAGGGCAAAGTTAAATTGGGCTTGGCTTCTATGAACGACCGGGATGTCATCAACAATCTTCTCAAAATGACAAATACTCAAAGATTTTTTGACGCCACCCTCACAGCTGACGACATCTCTAAGCCGAAGCCTAATCCTGAAATCTTCTTAAAGTGTGCACTGAAACTGGGGATTAGCCCAGAAAGGTGCTTGGTTGTTGAGGACTCAATCTTCGGCGTTGAAGCCGCCAAAAAGGCAAGAATGGGCTGCATTGCTGTTCTTACTGGTGTTTACTCAAGAACGGAGTTGGAAAACGCAGGCGCAGATTTGATAGTTTCTTCGTTGAGGGAAAAAGAAGCGATACTGCACTTTGTGCTAAATTAGCCTCTGGTTGATTAAGCCATGCGTGCCGAGTCTAAGTGCTTCGAATTTCAATTTTTCTGATCTGGTTTTCCATGTCTGTGAACAGGACTTTGCTGTGCATTCTAACGAGTTCCGTGTACACATTTATGGGGTCTCCGTTTTTGTTCAGCATTTTTGCGTTGTAGGCGCAGATGGCAATCATGGGCAACTCGAGTGTTCTGTGCAGTTTTCGTTCATAGTCAAGCAGTTCTTTGATTAAGTTGTGTTTCAGGAAACATGCCATTTCTCCTGTTACTCGAATAGCTGGAAAGCCTTTGGCTCTGCTCTCTTCTTGGAGTTTCTTCCATAGGTTTATCGTAGTTTCTGGATTGAATTTTCCATTTATGATGTATATGTCTTCATATCCAAGGATGCGTAAAGCGCCGGTTTCTTCGTATTTTTCCATCTTTCTGTCGAATTGCCTAATTGCTTTTCTTATTTCACTCGGTGTTTCATCGCTGGCTACGTAGATTCCTGCTTCTCCATTTTCCAAGCCCATCTTGAGGTAGTTGAAGAGAATATCTCGTTTAGCTTCTGGAGAATCGTAAACGAGTATTACGTGATTTGAGGTTTTCAGTTGTTCCAAAATGGTGGTCAATTTTTCTGGAACAGAATCCGTTGGAATGTTCTCCCAGTCCAAAGAGCTATGCCAAAGATTTTCGAAATTTCCCTGCAGAAGGGACACGAGGCTCTTGTTGTCAGTCCAAAGACAAGGGGTATCCGCCATGTTACCTTCAATGGTGGTTCCCACTAACGCTTGAGCAAAATCAGAGAGCACGTAATGAGTCGTGGCCAAATTAGTGTATCTCAGATCAGCAGAGTTTCCAGGAGCTATTTGTTCTTCCAAAATTCTGGGAAGGGAACTTCCACTCTCAGGGGCTTCTGCTATAATGCGGATTTTCACTCCCCTTTTAATAGCCTTTCTAAGCTGATCCGAGAAAGTGTATATGAGCTGCATGAGCTTAGTTGTAGAGCAAGTCAAGTTAAGTTCCTCATTCGAGCTTTCAATAATGTTCAACGCTTTGGTTAGTATTCCGTCCCTTTGCGAAATTAAAGCAAAATTGGCTTCTTCAGTAAATACGGCTGGTTTTAAACTGTTTACGTCAAAATCTCTCAAAAATTCCTTCGTTTTAACTTTCAATCGAGTTACTCTCTCGGAAGCCTTCTCCTCTTCGCGTTTAACCAAAGCGGCAATGGCTTCTTTGATGGGAGTAGCCCTAATCTTGGCGGGTGTCCCCAATAATTTCTCAATTAGCCCCATTTTCTCGAGTTTTGGCAATACCCTGTAAACGTCTTCTCGGCGCACTTTTGAGAGTTTCGAGATTTGACCAACAGAAGCTAAACCGAGTTGCGCTGTAGCTATATACACTTTCGCTTGGTTGTGTGTTAGTCCAAAATCAGACAACATTTCTGTAGCCTTCTCAACAGGTGACAAATTGTTTTGCACTCCTTTAATGAGTTGACTGTTACTGTAGTATCACAGTCACATATCTTTAAAAATTTTTCTAAACTATACTAAACAATGTCCTAAGAGTACGGACTAAGGGGAGAAAATAATGTTAAGCGAATTAGTCGAATTTAAAGGGGGGAAGCCGCAAACGTTTCAAGTGATGTTCCTACGGAATGAGTGCAGCCAAGAAGTTGAAGTTCACGAGGCTGAACAGGTTGATTTCTTGAAAATTCAGGAGCATCTCGAACGAGGTGAGTCAGTTTTTATTACGAGCAAAAACTCGCAGAAACTAAAAGCAGCCAGAGAAAAAGATGTAAAGAAAGTAAAAAGTAAAACCAAATCTCGCGGACAAGCTTTTTACTTTAGTCACCTCTGATTACAGACCTTAATCGAGTGGTATACATCGCTTATTCTTCAATAGTAAACCGCATTCGAAAGTGTAAATTTCCAAACTTAATATTATCGCAAGAACTGCATTAACTCGTGTTCTAGTACGAACTATGCGCAATAGAAGATTCTTTCACAAGAGTTATTTGTAGATGCAAAGTAAAGGATGAATTGCGGGAAGGGAGAATGTACAAGGATAGGCTGATTTCTTTAAGTCAAGTCACTTGTGACCATGCAAAACAGAGGCGATACACCCAAACACGCTTCGACATATTAAACGGGTTTGAGATAGTTTTAACAAGATGCATTAACTGCCATAAAATCCTCGCTTTTGAAGTGAAAAAACTAACCTAACCATTCACTCTTAGCCTATTACATTGAAGAAAAGTGCAAATTTTGAACAAATAAGCGTGCGTTTTTTTACATGTTTAAACCAAAGGAAAGCCCCAGCGGTAACTCTGCTTAAATACGGATTTTGTTTCATTCCTTTGCACCATTTAATAAATGAGTTGAAATTGAGCTTTCAACTGCTTGGCGCTTTTAAAATGAATAATTGAAAAAACGTTTTTACAGGGTGTGAGATTTAGCCTGTTGGTTAAAACAATCTTTTATGTTATGTTGTCCCTTCCTAAGGAAGGCAGGTGAATCGCATAAGAGACTTCAGGAGTGAAACTGATTTTGGTTGATCGGTTCGTTGATAGATGGAAGGAAAAAGAAAAACAGCCGTCTCTTATTTCAACAATTAAGGGAATAGGCAAACCATCTCAGGGCTTAAAACAGCAAATCAATACCGTTGTCCAACGGATAGAAGCGCAAAAGCACAAGTTAGATAATGCATTGAACCGTTTTGAGAAACGAGATGCGGTAATCTTTAAACGCATTGTAAAAGCCCTCTCAGAAAAGGATACAATGCGCGCAAACGTCCTCGCAGGTGAGCTCGCAGAAATACGGAAAGTTGAGAAGATGCTAATGCATGCAGCGCTTGCCTTAGAAAGCGTTTCTTTACGGCTTAATACGGTTTCAGAAATGGGCGACGTAGTCACAGTATTAGCCCCCGCAGCTGGCGTGCTTAACAATATTCGCTCTGGAATGGCAGGTATTCTTCCAGAGGCAGGTCGCGAACTGGAAAACATCGGCGGTTTGCTGACCGAAATAGTTTCCTCAACCAACCAAAGCAGTGGTATGCCAGTGAATATTGGGGCAGCAAGCGCAGAAGCAGCGAAAATCTTGGAGGAAGCAGAATCAGCTGCGGAGCAGAAACTAAAGGAGCAACTTCCCGAGGTGGCTACCGCAGTTTCCATGAGCGAGAAGACAAGCGTGGAGACTTAGCGCAAGTAAGCAGACGGATTAAAGACAAACCTCCGTTTTCCACCTTTTTATCAGCTAGCTCACTTTTCATACGTTATCGGCGGTTATTATTTCTTGATTCCTACGAATAGTTCTCTTCCAGCCATTAGACCATTCTTGAGATATTTTGATTTTAAACCTGCATCCTTTATAATACTAAGTGTCTTGTTGATTCCGAAAAGACCTAGTTCATGTCTATCTACGAAGTACTTGGCGTCTTTTCCTCTTTCAGCGATTAGAATATGCATGTTCAGAACCGCTGTGGCTTGCCTGATTTTCGACACGTTGATTCTCGCTATTTTGGCGTCTTTTCCATCATAAATTGTAATGCGTGGCTCACCTTTCACGTAGACCGAGTTTACGTGTGATGGCTCGATGAGTGCTAAACCGCCTTTCTTGAGATGCTTGGAAAAGTTCCGAACGGTTCTCTCCAGATTTGAGTAGTTCCTTACGTAGCCGATTGAACTGAGCAGGCATGTGATGACGTCGAATTGTTTCCCAAGCTTCAAAGTTTTCATGTCTGCCTCTTTAAAGGTAACTCCCTTCACATTTTTTCTTGCAATCTTGAGCATAGCCTTGCTGACGTCAATGCCAGTGCATGAAAAGTCATCTTTCAAATGTTTAAGATGAAGCCCAGTGCCGCATGCAACGTCAAGAAGGGTGTTTCCCCCTGTTTCTAAATATTTTATGATTAGGTTTTGTATGCGAACGGCTTCGTCTAAATAGTCCCTGAAGGAATAAACCCTGTCGTAGTATTTTGCTAGCTGATTATGTAACAATTGTTTGCTCATGGTTAGCATTATAGAGCTTAGCGCCTAAAAATTCTGCGGCGAAAACTGGCTTCTTAGCTACGCGACGAGTCGCGTAAGGTGTAGTTAATTGGTGCTGCGATAAAAATATCAAGCACATCCTTCATCTTGGCACTATTAATCTCACAATTGACCATTAAAGCACTTTTTTACGGTGATAATTTCCCTTTTTGTTAGTAACGTATAATAGAGCGCTTGGTTCTTTCGGCAGGCAAAATAGTACCGCTTAGAGTGCGCAGACCTCAAAATTGCGAAAGAACGGATCTGAATGTCCGATGAAGTTTAACGAAGACAAAGGAGAAGCACTGAAAACCCTTTTGAAAAAGCAGTTCCCGTTGCTTGGAATTTTGCTTGGTGCAGCCTTGTTATCAATCTCCTTAGGACCTTACTCTAGTTGGGATTCGCAAATAGAATTCACCGCTGCATCGGGAGTATTCAAATGGGGTCTTCCTTATACAACATTTGGAAATCTAATAAATGTACCACCACTCGGGTTTTACATTGATGTACTCTTCTTAAAGATCTTCGGCTTGTCCTATGAGCTGGCAGTCAATATAATTACTTTGTTTAGCCTCGGATGCGTTTTTCTAGTATACAAAATCGGCGAGGTATTGTATGGAACGCGAACTGGATTGTTCGCAGCTGCCCTTTTTGCTTTGACCCCTTGGCAGGTGATTATGTCAAGAGTTTTTCTGGTCGATGTACAATGCCTTTTCTTCAGCTTACTTTACTTGCTTGTTGGGATTTGGGCAATACGGAAGGACTCTCTCAAACTCTTTTTCGTGGCAGGGGTTCTTTTCGGTTTTGCTCTTCTAACAAAACTGTTTGCCCTGTTCATGTTGATTCCGCTTTCGCTGATTTACATTTACTGGAGACCGAAAAATCGAATGCGCATGTTAGAGGGAATACTCGTCTTCTTTTTGCCTGCTTTCCTTCTTCAATATTCATGGTATGTGCTTATTACAGGGCGAGGATTGTTATCCGCATTTCGCCATGATGACTTCAACGTATACTTGCCTAGTGGTTTTGTTCCTTTGCCTTTCTTCAGTTTGAGTTTTTTCAGTGAGGTTTTAGGCGTGTTTTTTCTCCTAGGGACTTCTTTTTCTCTGCTATTTTCGTTTCTGCGAAGAAAGTTTTTCTCAAAGATTCTAGTTTTTGATCTGATCTGTTTTGCGACTATTGTTGGTGTTGTGGGCTTAAACACGTACTTAGTGGTAGGCAACGGTATGTTGATTCCCTACGTTAACTCCGTTAAGTATGACTATCTGGCGCTTCCGATGTTCTGTTTGTTGGCTGCCTCGTTGGCAAAGAAATGTTCAGTATTTTTTAAGTGGAAAAACATTAGCGGTAAATATGGTACAGTGATTTTTTATGTTGCAGTGCTGGGTCTATACCTGCTGCTGATTTCAATGATTTTTAACCTGTTGTCTCTTGGCATGATATCTAAGTATGACTGGTTGTCGTTCAAGGTTGACGGCGGATTTAGTTATTCTTTTGAGGTGCTTCCACCGATATTGGATAGTGGGCATCTTTGGGCGATTCAAATTTTTGGTTTTATATTGATTCAGTTTAGTCTTTTATGGGCTGTAAGGGACAAATTAGCGTCATTCTTGCGTCACGCTGAAAACAGCACTGTTTCTTCCGCAAAAATAGTCTAGCATAGTTGTGGCTGACTGTGAAAAAGGAAATCGCGCATGACGGCAGTTTTCATTCCAGTTTTGCTATTCAAGAAATGGAAATCATTTGCAGAAGATATGGCACTAGAACAAATGCAATGACGAGGTAGACGATGAATAACCCGATGGTTATCAGCAGGTTTCTGAGCAGGTTTTTGCTCCATGCTGCCCCGAAAGGAACTCCAATTGCGAACCCGATAACGTGAGAAATGTATGCGATGTTGCCTTCCACGCCATAGTAGACAGCTAACACGTTGTACACGATATAGATGATTGCTACAAGTCCCACAGGCATCAGAAAGAAAATAGAGAATTTTAAAGGTTTAACCAGCATAGCGATGGCAGTTAGCGTGAAGATAGCTGCTGAAGCGCCAATGAGGAAAGTTTGTGGTGTATAGAAAAAGATTCCTAAAAGAAACGACATTGTTCCACCCACAAAGAAGGCTAATAGTGTTTTTTGGGCTCCCAACTCTTTTTCTAGCGTGTTGCCGAAAACAAAGAGGAACAGCATGTTTCCAGCTAGATGCATCAAATCCGCGTGGAGAAACAGCGCCGTAAACAAAGTCCACACTCTACCCTTAAGCAGGTTCTCTCCGCTAAAAGCCAGGTATTCCGTGGTCAATTCGGGGTCTCCCACGAACCAATAAAGCAGAGAGACTAGAATGCAAGCAATTATTATCAGGTTAGTTTTGTTCACGCCAATCATTTTTCTAGACGGATTAAAATTTTTTAAAGCTATCGCCATGACGTTAAACCATAGACATAAATGCGCTAGGCTGTGCCAGCATAACTCGGAAAGCTTGTTTGTCAAATAGACCTATAGTACTGATGTGCTCGGCGAAACTTATACCCCCTCTATATATAGAAAGAACTGGTTCTGGTGCGTTTTAGGGTGACTGCCAAATTTTTTGTTCGCGTTGCGTATCGGGTGATGACTTACCGGGCACATCTCATTGTTCTAAATAAGCTGACTTATTACTAGGGTTAAAGATCAGTGTGAATCCTTGGTCTTCAAGAAAATCGTTGCCTATCAAACTTGGAATGTGTTGCACATCTCGCAATGTTTTTTTGTCTATCTTGGTGGGAATAAGTACACCCATACTCGTATTTACAGAGAAATATTGTCCATTTTCCATCTCGAAATTTAAGTGAGAGTTAGGAAGTTGGTGACGTAGAAAGCGAAACCCCGCTAAGAATACTGATTGCCTTTACGCATAGTCTTAATTGGTAATTTGAGTTTAAGCGCATCGGTAGGTGACAAGACAGTATAGGGGCTTCCCGTGTCAACTAACGCTTCTATAAAACCGAAAGAATGAGAGAATCGTAAACTGAAGGGAAGAAAACAGAAGTTGCGATTGCTAGCGAATTTCCTTACATGACAAGGGATACGCACCGTTCAGTTACCTTTAGAGTATAAATGAAACATTCTTCGGTGGAATAGCTTCAAGTAGCAAGCATGCTGGGTTATCTTTCTTTTTTTCGAGTTCTTCCAAGAGGGTATCTAGATTTTCGGAGACGGCGATGATGTCTTTGTTTTTAACGGCAACTACTTTGCCCTGATACTTTTTTAGGCTCTCATAGTGCTGAGTAACCCATGCGCTATCTTCTTCAAGTCTCTCTAAATCTTTTGATTTTTTCATGCTACAACCCAGTTTTTTATTTTAAATTCTAACTTTATATTTAAGGATTGTTAACTACATATCTTAATACTTAAGATACGCCTTTAAACCTTTCTCCTTTTCAAATTAATTTTGTAAAAACTCCGTAATAAAGTTATAGCGAAGTTTTCTATAGAACAAACATGCAACCACCTTTCTTTTAAGTTCTCGAACCAATTTAACGGAACAACTGAAAAAGAAAAAAAGCTCATTCGCTTTTCTTGCTAGCGTTCTGTATTAGAGTTTCCACTTATTTTGTCCTTCAATGATTATTCCACATGCTTCTGCTGGAGTTTTTCCGCTTAATGCTGCGTGTTCACTGACAAAGCTCTAATAGTGCTTACAATTTGTTGTTTTCGATGGAATAGTATTTTTAGAGGTGCTGCAGTTTACTTTATCCGAACAATTATGAGCGACTTGGATATAGCAAAAAACAGGCTTTACAGGGAAGATTTAACTCTTATCATAGTGAAGAAAGGTGAAGTGCTTTTTGAAACGGGTTCTCACAGAATTTCGGGCTTTTTAGGTGCAATTGAGCAGTTGGGCGCTGGGCTTGAGGGTGCTTCAGTTGCCGACAGAGTAGCGGGAAAAGCCATTGCGCTCCTGTGCGTTTACGTGGGCATACGCCATGTGTACGCTGAGGTTTTGAGCAGAAAAGCCAAAGCCGTGTTCGAAGAAAACGGCGTCCGCCACGAATGGAAGGAATTGGTGGATAACATTCTTAACTTGAACAAAAGCCGAGTATGCCCATTCGAAAAGGCAGCGGCTGACATATCCGACCCTAAAGACGCTTACAAGGCATTTAAGGCGTTACAGGAATCCTTACAGGCTTACAAGTGAAAACATGCAGTGCAGTCTGTGCGAACTGTTTATATCACAGTAAGTTGAAGAGCTAACGTATTATTAAGGAGTATGAGCGGAATGGGTAATGAGCCGTTTCATGTGACTGACGCGAACTTCGATGAAGCAGTCAAAAACAACAATGTGGTTTTGATAGACTTCGGGGCGGACTGGTGCGGTCCATGCAGAGCCTTGGCACCGACAATCGAGGAATTAGCCAAGGAATACTCTGGGAAAGTGCTTGTCGGCAAACTTGACGTTGACAAAAACCCTAAAACTGCCGAACGCTTTCAGGTTTTCAGCATACCAACACTAATCGTGTTCAAGAACGGCTCTGAAGTTGACAGACTGGTCGGCCTCTGCCCCAAAAATAGAATAGAAGGCTTACTGCAGAAACATCTGTGAATGCTAAGCCTAAGCGTCAGCTTCTCGTTTTCTCGTACATTTTTTCCAGCGTCCACCTTATGCTGGACTTAAGCTCTCTCAACCGCTCCTCATCCACGTTTCTAATCACTATTTCGCGGAGCAAGTCACCTTCACGGACAATGTTGTAAGCAAACATTTTGTCAGCCGTCAACTGCCCCGTCCTCACAAGTTCATTATCTTTTTCCTGCATCTTCGCCAGCACCCTTTCCACCAGAAAATGGCTGAAAGGCGGCGTGTCAACGCTGAAGTTCTTGCTTTCGTCTGGCAGAACGTGCAGTGCTTGCTTGTCAACGTAAATTATTGCCAGAGGCTCATCGTTCATCGTTTTTAACGGGATAACGCTTTCAGGTTCTGCAGCGCGCGGCATAGTAGGCTTCTCTTCTTTAACTGCAACGGCTTCTGTGGGCAGCGCCACTTCTTTAGGCGCTGCGGTTACTTCCTTCATGTCTCCGCGTTTGAACCCTTTTTCAAGCAGAATCGAGTCCACCGTTTCCAGCGTGACTTGGAGTTCCTGGAGTTCAGAGTTTAATTCTTCAATTCTTTTTTCAAGTTTTTTCTTAAATGTGACAAGCGCCTTCATTTTCTCGGAATCTTGCGACATTCGCTTCACGCGCAATAGTTTAGGCGGTTAGTGCTTATCAGTCTTAGCTTTTTAGCCGTTCCATGGCAAAACCCTGCTACGCCTCGCTGATTTTCTTGAGCTGGTTGCGGTACATCTCCACCACTTCCGCAGATGCCGTTGCGTCTTCAGCGGCTTTGTCCAGTCTGTAATTGCCCGTGAAGCGGGGAAACCGAATCGCCAAGCCGCTGCCCTTGCGTATGGAGTCCATAGCACACATGTGTATGGGGCTTAACGTTATTTCGGCGCCCAGAATTTCCAGAACCACGGCGGGCTCGAACCAAACATCAGCCTCCAGCATAGACTGCACCCGCGAATGCTTGCGCGGAATCATGTGTTTCTGCAACATCTCAGGAATGTTTGCGAGGTCCTTGTCTGTGAAGCCTGTTCCGCACTTGGTCACGGTTTCAAACGTGTCCGTAGCTGGGTTGTATGTTGCGAGGAGCAGGGCACCGTATGTTCCTGCGCGTTTCCCTCTGCCGTGGAAAGCGCCCACAACTGCGAGGTCTACGGTGTCTGTCATTTCGCTTTTATAGTCTCGCTTGTATTTTATCCAGAGCCAACCGCGGGCTCCAGCTTGGTAAACTGAGTCTTTTCCGATGGCTTTGCAGATTAAGCCTTCGCAGCCGTTCTCTATGGCTTCCTCAAAGAATGCTTCGAGCTTTTTTGCGTTGTTTGTTATTATGTGCTTGGCTGCTTTGACTAAGTTGTTTTCTTTTATGGCTTTTTCCAGCGCCTCTCGCCTGACGAGGTAAGCGTCTAACGTCAGGTCTTTGCCGTCGACGTAGAGGGCGTCGAACATGAAAAGCGAAACTGGATATTGCTCCATGGCTTTTTCAATGCCGTATTTGCGTCGTCGGTGCATCAGTTCCTGAAACGGAAGCAATTCGCCTGTTTCAAGGTCTATGGCGACGCATTCGGCTTCCAGAATGGCTTCTTTGGCTTTCACTTGGTCCTTGATGAGTTCAATCGCGTCTGGATACTGGCTAGAAATGTCCTCTAAACGTCTGGAGTAGAGAACAACTTGGTTGCCTTTCTTATGTGCTTGCACGCGTTCGCCGTCGTACTTGTACTCCGCTACGCATTTTCCGTCCAGTTTCTCCAAAATCTCTTCGGGAGACGAAAGCCTCTCCGCCAACATCGGTCTTATCGGCTCGAAAACTACCACCCGAAACTTTTTTATTCCCTCTAAACCTTTCTCAGCGACTATGTTTGCGACTCTGCCAAGGTCCGAAGAGATGTTGTAGGCGCGTTCTATGAGTTCGCGGGCTTCCTTGCCGCCGCCGTACGCTATCGCCAAAGCGTCTAGAACAGTCATGTCCGCTATGCCCAGCCGCAGGTTGCCAGTCACTGTTCGCATGATGTACTTAGCTTCTTTCGGCGAAGCGTCTGACAACAGCCCAGCTAAAAACGCCATTTTAGAATCCACCGCGCCTGAGCCTGTTGTTTTCGCCATCTTGTCAAGCGTCTCGTAAACGCGTTGCGCTGTTAGAGTTTTCTGGAAAAAAGTAGTCTGTTTCTTTTTGGCTAGAAAGTTCTGAGCGGTTTCGCCGATGTCTCCGCTCTTCTTCAAGTCTTCTTCAATTTCTTTCTGTCTTCTTCCCGAGGCGCGCGCTAAGGCTTTTATGGCGAGTTTTTCCGCCACGCCCATTTCGACGCCTTCGAAGTCTGGGTACAGTTTGCCCTGGGTGAGGTAGACGACTTTGGCGATTACGTCCTTAGGCGTGTTTTTCAAGAGGTCAACTAGCAAATCTGTCATTTCAAGCCGTTTTGTGGTGGCTTCAATTTTCTCGTAGGCATCAGCGATTACCGCGTAATCCACCAAGTAAACCTCACAGAATATACTGCAGAGTACGGTATTAAAATTTCATCCATCCAATAACCCTTCAACTTGTATATTTTTACGAGAAAAAGACTCGTAGACAATCTCAACGAAATAGGCGTTTGCAAGAAGAAACACTTATCAACTTTCGAAAGCGATTCTAAGAGTAGAAAACCACAATAACCATGGAAGTGGGCAAAATCAAAGTTTTGCTGCTGTCTGAACAAGAAATCGCTGAATTGTTGTCAATCGAAGAAGTCATGGAGGTTGTTGAAAAAGCCTTCAGAGAAAAAGCATTGGGCTATGCTCAAATGCCTCCGAAGGTTTACCTCAACTTTTCAAAGTACAACGGCGACGTGAGAGCAATGCCCGCCTATCTTGAGAGGCTGGACGTAGCATCTGTTAAAATCGTAAATTCTCATCCTGAAAACCCCAAGAAATTTGGCATGCCTACAGTCTCGGCGACGGTGGTCCTCTTGGATCCAAGGAACGGAGCGTTGCTATCGATAATGGGCGGAAACAACATAACAGCCATGCGAACAGCCGCCGCCGGAGGCATAGCAGCCAAATACCTCGCCCGCAGAGACTCCAAAACCGTTAGTTTCATCGGTGCAGGGGTCCAGGCTAGAGCGCATCTGCCGGCGCTTCTATCGGTGTTTCCGAATCTTGAAGAAATCAGGGTCTGCGATATATCACCCAAAGCAGCAGAAGCTTTTGTTTTAGAAGCAAAAAACAAAGCTGCTCAATGCAGAATTGTAGTTGTTGGGAATGAGGCGGAAGCCGTTCACGAAGCCGACATAGTCGTCACTGCAACGCCTTCAAAGAAGCCTTTAGTTTTTGACGCGTGGGTTTCTGAAGGGACGCATTTAAATTGCATGGGAGCCGACGCGCCTCTCAAAGAGGAATTAGACCCAGCTATCTTGAAGAGAGCGAAAATAGTTGTAGATGATTGGGAACAAGCCTCTCACAGTGGAGAAATAAACGTTCCTTTGTCGAAAGGCGTTTTATCCAAGAAGGACGTGTGGGCAGAACTTGGGGAGATTATAGTTGGAACCAAGCCAGCTAGAACCTCAAGGGAGGAAATCACAGTATTCGATTCGACGGGCTTAGCCATTCAAGATGCTGCAACAGTTGAATTAGTCTACAAAAAAGCAATATCCAGAAAAACTGGCTGCTTCATAAACATTTAGGCTTTCTGCCTCATTGAACCTTGGTTGGATTAAATTTTCATCTCGGTGCTGAGAAGGTATTTGTTAAGTGATGAAATGTGGATAAAAGGTTGTTTTACAGTCCATCCACTAGGTGGGCTGTTCCATCAGGGCAGTAGACTTTGCCGCCTTTCTCGACGACGCAATAGCGTCTGCTGCACGCTTTCATCTGTGAGCAACCATCGCAATCTCTTGATAGCAGTTTTCAGTCGCCTCCTATAGTTATCTTAAAGGCAAGACAAGCATTTTTGTTGAACAAGCTGGTTCGCTTGTTCGCACAGATGCTTCTATGCCTCGGTGAAGTCACATGGAAATGGAAGTGGCACTTTTAAACGTTTCGCGTTAAAATGAGAAAATCGCCTTTCTGAATATACACTACTCGGTTGAAGAAATCAAATTGAAGGGAGCAGCTGTGTTTCAGAAACCATCATAATGCATTATCTGGCTTAGGGGTCGCATGCCTCGATGCGACGGCGTCTCATCTGGGTAACCCACGGGAATTATCGCCACTGGTTGTATGCCCTCAGGAGCATTTAGCGCTCGTTTTGCTTCGTCTTCGTTGAATGCTCCTATCCAGCACGCGCCTAGCCCGAGCGAGTAGGCAGTTAAGAGAATGTTTTGAGTCGCAGCTGCCGTGTCTTGTATGCAGTATAATGTTTTGCCGCGATAGCCGTAGCCCATTGAAGAGCGGTTTTCGTTTGCGCAAACAACAATTACCACGGGTGCTTCTTCAACAAATGTTTGGTTAGCGGCTTGGGCAAGTTTCTTTTTTGTGTCTGGTTTTTTGGCGATTACGAATTCCCATGGTTGAATGTTTCCCGCGGACGGCGCATGTCTTGCCGCATCAATGAGTTTTTCAACCGTTTCTTCGGGCACATCTTGCTGTTTGAAGGCTCTTATGCTTCTTCTACCTTTGATCGCTTCTGAAAGTTCCATACCCCTTTCACGCATATAGAGCATGGCGTTCTTGCGTAAAAGCCTTAAGTTTTAGTTAGCTTTTATTATTCTTGGATGATGAGCTTTAGAGTCACAGAGCCAACGCGGTGATAATGACTCGACGGGCGAGCTGACAAAAATCTGAATTGCGCAGGTTCCAACTTTTTGATAAGCTGGACTTGATCCCGTTTGGGGTTAGTCCCACTGGACTTGTAATTGCTTATGCTGCAAGAGTTCTAAATTTCCATATTTAGAACATAGTTTTGCTCTTTCAAATAGAGATTTATGAGTCCATATGGGGGCATGTCTCTTTGCAACAATGTAGGCTGCTCAATGCTAACAGTCTAATTAGCACTCAAAAACTTTATTTTCCTTGAAAATAATGGTATTTGGTTATTATGAGCATACTCAAAGTCGAGGATTTATCGGTTAAAGTCGAGGACAAGCTTATACTCAAAGGCCTTTCTTTCAGTTTAAAGAGTGGAGAGAGCCATATTCTTTTCGGGCCGAACGGTTCTGGAAAGACAACACTTGTCGGTGCACTTATGGGTCTTCCCCAATTCGAGATAACGTCTGGAAAAGTAACTTTCATGGGAATCGACATCACCGTCAAAAGCGTTGAGGAAAGGGCGAAACTCGGCATGGTTATGAGTTTCCAGAATCCCCCTGAGATTACGGGTGTAAAACTGGCTGATCTTTTGAAGTTGTGTTTAGGCAAGAGTGCTACCGACGCCTTCAGCGAAGAGGAGAAAGCGCTCATAGATGCTTTTAGACTCACCGCATTCTTGGACAGGGATATTAACGTCGGCTTCTCCGGCGGGGAAAGGAAACGGTCTGAGATTCTGCAGCTGATTTTTCTGAAGCCGAAGCTTCTGCTTTTGGACGAGCCTGACTCTGGCGTGGACGTTGAAAGCCTGCGGCTTATCGCGGGTGAGATACAGCGGTACGTTGAGCGCAGTGGCAGTTCCGCGTTGATAATAACGCATAAGGGCGACATACTGGATTATGTTAAAGCCAAGTACGGTTGCATACTGTTGGATGGCAAGTTCCACTGTTTTACGCATCCTACGCGCATTTATGAGGAAATCAAGAAGCTTGGCTACGAAGAATGTGTAGCCTGCAGAATAAGAACAACGGAAGGATGGAAGTTTGAGCAAGGAAAATGAACTCATGAAGGTGCCGCATCAGGTTCTGGAAGAAACGTACAAGGCAGGCATGGAAGCGGACGAGAAAGACCGCTCTGGCACCTTTTACCATGTGGACCAGTCCACGATTTACTCGAAAGTCAACGAGCTTTTCCAGGGAAAAATCGAGCTCATGGACACAAAGGCGGCTTTGCAGAAGTATTCTTGGCTTGGCGAGTACATGTGGAAGCTTGTCGACAAGGATAAGGACGAGTTTACCCGGAAGGTGGCTGAGGACTGGAGCGGCGGCTACTTCATGCAGATTATGCCGGGCGCTGAGATAACGTTTCCTCTGCAGTCGTGCCTTTTGATTACGCAGAAGAACTTGGAGCAGCGCGTTCACAACATCATTATCGCTGAGGAAGGGTCGAAGGCGCACATCATCACCAGTTGCGTTCAGCACTCAAGTGTTCCGAAGGCGTCGCACCTGGGCGTATCGGAAATATACGTTAAAAAAGGCGCCACGCTCAACTTCACGATGATCCATCAGTGGAGCGAAAACACGCTTGTGCGGCCTAGGAGCGCGGCTGAGATAGGTGACAGGGCTGCGTTCGTTTCGAACTACGTGTGCATGCGGCCTGTCAGGGACGTGCAGATGTACCCCGCGGCTTTCTGCAAAGGCGCGGATTCGACGGTGAGCTTCAACAGTATCCTGTATGGGCACGGAAATTCTCTTTTGGACATCGGGTCGAAAGCGGTTCTCACAGGGAAGGGCAGCAAGGCGGAGATGGTTAGCCGCGCCATAGCCCGTGAAGGCTCCAAGATGATCATCAGGGGCTTAATAGACGGCGGCAGCGCTGACTGTAGGGGACACTTGGAGTGCCGCGGGCTGCTCATCGATGATGAGGCGTTCTTACAGTCCATACCAGAGCTTATAGCCAGAAAGAAGGGCGTCGAGATAACACATGAAGCTGCGGTGGGCAAAATCTCAGAGAAGGAGATAACATATTTGATGACGAGGAAAATGTCCCGAGATCAGGCTGTCTCGCTGATTATACGCGGTTTCATGGATGTGAGCATACTAGGCTTGCCAGACGCCTTAAACGCGGAAATCAAGAAGATAGTGGAAGCCTCTGCAGAAGCCAGCTAGGCACGCTCTTGGTTCCAAAGTGAGGACTAGAGTTGTTGAAAAAGGACATGGAACACTGCGTCTAAAGGTGATGTCTGGCGTAGAAATAGAACCCGAAAAGTCCAATTAGTTCAAAAATCGATAATCAAATCATGCAACCAACTTATCGGGTTATGTCATATTGAATAACAATTTTTGACTATAAGTGCTGCAAAGTCTCGAATCTTCGACCGCGGTTTGAACCTTGACCTAAGGTATTTATGCGTGAAAAAAGACACATATGACGGAACGCACCGTTTAATAAAACAATACGGGCGAGCTGACACTTTCATATACGGAAAATTTATCAGCAAAATAGTCGTGAAACACTCAGTCAAAACGCAACTAAAAGCGCGAAACGAGGTGAACAGCGATATGGTAATGGAGATAAAGGTTGACGCTTCCGAACTCAAAAGCGAAGGAAGCGAAGTAATCCAAGAGCTTGCTAACTTCAT
>Ga0315555_1001096_pt1 | contig 19605 bp, 19 predicted proteins | sample SalMarSW160380MG_FD_202113 | JGI IMG/M metagenome (GOLD analysis project Ga0315555, IMG submission 202113) | Salt marsh sediment microbial communities from the Plum Island Ecosystem LTER, Massachusetts, United States - Salt Marsh Sediment SW1603-80 ... | reverse complement strand
TGCTTTTATGGTTTTTTATCTTTTATGAATCTGCTTATGAAAAGCTTACCACCATCGAAGCGGCCCGCGCCATACCCGAAGCCGAAAACGCAGCGACCTTATATAATAAACTGCCCCTATATGACAGCGACCTGCTAAAATACGACTTCCCGGACGAATCCATCGAAGATGTAACACTGGCAAGGCCATGGTCAGGCGAAGATTATCCCGAACTTGCCGGGTGGTTCGAGGAACGAGAAGATATTATCGATGATCTAATCAGAGCTTCAAAAATCAAACAATGCCGTTTCCCGATAACCGATTTTCCCAAAGGCAAGGGTTTACACTCTCAAAGATTGGAAGCGATGCGAACATGGACGTTTTTTCTTGTCCGTTCTGCGAACAACGACATCGCCGAAGACCGAATCGATAAGGCTCTCGAAAAATGCTTCTGTTTAATTCGCATGGGCAGGCACAACCGCCGGCAGCCGTTCTCCCTGGATTTTTTAATCGGTATTTACATCGAGTCAATGTCACTAAGAAGAATGCGAACCTGCATAGTGGAAAGCGACTTGACCGACGAGAATCTGCGGTCCATAGAAACGGCCACGGCACAACCAATCGACGAATGGACAAAAGATTGGGATAACCTGCTAACTGTCGAAAAACTCTATGTACAGATGCTGCCGCACACATATCCCAATCCCGGTTGGCGGTATAAATTGAAAGAATGGTGGGAAAAAAGGAAGAATCAGCAGGCTAAAATCGATGAACTTAATGAAAGTTATACGCGACTGCTTGCGGATCGCAGGGCAAACTTTATCCTGATTGCCCTTCGACGATACAGGAATCAAACCGGCCGCTGGCCTGAAAGCCTCAAAGAAATTAAACCTTCAATAGCGGAAGATATCCTCATCGATCCGCAGAATAACGGCCCCTTTGTCTATAAACTTACCGATGATGGTTTTACCCTGTACAGCAAGGGCCGAAATAATATCGATGAGGGCGGAAGCGACAAAAACGGCGCCGATGACAGGGCCATCTGGCCGTTGCAAATCCCTCAAATAAATAACAAAAATTCAACCACGGAATAATCCGTTGGAGAAAGAAAAGAGATAGAATGATGGGAGAACAAAAACAGGAGAGGAAAAAGCCCGGCCGGGGGAGAATTCGATTACGAAAACCACGGTGAGCGATTTTCATTATATGGCAAATTGATTAATATCTGGCCTCAATAGTAAAAGCTTTCCTTGACCCTGTCACCGGTAATCCGTTAGAATACGAAAATCATGGTGAACGTTTTTCGTTATATGGAGAAAAGATAAATATTTGGCCGGAATAAACTAAACTTAAAATGTCATTCTGTCCCTGGGACTCCATATGGAGAACCGAAGGTGAAGAATCTCCGGTAACGATAGCCAGATGCTTCGCCTTACGGCTCAGCATGACAACATAGAAAATTATGGATAAACAACAATGAGTAACAATTACACAACAATCAATTCTTTATCACAACATGAAAACGGGGAAGTTACTTTAGCCGGATGGCTGTACAACAGTCGGGCGAGCGGCAAAATCCAGTTTTTAGTCCTTCGAGACGGTACGGGATTATGCCAGTGCATCGTCGAAAAAGGCAAAGTCCCCGACGAGCTTTTCGAGCAGCTCAGGCATCTCGGGCAGGAATCGTCCCTGACCGTTACCGGTACGGTGCGGGCCGATGAACGAAGCCTCGGCGGCCATGAGCTGGCTGTCACCGATGCGAAAGTCATCTGCCCGGCCGAAGGTTATCCCATTACGCCTAAATCGCACGGCATCGATTTCCTGCTCAAAAACCGTCACCTGCACCTTCGCTCGCACCTGCAATGGTGCATCGGCAAAGTCCGGCACACGGTCATCGACGCCGTTCGCAGATTCTTCAACGACAACGGCTTTACCCTTATCGATACTCCCATCTTCACCGCTATCGCCGGCGAGGAACAGCAGTCGCTCTTCGAGGTCGATTATTTCGGCAGCCCCCTGCACCTGACCCAGACAGGCCAGTTGCACCTGGAATCGGCGGCGATGAGCTTCGGCAGGGTCTATTGCTTCGGGCCGACCTTCCGCGCCGAAAAGAGCAAGACTCGAAGGCACCTGACGGAATTCTGGATGGTCGAGCCGGAAGTGGCCTTTATCGATCTTGACGGCCTGCTCGAACTTGCCGAGAATTTCGTCTCCAGTATAGTCGCACGGGTCCTGAAGGACAATAGATCCCAGCTTGAAACGCTTGGGGCCGACATCGCATCATTAGAGAAAATCACGCCGCCCTTCTACAGACTGACCTATACACAGTGCGTTGAAATTTTAACAAGTGAAAAGGCCAAAGATTTCCTCGCCCGGCAGTTACAGGATATGCAGGAACAAAAAAAGCAGATGGAAACGCGAATAGCCGAGCTTGACAAACAGCAGGCCGGTCAAATCAAGCAGTGGCAAAGGGACAAGAACGCCGCCGAGCTGATTGAATTGCACGCCAACCTCGCCGAGATGGATACGAAGATCGAAAATAATCCCAAACACGCTCAATTGGCCGCCGAATTTACCTGGGGCAAGGACCTCGGCGGCTCGGACGAGACCATCATCTCGCAGATGCACGATAAACCGGTCTTTGTCACCCACTATCCGAAGCAGGCCAAGGCTTTCTATATGAAAACAGACAGGGACAACGAACAGGTCGTTTTGAATTTCGATACGCTCGCCCCGGCGGGCTTCGGCGAAATAATCGGCGGCTCGGTCAGGGAGGACGATTACGACCGGCTTGTCGCGCGAATCAAAGAACAGGGACTCGATATTGAAAATTACGAATGGTATCTCGACCTGCGAAAATACGGCTCGGTGCCACACGGCGGGTTTGGACTGGGTATCGAAAGGACCGTCGCCTGGCTGACCAACCAAAAACACATCCGGCAGTGCATCCCATTCCCGAGAATGATGGACAAAGTCTATATTTGATATAACCATTTCATGGAAACCTGGACGATACAAAAGCTGCTTAACTGGGTGACACAATACCTGGCCGAAAAAAGTGTCGATTCGCCGAGGCTAAGCGCCGAACTGCTGCTCTCTCATGTACTGGGACTAAAGCGAATCGAATTATACACACAATACAATAAACCCGTCCCAGAACAGCAGCTAAGCAGACTCCGCGAGCTTGTCAAACGTGCCGGCGGGCACGAGCCGATTGCCTATCTCGTCGGCAAGACCGAATTCTATTCGATGGAAATAAATGTCACGCCGGACTGCATGATTCCCCGGCCGGAGACCGAGTTACTCGTCCAGAGGGCCGTCGAATTCCTGCGAACCCGCAGCAGCATCCAATTTGTATGCGATTTATGCACCGGCAGCGGATGCATCGCAGCAGCAATCGCAAAAAATTATCCGAGCGCCCGCATAATCGCAACGGATATCTGCGACGCCGCCCTTGCCGTGGCCGCAATAAATGTCGAAAAGCACCGGCTACAGGACAAAATCACACTGCTTTCCGGAGATTTATTCGATCCGATTATTCCCCAATTAGACGTCGGTAAATTCGATTTGATTGTCTGCAATCCGCCTTATGTAAGCAGTAGCGAATATGAAAAGCTCGATAAAAACGTAAAGGATTACGAACCTCTCCTGGCACTGCTGGCCGGAGATGACGGCATGGATATTTATCGCAGAATCATTGAAAAAGTTGACCGTTTCCTGAAATCCGACGCCGCTTTAATTCTGGAAATCGGCTATGCCCAGGGATCAGCGATTCAAGAAATGCTCGAACAAACCGGAATTTTTACCGAAATAAAAATTGAAAAAGACTTCCACAACAACGACCGCGTTGTCTCGGCCAAAAAAATTTCTTCCTGATTCTATGCTACTGCTTAATATATCCATCCCAACTGGTCGGTTTATGGTAGGCATATCTATCTCATTATATTCAGAATATTATACCGACCCTTTTTATTTGCCCTATTTTAACCTGAGTGACACAGCCAAGAGTAGCCGAATTTAACACTTGCGGGTTTTAAAAAAGCCAGATTCTAATAAACAGAATCTGGCTTCGGAGGAGGGTGATGAAAAGCTGATAATAGCTCTATAAACTCTTTATCTCAACCGAATGTTTCTTCTATATAAGAAATCGAATAAAGAGCAAGTTTTTCTTTAAGAAAAAAACAAGTTTTACTAAAAATACTTTTTTTAAAACAGCAATCAAGCATTTAATGGCAAAAAAAGTCAGTTTTATTAATTTTCCAAAAAAGCACCCGATTCCAACTCGGAATCCATATACTTTACGCTTGAAAAAACACACTTGTTCTCATATATTTTAACGGAGTGGCTGTTACTTCTTTCGTATAAAGTCGTGTTGGATACAGATTCGGCGAATATTAAAATAGTAAAGCAATAACATGAGCTCCAATATCACAATAGTAGATTTGCTGGAAGCCAAACAACAGAGACGCAAGATAGCCGCGATAAGCTGCTACGATTACACAACCGCCCTGCTTGTTTCACAGAGCGATGTTGAAATGATAATCGTAGGCGATTCCGCCGCCCAGCTCGTGCTTGGCTTCGATTCCACGCTGGCGGCGACTATGGATTTCATGGTAACCATAACCGCAGCGGTCCGGCGAGGGGCGCCGAACGTCTTTCTGGTCGCCGATATGCCATTTTTATCTTACCAGGTGACAACAGCGGAGGCGGTTAAAAACGCCGGCCGATTCGTTACCCAATCGGGGGCGCAGATGGTGAAAATCGAGGCGAACAGCGCGCAACTGGATGTGATCAAAAAGGTAAGCGACGCCGGCATAGCGGTCATGGCACACATCGGTATAAAGCCGCAATACATCAGCAAGACAGGCAGATTCAAGGCCGAGGCCACGACGGCGGAAATGGCGGCGCAACTTATATCGCTGGCTAAGCAAATGGTTGAAGCCGGGGCAGGTTCGCTGCTGCTGGAAGGGACCGCCGCAGAGGTGGCGGAAATTATCACGCAGCGCAGCGAAGTGCCGGTCATTAGCTGCGGCTCCGGACCCGGTTGCGACGGGCAGGTTTTAATCGCACCCGATATTCTCGGCACGACGCAGGGACGTAGTCCCAAGTTCGCAAAGAGCTACGATAACCTCGCCGAGAAGACAATCGAAGCATTCAAGGCGTACAGCAAACAGGTCCACCAAAGCGAATATCCGGACAAAGAGCACAGCTACCACATGAAGACCGGCGAATTCGACCGTCTCAAGGAAATACTCAAGCAGTAATTTTAACTTTTAAGACGGCCGGGCCCTGGACAAAAGCCGGTGACGTTCAAAGTGACGCCTGGCCAAAATGGATACGGTCTTTCGAAGACTACTAAGATTAAAAAAATCTTTCTTTCACGCCCTGAATTGTAATATGCAGGAAAATCCAACTGTTTTATAACATTATGAAAATAAATACATACATCAGTATCCTGATAACGTCCCTGACCGGTATAATAATGACATTATCCATTCGAAAACCTTCGTCGACCTTACAATTGGGACTGCTGATAACAATTCCCTTTGTGATATATGCGTTAATCTATTCGATATATTCGTTCATACGGAGATTATTTAGCCATAAAAAATCTTCCTCTTTGCGGTTTCTGCCGTTGTTTTCGATAATAGTTATCTTTTTCGTGTCAATGTATGCCGGTGTTTTTTTGAACACCAGGTTATTTAAAAAATGCAAACCGTCAATGGAACATTTCATTAAAAATCTGGATGATAAAAAATCGTTTCTAAATACTTTCGAAGGAGAAATTGAAATACCTGATGAAATATCCAACTATATATACGGAATTCATACCCAGGGATTTTATCCAGGTAAATTTGAAGCTTTATTTTTCTATGGCGGCGGATTCCCTCTTAAATATTCTGCGTGGTATTATTCGTCAGACGATACACCTCCGAACCCGGAGTACGGGTCTTGTTGTCAACGTATCGAACCCTATTGGTATCGTGTTAGCGACTGAAACGGCATAACTTACATAAAGTTACATTAAAAGTAAACAACCGTAATTCGTCTATATATACCCAATTCGTTCACTAATTTCCTGAAGAATCGTCGTTATACGCCGAATATCTGCTATATGCAGAAAAATCGTTACATCCGGTATCGCTGCCGGCACTTATCTATAGCCTTTGGATGATCGATCGAAGAAGGATAAAAATATACTTCTTAATCTTTAGCCCTTGTTTTGTTCTCACCCTCTCCTCCGCAAAACAAGGGCTTTCTTAATATAAAAACCGGGGTATAGAAGAAATTATTAAAAAAACAATCAATATTATCCGCTCACAATCGCCTATATATATGGATGTAAGTTTGGAACTTACAGTCCTTTCAAGCCCCTGTTCTTCCGCCTTTCCTCCTTCAACAGGGGCTTCTTATACTTTTTAAGCTGCTCAATTAAGATTTCAGGTCTGATTTCGGAAAGAGATTTACTGAGGGACCGGAAGGTCGAGCTCGGCGAGTACCTTCTTCATATCCTCCCAGACCCTTCTTCGGTTCTCCGGCGAGTAACTCCGTAAAAGATAGGCGGGATGATATGTGGCCATTAGTTTGATGGGTGGCCGGCCGATGCCTGCGTAGTATTCCTCGAAATGACCGCGCAACTGCCCTATCGACTTGGTCGTATCCAGAAGTGTTCTTGCTGCGTGGGCTCCGAGAGCGACAATTATTTCCGGCTCGATAATTTCAATCTGCCTTTGTAGATAAGGCAGACAGCTTATGATTTCCTCAGCTCGGGGGTCACGGTTCTCCGGCGGTCGGCATTTGAGGATATTACTGATATAGACGTCACTTCGTTTGAGATTACAGGCGGCGATAATCTTATCCAAAAGCTGGCCCGCCCTGCCGACGAAAGGTCTGCCCTGAGCATCTTCGTCGGCTCCGGGCGCTTCGCCGATAAACATGATACGGGCGTTCGGACTGCCTTCGCCAGGTACTGCGTTGGTTCGCAGAGAGCCTAAGTCACACTGACGGCATTGACGAGTTTGCTCGGCGATTTTTCCCAGCTCTTTTGTCTTCTCGGTGACAGTCATAGTATCGGCCTGCCGTTGTGTTCGCTGTTGCGATGTCTCCTGGGCTTTGCCTTTCATGGTAAAGCCGGAGAAAAACTGATCCATCTCAAGATGTTGACGAACCACTTTATCTATATTTACATCCTTGTCCATCAGACAGGATTGTAACTGCATCCTGAAATTATGGCAATATTTTTACTGATGGTTTTTCCAGGTGATGCTCAAAAAGCAGAGCAAACAAAAATTCACATTTGCCGATTAACCGGAAACAGTCGTATCTACAACTTATTTTCTATAAGTTCAGTATGTACTTCAAAGAATTTTACGCCTTTTAAGCCATCCGATAACACCAATGCCGATACTGCCCAGTAAAAAGGCGCCTGGCGCCGGGGTACCTGCAATTTCCGAGACTTTAGCATCAATAAAAGCTGTGGTGAACGATTCGGCGAGCAGTCCGCCTTTGCGAAGCAGCTCTATGTCCCAGGCCGTACCGCCGGTGACCCAGGCAAGTTCGACATAACAAACATCAGTGTTATAGTACGGCGAAACCATTATGCCCCCGGAGCTGATGGTATAACCACCCAAGCCGTCCGGCAAATAAGCAGTACCATCCGCATCAACGCCGAGCGCCACAGCACCCGTGCCGTCATGGAAACCACAATCGACAATAACGTTCAACATCACATTTCTGGCGGTCAGCTTCGATAGCACGTAATCATAAGTGAGTTGCGGATTTATAGAATCCCTGTCTTCGTCGGTAATCAATATCATGTTGGTTACGGCATCGTTGTGAAAGTAATAGTTTTTCAACCCAAAAACCATCGCTTCCCAGCCGTCCTCGAAGCAACCGGACGTTACAAGTCCTTTGGTAGCGGCAGACAGCTTTGCCGCCGTACCCCAACTGCCGCAGCCTACCAAATGCTTCCGAGCTGCCGGGCCGCCATCCGAAAAACCGGCTCCAAAACCGACGAGGGCGTACCAGTTACCGGTCTCGCCTGCAGATATCAATTCCGAATCCAAAGATGTCACCATGTTACCAATCCATGTATGCTCACCGAACATAGAACCTGATTCATCCACAATGAACATGAGATCCACAGCAGCACCGGCGGGACCGGCGGTTAAAAAAACTATCATAAAAATTATCCCTGACTTTTTCATTCCCCCGCCTCCTTACAACATTTTTTTATATGACTGTCCTGTCAAATATTAAATAAACAGTTTTTGTGCCGACTCAGGCGGGCCACGGGACAGATTTTCCGGGACAAACTCAAGAGAGAAAATAGTTGACTGCTCGGTTCCGAAAGGAAAACCGCCGCTCGTGTGGATTAGGCACCGGGAATGTCCGACTATGAAAAGCTGATATGCACTGTATCCGTACACAATCTGCACAGATGCAGCCGTCGCTCCAGGAAGCGAGAGCAACATATACAATCCTTTGTCCCTTCTCCGTATAATCAACTCCATTTATCCCTGCTCCTATATAAATCCCTTCTCCTGCCAACAAAGCACCTCCCCACCCGAAAAATAATTACGAAGGTCCACACCCGCGCACAGAAAACCAGAAGCATGATCACGTGCAGATATCCATTCGAATTATAGGTGTGGTCCTCCTCCATTGAGGCACCAAGTTTCCAATCGGGGATATATTGACAACATTTAGTCTTTATGTCAATTGTGGAAACTACGTATTTCTCAAATTTTAATATTTTTTTATTTATACATCAACAAAGATATAGCAGGCAATCATAATACCACTTTGGAGTTACTCCTTTAGTAGTATAACATCTGCAAAACTATAACTTTATAAACCTGCCATTCAATCAATCAGACATCGAGGCAAATGACTTGCTGAGATGTTAAGTCGCTGATAATACGCAACTTCTGATCCTTGAGTCTGTAAAGCTTTACCACGTCGACATATTTGTCGCTTTGGGGCAGCACTTCAGCCAGTTCGTTCGGCATTCTGTCGAGCTTGGCGATGTTGAAAATCGTGAAGGCTTTTCCCGGAAACAAGGCAACATAAAAGATGTCCGATTCCACCAGGTCCTGGAAGAAGTGGGTTCCAAATGACAACTCCGGGATTAAGTTTGCTCCTTCGTAGGCTATCTCGGCAAGTACGGTGACATTGTTTATTTCATGAAAACCGACAGGAACTCCCAGACTCGGCGTGCTCGTTCCCCATCTGCCCGGACCTAAAAGGATCGTCGGCTCGGCGTCTCTATCTGTTATTCGCCTGTTTAGCTCGCCGACCAGTCTGGCGATGTCGTACTTGCCCGAAAGAGGTAAATCGATATAAGCCTGCGGCTCAACGTAGATAATCTGTTTGATATCCTGTAAAATGTTGCCTCCCATAAAATAACCTTCACACTGGAATAAAATCTTCTCTGCTTCCGGATGCTCAGGCATTTGTACCTGCCCTTTTTCGCCTCTGGTCTGAAGAGGACGACACTGCAGCAGGTTAATCAGGGGTTTGTTATCCTGTGTGAAATTCACCGTGTATTCGATATCAACAGGATATTGATAGCTATCTTCAAGAATTCTGAGAATATTCCGCATAATCTCAATGAAAGTCGTCTCGGTTAAAAGTTTCTCAAACGTAAGCAGCCAATATTCAACGCCGGTCACGCCTTTCTGCCTGGCCTGTCTTGCCATTTGATAATCCCTGACAGCAACCATATCCAGATGAATATCAAATTTTTCTTCCAAAAGCCGCCGAAATGGAACCGTTCTCAATGCGTTCTGCCCCGTGTCAAGCAGGTCCACATGATGCTGCGAGTATTTTCGAATGTCATCCATTCCGGAAACCGGCCTGACCAGAGGCTGATCGAGAGCAATTATTCTCGGATAATCATCCTCTACCCGGTTGACCGCTCTTGTACCCAGCCCGAAGACCAGGCGAAGCATTCCCGCTTTGGGATCGAGGTCGGGGTTCCAGACAAAAGCATTGTGTGACATCCCCACACCGGCCAGGTCCGGAAAAAAGTAACTGTTTCGATACGAGCCTGAGACACGCTGAACCAGCAGGGCCATCTGCTCATCCCGCTGGTCCAGTCCCCTCTGGAGACGATAAGTAAGGGCCCCTTCACTCATCGTACTGGCATAAACCATTCGCACCGCTTCTTCGAAGTTGGCATATCGTTCTTCCGGATCGCCCTGGTTGACACAAAACAGACTTTCGTACTTGCCTGCAAAGGCATTGCCGAATGCATCTTCCAGCAGGGAGCTTGAGCGAACGATAATAGGCGACTGCCCGAAATACTCGATCATCTCCTGAAACTGTTCTCGAATCTGATCGGGAAACCGGCCTGTCAATAATTTCTCCCGCAGCTCGGCCGCCGCTTTGAAATACCCATCTTTGGTTTTTTGCTCGACTCGCAGCTTCCAGCAGCCGTTCTCCACAAGATACGTATAGAAGACATCCGAGCCGACATAGAACGAATCATGCGGTTCAAGATGCCTTTTCAAATCAAACTGCTCCTGCGAAACGATCTTATTGGCAAGAAGCATTCCAACAGCTTTTCCGCCGATGAATCCGGTACCTATCAACCTGCTTTTAATAAGCTGCAAATCTTCGAGTGTGAAATATTGCTTGACCAGTGCCAGCATTCTCTCGTCCCGGCCGATCATGATTCTGCAAAGCCGATCCAGCGCCTGTTGTTTTTCCTGTTCCGATACATCCCACATCTGAGCCATTTCCGTCGCCTGTGAAAACAGCTTGTCCCAGTAATCCAGGACTCTCTCGGCGGGCTGTACCCCCCGTTCGGAGATATATGCGAGGAGTTTGGTGGCATCGACGCTGCTTGTAATCGGTACAAATTCCCCATCCTGCTGCAGGTGAGGAAGGAACATCGTCGGCGAGTAGCGTTTCCAGACCTTCAGCGGGTGCAGGCAATACCTGCCTTCGACGTTGTACAAATCGAGCAGAAGCTGTGTGGTCTCCCGAATACGGGCTATTGTCTTGAATGAGTGACGATTACGTAAAAGAGCAAAATACGCAATCGTATCCAGCTCGAATAAATAAGGGCAGGTAACCATGAAAAAATTGCCGATCATAAGGTCCGTAGCCCATGCGTCCAGCAAATAGGAAAGGCAGTCGAAGACATAATAGGCCTCTTTTCCCTGCCTGGCGATTATCTCATGAACCTGTGTGGTGAATGTCTCAAAACCGCTAACGGCATCGAGTTTGTACATTATTATGCCGTCACCGGTTTTTACAAGAGGCTTGTGATCGGCAAATCGAACATACACCACCTGGCGGGCCTGCTGCTTCGCCCGTTCAACGTAAGGTGTAACAAAAGCGACAAAATCGTCGATACTATCTACCTGCCAGACGACGTTGTCGCCTTTTTTTAAGCCGGTAACTACAACATCAAGACTGTCAATTCCCGTACTTGCCCACCCAGGCATAATCTAATCTCTCATATCTATTGTTATGATTATCAAAGAGGACATTATTTACTTGTCCGCATCAAATTATTATAAAAGGGCAGAACCTTTTAGACAAACAGGTTCTGCCCTTTTTCTTCGAACATAAAACACATCAATAAACAATGTTGCAAAAACTATACCGCCTGCACGATTAGTTTTCACAACTTACTGAATTAATTACCCCGCCGGGTTAATATTACACAACTCCCTGGTCGAGCATGGCGTCAGCCACTTTCACGAATCCTGCAATATTCGCACCCATCACAAGATTGCCGGGTTCTCCGTATTCCTCGGCCGCATCATAGCACTGCTTGTGGATAGCAATCATTATATTATGCAATTTCTTGTCCACTTCTTCACGAGACCATGACATCATCATGGCGTTCTGCGACATTTCCAGACCTGATGTAGCAACACCGCCGGCATTCGCAGCCTTGGCCGGTCCGTAAAGTATTTTCTTTTCGAGATACTGTTCAATTGCTTCCGGGGTACTTGGCATGTTGGCGCCCTCTGCAACAAGCATACAGCCGTTCTTGAGCAATATTTTAGCATCTTCTTCATTAATCTCATTCTGGGTCGCACTGGGGAAGGCGCAATCGCATTTAATACCCCAGGGCCGCTTGCCGTCAAGGTACTGGACCTTATATTTTTCCGCATATTCTCTAATGCGGCCGCGTCGGACGTTCTTTAGTTCCAGAATAAAGGCGAGCTTCTCGGCATCAATTCCGTTCGGGTCATAAATTGTGCCGTTGGAATCAGACAGGGTTACAGCTTTCGCCCCGAGCTGATTGAGTTTTTCAACTGTGTACTGGGCAACATTTCCCGAACCTGATACCGTACAGATTTTACCTTTGAAGCTTTCGCCTTTGGTCTTAAGCATTTCCTCGGCGAAATACACACAGCCGTATCCGGTTGCTTCCGGACGTATCAGCGAACCGCCCCAGTTTAACGCCTTTCCGGTTAAAACACCGGTAAACTCATTACGAAGGCGCTTGTATTGGCCGAACATGTAACCAATCTCACGTCCGCCGACGCCGATATCACCGGCGGGGACATCCGTATTCGGGCCGATATGACGGAATAATTCGGTCATGAAGCTCTGGCAGAAACGCATAACTTCGTTATCACTTTTGCCCTTGGGATCAAAATCCGAACCCCCCTTACCGCCGCCCATGGGCAGAGTCGTCAGAGAATTTTTGAAAATCTGTTCGAATCCAAGAAACTTCAGGATGCCTGCGTTGACTGTGGGGTGGAATCTAAGCCCTCCTTTATATGGGCCAAGCGCGCTGTTGAATTCGAACCGAAAACCACGGTTGACCTGGATGTTACCCTTGTCATCCAGCCATGGTACTCGGAACATTATCTGCCTTTCCGGCTCTACAACCCTGTCAAGTATCTTAGCATCGACATACTCGGGATGATTATCCAGAACCGGTTCCAAAGAGTCGAGAACTTCCTTTACCGCCTGATGAAATTCCGCCTCACCCGGATTGCGTTTAAGAACTTCCTCATAAACCCCCTGGATAATGGTTTTTGCTGCCATTTGACGAGTCTCCTATAAGAGTCGTAATTCATATTTACTTTGGCTTTTACTATAAGCCAAATTAATAACACATTCAGCTAATTGCGTTCTTAACATCAAGTTGATAGAATGTATAGCATACATTCTTATATGTTTATAATACAACGTATAAATATTAATAGAATTTATTAGGGTATCTTATAATGCACATAGAAATGCTGAAGTTATTCTGCGACCTGGCAGATTTCCGCAGTTTCTCGAAGACTGCAGAAAAGAATCTTATAAGTCAATCCGCAGTATCACAGCAGTTAGCCCAGCTTGAGCTTACTCATAAGTGCCAGTTAATTAACCGCAAGAAAAGACCCATCGAACTCACAAAGGCCGGACAACTGTTCTACCAGGCCGCTAAAGATATGCTCGACAGGCATGAACTACTCAAAAATGAGTTGAGAATGTTGCAGAAAACCTTTGTAAGCAGAATCAATGTGGCGGCGATATTCAGCATCGGCATGCATACCCTGCCCGATTATGTCAAAAAGTTCATGGTCAGCTATCCAAACGTTAACGTCCATATAGAATACTTTAGTGCCAATAGAATCTACGAGCTTGTTTTAGCCGGCGATGTCGATATCGGCCTTGTCGCCGTTCCAAAAAGAGATAAAAGACTCGAAGTATATGATTTCGAAGACGAGCTTCTGGTCCTTGCATGCAGTCCGAAACACCCATTGGCATACGAATCTCAGATTGATATCCATAAATTACAGTTTGAACGATTTATCGCTTTTGAAAAAGACGTCCCGACACGTATATGGATAGATAGTATTCTGGAGCGATATAATATCAGTGTTCGTCCGGTGATGGAATTCGACAACATTGAAACCGTCAAGCGGGCGGTGGAGATAAATTCAGGTATAAGTATATTACCTCAAAGTTCAATACTTCAGGAACTTAGCGATGGTACAATAAAAGCGATAAACTTTTCCAATGAACGTTTTATCAGGCCAACGGGTATTATCGTTCGTAAAGGAAAGATAATGAGCCAGGCGGGCCGATATTTTATCGAGCTGCTGAAAAAGAAAGCATAAAACCTCATCGAGAGGAGAAGCTGTTTCACATATTAAATTACGTATATGGAATCTTTGGATAATATTATATGCCAATTAAAGCCGTAATATTTGATTTGGATGGTACAATAACCAGACCTTATTTCGATTTCGATGCTATCCGGGAGGAAATGGGATTAGATAGAAATTCCGGGCCTGTTCTTGAAGCAATGGAGAAAATGACACCCCAACAGCGCAGGAAAGTCGAGAAGATACTCAATTATCATGAACAAAAGGCCGTGGCCGAATCGGAACTTAACGCCGGTGCAAAAGAAACGTTATTGACACTTCGTTCGGCGGGAATTCATATCGGAGTCTTGACGCGCAACAGACGAAACAACGCCTTTGCGATTGCTCGCAAACACAACCTCGAATTCGATGCTGTTGTCGGCCGGGAAGACGGGCCGGTCAAACCGGATGCTTTCGGTGTCCTGCATTTGTGCCGGCAATTCGGTATAAAACCACAGGAAACTTTACTGGTGGGAGATTATCTGTTCGATCTGCTGTGTGCAAAGGCCGCGGGTGCTGTTGCCGTGCTTCTGACAAATTACAACCGGTCCGATGAATTTGCAGAGCACGCGGATTTTTGTATTGAAAACATAAGCGGAATACTCGACATTATTGAAAATATAAAAAAGCGTGTGGAGAAAGGGGAATCCGACGAATGAATATTAAGATGATAATCAGAGCAACCTTAATCCTGTTATGGGCGGTGGGCAGCGGTTGTGCCTCCGGTTCAAAAACAAACGCGATTACTGAACAGAAAAAAGACGATCCTGTCGATACGGTCCTGGAACAATTGAATAAAAGTACCCTCGAGCTTGAGTCGTACGAGGGTCAAATTGAGTATAAATTCGTTCAACCATCGTTATTCGATTCCCAGGACACCAGGAAAGGCTTTCTGTATTATATCAAAGAAGGAAATAAATCCAGGCTGAGAGTAAATTTTCTGACGCGAAAACAGGACGAGGAACCGGAGCATAAGTACCTCGAACAATATATCGTTCTCGACGGGTCTTCACTGAAATATCCCGGCGAAAAATTCGAAGGCACATGGCTTGTGTGCATCGACTATCAGATAAAAGAACTAAAGCTCGTTCAATTAGCCGGGCCGGCCAAACCCGACAAGCCGGTGGATGTCTTCGAGCTGGCCAGCAGGAATTTACCTATAATCGGATTTACAAAAATTGAAAATCTGAAAGAACAGTTCGATGTATCGCTGGTCGAGCAAAAAACTAAAGAGTCTCAGGATTTTATTCAAGTTCATCTGGATGTTAAGCCGAATTCGGTTTACAAAGACGACTATACATACATCGATTTCTGGATAGATAAAAAATTGAATCTTCCGGCAAAAGTACTCGCCGAAACAACTGAAAAAGATTTTTACGAGATAAAATTCATCAAGCCGAAGATAAATAAAAAAATAGACAGGAAAATCTTCGACTTTAAGATACCGAAAGATTTCAGTGAGCCGGAAATAATACCGCTCAAAGAAAAGGACAAACAATAACACCGAATCGTTCCTAATGGGGTATGTTACATGGCTGTAGTAATTATCGCTGAAAAAGACTTTAAGAAACTCATCACAGAACGCGGTAAAAAATTACTTTTAATCGTCGACTTGCTATTAAAGAGTAAATCAACTAAAGAAATTCTTACACGACCGCTCCTCGGTGAATTACTCTCACAATCCACTCAAATAGAGGAGCTTCTTGACTCCTATGGGGCCGGCTATAATTGCATATGGTGCGGTTTCAGGGCTATGACGGCAGCAATAAAAGGTTATTCCAATGTAAGTTATGAACTTCTTCACATCCGGTACGTTCTGCCCGGTTATCATCTCCTGCCCACCGGAAAGGATTTTGTCGAAGCAACGGAAAAGACGCTTGATTTCACATCAGGTGTTCTTTTAAAGGCGGCAAATATGCTGCTTGCTCAGGCCAAACAACTCGGTCTGGATATACCCCAGCAAAATCATGATGATATTTCCTTCTCCGAAGAGCTTCCCGTCGGACAACTCCCACATACCTGCGAAAGGCGTAAAATTGAAGTCGTCTCGGAGATGGTAACTTCTCTTGCAACAGCTTTTTTAATTTTAGCAGCCGATAGTAAAGAGGTCTGTGCGGCCGGCCGGGCCAAGCCGGAAGAATATGCTTCCTACCTTATGGATTCTGTCAGCGAGGAAAAGCTCAGAAGTCTCCAGCTTCAATTCCATAACCTTCAATCACTATATGACACATACGTCTCAGGTACCGAAGCGGCGGAGCTGGATGTGGATTTACCCGTCCTCAGAGGTCACATAAGCGTTATCATGCATCTTCTGAGAACCGCCACATTGTTTACACATCATTACGAACGACACATGAAAAAGCAAACATGTAATTCCCGGACAAGATTGAAGCCTTTGGTGAAAGACGTCGAATTATTAGCAATTCTAATGAACTATTCAATCACTCATATAAGTTTGTTTATAGATTGTGCAGTACATCTCTGCCAGGAAATGCTCAAGCGTTACGCAGAAGTTATCCGTATTGAGATACCCATACCTCAGTATCGCGGCTTTCACGTTCGCCCATCCGGACTGGTTGCAAAGATTGTGCGGCACTATGGAAGTGAAGTTGGGATGTATTTAGATAACGAAGTTTACAACGCCCGCGTGCCGTTCGATTTTTTCCGGGCCAACGAGAAGATAAACGCACAAAAACGGCTCTGGTTAAAAGAAGAAATCGTTCGTCTTAATCTCATCCAGGAGGAAACCGGCGATATTGACTTGAATACCATTGTCCTCAGTATTGTGCTAACTATGGCCGGACGTGGTAAATTAATCATGTACGAGCAGCCGTTGAAACTGCCGGAAGAACCGGCTCGAAAGCAGGGAATGTTGTCTGAGAAGGTCATCGACGAGATGGCCAGACTGCTTGCAATAGGTAAAATCGACGTGGAATCTCACATTACCGCAATATTTGAAGGTGATAAGCGGGTGTTAAACGATATTAAGTTCCTGGCGGAATCCGGATATGGAGAGGATAAATTCGGTAATAACGTTCCACTGCCGGATAAGCTTGGATACCTGCGAAGATGAGTTCACAACAGGCTTTGTGAGAATTATCCATAAAAATCATTTACAAGAGGATACCAAACAGAGAAAACCTCAATTACCCGTGGAAATTACGCTGAAAATAAAGGAGTTGACATGTCAAAGGCAATAGTTGTTTATTATTCGCGAAGCGGTAACACCAAAGAAATGGCAGAGATAATAGCCAAATCTATGAACCAAGCCGATTTACCGACAGAATGCAAATCTGTCAGCGATATAACTTCTGAAGATATCTTTAGTTACGATGCGATAGTTATTGGCTCGCCGACGTATTACGGCCATATGGCCGGGCCGATTAAGAGCTTAATCGATGACCTTGTAAGCCGGCACGGCCAGCTCGACGGTAAAATCGGGGCGGCATTTTCCAGCTCAGCAAACATCGGCGGGGGAAACGAAACCACAATAATGGGAATAATTGAGGCTATGCTCATCAGTGGAATGATTGTACAGGGCGACCCTCGCGGCGACCACTATGGACCGGTTTCTATCGGCAAGCCCGACCAGCGTGTTGAGAAACAATGCATACGACGCGGTCAGAGAATTGCAGAATTAACCAAAAAATTATACCCATAATATAGATAAAAAATATTGTTTTTTTACAAAAAAAGGGCTTTTTTCTTTGACAAAGTATTCCCGCCCAGTTAGTTTTCTTGGGCGTTTTAATCTGCTATAATAATAGTTATAAACTGGCAAAGGAGATTATTCTAATGCAAGAATACGAAGACCTCAAAATACTGGTTGCGGAAATTGAAGCTGATATAGGTAAAGCCGAGGGCGGAAATAAGGCCGCAGGAACACGAGTTCGCAAGCAGATGCAGAAAATCAAGCAGGCTTCTCAATTTGTTCGCAATCGTGTGCTCGAAATCAGATCGACCGACTGAATTTTCGCAACTATCTCAAACGCCGGCTTATATCTTAATCTAAGCATGGCGGAACTTACCTGAAGTATTGCGTATCGGAACATTGTGTATAAAGAACAGTGTCCCAATACACAATGCGTGAGCTTGGATTTTTTATAAAGGTTCATAATGCCACCTCCTTTATTTTTCGATTTATCGCAAATCGACCTCAAGATAAAGCCTGTATTCGATAATGAAGCGATTTGCAGGGCCAATCCGCAAAGATACGAGATGCAGCAGCTCGACGGCATCATCTGGTACGACAAGGAAAAAAACCTGATTTTAGGTTACAAAGATGTAACAGAGAATGAATTCTGGATAAGAGGTCACATCCCGGGCAGACCCCTGATGCCGGCTGTGATAATGGTCGAGGCGGCCGCTCAGCTCGCAAGCTTCTATATGAAACAGATTTGCCAGGAACCGGGATTTATCGGCTTTGCGGGAATAGAGTCTGCGAAGTTCCGTTCAGTAATTGAACCGGGTAAAAGATTGTATTTGCTGGGCATTGTCAAAAAATACAAACGGAAAAAACGCACATCACTTGTCACAATAGCCGTTCAGGGAGTCGTTGACGATATCCTTGTATTCGAAGCGACCGTATCCGGCATGAGAGTTTAGGCATAAATTCCCATACCAATACCGGATTATATCGGCGTATCCTCCTCTTCGGAATCGAGGACTGCATCCACAACGGAGTACCATGGCTGAATTCTGCCTTTTTAATAACCGTGACTTTGTAGTGTGTGATGAAATCGCATCACTTCCACTGACAGGTTCACCATGATAATTCAGGTTGTTATAAATAATGAACAATCGAGTTTTTTTCTTACGTTTGTTACTTTTTCAATGTTGAACAGCCCGATAATCATATAGAATTCTCCGTAAACACCCAGCATAGTGACGCTTTATTATGGAAGTTTATTAAAGTTGAGCGAACAGGCGGCGTCTTTCACATAATTCTCTTGACTTTCATGAAACAATATGATATATTAACGTTTATACAGATCACGGCGGGGTGGTATAAGCGGAGCAGTTCCTTGAAATCGCTTCTATTGACTTTTCAAATTAATCTGTAGTTTTATTTGATTTACTCATCTGCGTTTTTGGGGGAGGTAAAAAACTTCCAGGGAAATCAATAAGATAGTATCTATTCCAGAGATTAATTAATAGCGGGTAATAATACCAAAATTCAAGAGAGAGATGATAGAAAATGAAAAAGCTAAATTCCAAATCGGGTTTCAAATTAATGCTGCTTTTTATAGTTTTGCTGCCTCTATATGGTTGTTCGAGAACTTTAGAACAACAAGCTCAGACAGTCAGGGTCTCCCCTGTTTCCGAAGAATACAAGTTAACCGAGAAATTAAAAGGAAAGATTTTCATTCTATTGGCTGAAACAAGTACCGGCCAGGAACAACACAGAAATTCAGTCTCTGATTCTTTGGCGCGAGCCGTAAAGGAAGACTTGATCCACGGTGATGACTCATTATCTTTGGCGTTCCTTGGTTTGGGGAAAAAGCCGGATGAGATT
>Ga0315555_1001094_pt1 | contig 19627 bp, 13 predicted proteins | sample SalMarSW160380MG_FD_202113 | JGI IMG/M metagenome (GOLD analysis project Ga0315555, IMG submission 202113) | Salt marsh sediment microbial communities from the Plum Island Ecosystem LTER, Massachusetts, United States - Salt Marsh Sediment SW1603-80 ... | reverse complement strand
ATGCTTGTCGTGCTTCCTTTCTAACGGGCTTTACCATTGCCGAGCTACTGTTGGTAGTAGTTATCATTACCCTTATTGGTGGTGTAGGTGGTGGGCTTTATGTAGGGTCATACAAGAGAATGTTGGTTGAAAAAGCGGCACGCGATTTCGTGCTTACTGCCAAATATGCAAGGGTAATGGCAATCGAGAAGCAAAAACCATACAAAATGAGATTGGACGTCGACAATGGCAGATTTTTGTTAACCACCTCTGAATGGAATGAGCAAACCGAGCAGACAGAATCAGTTATTGTGAGAGACCTTTATTGCAAACCTGTTACGTTCGAGGGCGACGTTCAATTTGAGAATATTAAGGTTGCACTAATAGGGTTGGATGAAACGTTTGAGACCGAGGAGACCGAAGAGTCAGAGCAGGCAATATCTTTTTCACCGACTGGAACTGCCCAGCCGGCTGTAGTTCAAATCGGTGACGGCAAAACGCATTATACTATAACCATTAGTAGTGCGACAGGAAAAGCGAAGATTTATTTCGGAACGACCGAGAGCTTCAAGGCGGCGACAATTGACCTGGACGAGAGATGACAATATCCCTAAAGAAACAAAATAGAGGTTTTAATCTGGTTGAGACACTTGTGGCCAGCGTTATTCTTTCGAGTGCTGTTTTAACGGTTGCAGCGATAAGTACAAGAGCCTTAACCGGCACAAAGCTCAATAGGCAGTATGAGATTGCAGCTTCATTGATTGATAAACAGCTTGCTTTGATTGATTATATTGGTATCGATGAATTCATCGAAGCCGGACAAACGGAGGGAGTTTTTGATGAGTTTGAGCCGGCATACTATTGGCAAATTGCTACTGAGTACCAGTACATTGATAGTCTTTATCTCGTGACTATGAAGGTTACTTGGATGGAGCATAATCGTCCCTATAGTATTACGGTTGATACAATGCTTGATGGAGTAAGCATGTATGCTGATGTTGGCTCGCAGTAGAGTGATTACAGTAATATGTATTTGAAGAAAACCGGTTTTACCCCGTTAGATATTCTTGTCGAAGGCAAGAGAGGCACCTCCGCAGCCTTATCTCTAACGGGCTTTACGTTGGTAGAAGTGTTGGTGGCCTCGACCATAGGGGCGTTTATTGCCTTGGTGGCCGTGGGTACGCTAAGGGCTGTAACAGCCAGCGCCGAGATGGTTGAAAACAATATTGATGAAGCGGCCGAGGTAAGATTTGCATCGAATACAATCGCTCGAGACCTGATCAATATTTATCACGACCCAAACAATCAAAATGTAAAATTCATTGGGCTAATCGAAGAGTCGGGACAAGGCAATGTTAGTTATTTGGTTTTTTACACCGTAAGCAGGGCAAAAGCCAGAATTGGCCAACCTGAAGGCGATGTGTATGAAGTGGAATATTATCTCATGAAGGACGAAGCCAATTCGGTGTTAATGAGGCGATACTGGCCGAATCCTGATCGGCAGGAATCCGAGCCACGTGGGCTTTTATCTGTGCTTGCTGAAGACATCGATGTTTTCCAGGTTAGATACTTTGACGGCGAGGAATGGTCTTATGAGTGGCCGGAAGAGATGGAGGTTTTGCCTCAGTTGGTGGAGGTAAATATAGTGGCGGTACAATCAGGGCAGGTAAAACCGATCATGGTTTCTTTTATGGTGAAATTCGTCAGATCCGCAAATATGACGAGTGTTATACCGGCCAGTGGTGAGCAAAGCCCAGGAGGCACAGAAGGTGCTCCGCAGAGCGGAGAAGGTAGTAATTAGGGTACGGCAAGATAAGTAACAAATCCGTATGAAAATTTGGTTGATGTTATGAGTATTAAAGCTGACAAAAAAGGTCTTGTTCTTGTAACAGTGCTGTGGCTAATGGTAATCCTCATGGCGATTGTTGCAACTGTCGGACGTAACAGCCGGCTCGATACAAAGGTCAGCCTCTCAACGACGGAGGAGCTTAGATGCAAGTGGGCCTGCCGAGCGGGCATAGAAAAAGCTATTGGGGTGCTTTACGAGGATTTAAGAGAAAGCGACTGCCTGACGGATTTGTGGAGTGATAATGAGGAAGATTTTAACGATATTATGTTGACCGGAGGTAGGTTCACTGTTCGAGCTGTTGATGAAGCGAGCAAGCTGAATATAAACACTGCTACCAGAGGACAGCTTTTAGCGTTGCCGAACATGGTTGAAGACGTAGCCGATGCGATAATTGACTGGCGGGACAAGGATGACACGCCGCGTCCTGGAGGTGCCGAGGCGGGATATTATGAGAACCTGCAGTTTAGATATGTGGCGCGGAACGGCCCTTTCAGAACTATACGTGAGCTACTCATGGTCAAAGGCGTGTCTGAAGAGTTTTTTTTTGGAGAAGACACAAACTTCAATGGCCGATTAGACTATAATGAAAGAGATGGTGACGCCAGTCCACCACATGATGACGAGGACAGTGAGTTAGATCCGGGCTGGATTGCATATTTGACATGTTATTCCTACGACAATAATACGGATGCCGACGGCAACAGCAGAGTCAATATCAATAACGCCGAAGAAAGACAATTGCAAAACTCTTTGAGTATAACAGGATCTCAAGCCAGATGGATTGTCGAGAACCGACCGAATAATGGATACCAGAGTATTGCTGATTTGATAAATAACAACAGCCCAAAACAGCCTCAAAGGAGTTCCGGTAGAGATTCGGACGAGGCTGAGCCTATGGATTTGCAAACATTCTCTCAGATAGCGGATATGATAACAGTCAGTAGCGAGCAAAGGATACTTGGTAGGGTGAATGTCAATACGGCATCGGAGGATGTACTGACTGCTTTGCTGGGTGGCGGCGATACGGCTGTCTTAGTCGCTCAGGATATAATAGCATATAGAGAAGGTTTGATGTACGGGATGCAGAGCATTGCGGAGTTATTGCAGACGGTGAGCATTGATAAGTTTAAGAGTATTGCAAATTTTATAACAACACGTTCAAACGTCTATACCACTCGTTGTGTTGCCACAGCCGACAGAGGCCAAACCGATGGGCTGTCGCTTCAGACAGAAGCAGTGGTAGATAGAAGTACGAGCCCTTATGGGATACTTTATTGGTATCAAGGAGCATCCTTACGATGAGCAATAGCGCAAATGATCCTCAGACAAAGCTGTCCCCATTCTTGCTTTCGCCTGCCCCCGCGTCTCCCGACGCAAGGCGGGGCGGCGGGCAAGAAAGCATGGGGATGCGCAGCGTGGCTAACGCCATTGCGATAACGCAAGAGGAAAAAGGGCTTAAAGCTGTGCAAATCTGCAGACAAAGCAACGCCTTTGAGCTGCTTTGGGCAAAAAGCAGTGAAGACAGTAATGCAAATTGGCGGCCTTTTGCAGCCGAATGCGGTTTGTCCGTTGGGCTGACGGGACAAGAACAAATTGATGGGGACAAGACAACTGTGATTGGTTTTAACTCGGCAGGCGTAGCTTTTTATCATCTTGGTTTACCATCAGCCAAAGAAGATGAAATTGCAGCGATGATTAGAATGCAGGCTGAAACTTTGCTGCCGTTGCCGGCTGAGCAAATGGAGCTGACCTGGCGAGCCGGACGGCTGCAGAACGGCAAAGTGCCAGTAACTGTAGCGGCTGCAAGAAAGGATTACCTCCAAAAGTTCGTGCAGAATGTGCGCGGTCTTAACCCGGCAAAAATACTATTAGATTGTGAAGGAATGATAAAAGCATGGAACGAGCTTTTTGCCGGAAATGAAAAAGACGCAGTAGTTGTGAGCCTGTCAGCACGAAGTATGCAGGTTTGTCTGGTTGAGGGTCAAAGATTGAGCAACTCTATTGTCTTAGATATGGGGACGGAAGATTTTGTAGAGCTGGCTGACTCGATGGAAGGCGGGCAGGATTCCGCGGATAAAGTTGAACCGGAGCAGACAGAAACTACCGAAAGATTCATCCGGGATATCGCAAGTGCCCTGGAGGTGTTTGGTGATTCGCAGCCCCCATCCTCGCTCCCCGCTTCCGCGGGGACAAGTGGCGCAAGCCATGCTGCGCATTTACCCCTGCGAAGGCAGGGGCAAGAAAGCACGGGAGTAAGTAGGCCGATTTTTGTGCTCTCGAATGGCGATAGGGTGATGAGGGTAGTGGTTTCTTGTCTTAGATCGGCAGGCTTGGATGCAAGAGAAGCTTTACCACAGATTCGGAAAATAAGTACACAAACAGAATTTGGGATTAAACAGTTATACGAGTATAGAGTGCCGATCGGTCTTGCAATGATGGCTCTTGAGAGGCCCACTGATGGTCTTAGTCTGTTTGAGCGTTTGTATAGGCCGGCTGGGCTGGTGGAAAAGAAGTCCGTATTGTATTCACCAAAAATAACAGCGGCGATTGCAGCGGTGATGCTGGCTGTGTTTGTTATTGTTTCTTATGCGATTGACCTTGCAACTCCAGGTGCGATCGAAAAGCGTTTGCAAACCACAGATCCGAGCGCGGATATCGATTTGCTAATGCAAAGGCAAAAATTAATTAAGACCGTCGCGTCGGAACGGCCGAATTTGCTTGAACTTCTGAAACAAGTATCTGAAAGCGGTGACAGCGGGGTAAAGCTGGACAGTTTTCATTTTAAGAAGGGCCAGCTTGTAAGCATAGCCGGACAAACAAAAACTCCTGACCAAATATACAGATTCCAGGAGGCTTTAATGGACAAAAAGGGCATAAAACAGGTAAAGATTCAAAACACATCTACTGACAGTAAAAGCAAACAGATCAAGTTTAATATGACTTTTCATTATAAGAATTTCATCCAAAAGGCAGCTCGATTGTAGAGACGAAGATTAGATAAATTGTCATGGAAAAGTTAAGCGAAAAAGATGTACGGGCACTGAAGATTGGCGCTGTAGGTGTAGTAGCTATTTTGGTGTTTGTGTTTGGATCAGAGTGGATTGATCATTGGTCACAAGCTCGTAGTTCGCTTGAGCAGGTAAAGGCAAAATTGGAGCTTATCGATGTTGACAAAGCCAAGCAAGCGGGCTTACAGTCGATTGTGCCTGTATTTGAGATGCCGCAGGAAGAGCAGACACAAACGTTTCTATTTAGAAACAAGCTTAACGAGCAAATTAAAGAGGCTGGAATAAAAAGTGAGCCTTTGCAGGTCCTTTCCGGCGGAAAATCACTGTGGGCCGGATACAAGTTGCTGCGTTTAAAATTTAGTGCCAAATGCCGGTTTGCTCAGGTGCTCGATTTACTTGCATCTCTGAATGAGAATCCGTATTTGGTGGGGATAGAAGAATTGAGATTGAGATGTGATGCCAAAAAACCACAGGAAGTAGAATTGGATTTGACGGTATCAACTTTTGTTAAGTGAAGCTCGTGCTACGTAGCCCCGCTCCTGTCTTCCGACAGCAAAGCGCGGGGGCAGAGTTGCAGTAGGAGGTTGCTATGAATTTTGATTACCTTAATTATATAAAAAAGAAAAAGGAAGTTGTGTCAATTGCTCTGCTTGGGGCCTCAGCACTTTTAGCAGTTCTGGTTTTGATAAAGCTGGCAGGCTTTTTTGTGGCCTCAGCCAGGGCTAAAGGCATAGTTGAGAAGGCTGTTTCGCAAAATAATGCCGGCACTAAGGATATTGACAAGCATCTTGCTGAGTTTAAAGCGGTAGCCGAGCAGCTTAAGAAGAATAACTTATTAGCGCCGCCTCCGCCAAAGGAGCATCCTGTAAAGCAGGTGGAGGGTATAATGGGCGATGAGGTGTTTATAAATGGGAATTGGCACAAAGTTGGCGACAGGATAGCAGACGCAAGAATTATTGCAATTGGGCCTGCAAGCGTAAGGATAGAATGGGATGGGAACGAGAAAGAATTCTATCCAATCATGTCGGGTAGCTCTGAAGGTCCAGAAGGGCCGATGCCTGGCAGAGAAACAGCAAGAGCGGAAGGAGGTAGGCCGGGACGTGCTGAGATGGTTGTAGTTCGGTCCGAAGAGGGTCCAGCGCCCGGACGTGAAGGTGCATTTGGTGGCCGAATGAGGGGACCAATGGGGGATATGTCTGAGGCCGAAAGAGAAAAATTCAGAACCGAGATGCGTGCTATGAGAGAGAGATTTATGAATGCGACGCCGGAAGAAAGAGAAAAATTGAGAGACGAAATGCGAGCAAGGTTTGGCGATAGGTTCGGTCGTAGAAGCGACCGTGGCGGCGGAGGACAATAAAATGATTGAGATGAGATTTGTGAGATGAAACGTTCAGGAGTAACAATTATATTTGTCATAGTCTGTGTTGGAGAAGGCAAAAAAGGAGGTGAATAATATGAAGCGGTTAAAAGTAATAATATCGATATTCGTTGCTCTTGCAGCGCTTCTTATTATCTGGAGGGTCGGTTTTTACCCACCGGTACCTGAACAGCCAGATGAAACCGCGGTGGTTACCGAACCAGCCAAACCCGGAGAGGTCGCAAAGGCAGGTGACGCAAATGAGCCTGTAGTGACATCTGATGCAAATGAGCCGAGCAGATTTGCTGACGCCGGCATGCGTAGAGGCCCTGGAAGACGGCCGGGGCGAATGGAAACGGGCGGTGATTCTTTTCGACCCCGAAGAATAACCGATGTTAATGACGCCAATGAGCCGATGGAAGCTCTGAACCTTAAAGATATAAAGATGAGCGACATCATTAAAAAAATTGCGGAGTGGACCGGCAAGACGGTGATTCCAAATGATGAGGCAATGAAGCAGAAGATTACTGTTTACGCACCGGATCGGTTACCAAGAAACAAGGCTCTTATGAAGATTTACAGTGCACTGCGCCTGAAAGGCTACATTGTTGAGCAAATGGACGACACGATTTATATCAAACCTATCGCCGAGGGGAAATTTGGTCTGGTTCCTACGATTCCGGCTGACCAGCCTCTTGCCATGATTGAAAATAAGGACCAGCTTGCTCAAAGGTTCTTTAAGCTTACAAATTACAATCCTTCTCAGATGGGTCAGGTCATTCAGCCTTTGGTCGGCGAGTACGGCTATGTCAGCGCCGATGAAACCACAAGCAATGTATTAGTAATTGATACGGTTGCGAACCTGATACGTATTGAACGGATTATTTTAGAGCTGGACGTATCTCAGGCTGCGCAGATGGAACAAGAAATCTTCGAAATTCGACACGGTAATCCTGAAGAGATTGTTCAGTTGTTACAAACGCTGTTAGGCGACGGCAGCTCAAGTGTAAGCGGTTCGGACCGCAGGGCTCGGCAGAGGTCAGATAGGCCTGGAGCTGGTAGCAAAGGTGGAGCAACTACAGTTACGGTTGGGACCGGCCGTACGCCAATGACGCTTATTGCGGAGCCTACGAATAGTTTGATTATTGCAAAAGCATCATCCGAAGACATGGAGCAGATACGCCAGTGGATTAGTAAACTCGACAAGCCGGTTCCTACAATAACAACTGAATATCCGCTTGCCAGCATTGAAAACAAAAATCAGGTAATGCAGTATTTCTTTAGGTTAAAGAACTACAGCCCAACGCAGATGGCCCAGGTAGTTGAGCCATTGCTTAGCGACAATGGATATGTAAGCGCTGATGAAAGCACGCGTCAGTTATTGGTGAATGATACGGTTGGAAGTCTGATTAACATTGAAAAGGTGGTAAAGCAGTTTGATGTGCCTGAGGCTGAGCAAACCGTTACACAGTATTTTGAAATTAAAAATGGAGACCCGACGGAGATTGTTCAGTTGTTGAGGTTGCTTATAAGTGGTGAGACCGGCACCAGCTCAAGGAATCTTGGCCGAAGCGGCAGTTCCAGAAGTAGCTACTCATCAAGTCGTAGTAGTTATATGAGCAGTAGTTCTCGAAGTAGCTCCAGGTCAGGGTTACCAACATCTGTTATGATTGGACCAAGCCAACAGCCTGTTGTGCTTATCCCTGTGCCGAGGCTCAAGTGGATTATTGCCAGGGCCTCGGCTGAAGATATGAAGCGGATTGACGAGTGGATTCAAAAGCTTGACACAGTGGATCCGGTCAAATCAGAGCATGAAACAGTTCCAGTCCGATTCGTCGATCCCAGCGAAGTTGCAGAACGTCTTAATGAGGCGCTACAGCAGGTGACGGGATCGGAATTGCAGGCCAACGTTCTTGTTCAGCCGTTGGTACAGGCAAAACAGATAATGATCTTCGGCAGGGCAGATATGCGGGCAATGGTTAAGAAACTTATTCAAGAAATAGATATTCCCAGTGGTCTGGAAACAAGGATCTTCAAATTGGAGCATGCCGACGCTGACCAGATCAAGGAAAATATCGACAGTCTCTATGGTGAGCAATTGCCCAGCACCTCCTACTATTCGTCCTCGGCCCTCTATTACTATTATAGATATGGGCGCTCACAAACTGCGGTTGATATAGTAAAAGTGATAGCATTTCCGACAATGCAGCAGGTAACGGTAATTGCCTCGCCTGAGAATTTAATCAAAATTGAAGAACAAATAAAAGAATGGGATATCCCGCTTGACGTGGAACAGGTCAAACCCATTATAATCGAGCTGAAAAATTCCGACCCTGTGGAGATGGCTAATTTGCTAAGGACGCTTTTTAGCGAAGATAGCGACGCAGGCATGTCATATTGGGATTTCTGGTACGGTTCAGAAGAGGACAAGAAGAAAATCGTCGGGCCGCTTTATGGCCAACTTACCTTCGAAGAGGTTCCAGGTACAAAGAAGATAATTGTAATCAGCAAAATCCCTGCAGCATACGATGTCATTAAGCAAATAGTATTTGACCTTGACAGACAGGAGATGGCCGAGGTGCCCAAAGTTGTACAGCTCAAGTATGCAGACCCCGAAGACCTGGCTGAGCGGCTTAATGCGATGTTCAACGAGCCCGGCACTACTGCCCCGATTCGGTACAGTGCGCAGGGGCTGGGCGATTACTCAATGGAGGAAGATGCACAAGACAATCAGAGTAGTGGCAGTTCCAGTGATAGTGGAGGCCAGAGTACGCAAGGCACCTATACACCGTGGTGGTCCGGCGGCGGTGCTCGCAGCGGCATCGATCAGCAAATGCCGATAAGCAACGTTATAGGCAGGATACGCTTCGTTCCCGATCCGCACAGCAAATCTATCCTTGTTCTTGCCCCGGTAGAATTTATAGACAGAATAGAAGAGCTGATTCATCAACTCGATATACCCGGCAAGCAGGTTATGATAAAGGCGGTAATCGTGGAGATCGACCATAAAAGTATGACTTCTCTTGGATTGCAATTAGCGTCGAACACATCAACATTTGGCACGTTAGGGGAAAACTCACTAACTATTGGGCCTGGAGAAACTGCTGGTAGTGTCCTTCGACTTCTCGAAAAACACGGCGGATTAATATTCGGTTCCACTAACCAGACAGGAAACTATGTGCAGCTTGATGTTGATATGGATGTTACTGCATTAGTTGATTTCTTGGTCAAGAAAGTCAACGCAAAGATTCTAAATCAGCAGACTTTGTGGACGAAAGATAACGAGGAAGCGAGTTTCTTCAAGGGTGATAAAGTTGCATTCTTCACGAGCTCGACATTAACGGGGACGGGGTCAGCCCAACAAAGTTTCGAATTTCAAAGAGTGGGTATGACCCTGGCGGCTCGGCCAAGTATTACACCTGAAAAGAGAGTGGACATGGTTATAAACGTAATCCTCTCACAGCTCACGGGAGATCTTGTAAATAGTCAGCCGGCTAGGACCGAAATGGAGACGAGGACCAATATGATAGTTCAGGATGGTCAAACCATTATGCTCGGCGGCATCCTTTTCCAGAAGGAAAGCGTTATTAAACGAAAGATACCCCTATTTGGTGATTTACCTTTAGCCGGTGGTTTATTCCGCCATAGTGAGACCCTGCTGGCAAACAATGAATTGATTGTGTTTATTACGCCATACGTGATAGATGAGCCGGGCGAAAGGCTTCCTGAAACAACGGCTGAGATAGAAGGTCCGAGACAGAAGCTGGAGGGCGTACGAGAAGAATTAAAAGATAGCATGGAAAAACTTCAAGAGGAATTGGAAAAGGAATAAGTTGTTCCGATTCTGGTTTTTTAGTTTAGCCGGCACCCCTGTGGTGCCGGTCTTAGGAAAAACGAATCGAGGATCAGGTCAAGATGGACGAAAGAATGTAATGGGCGATGCAGCCCTCCTTCGCTAAAGCTACGGAGGGTATTCTGCATAGCTCGCTTGTTGGTGAGCGACGCAGAATGGGTGCTGCAGGAATCGAATAAGTTCTCTGAAGAATTTATTTTCTTCCCCTTCTATCGAGTTTTGAATCGGATCTCCTGCCTCTTTTGCTTTTTATACTGGCCTTGGTAAAAGCTGGTGCCGGCCTTATATGTGTCAATTTGTATTGTCTATTATCCATTTTTCTCATTTTCATCCCTACGCTATGGTCTGAGAACATATTCTTTTTAATTGTTGCGTAAAGGAAAAATCTTAGTAGAATCTTTCCAGCAGAATGGCTTACAATGTGGTAAAATGTGCTAAACTTTGAGGTTTATCCGCCACAGGCGGACATAAACGGTGGGATATCGAGAATGGAAACTTTAATACTCTGGGGCGAGACTGGTGTTAAATCACTGTTTCAAGCACGACCCAACGGCAATCGTCAACTTCTTATTGACCCGGTTTATTGCCTATGTAATGGTACAAAGCTTTTATCACCGAAACCTCAAACCGCAAATGAGAGCGTTGTTTGGGACATTGATAGCTATTACTGATGAACTCTATATCAGCCTATCTCTAAGCCAATCGTACGCAGCGGGTTTCAGCAGGTGATTACCTTGTTGACTTGTTACGATGCAAGTAAAAAATGTGGCTAATTCTTGGAGGTGTATTATGAAAGCATTAAAAACGAATTGGAAGATTCTCGGAGGATTGTTTTTTGCTGGGTTTTTGTTCTGCTCGTTTGTTTCCCCGTTGAATGCCCAGGGAAAGGACTCCGAAGAGGTCGAGATTTATATGACCGCGGAAGACACCCCCTATCGGTTGACCAGCCGTGGATTTCGCGCGCTCGAGTCTCTTGACCAGCCCGATGAAAACTACCCCACCATCATGATCGACATCGACAAAACCTTCCAGACAATCGAGGGTTTTGGGGGAGCCTTTACGGATGCAGCGGCCATCACTTTTGGCAAGCTGACAAAAGAAAAACAGCAAGAGTTCCTGACGGCGTGTTTTGATCCTCAAAAAGGGAATGCCTACACGCTGTGCCGCACGACCATTCACAGCTGCGATTATTCTGATGAACAATATACGTATGCGGAAGTGCCGGGCGACAAAGAGCTCAAACACTTCACAATCGAGCACGACCGGAAATACCGCCTTGACCTCATTAAAAGGGCGCTGAAAGTAGCTAATGGGAATATCAAGATTTACGCTTCGCCCTGGAGTCCTCCGCCGTGGATGAAGACTAATAACGAGATGCTTCACGGCGGAAAGCTCAAGCCGGAGTATTTCCAGACCTGGGCTGATTATTTTGTCAAATATATCGATGCCTATAAGAAAGAAGGGGTTCCAATCTGGGGATTAACCGTTCAAAACGAGCCTATGGCCGTGCAGGTTTGGGAATCGTGCATTTTCACCGCTGAAGAAGAACGCGACTTCGTGCGCGATTACTTGGGACCGACCCTTCATAAAAATGGATTATCCGATGTTAAACTTATGATCTGGGATCACAATCGGGGAATTATGTACCAGCGTGCCGAGGTCGTGTATGACGACCCTGAAGCTTCCAAGTACGTCTGGGCAACAGCGTTTCACTGGTATATAGGAAACCATTTTGACAATGTCCGCATGGTCCATGACGCGTTTCCGGACAAAAAGCTTATCTATACTGAAGCCGGCATGGGCGGAAATTGGCAAACAGCCTTCAATCTCGCCAGGAATATGATAATTGATTTGAACAACTGGACCAATGGCTGGACGTTTTGGAACCTGCTGCTCGATGAGAACCGCAGCCCACGACATGCCGGCGGTACAGGTGCTGGGATGAGTATCGTTACCGCAGACACACGTACAGGAGAACTCATCTTCGGTCCCCCGCATTATTACTTCGGGCACTTTTCTCGATTTATCAAACCGGGCGCAAAGCGGATTGCATGCACGTCCAACAACGATAACCTTATAGCCACATCCTTTGTGAATCCGGATGGTAAAGTTGCAGTGGTTATTCTCAATCTGGGAGATAACGAACAGTTGTTTCAGATTTGGGTGGAAGGTAAAGTGTTGAAATATACTGCTCCACCACAAGCAATTATTACTATGGTATTTTGAACCTACTTGATATAAGACACGATACTATATCAATTTGGTTTACTCAATGAATTTTTCATCCCGAATCTTCTTCCGGGCTGTCCATGCGCGAATTGCATATATATAACTCGATCGGGATATAAACAAACAAAGGAAGATTGATATGAAAAATCAATCAAATTCTTTACGACTTGTAAGTATTAATATTCTTGTGATAATGCTTATGTTATCTATTTCTTGTAGTTACCCCAAAAAGGAGAGTGCTGCTATGAAAAATAACGAAAATAAAAAATCAGCAGAAGAAATACTTAAACGAGATGGCATCATTCCCCCAAGAGATCCTCAGGCATCTCCAAATTTAATCAATCTGTCAAAATATTATACAGCGTCTTTGGATGATGACTGGCTTGTTAGCGCTGGCGCTAATTTACAGCCTTTACCAAAAGGAATACAGACTTTTGCAGGTGTAGAATTTGATGTAAGAGGTCTTATTCAATTAGCAGGAACAAATTTATATAAGGAATCTAAGCTCGATGAAAATGAAAAAAAAGAATATTATCCTAACGCTGTAGAAAACATTAAAGTTCAGATTAAAGGTCAAAAGATTCATTTTCTTCATTCATCATCATGGGGGGCAAATGAAAATGAAAAAATTGGCGAGTATATTATTCATTACGAGAATGGAGAAATAAAAAATATTCCACTTCTATATTTACAATCATTGCGTGATTGGTGGACTGCTCCGGATGATCCAACTCCAAAGAATGCTGAAATTGCCTGGAAAAGTCAAAATGAAGCAACAAAAAAAATAGGCAGTAATATATTAATTTTTAAATATACATGGGAAAATCCATTATCAGAAGTTAAGATAAATACGATAGACTTCGTGACATCAATGACAACAGCATCACCCTATTTAATAGCCATTACTGTTGAATAGATTTTATCCATGAGCAGGGATCTTTTAGAATAATAGTTTATTTTATTGCTCTCATAAAAAGTTTTCAATCTTCAGGTGAGCGATCAGAGAAGACAAAAATTTATAAGCATTATAAAACATTCCCTTGTGTCTTAACATAATTGGATAATTTAACATGTTTTTGCCGATATTCTGTATCGACAAGACGGCATAAAGTTATTCAATATTAAAAGGACACAAGGGGATATTCAGACCACTTCCAAATTCTATCTACAATCCACAGATGCCAATGAACAACGTGCGTGTCAAGCACTTGATAGCATCATGAATGTTTTAGAAAGTGACGCCAAAATGACGCCTAAGCCCTCCAAAGGTAAAAGCTAAGTTAGCCATGGCAGAATCATTACAGCATAATACATCCAACAAAAAGCTGCCAGAGAACAGCGGCAGTGAGGCGGGGGGCGGCAAAGGTGGCATGGCAAGTAATTTCTTTTGGAAATTATACGAAAAGACCTTAAAAGTTATCGTTGATGCAGTTATAGAAGGAGTATGGCACAAGTAAAAAGGCAAAAGGACAAAATATCGAACTGCGAATATTGAACTCCGAACACCGAAGAATGAAGGACGAGGGACGATAGATGACGGAAGACGGAAGACGGAGAATGGAGAGCAGAGGACATGAGACAATGGATGATGGAAAACTGAGCCGCGACCGTAAGGGAGCGGTAAAAAGATGGACGAATGGTCACAAAGGAGCAAAAGCAAATAGGCACAAAGAATTGAACCCCGAACACCAAAGGATGAAGGACGATATACGACGTATGACGGACGAGGGAAGACGGAGGACAGATGACAGAAGTTTGCCCGCCTGTGGTGGTATGAACGCAGTACGCAATACGCACGACGAAGGACGATAAATGGGCGATGCAGGATTCGAACCTGCGACCGGCTGATTAAGAGTCAGCTGCTCTACCGGCTGAGCTAATCGCCCGTAATAAACTTCCATTTACCTTACAAAAAGTAGGTCATCATTGCAAGAGGATAATTTGAGATTGGTGATTGTAGATTAGTTATTACCATTTACCAGTTACTATGCTCTTTTGAAAAGAGTTCAGAATGTCATTTCGAGCGAGCCGCAGGCGAATCGAGAAATCTATTTTTGAGCAGATTTTTCCACTTCGCGACGCTCCGCGTCGATTCGGTCGAAACGACGGTGATGCTTTTCAACAGAGCACAGTTACTAATTACCAGTTTCCAGTTAATAGTTACTAATTTTCTTGCAACACCAGTTTGTTAGCTGTAGAGTATAAAGGAATTTATAAAAGAGTTTGTGGTATATAGGGAGTGTAGCTCAGTTGGTAGAGCAACGGCCTTTTAAGCCGTAGGTCCTGGGTTCGAGCCCCAGCACTCTCATTCGTTCTGCTATCAGAAATGCGGGGGGTTCTCGCCATATTGGTATGCAAATCACGAAGTGGATTTACGTTTGAATATGCTGCCTAAGATTAACACAATGGTTATTTTGCTATCAGGAGCATAGTGTTTTTTTATTTTTTAAGAATCGTATTAGAAATTATTGAAATATTCCGGCTTGCCGTCGTCACTATCGTAGCGTGTCGAGTCTTCGCTATCGGCGCTGATCTTGATTCGTTCGATGGACTCAGCTTTTTTTGTGTTGCTGTCAATGGTAACTAAAATCGTACTGATTTTCACATCGTTGGTTGCTATCTCAAAAGGAAACGGCATCTGAGTTCTAAACGACTTCAAGACGTTCTCAATACTTCTGCCGAGCACCGATTCATAAGCACCCGTCATACCGATATCAGTAATATAGGCAGTGCCTTTAGGCAGGATTTTTTCATCCGCAGTTACAACGTGAGTATGAGTGCCGAAGCACAAACTAACTCGGCCGTCTAAATGGTAGCCCATAGCGATTTTTTCACTGGTGGCTTCAGCATGGAAGTCAACGATTATAATATCAGCTTGCTGTTGCAGCTTGGGCAGGATTTTATCGATGGCATTGTAGGGACAGTCGGCAGGCCTCATAAAAAGTCTGCCGATTAATGATATGATTGCTATGGTTGGCCCTTTACTGGTTTTATAAACGGCAAAACCTCTGCCGGCGGCGTGCTCAGAAAAATTTGCCGGGCGGGCGATGTTATCAGCTTTCTCTAAAGTTTTAATTATATCTCTTTTGCGGTAGGTGTGGTCGCCGAGTGTCACCAGGTTTATGCCGTAGCGCAGTAATTTATCGTAGATTTGAGGGGTCAGGCCGGAGCCTCCGGCTGCGTTTTCAGCGTTGGCTATCACGCAATCAATAGCTCGCTCTTTAATTGTTGACTTTAGCTTCTCAGCAATAATGCGTCTGCCTGGCCTACCTACTATGTCACCTATGCAGAGAATGTTTAGCTTCATATATGTATTGTATAAAAACTAAAGATAGATTTCAAAATATAAGCCAAGTGCCTAAAGTAAGCTAAAAATTAAATTTCATAACTTTAGGCACTTTAGTCATTTTAGTCACTTAAAACTATTTTGCATACTCAACGCAGCGGACCTCGCGCAGCAGTGTCACCTGGATTTCGCCCGGATAGGTCATTTCTGCTTCGACTTTATTGGCGACATCACGGGCAATTTTCATGGCGGCCTCATCGTCGATCTGCGATGCATCTACAATCACACGGATTTCCCGCCCAGCTTGGATTGCATACGCATTTTCCACTCCCTTGAAGCCACTGGCGATCTCCTCAAGTTTTTCCAATCGTTTGATGTATCTTTCCAGCGTTTCCCTTCTGGCGCCCGGGCGTGAGGCACTAATTGCATCAGCAGCAGCAACCAATGGAGTATAAGGATTGTCTGCTGGAACATCGCCGTGATGTCCCGCGACCGCGTTTAACACAATAGGTGATTCACTAAAGCGCTTAAGATAATTTGCGCCTATAGTGGGATGGTTGCCTTCAACATCATGGTCGATGGCTTTGCCAATGTCATGCAATAGACCTGCGCGTCTTGCAATAGAGCCATCTAAGCTAAGCTCATCAGCCATAACCTGACTGAGAAAAGCAACCTCTACACTGTGGCGAAGTACATTTTGGCTGTAGCTTGTTCGAAAGTTCAAAGCGCCGAGCATACTGAGTATTTTGTTGCTTAAGCCTCGTACATTAGTCTCGACAGCAGCATCTTTGCCGAGCTGTAGGAGCTTGTGGTTGACGTCTTTCTTGGTCTGAGTGACAAGCTCTTCGATTCGAGAAGGATGTATTCGACCATCTTGGATAAGCCGTTCCATTGCAAGGCGAGCCACCTCACGCCTGACAGGATTGAAGCCGCTTATAACGATCATTCCAGGTGTGTCATCGACGATAACGTCCACGCCGGTAGCCTTTTCAAATGCACGGATATTGCGTCCTTCTCTGCCAATGATTCTGCCCTTCATATCGTCATTCGGGATATCGATGGTTGAGACGGTTACCTCACAGGTCTGCTCAGCAGCGTAACGCTGAATGGCGGTGCTGATTATTTCCCGGCTTTTCTCGTTAGCGGTTTCGCTGGCCTCTTCGACCTTGCGGGTAATCAGAGCTGACATTTCGTGCTCGCATTCATCTTCAAGATTTTTCAGCAACAGCTCCTTGGCATTATCGATACTCATCGCGGTGATTTTAAGCAGTTGATTTTTTTGCTGTGCTAACAAGGCCGAAAGCTGCTTATCCTTGATCTCAATGTTACGTAGTTTTTTATCGACATCTTGTTCCTGCTGTTTTAATGACTTTTCTCGCTGTTGAAGTAGCTCAGCCTCTCGCTCAAGGCTATCTTCTCGCTTTGTTAATCTTAGCTCAGTTTCACGCAGCTCAGAACGGATTTTTTCGGACTCGGCTGCAAATTCTTCTTTTTTCTTGATACTTTCTGCGGCGGCATCAATCTGAGCAGATTTGATTATGTTTTCTGCTTCTCTCTTTGCACCTTCGATTTGGCGCTGCAGGTCATGCTCAAAGGTCTTAGCCTTTGCTCTGGAGGTTATCTGATAGACGATTGCAGCCAGGCAAATTCCCAGAATGAAAGTGATAATTGATGCAGCTATCGCAGAAAAGCTAAATCCTTGCATTATTATCGAGCTCATTGTGTGTGCCTTTCCCTTGCAATTATCATAGAATAAAAACGCATTGTTAATGTGGGACGGATTGCGGGATTTTTAGGCAGGAAAGCTCCACTGATACGCTTGGCGTTGCGAAATCCTTTCCGTTGGAGCATTGAATCAGCTATTTAGGGATAAATTCACCAGTAAATGTTGTATTTCTTGGCGTTAATAGACTTATTTCGCTCATATAATTTGCTGATTTTATGCTCGATAGCCCCCGTGTCTTCTTGTCCCACTGCCCCGGCTTGCGTCGGGAGACGCAGGGGCAGGCGAAGACAAGAGCGTGGGCTTGTAAGCAAACGCTTTTTCAACACAGATTTCGTTTCACGCTACTACACTTTTTGGCGCTATTAACGTACCAGATTAAGTTGCATTTTCATAAGGAGCACCAAAAGTGTTTTTACAGCTTAACTACCGTTAGGATAAAGCCTTACAAGCCTTTTTCCCGTCTTATACGTCCCTTTACAAAGTCATAACAATCTAACACTGAATATACGGGACAATCAATGATGTTGTTTTCATCGGCAAATCAGAACATCATAGTAGAGCTTTTTTGGCAATTGGTCAAGAAAAAAACGCACAAATTAGTCGGTAATGACCTCAAATATTATCGGATGCTAAAGCTGTAGCAAATGGCCGGCTTCGATGATTTGAGAAATTTCGCTAAGTTCTTCATTATAAAAGGCTTTATCGATTGTTAGTATGAGCCGGCAGAGTGAAGAATTAAGTGGTAATCCGTAAGCATTGAGACGGTTTGCTGAGTTTCGCAAAAACTACTGAAAAAGGGCACTTTTTGTAAGAAGACCTTTGCTGTTAAGTTCCTGCTTTCAGTAGTCTTTCATAGGTCTAATCCACTCAGGCCAATCACTCGACTGGAGACCACTGGCTGAGGTCCAAGGACCTGTTGTGTTAAATGATTTATGCCACTTGAGCGTCCATAGCTCTTTAAGGCCGACCTTTCGCACAGCATAATCCAGTAATAAACAGCCCACGTATCCATTATGCCGATTAATGCAGCAACGTGCCATATTGTTGCCCGGACCAGTTGCCCAAGCAGCGATCTCGTTGTCAGCAGGCGTGTTTGTCGCTAACGGCCAGAGATCGAAACGCAGGGCATCCACGAACAGCGGCACATTTGCTGCACCAGCTACATTAGGAGTTCTCCAGCCATCTGCCGCGGCTCTGCCACCTTCAAATATACCATTAACTGGTATAGTAAGGACATAGCCATTAATCCCGTAACTTCCGGCAATGCCGTTTATTCCTGCGCGGTAGCCTCCCTCATTTCCCCGATAGATACCCCAGGCGTTGAATATATTAAGTGTGGGTGCTTCATTACCATGTTCATCTATTATAGGTTTCGTAGCAGTTGGACAAAACCATATTTTATTCTGCTTCCAATCTTTATATCGTTCTTCGAGTTGCCAGGGCCAATAGTATCCCTGTTCATCGACGCCTGACCAGAATTTGCCGTCGTTGTCTTCTGTGTACATTGCACAGATGAAACCCCACTGCTTCAAGTTCGCCAGGCATCCTACTGTTCTGGCTTGATCCTTCACACGCTTCAATGCCGGCATTAATATCGACATCAACAATGCAATTATAGCAATTACAACTAAAAGCTCTATTAAGGTGAATCCTTTTCTGACGCGCACAGATATCACCTCCTTTTTTATAAAGCTTTGAAGTGTTAACTTTCTCTTTTATAATAATACCTTATTGCTTGGAGCGATTCAAACCATTTTGGCGATGTTTCTTTTGTGAAATTTTACGGTAGGTCTATAAAAGCAAAAAGCACAAAAGACCGCTGAAGATGCAAAGGCCTTTTTTATACGCCAGTTTAGCGAGGCGACGGCACACAATACAAATACAATCGGGGCCTATACCGAATCAATTCCGCCATCGCGGATCTTCGACAGTATAGGCCCCGAAATGTTGCAAAACTATGCATTCCTGGTTAGGTCCTGCTCAGTCGAGAAAGAACCAGTCAGGATTGCCGATTTATTTAGAAAGTCTCACGTTGTCTAAACAGGCCCAGCTATCAACGTCTGGAGTAACATTGTTTAGCTCAATTCCAAGTTGTTTGCCAACAGATTCAGGTGCATCTGCTGCTGAAAACACCAGCGAAAACTCCTGCATGTCATCTGTTAACGTAACTTCGACGGAAGCCACCGGAACACGAACACCTGCTTCATCATAGTAGAGGCTCAGCAGAAAAGTTGTAGCCTGCCAGTTATTCTTGGCATCTACTTTCAGCTCGATGACGTCATTAGCATCAATAACATGGCTTGTCAACTGCCAAATTGAAGGATCACTGCCTCTTAAAAA
>Ga0315555_1001090_pt1 | contig 19665 bp, 20 predicted proteins | sample SalMarSW160380MG_FD_202113 | JGI IMG/M metagenome (GOLD analysis project Ga0315555, IMG submission 202113) | Salt marsh sediment microbial communities from the Plum Island Ecosystem LTER, Massachusetts, United States - Salt Marsh Sediment SW1603-80 ... | reverse complement strand
TGCCCCGATGGCCACCGCAGAGACGGCAAAGCAGACCGGATTGAAGGCGAACCAGACAATAATCAGAGCGGCGGAGTAGGACCCGGTCGCCAGGAACAGGCCCTGCCGCGGCGTCAGCCGTTCACTGGGTATCGGGCGGCCTGGCCAGCAAACCACATCCCGGCGATTATCTACGAAGTCATTAAAGGCATGAACGCCGGCAAAAGCCAGCAGGGCAGCTATGAAGCCGATAAGGCACTTGCTCCAGGCGGGAAAGCCACCATAGGCAAGGGCTGCACCACCTGCAACGCCTAGCGCTCCCATCGTGGAAAGGACCGGCCGGGTAATGTCCAGAGTTCCTGCCAGTCGGTCACTGATAGTATAGCTGGATTTTACTACATTACCCTGCCCTATCCACCGCTGCATGATACCAGCCATTTTTACCTGCCTCGTTATCTGAATTAAGTATAGTTATTGCTGGTCTTTTTCACCAGTTATTTGGGCGTACTCCCGGCCGAACCATTCTTTGTATTTCGATTTCAGCATCCTGCCGGTGAATATTACTATATTAAAGGGGAAGGCGCTACTTTGAAGGTGGCCGTAATACATGTGGACGATGAGTATAAACCCGACGGCGAGGACCGCCTCGTCGCGGTGGGCGGCAGCAACCACAGTGAACCACTGGCCGTCAAGCCACTGGCCGAAAATAGAGGGGAACATCATGATTATGCCCGTTATTACCATGACCGGCATGCCCCAGAATATTGCCCAGTAATCTATCTTCTGGCCGTACTGAAAACGTTCATACTGCGGTTCATGCCGGTGCATCCCGAATATCCAGAGAAACGTATGGATGATATCTTTAAGGTCCTTCCAGCTTGGGAACATCGCTACGGGAGATTTGTGTTTCACGAAGTACCCATAGGCTATATACCCGAAGTGATAGATGCCGTCGGCAATCATGGCAAACGCGGCTATATCATGAACCAGCCGCAGCACCTCGGTGCCACCGAAAACGCCGGTAAACCACTGGAAAGTCGGCCAGTCCGGGAAGCCCCTAATAAAACCGGTTACCGCTAAGACGATAAATGAAACCATTAAAACGAAATGCTGGATACGCTGGTGGATATCAAAACGCCGGATGTATTCGTTTTCTACGCGGGTTTTCGCATCGGTAGGAACTTTCGGGGCACGGTCGAGTTTATCCAGCCAGGAGAATTCGTCGTCCCAGGCATTGGCTTCGCCTTTGCGGGCGATTATCACACGACGGGTAACCTCCATGATGATAATCAGGGTCGTGGGGATGAGAACCCCGGCCGTCAGCAGGAAGAAAAACCACCTGGTGATGGTTACCGATATTTGCGTGATATCTGAAACATCGACATACGAAGCGTACTGCGCATAGGAATGTACTTCAAAGTCGTGGGTGAGTGGAAAGATGTCAAAAAGTACCAAACCCAGAATGACCACTTCGGCGATGATGATGCCGATAATGAGTGGAAAGTAGTAGCGGGGCAGGACGCTTTTCCTGGGCCCTCCTATATTTTCCATCTTCGTGCTATCGAAGATGATTTCAGGTTTGGTTACCATGCCCACGGTTTGCCCCCATGCTCCTTGGTGAAGATATCCGTGTATTGCGGGTCTTTCAGTTCCTCTGGTTTACATTTATATACCTTACATATCAGGCACGTCAGGTCCGGCGAACCGTACATGGGGTCTTGGTAATTGGCGTTAGTAAGAACATTGGGGTTGGAGATAAACACGCCGCGGAAACCCTGCGCCGGCGCTTCCGGGTAAAACCAGTTGGCAGTGGCCGCCACGACTCTCGGGTCGACACCCGGGAACAGCCTGGCTTTTTGTATAATTTTACCGCGCGGCGATTCTATCCAGACGAAGTCGCCGTCTTCAATACCTAATTCTTTGGCTGTTTTAGGGTTAATCTGCATGGTGGGATATTCCATGAAGGTGCGCAGCCATGGGATGTTGCGATATTGCGCCAGGAAATAGAACGGCGAGCGGAAGCCGGTGGTCAGCACCAGCGGGTACTCCTTGGCCAGGTCCGGAGTTGAATAAGGGCTCTCACCGGGCTCTTCAAAGAAGGGCAGCGGGTCATATCCCAGATTTTCCAGTACCGTGGAATAAAGCTCCATCTTGCCGGTGGGGGTGGGGAAGCCTCCTCCCTTACGCCAGTAATCGGTCTTGTATTTGTAATAGACCTGGTCCGGGCCGAAGCAGCCGGAAATAGTCTGCTCGCTGAACTTCTTCCAGGTAATCGGCGCTTTTCTTAGCTCATGGTCCAGCAGGGCCTCGACGTCTTTAAACCAGTATTCAGGTGTAACACGCCGTCCGATTTCATTAAAAATCCAGGCGTCGGACTTGGCCTCGCCGGGCGGGTCGATGCACTTATTATGCGCTTCTATCATGAAGCGCGGGTGCATATCGTAAATATCGTCCATTTCCAGCCAGTGAGCGGCGGGCAGAACGATGTCCGACATCTCGGCCATCGGGCCCCAGAACTGGTCGACCTGCACCAGGAAATCAACATCTTTAAGGCCTTCGACGACCTGCTGGGTGCTGGCCATGTGGACAATCTGCTGGCCGCCGACGCTTATCCAGACGCGGATGGGTTTTTCACCTTTATTGAATTCGCGGATGATGGTATCGGGGTTGCAGGTGCGCGCCGCACCCATTTTAAATTCATCGCCGCCATAGATATGCGACCTCATCTCGTCGGTTAGGGGGATTTCATTGAAAACATCTTCAATCAGGCCGGTCTCCGGCAGCAGCCAGCTTACCATACTGCCGGGCCTTTCTATATTGCCGGTGATGCCAAGCAGGTTGATAATTGCCCGGATGGTCTGGCCGCAGTTAGCCTGCCGCTCCAGTGAGCTGCCGATTTGAATAACACCCGGCGTATCCTCGGCGAAAAGTCGAGCTGCCTGGATAATCTTCTCCTTGGGTATCCAGGTAATTTCAGAGACTTTTTCCACCGGGTATTCCGCGGCGCGTTTTTTCAGTTCCTCGAAGCCGTAGGTCCAATTTTCTACGAACTCTTTGTCCCAGAGGCCTTCCTGGATAATGATATTAATCATGCCCAGGGCAAGGGCGGCATCCGTGCCCGGCCGGATTTGCAGCCAGAGCGTCGCCCGTGAGGTATAAGCGGTCGCCCGGGGGTCGACAATTATCAGGTTCTTGCAGTAGTCCAGCGACTTTATATACCAGTTGCACAGCTCGGCGTCGGCGCTGCTGATTTCAAGCTGCTTGGCCCAGGATATCTGCGTTTTGGGGAATACACCACCCCACCCGTGATAGTCGCAGTAGAGCCGGCCGTAGCCGGTAATCAGGCCATAGAGGCCGATGCGCGGACTGTGGCAGATGTAGCCCGGCGAAATGACATTGGCCGAACCCATCGAGCGGGAAAAGCGGTGGGTATAGCGGTTATAACCCCGGCCCGTCCCCTGTGAGGTAGCTACCGTCCAGGGGCCGTATTTTTCGGAGGCCTCCTTGATTTTAGCGGCAATTGTGTCCAGCGCTTCGTCCCAGCTTATCTGCTGCCACTTGCCCTCACCTTTTTCGCCAACCCTTTTGTAAGGGTGGGTAATACGGTAGGGGTTATCAATGTGCTGGATGCTGGACAAGCCCTTGGCGCACATCGTGCCGCGTGTAGTGGAATCCGGGTTCCCCTCGATGTGCGTGATTACGCCGTCGGTGACTTCAACCAGAACACCGCAGCCTCCGTGGCAGCTCTTGCAGGTGGTTTTTATTATTTTCTTTTCAGCCATTTAGGACTCCATAATAAATATCAAACGCGATACTTATATTTTATTAGCGCCAATATTTTAGTAACGCTTTGCAGCCTTAATATGCGGCAACTTTCGGCAACAATGGCCGGTAAATGCCTACTTTCAAAATACAATATTTAAGGGCAAAGGCCCCCAATGTATGCGCAACGATAGCAATTATCAAGAGCACAGTGGAAGCCTCTCCGCCGCTGACAAGAGTGGCCAACGAGATGGCCGCCGGTATAACCAGTCCCAGAGTAATCAGCCCGCCCCAGAACATAAAGGCGGACGGCCCGGTAAGAAGCTCCTGAATCGATAGTTTAGCCACGGCAGACGTGTATCTGGCGCTAATCAGGTACGTAACGATAAGCAGGATGTTAATCAACAGGAGGTAGCGACTGCCTGCTTCGGCCCAGGCAATGCTGGCATCGCCGCCCGCCAGGCCCACCCCCATCGCCAGACCGAAACCGTCGGCAACTCCGGCCAGTATGAACACCACGGGCAGGAGTCCCTGGTTCCAGAATGGGATGCCTTTGACATAGTTCATGATAAAACCGCCGTAGATGCCGACGCCGACGGCACTAAGTCCCGCCAGCACGCCGAAGGTGTAATAGATAGGGTTGGCTACCGAATTCCCGACTAGATTAGCGAGGTCGGGTTGACCGAAGACAAGTTGAACGAAACCAAAAGTGCCGAAAAATACGGAAAACAATATACCGCGGGCGAACCAGGAGGTCTTCCAGGCATTGGAAAAAGGCGGCATAGTCCGGTAAAACCGCCAGGGTTTGCCGAAGTAGGCTATATGGAGGGGGAGCTTAAGGAACATGATAATCAGCCACCCCACCAGCAGGCCCCACCAGCTGTTGATAAAAAGGGAGACCAGGTATAATCCAGCGCCCAGGCTGGTAAAGGTCTCGGCAATCCATATCATGATGCCGCGTCTTTCAATCCACTCTCTCTGGTGCATGGGTTTGACCATCCACTCATGGGTGACCATCCACTGGCGCGTTGCCATCTGGGACATTGTCAGTCCTCCTTATTTTTTACCGAAAATCTGCTTCGCCCTTTCCTCCATCGTGCTTAGGTGCTGCAAGTGTGAAGCGGTCTGTTCCTCACGCGGGGCGATATTAGAAGGCGCGTTGCCTATTTTACCATCGATATAATATACCGAGGGGTCGGTACCGTACTCGGGATGAAGCTGAAAAGCGTTTTTCTCTTTAATCAGTTTTGAGACTTCAGATTCGGGGTCGTCAAGGTCACCGAAGGTTAGAGCCCTCGCCTGGCAGACGTTTACGCAGGCCGGCGTAGCCTCGCGGTCCTTGCCCGGGACCAGCCCTTTAGCCAGACCGGCATCGATTCTATCCATGCAGAAATCACATTTTTCCGTCGTACCGGCGGTGTGAGGGTAAATCTTACGGCCGGCCTTCTCGAAGCGTGTCCGCTCATAACCGGGGAAATAGCCGGGGTCTTTATCACGGGAAAAGAAGGTGCGGTTCTGGTAGGGGCAGGCGATGATGCAGTAGCGGCAGCCGACGCAGATATCGTTATCAACGTAGACTATGCCATCCTCACGTTTCTTGGTCGCCTCGGCGGGGCATACCTCGACACAGGGGGCATCCTTGCATTGATTGCAGCGGACGGGGATAGTCGTGAGTTCTTCGCCGGGCACATCGGTTTCCCAGGCGATCAGCCGTGGCCAATTAACACCCATAGGTAAAAAATGTTCAATCCGGCAAGCGGCAATACAGGCGTGACAGCGAGTACATTTTATCAGGTTTATTACCATACCCCATCTCATCAGAGATACTCCTCCTTGTATCCTTTTCCCGGTTAAATTCCTTCTGCGGTTTCTCTTAATTAGTGATATTTGTTACAATGTAACTTTTGTTACAAAAAAATTACTTAAAACGAACAAAAACACACATATATCAGTGCAATTCACTCATTATCTCTTAATTAAATTACCAAAAACAGAGAAAAAAGTCAAATTTATATAGGTATTGCAAAATTCCCTCGGATTATAAGACTGGGCGGAAAAGAAATATTTTAGTGCATATGACCTGCCCCCCAAAAAGTAGTCCAGGTATAATGTTGGTAAATCATGCAAAAGGGGTAATGAGCCAGTACGTACGGAGAATTTCTGTCTTCCAAGCAGGTTGTCGCGGGTTCGAGTCCCGTCTCCCGCTCCACACCTCACTAAAGCTCTACCCCGGCGCCTCCACAGTGATGGTCGTTCCCTTGCCCGGCGCGGACTCCGCCGTAAGCGTCCCCCCGACGTACTGGGCGCGCTCCTGCATGCCCGCCAGGCCCAGCTTGCCGTGCTTGGCAAGGTCGCCCATATTATCTGGGATTTCAAAGCCCTTGCCGTTATCCTTAACGGTCACCCGCGCCTTCTTATCCTCGAACTCCACGGTAATCTCCGCGCGGGTAGCGCCGGAATGCCGCCACACGTTCCTCAAAGCCTCCTGGGTGACGCGGAAAAGGGCGATTGCCACCTCCTCCGGCAGGCGGTGCTCCTTGCCCACGAAATTAACGCTGGTATCTATCCCGGAATATTCTTTGACATTGGAGGCCAGCCATTCCACCGCCGGCAGCAGGCCGAGTCGGTCTAAAGCCGCCGGACGCAGGTCCTGGCTCAAGCGGCGTACGCCCTGTAAGATATTGTCCGTCTGCTGCCACAACTCCTCGAGTCGCTGCCGGGCCTCATCGGAAAGCCCCTTGCCTCCGGCAGCCAGCGCGTCCAGCTGGCGGGAAAGCACTACCAGGGACTGCACGGTATCGTCGTGAAGCTCATGGGAAATACGCTTACGCTCCTCCTCCTGCGCCCGGTTGGCCTGCTGCAAATAAAAATGCAGATTCTCGTCCATGCGCTTCTGCTCGGTAATATCCCGCGCGATGTGTTGAAACGCCACGGCCTCGCCTTTATCAAACACGAGACTCGTCGCCAGTTGAAGAAACGCCTCGCTGCCGTCCCGCCGCCGTATACGCTGCTCGTAAGGCTGCTCGACCACTTCATCGCTAAGCAGTCTGCTCCTGATGCGATGAGCCAGGTCCAGGCTTTCTTCAGATAAAAAGCTCTTAACGTTTATTTTAAGCAGCTCTTCCGCGCTGTACCCCGTCATCTCTTCAGTCGCCCGGTTGACGGTAACGAAATTGCCATCCAGGTCGTGAATCCAGATGGCATCGTGAGCGTTCTCGAACAGCTGCCGGTACCTCTCCTCCGATTTCTTAAGCTCCTCCTGGGCCGCTTCAAGTCGCGTACGGTACTCACGCTCCCCCCGCAGCGACGCAAAACTGATAGCCAGGACATTGCCGACAACGAAAACGGCCCCGGTCTCAAATAAAGCATCCACCTGGTAATCGGATATTAAGATAGCCCTCGGCAGCATACAGCCGAGGGCCGCCAGCGAAGTAACGAAAGACCCCCTCCAGCCGAAAATAAAACCGGCCCAAACAATGGGCGCCAGATAAAGGACTCTCTCAAAAGCGTGGCGTGACAGGCCAAGACTGGCCGAAAATTGGCCGATAAAGGCCGGTAAAAGGAAGGTTTCCTCGTAGTGGGGCAGGGTGATAAGCGCCAGCACAACCAGAATAAGCCAGAAACCGGGTTTACGAAGCGCCTTTACTATCCAGACAGTATCCAAACACCGTACCAAAGCTATACCTCGAACATCCTATTAACCAATTTTATCAGGGTATATCCTCCAGAGTAACCCAGCCCTCTTTCAGGGCGCGCACAACGGCTTCGGTCCGCGAACTCACCTGAAGCTTGTTGAAGATATGACCCAGGTGTGCCTGAACGGTACGGAGACTTAGACAAAGCTCGTCGGCGATATCCTGGTTGCTCAATCCCCGTGTTGCCGATTTAAGCACTTCCAGCTCCCGTTCGCTTAAAATTTCAGAAGACTTCTGGCCCGCTTCTTTGCCGGTTGCTTGGACGAAGCGATTAAGCACCTTACGGGCAATGGTCGGGTGCAGCACCGATTCACCGGCGTAAACGTGGCGTACGGCATCGACTAGTTCCCGACCGCGCACGCTTTTCAGCAGATAACCGGCCGCTCCCGCCTCCAGAAGACTGAAAACGAACTGGTCATCGTCATAAGCGGAGAGTATCAACACGGCGATAGACGGATACAGCGACTTGATTTGCCTGGTTGCCTCGATGCCGTCGACGCCAGGCATGGCAATATCGATGATGGCGACATCCGGCCTGGCGCTTCCGGACAATTTCACCGCCTCGGCGCCGTCCGCAGCCTCCGCAACTACGTTCATATCCTCTTCCGCCTCAAGAATCTGGCGGGTGCCGTCCCGTACCACGGCATGGTCGTCAGCAATTAATATCTTAATTTTATCCATATGATACGCCCCGTCGTTATATTACTTCTACCTTAATCATACACCCAAATAAAAAAGTCCTCAAACGTTGATGATACTTGATTATACAGCGGAGTATTAAGTATAAATACCTATAATCCGCTGACTGAAAATAGGTAGCAAGACGGAAGCATGTTTTGATAACCCGATGATAGGCTTATATTGAGAGCCGAAAGATGATTTTGAAAGGAGATTACCACGATGCAATGGGAACTAATAATAGCACTGGTAATAGCAATACCGATAATTCTCTTTCCGGCGGCCTATGTCTGGTATTTAAATGTCGGCGGTATTTATACGGCTATTAAAGAAGCCAGAGCCAGACGCGTTGCACGGCAAAAGAAGGCCAGGGCACCGGTAGACATAAAGTTATAAAAATATGACCCGAATGATATATACTACAATATCGAGAGAGGACGTTAAATAAAATGGAATGGCAAATTATAGTAGCATTAGCGGTAGCAATCCCCATCATTTTGCTCCCGGTAGCGTTTATATGGTACCTGAACCTGGGCGGCATCTACGCCGCCATCAAGGAAGCCAGAGCCAGATGGGCTGCGCGCGCCAGGAAAGATAAGGTGACTGTAGAAATCAAGTAGACGGTTGCCTGTAATACGCGCCTGTAGAATGCAAACGGGAAAAGGGGCAGCGATAGGGGATTTACTCCTTGCGAAAAGCCCCTTTTTTTGATGAAATAACACTCCTTAAGCGGATGAGGGAGGTAAAAGAATAATGCGGAAAGTCACTTTCAAATCATTCATACTGCCGCTGCTTCTGGTAGTATGCACGCTTTTTTATTACTTCGGAGAGCTGGTGGACTGGGCTACCTGGGAAGCTTTGCGCAAGAACTTTTTCTACGGCGTCCATGATGTGCATCGCCTGCTTTTCCTGGCTCCGATAGTCTATGCCGGCTACACCGCCAGGATAAAAGGGGCGGTTATTATTACCCTGATAAGCTTTATCATATTCCTGCCGCGCGCTTTCTTTATCTCCCCCTATCCCGACCCATTACTTAGAATGGTAATATTCACCGTCTTCGCCGGAGTCATCGGTTACCTTGTGGCCAGGCTGCGCAACGAGGAGGAAAACTGCCGGAAATTTGAAACGACCCGCGCCCGCCAGAAAGACAGGATGCTGAACGTAATAGAAAGTATGGCCGATGGCGTTGTCATTACCGACCCGGACTATCGAATACGGTTCATGAACACCGCTATGACGAAGGGCTTCGGTGAAGGCACTGCATCCACCTGCTATAAACACCTGCATAACGCTGATACGCCGTGTCAGGACTGTAAAATCACCACCACCATTAAAGATAAGCGAATCTGCAACTGGCAATGCCGATGTCCTGACGGGAGAACTTATGAAGTGATGGCGGCGCCCTTCACCGATAGTGACGGAACGGTCTGCCAAATTTCTATATTCCGGGATGTATCTCAACTTAAGACAGGCTGAATTGAGACCGAATTAGTGCGCTTACCTCGCCAGACTTTTCCTGCGAACATATAGTATTATGGTATATTAGCTAATAAAGTATCGGAGTCTGGGCATGAATCTCGATTGGATTATAAGGATTATTCTTTTCAGTATCGTGCACTGGGTACTGGCCGGGATCATGCTCAACGATTTATCATCAAGAGAGAAGGTGTTCGGGCGGCGCAAGGCGCCGTGGGCAATAACGATACTGATAATTCCCTGCTTCGGTTCCCTGTCATACCTGGCATTTCATCCTCAAATATTATCTCACGACCAGGACCAGGACCGGCACGATGGTGAATAAGGCGCAGGTACGGCTATCCGGGAATCACGCCGCCGCCTGCTAACCGGGTATTACCAGGGCTGTTCTCTTTCTTTCAGGGTCGCAATGAGATCTTCAATGCTTATGGCGGCAAGAGTCAGCGTTTGAGTGGTGCCCTTGGCGCTTAAACGTATGGCCAGCTTGGCCACGGCCTCGTTATTGGGGGCATCAACTATGTTAACGAAATCATACTGGCCGAGAAGCGCGTACTGGGTCAATATCTTAACCCCCATAAATTCCACTTCCTTGTTTATTTCCTTGAGAATCTCCGGGTCCTCCTGAAGGGCCTTGCGCCCCGAATCGGTAAGAGTGGTCAGCATAAGATAGGTGGACATCGGTACCTCCTTTAAGCACAGTATCCGGCCTTATTATGAAGATATATGCACCTAGTTTGTCAATATGCCTTGATTTTGCCTGATAATCAGTTATGCTATAATGTAACGAAATTAATGCCGGAAGGGGAGTGACAGGATGTCAACAAGGGGAAACGAGCCATCCGATAATATAGCGGAACTGAAGGAAAAAGAGGCCGGGGAACCAATCGCCTCCTTTCTCAAAATCAAGCTGGCGGAACTAACCCCCGGGTATGCTAAAGTTAACATGAAACTGACGCGCGACTATATGAACTTCAACGGCCTGGTCTTCGGCGGCATCATAATGTCCATAGCCGACCAGGCCTTCGCCTATGCCACGAACTCACTGGTAAGCCCGAGTATCGCCACGCAGTTCAATATCCACCTTATTGCCGGCGCCGGCGTGGGCGACGAGTTGACCGCCGAATGCCGCGTAATCAGGAGTGGAAGGCGTATCGGCGTGTCCGAGATGACGGTGACCAACCAGGACGGAAAGCTCATCGCCAAGGCCACCGGAACCACCGTTACGACAGCGTGAGTATAGAGTCGCCCGTTTTAGCTTCAAATAAATTGACAGATTCATTTCCCGTATGGTAAGCTAGGCCATTATAGAATCTGTTCTATATAGATACAAAAATGACTACCATAAGCAGTGAACTGGAGAAAGCGAAATTCATCTTTACCAGGCGCACGGAGGTGCGCGGGGAGGTGATGATTTACTTTTAGATTGGCAGACTATTACTGGCTTCAATCGATGGGTTATAGATTACCTCCCGGTCGGGAGGTTATTTAATTTTAAAGGAATAAAACCGATTTTCGAGAGCTATGGAAAAAAGAGAGACCATTCCGCAGGTTATTAAAAGTAACCGCGACAGGTGGGGGCCCCGGACAGCTATGTCCATGAAGATGTTCGGCGTCTGGCACAGATATAGCTGGCAGGACTATTATGAAGCCGTTAAATATTTCTCGCTGGGTATGATAAGCCTGGGGCTGGAACGCGGCGATGTCGCCTGTATTATCGGTGATAACGAACCGCAGTGGTTCTGGGCGGAATTCGCCGTCCAGGCCGCCGGGGGCATAGCCACCGGCATATTCGTCGATTCTATTCCGTCGGAAGTAAAATACGTCGCCGAACACTCCGATTCTAAATTCGCCATCGTTAACGACCAGGAACAGACGGACAAGTTCCTGGAAATCAAGGGAGAACTCCCGCTGCTCAAAAAGGTCATCTACTGGGACCCGAAGGGACTGCGCAATTATGACGACCCCATACTCATCAGCTTCGACGAGGTACTGGAACTGGGCCGGGAATATGAAAAAACACACCCCGGGCTTTTCGAGAAGACCGTAGACGAAGGCAAAGGTGAGGATATCGCCTTTATTTACTATACATCCGGCACTACCGGCCTCCCCAAGGGCGCCATGCTTAACCACCGCGCCCTGATAACGACGGCCCGGCGGTTCACGGAGCGCTACCCGGTGGATGAGAACGACGATCTGATTTCCAACTTCCCGGCGGCCTGGGTCGGCGATAGTTACTTCGCGACTATCCCGCATTTACTGACCGGCGCCAAGCTTAATTTCCCGGAGGAGCCGGAAACAATAGCCGAAGACACCCGGGAGGTCGGCCCCAACTTCGTCATCTACGGCCCGCGGCAGTGGGAGGGACTGGTCAGCGAAATACAGGTAAAAATGGTGGACGCCAACCCGCTGAAACGTTTCACCTATAACCTCTTTCTGCCCGTCGGGCATAAAATCGCCGATATAAAGTTCGAGGGTAAAAAACCCAACCTGTTCTGGCGTATTCTCCACGGCATCGCCTATTTAGCCCTGTTCCGCCCGCTAAAAGACCGCCTGGGATTGAGCAAGGTGAGGTTCGCCGTAACGGGAAGCTCGGTATTGAGCCTGGACACCTTCCGGCTCATCCACGCTATCGGCGTCGAGCTAAGGCAGTGCTATGCCAGCACCGAGGCCGGCCTCATATCTTCACACGGCAAGGGGGAAATCAAGTTCGAGAGCGTCGGGCGGCCGGCGCTCGGCACTTCCATCCGGATAACCGGCGAAGGCGAACTCCTGGTCAACAGCGACTGCATGTTTACCGGCTATCATAAAAATGATGAGAAAACTAAAGAAACCCTCATAGATGGCTGGTGCCATACCGGCGACGCCGTCAACATCAACGAGCAGGGGCACCTGATATTCATGGACCGGCTGGAACACATGGGCCAGCTGAAATCCGGCGCTAAATACGCCCCCCAGTACATCGAGGGCAGGTTGAGGTTCAGTCCCTATATCAAAGACGCCATGGTCATCGGGGGGAAGGATAAAGACCACGTGTCTTCTATTTTAAATATTGATTTTGCTATGGTGGGAAAATGGGCGGAACGCAACCGCATCCCCTATACCACCTTCGTCGACCTTTCCCAGAAAAAAGAGGTGGCCGACCTCGTGCGGCAGGACCTGGAGCGAGTCAACGGCTACCTGCCGGAGCAGTCCCGGGTTCAGAAGTTCGTGCTGCTGCACAAGGAGTTCGACCCTGATGAAGCCGAGCTTACGCGCACCCGGAAACTGCGCCGAGAATTCATGGAAGAACGGTATAAAGACCTGATTGACGCTTTATACGGCAACAGGGATAAAGTGGACGTACAGGCGCCGGTAACGTACCGAGACGGACGTAAGGGCGTGGTAACCACGAGCATACAGGTAAGGAGCATAAAAGAAGGAGGATTATCGGTAAATGGCTGAACTACTCCAGTTTGTCATCACCGGCATATCGGTAGGCATGGTATATGCCCTTATTGCCTTGGGATTCGTCCTGGTCTGGAAGTCCAGCAGCGTGGCCAACCTAGCACTGGGGCAGATTGTGCTGATTTCATCATGGTTCACCTACTCCATGCTGGCACAGGCCGAGCTGCCGGTCTATATAGCATTTCCGATAGTCATCCTCTTCGCCCTTTTCCTGGGCTGGGTAATCGAACGGTTCGCCCTGCGCCCGCTCATCGCCCAGCCTATCCTATCGCTTATCACGGTAACGCTGGGAATAGGCTACTTCATCGAGGGCGTAATAACGTTCATCTGGCCGTGGAGCGTCGACGCTCTGCCACGCCTCTTCCCCAAGGAGGTAATCCACATCGGCCCGGCGGTTATCTCGCAGGAGTACGTATGGGTAATCGTCATCTGCCTGGTGGTATTCGTTTTGCTGACCGCGTTCTTCCGCTACCATAGGATGGGTATCGCCATGCGGGCCACCGCCGACGACCAGATGGCGGTGCAGGCCTGCGGTATCCCCGTGACGAGGGTCTTCTCCACGTCATGGATGTTCGCCTGCTGCGTGGCGGCTATCGGCGGCGTCTTGATATCCAGCATCGGCGGTATTACCCACGGACTGCTGGAGACCGGGCTGAAAGCCTTCTCCGTGGTCATACTCGGCGGGCTGGACTCCTTCGCCGGAGCTATCATCGCCGGCCCGATTATCGGACTTTGTGAAAGCCTCGGCGGCGGCTACCTTACGCCGTATCTCTGGGCCGGGGTCAAGGATATTATACCCTTTGTTATCATCATCATCGTCATGGTTATCAAGCCCTACGGGCTATTCGGAGAGGAGCGTATAGAGCGGATTTAAAATGAGTTTACCCTGCGGAACCCGCAATCATAACTACGCCGAGGATATGGCCATAGTGCGCACCAAGACCCACCGGGTGCTGATTATCGGTCTTCTGGTTATTATCTTCACGGCGCCGCTGTATTTCAGCAACTACTGGCTGGGGGTCTTCAATCTCATCGGCATTACCCTCATCGCCGCTATCGGACTGAACATACTGGTCGGCTACTGCGGTCAGTTATCAATCGGGCACGCCGGCTTCATCGCCGTGGGAGCTTATACCGCCGCCATACTGACCAACCGACTGGAAATGCCTTTCCTGGTAGGGCTTATCGGCGCCGGCGTTGTCTCCGGCTTAATCGGCATTATCTTCGGCCTGCCCTCGGTACGCGTCAAGGGATTTTACCTTGCCATCACCACTATCGCCGCCCAGTTTATCATCATATGGGTCATTAATCACTGGGGTTATACCGGCGGCTTCCTCGGTATCAAGGTGCCCTATGCCTCCATAGGCGGCTTTGTCTTCCGCAGTGAATCCAGCCAGTTTTATCTTATTATTATTATCGCCGCCCTGTGCGTTTTCTTTGCCAAGAACCTGGCCAGGACAAAGGTAGGCAGGGCATTCATCGCCATCCGTGATAACGACCTTGCCGCCGAGGTTATGGGCATTAATCTCCTTTATTACAAGCTGCTGGCTTTTTTCATCGGGTGTTTCTTCGCCGGTATCGCCGGGGCTCTGCTCGCCCACTGGATAGGATTTCTCAACGCCGAGCAGTTCAGCTTCACGGAGTCGATTCTTTACGTCGGCATGATTATCATCGGCGGACTGGGCACTTCGCTGGGTCCCATCTTCGGCGTGGTATTTATAAGAATTCTACAACAATTACTCACCGTAGAGCTTGTACCGTTTTTAGAAAGCTCATTTACCATGTTTCCCTCCGGATTTGCCACCGGCATTACCCCGATGTTATTCGGGCTGGTAATAGTGCTTTTCCTGATACTGGAACCGAGGGGACTAGCCCACCGCTGGTCGTTATTTAAATCGGCCTATCGCCTGTGGCCGTTTTCATATTAAATATAAATTATAAGGGGGTATGGGGTATGTAGTTCACAGCTGGCAACAGGAACAGCGAATTTATAAATATTAAGAGGAGGGAAAAATGAAAAACAGGACGTTAATTATCACCACAATCGTATGCCTCGCGCTAATCATTTCGGTAATGCCCATCTTCAGCGCCTGTGGTGAGCCCAGTACGGAGGGTAAAACGCTGAAAGTAGGCATCACCACGCCCACTACGGGAAAAGCCGCTGAAAAAGGCGCCCCCATGGGGCACGGCAACCTCGACTGTTTTGAATATATCAATAGCGAGCTTGGCGGCGTGGAAGGATACGAGGTTGAGGTTGTCTGGCGAGATAACGGTTACGATGCTTCCAAGGTGGTCACTATTGTTAAGAACTTCATGGATGAAGGCTGTCTGATGTATACCACGTCCTCTTCGGCCATGATGACCGCTTCCATGGAGGTTGCCAACCGGGCCGGATTTGCCGGAATGGCGGCCTTCTCCTCGCCGATTATCTACCGGCCTCCGCAGCATATTTACGGACAGATGCCCGACTACGGTGACGACTTTCTGGCCTTCGCCAAGTACTACATGGACAATGTCTGGAAGGGCAGCGGCAAACCGAAATTCGCCATTCATGCGCTGAATAACTCGACCGGAAAAGGCGCCATTGATGCCGCCCTGGCCTACGCCGATTCACTCGGCATTGAAATTCTATGGGACGGGCAGGCGGGCAAAGCTTTCGAGCACAAAGCCGACTCTACCTCGGAAATGGAATCCCTTACCCGCATTAAGGCTATGAACCCTGACGTGCTGTATATCTCCAGCACGCCGGCACCGACGGCCCTGATTGTCAAGAACGCCTATGAGCTGGGCATGTTCCCCGGCATTACCATCGCCTCGGGGCACGCCGGTTTTACCAGTGTCCTTATTGATATCGCCGGGGCTGATATTGCCGAGGGTGTTTACGGCGTATTTCCGACCGTAAACTGGGGTGACGACGTTTCCGCTATGGCCAAGATGACCGAGTACATCCAGAAGAACCACCCTGAAGACTACGAGAAAAAGAATATGGACTACATCACCTGCTGGGCGCAGAGCCTTATCGTGGCGGAAATCCTGAAGACCGCTGTTAAGAATGCCGGCTACGACGCGTTAGCCGCGGGCGACGCCGATTCATGGAAAGCCCTCGAGGAGCAGGGCATCCAGAAATTAAAGGACTACGCTGTCGGCGGTCTGCACGGTCCGGTAAGCTATACGGCAGGCGATAACCGCCTTTCGAAATCGGTACGCGTCTTCCATGTAAAGGACGGCGATATCGTGCCGCTGACCGACTGGATTGATGCCCCGGTAGTCAAGTACGAAGAGTTTGATTGGTTTGGCAAGTAAAATATAGATACGGGGCTCCGCCGCGGCGGAGTCCCCACCCCGCAGGGGAGAACTAAATATGCTCAAGTTGAACAGCATTGAGGTTACCTATCTCAATGTCATAAGGGTATTGCACGGCGTATCCATGGCCATAGAAGACGGCGCGATAATCGCGCTCCTCGGGGCCAACGGCGCCGGCAAGAGCACCACCCTCAAGGCGATATCGGGGCTGCTTCACATCGAGGAGGGGGAAGTAAGCGACGGCAGCATCGAGTGGAACGGCGAGAGAATAGATAAGAAAAACGCTGAAGAGATAGGGAAACTGGGTATCATCCAGGCGCTGGAAGGCCGCCACGTCTTCGAGCACCTCAACACCGAGGAAAACCTGATAGTAGGCGCGCATAACCGCCGCGACCGCCACGCCGTCAGGCAGGACCTGGAAATGGTCTACGACTACTTTCCCCGCCTGAAAGAGCTCCGCAGGAACACGGCCGGCTACCTTTCCGGCGGAGAGCAGCAAATGCTCGTCATCGGCCGGGCGATGATGGCCACACCCAGGCTGATGATGCTGGACGAGCCGTCGCTGGGCCTCGCGCCGCTCCTGGTGGAAGAAATATATGACATTATCCGGCGTTTCAATACCGAGCAAAAAACATCAGTCCTGCTCGTGGAACAGAATGTCCGTATTGCCTTGAGCATTTCACATTACGGCTACGTCATGGAGAACGGGCGGGTCGTGCTTGACGGCACCGCCGATTTCCTGAAGAACAACGAGGACGTAAAAGAATTTTACATAGGGCTTTCGTCTCTCGGCACCAAGAAAAGCTACCGCGAAGTGAAGCACTACAAGAGGAGAAAGAGATGGCTGTAAGGAAGGATGAATTCTTCGACGAACTGGAAACGATGTCAGCGGTAGCCCGGAAGCAGTACCAGGACCGCAAGCTGGCGGAGCATATACAGCATACTTATAAATACTCTCCCGCCGTGAAAAAGCTCTTCGACGGGGCGGGGGTAAGCCCCGAACAGATTCGCACGGTAAAAGACATGGAAAAGCTGCCGGTGACCCGCAAGACCGACCTTGTTGAGATGCAGAAAGAGAACCTGCCTTACGGGGGAGTCGCGGCCCTACCCCTCAATGACATCGAGCGCACCTTTATTTCACCCGGGCCGATATACGAGATTCAGCCCTCCGGCATCAAATGGTTTGCCAAGTCTTTCTGGGCGGCAGGATTCAGAAAGGGCGACGTGGCGGTCAACACGTTCACCTACCACATGTCCCCGGCGGGTATCCTGTTTCACGAGGCCATACGCGACTGCGGGGCGACGGTGGTGGTGGCCGGCACCGGCAATACCGACCTACAGATACAGATTATGAAAGACCTTAAGGTCACCGGCTTCGTGGGGACGCCCAGCTTCTTAATGACCCTTATCAAGCGCGCGGAGGAAATGGCACTTGACATAAAGCGTGATTTTTCTCTCAAGCGCGCCTGGTTCACCGGTGAGATGCTGCCGCCTTCCCTCCGCAAGACCTTCGAGGGAGACTACGACATCGATACGTACCAGGCCTACGCCGTCACCGAGCCGGGCGGCGCCATCGCTTACGAATGTCGGCAAAAGTCCGGTATGCATCTCATGGACGAGTATGTAACGGAGATAGTCGACCCGGAAACGGGGAAACAGCTTGCTCCCGGCGAAATCGGCGAAATCGTCACCACGCAGCTTTTCAATAAGGACTGGGGGCTTATCCGCTTCGGCACCGGCGACCTTTCCTCGTATATTACGGAACAATGCCCGTGCGGCCGGACCGCCCACCGTATTACGGGCATCGTCGGCAGGGCAGGGGACGCGGTAAAGGTGCGGGGAATGTTCGTGGTGGCCAAACAGGCGGAGCAGGCGATTACCGGCTTCAGCCAGGTCGCCGGGTACCAGCTCGTCGTCGGACGTCGCCAGCACCGCGACGAAATCACCCTGAAACTTGAACTTAAAGACAAGAGCGTGGATAAGGCAACACTATCCGAAGGTATAAATAAAAAGTTCCAGGATATCTGCCGCATCAAGGCCGATAAAATCGAGTTCGTGGAGGCGGGGAGTATTCCGGAGGACAAACAGGGGATAGTGGACGAGAGGAAGTGGGAATAGGGCGAGGAACGGCTACTTCTTTTCCTCACCCAGGTAAGCGGCGATAACTTCCGGATTATTCTTGATTTCTTCAGGCGTGCCCTCGGCAATTTTACGACCGAAGTCCAGAACGATAATGCGGTCGGCGATATCCATGACCACCCCCATGTCATGCTCAACAAGAACGATGCAACTGACGCCGTCCTGTAAAACGGGGGTATCCGGATAGGTAACGCCCTGGCCTTCAAAGATATCTATGATAAAGCGGGCAATATCCTCTTTTTCCTCCAGGTTCATACCCGCCATCGGTTCATCGAGGAGTAAAACCTTGGGTTCCAGGGCTAAGGCCCGGCCCAATTCCACGCGTTTACGCATTCCGTAGGGTAGAACGCCGACGGTAGTTTTACGAATCGATTCTATTTCCAGAAAATCTATTATATCTTCCACTGTCTTGCGGTGGACGATTTCTTCTTTGTGCGCCCACCCGAAATACAGGGCGCTGCTGACCACGTTCTGCTTCATCAAGACATGACGGGCCGCCATAATGTTATCCAGGGTACTCAAACCGGTATAAAGCTCAATGTTCTGGAAGGTCCTGGCGAGACCCATTCTGGCGGCTTTATCCGGGCGTATGCGGGTAATTCTCCTGCCCTCAAAGTATATTTCTCCCTGCTGCGGCTTGTAAAAACCGTTTATACAGTTCAGCAGGCAGGTCTTACCGGCGCCATTGGGTCCTATGATAGCCAGGATTTCCTTATCCCTGACATCTACGTTAATATCGATCAGAGACCTCACACCGCCGAAGGAGAGTGAAAGGTTTTCAATCTTTATCCTGGCCTCGCCGGGGCTGCTTTGTTTGGTATTATCTGTATCTGATATCGTCACTTCTTACCCAGCAGACTATCTTTGTATTCCGTTACCCTGATACAATCCAATCCCTGGCACTCAATTTGCTTACCCAACCGCCTGCTTTTCTCTTTCATTTCTTTAGACGTTTCTTTACCGGGCTTTAAGTACCTTTGAAAGCCGGTGCATTTTACCGCGCCATCCGCCGATACTATCAATGTCACTTCATCATCAACGGCATCGCAGTAAATAGTCGTCGCGGTAACTTGCCAGTCGGCCATGTTTAGAGTCGATTCCCCCCGTTTTTTGCTTTACCTATATTACTATTATTCAGGCTGTAATTCAAACGGAAGGGATACAAGTTTACATAATATACAAACCCTTT
>Ga0315555_1001088_pt1 | contig 19675 bp, 15 predicted proteins | sample SalMarSW160380MG_FD_202113 | JGI IMG/M metagenome (GOLD analysis project Ga0315555, IMG submission 202113) | Salt marsh sediment microbial communities from the Plum Island Ecosystem LTER, Massachusetts, United States - Salt Marsh Sediment SW1603-80 ... | reverse complement strand
CTCGGTATAAATTGTCCCATCCGGATTTAGCATCTCGGCAAATCGCAGGACGATTTTTGTCCCCGCCTCTCCGGTTGCTTTTAGTCGAACCCACCCGGCAAAGTTCTGACCCATATCGAAAACATAAACGCCCGGTTTCGGCTCGGCGATTTTTTTAGGATTTACTTCCAGCATCTTCTGCACTGTCACGTTCGGATAAGACTGGAGTTTGCCTTTAATCTTATTTGTAACTTCCGCTTTATCCCAACCTGAATCATCGAAGCCGAAAGTGTTCCAGCCGGGCATATCTTTACATGCATCGTATGTTTCACCCATCAGAAAGTCCGCTTCAAGAAGCGGGCCGTAGGAAGCTTTCCATGACTTGTCGGTGACAATCTTTTCTCTGCCGCCGTCGGTATATTCGACCTCAAGCTGCACAAACAATCGCGGCTGGCTGCCGTAGTTTTCTCTGCGTCGCCCGAAACCTATATACCCGGCGTACCAGCCGTCCGCAAGGATTGCACCTATGGCGTTACCACCATCCTTAATCATATCGGTCACATCGTAGCTCTGGTAGTACACCCGCGTGTGATAATCGGTCCAGCCGGGGGTGAAGTAATCCTGACCAATACGTTCGCCGTTGATATGCAGCTCATAGAGACCCAGCGCCGAAACATAAACAGTGGCGTTTTTAACGGGCTTATCAACCGAAAAACATTTTCTCAAATAAGGCGGCGGGGGTAAAACCAGTTCGTCCTCCGAAGGTCTGCCCCAAGGCTGGTCACCGACATCGGCAATTTCCTGAGCATTCTGCCAGCTCGAATCATCGAAATCCGGCTCCTGCCAGTTCTCCTGCCTCGTATCGGAGGCCTTCCATGAACTATCAATCACAACAGTCATCGGCTCGCCGTTTTCGAATTCAATCAGGAGCTTGCCCGTAAGTACTGCATGATTGGCGGCGCCATTTTCATCCGTACTTTCAATGGCCAGAGTATGATTGCCCGCCGGGATTTTATCACTCAAATCAATTGTCCGGGCAGGTTTCAATCCCGGTATGCGGTGTATTTCCCGGCCGTCAAGAAAAAGTATGACTTCATTATTCGCAGCCAGCCGGAAGTGTGCTTGTTTAATTGTTTCATTCGGGTCTGTTTCAATTGCACGCCGGAAAAACCGCCTGCCGATCTGGTCGCTTTTCTGCGGGTCACCCTGGCCGAACCACACCCACTTACAGTCGTTAAGACTAATTGCCTTTGCTTTGTCCATTTGCGAACCGGACGGCTCCTGGTCATAACCAATCCATTGAGCCTGCCAGTCTTGCGAATCCAGCAGACCGACGGTCCATACTGCCGGTTCGCTCCACTCGGACACCTTGCCATCCCGATCCCATACACGCACTTTCCAGTAACATCGCATTTGCGACTTTAGAGGCTTGCCTTTATATACTACCTGATTGCTTTTATCAGATTCGACCTTGCCGCTGTTCCAGAGTGTACCTCTGTCCTGTCGCAGCTTTACTTCGTTGTCGCCGACTAATATCTGGTAAGCGGTTTGTACTTCAGCGCGCCGCTGAGATTCCAATATCCAGCTTAATCGCGGCTCGGTCACATCAATACCCACCGGATTAATCTTATATTCACAGCGTAAATACTTCACCGCAATTTGGGAGGCATCAGTGCTTTGATTAAACATCGTGATTTCTTCCATGCAACCGAAGATCATAAACAAGAGAATAACCGCAACGGCTGTTACGCGTTTTATCATGTACATAGCATTTCCTTTCTTTGGCTTTTGGTTTTGCCGGACGTCTCGATAAAATGTGAGGATATTCTCTGTAATATAAGCTATTAACTTATCAGTTACCGAAAGTCATTTGAGCCGCCGTAGATAAAACGCATCTGGCCGACATTCGGGATAATACCGAACGGAAACTGACCAAACGGCCTGAATCCACTCGGCCAATAGACAAAGAGTGCCTTACCTACGAGGTAGTCGCGCGGAACAATACCGGCTCGGTAGGGGGGCAGGCCCTTGTTTGAAATTCCCTGATTTCTCCACCATCTGCAGTCCTCACTATTAGGACTGTTGTCACCCAGCACGAAAAACTCATCATCGTTCAATACAAATGGTTCTTCTATTGCTCTGCCCCTGTATCCGTTGTTATCCGATGTATAGTGGATATCTCTGAAAACAGCTACGTGTGAAAGCGTGAGTTTTCCGGAACCGAAAATTTCCACTTGTGGTTGTATAATCGCTCTTATCGGACCGGCGTCTTCTACGCCTCGTCCAAAATCGTAAGTCAATTTTTCATCGCCATACTCGAAAATCAACTGATGGTCAACATTTGCAAATTTCACCAAAGTCTGCCTTGTGAAATTTTCCACTGGCAGCTCAACCGACGTCCGGGCCAGTTCTCTCGGTTCATTATCCGGTTCAATTTTGGTGATAAACATATTTCCTGCAAAGTCGATCCATGCCTTATAAGTGGTTTGGTATTTACTCAAAGAAATTCCAATACATCCTTCCGGTTCGGCGGCCTGAGAGTAGAAACGCACCATCAGATCGCTGCAGTAAGGCATAGATCCGTATTTTTTAACGCTGTTGTAAGCGTACGTTACCCTGAAATCATTCCCGATTTTAGTATCATAGGCCAGTGAGCTGATTTGCTCTGGAGAACTGTCCAGGTGAAAAATTGTAGGACTCGATTCGTTAATTCTCCAAGGTGAAAAACTTGAATGACTAAAAGGCTGTTCCCATTTGTGGCCGTCATATAAAGGTGTATATCGATCTACAGGCTGAAAATCGTTGTCATATACCGTCATCCACAACTCATTTTGGACTTTGGGTGGCTTTCGGGCGATTTGCCCGTTTATATAGATATCACCATCGATGATTTGAACTGTTTCGCCGGGAAGACCGATCAGACGCTTGATATAATTAATGTCCGGTTCCTGTGGATTTTTGAATACTATTACATCCCATCGCTTCGGCTCGAAGAACTGGTAAAGGCATTTCAGAACGAGTATCCTGTCGCCGTTAGCTACAGGCATTACTAAACCGGGACGGTGTTTATATCCACAACTGGGACATTGTGTCTCAGGCATTCTGGCGCCGCGGGACGGAATTGTATCCTCAGACATGCCGTAACTGGCCGGACTAAAACCATAATCATATTGATAGCCGCATTGCCGACAGCGTAACCTGAAATGGGCGCCTTTGAGAGTGCTGGCCATACTGCCGGTGGGTATGCGAAACGCCTCCATGACAAATGCCCTGAAAACAAACGCTAATATGAATGCGGTTATAAGCCATTCAAAAATGTTTGCGACTTCTGCGGCTCTATCCTTCTTTATATGAACAGGCTTTTCGGTACCAACCTTTTTTAACTTCCTATCGGACATAAATATCTACCCTGATGTAAATCAGCCTTTCTTGATTAAATAAAAGGCTGATTATGCATATAAATTCATCTTTGGTCAATAAAGTATTTTATTCTCCCCATGTTTTTGGATAAGACTCTGTGAATAAAAGACTTATGCGCCAGTCTTTTCGCAAAAGTTATTGGCCGATCCATTTACTAAACGAATCTTTATTTATGGAAGTCCAACGAATCTTTTACTCATTCGGGAAGAGACAACAGTGCAAATACACCCCTGGAGTTTCATGTTTCTCTGGTATGGAAAGATTTTTTTTAGAATCTCGGAAATTTATATAAAAATTTCTTGATGTTTAGAAGTCTTTGTAGTATAGTAAGTTGCGTTGTTTTCAGATTTAAGAGGCACGTTATATGATGTTGGGTAGCAGAATATGACAAGTTCGTTCCAATCGCAGCCTTTTTAATGTAAGCAGAATCCAGTTTCCTAAAAAGCTCGTTCCTTAAATGAGGTAATCTATGGCAACAATTACAAAGAAAGAACTTATCGATCGGATAGCGGAACGTACACAAGCAAAAAGAGTAACAGTGAAATCGATAGTCCAGGCGTTCCTTGATGAGATTATTGGGGAACTGTGTCAGAATAACCGTTTGGAATTTCGAGACTTCGGTGTCTTCGAGACGAGAACCAGGGCCGCCAGAGTTGCACAAAATCCCAAGACCCTCGAGCGTGTTGAGGTTCCGTCGAAGCGAACGGTGAAATTTAAGATGGGTCGGCTGATGAGAGATAATCTCTGTTCTGATACCATAGAATCAGCCGAGAAAAAATGATTTTAGGAAAAATAACCGCCGTCCACAACAAAACGCAGTTAAATCCGGTTACCAACAGTGAGCTTCAATAGTTTGTGGAGCGCGCAGACATTAGTTTGTATTATTCAAGCTGTTCAAAAGGAGCGTTTATGTCAGACGGGAAAGTTAAGTGGTTTAACCCGAGAAAAGGTTATGGATTTATCGCTACCGATGACGGCCGCGATATTTTCGTCCACTACTCAAGTATTTCAGGTAATGGATATAAATCTCTTGCCGAAGGTGAGCCTGTTACTTTTGAAATTGTCGAGGGTGACAAAGGACTCAGGGCTGAGAATGTAGTTGCCAAATCAGACCCGGTCAGTAAAGAAGAGTCGTAAAGCTGCTTGTTGTTAAATGCGGGCGTGAGGAGAGATTATAAATAAGTATTGTTTCTTCATCCCTTACTGCTTGATTCGGTTTTAGTATATGGCAAGGGCGGTTTCATACAACTCAGGGTAATCATCAATGGTTGGAATTTACTCCATATTCACTTAAAGAAATATCAATACGTAGTGTGAAAAACGTAATACATCATTTGAACCTATGAGTGTCGGAGAGTATCAATCAGGTCTGGATTGTAACGTACTGGTGCTGAATAAGCATTATATGGCCATACGGATAATCGGAGCCAGGCGGGCTTTTTCTTTGCTCTGGCGGGATCTCGCCGAGGTCGTCTCACTGGAAGAAGGTCGTTATTCCAGTTATGATTTCCATAGCTGGTGCGAGGTCAGTCAGTTCAGGCGCAATTTCGAGCCGGATGGACACGATTGGGTATCCACTGTGAATTTTTATATCGCCGTGCCTCGAATAATCAGATTGTTGTTCTACGATCATTTGCCGAGAAACGAAGTTAAATTCAATCGCAGAAACATCTTCGCCCGCGACAAAAACAGGTGTCAATATTGCGGAAAGCGATTCCCAACCAGTGAATTATCCCTCGACCACGTTATCCCCAGAAGTTCGGGCGGTAAAGCAACCTGGACAAATATTGTCTGCGCCTGTCCGGCATGTAACGTTCAAAAGGGCGGACAAACACCGAAGACGGCGGGAATGAAGCTGATAAAACAACCAATCAAACCCAAACATAATCCGATGGCTCACATTCACCTCGGCCATGAACGCTATAAAAGCTGGAAACAATTTCTCGATCATGCATACTGGTCCGTTGAGCTGAAATAATGTCGTAAAACACTTAATTAATTCAAGATTTTAGCATCAGGGGGGCTCTCTTCGATTTCTGAGAGAGATACTTGATCTCACTTTTCCTTGATGTCACTATATGGAATTCTGTATAATAAAAGCAGGAAGGTACAAGGGTAAAAAATGACAGATACAAAGGACATTAAAAACCGGCACTTAGTAATTTTCCTGTTGTTAGCATTCGCGACGACTAACTGTACGGCAGCCGTCGAAAACCTGCTGACTAATCCCGGATTCGAGAATGGAAATACTTCCGGATGGAAAACCTGGGGCTGTAGTCTAAGGGCCGTAAGGGATCCGGTACATTCCGACGACTATAGCGTATGGGTATATAACCGGACGCAGAACTGGCAAGGGCCTGTTCACTCTGTCATCGGGAAAATGGAGCACGGAAAGACGTACACCATCTCCGCCTGGGTCAAACTCGACAACGCCGCAAGCGCACGGGTCGCCGTAACATTTATGCAAATGGACGGGCGCGGCATCCGCTATATTAATGTGGGTTCATCAAGCGTATCTGATAGCCGGTGGACACAGGTCTCCGGTGAATTTACACTGGAGGTGGTCGGAACACTGGAGGATATGGACGTTTACTTCGAAGGTCCTGCACCGGGGATTAATTTCTACCTTGACGATGCGGAGCTTTTGGAATTGGTTCCTGAAACCATAGAGCCTAACGCTGCCGGTATCGTGGATGTCAATACAGTTTATCAGAAACTTGAAGGTTTTGGCGCATCGGGTGCATGGTATGAAAACTGGTTAACAGCTCATCCCAAACGAAACGAAATATATGATTGTTTATTCAGGCAGTTGGGCCTCGATATTTACAGGATACGAAACACCTACGGTATCTCAAGCAGCAACATTAGCAACACGGCAACAATCGTCCGGGCCGCGGAGTCCTCGTTAGGGCACCCGATAAAGGTAATGATTTCCTCCTGGTCGCCGCCGGCTTACCTCAAAAGCAACGGCAGTACTGTGCGAGGTACTCTTAAGAAAGATGCCGATGGCGATTACATGTACGACCAGTTCGCCCAATGGTGGGCGGACAGCCTTGACGAATATTCGAGTTACGGCATCGATGTCAACTACGTGAACATTCAAAATGAGCCGGATTATTTAGGCGACTGGGACACCTGTAAATTCACACCCTATGAAACGTCGAGCTGGGCCGGCTACAACCTTGCTTTCGAGGCGGTCTATCAGGAACTGAACCTGCGAATGCCCGATATGCCGAAGCTCCTCGCCGCCGAGGCATGCGGCTGCGGCGTTTCCCAAAGTTATATCGATGCGCTTATCGACCCCAATCACGTTTACGGATATGCCCACCATCTTTATGCCGGTGGCAGCCACGATGTCCCCGACGGTTATATCCCCTCGATGGAAAACTTCGCGGCACAATATGGTGACAAGCCGTTGCTGCAGACGGAATTCGCAAACGGTCAATCGCAGACCTTGACTTTTTCCGATGCAATGAACCTGGCGCTTCTGATGCACAATTCTCTCACCGTCGAGGGAGTATCGGCCTATCTATACTGGGAGCTGTTCTGGCAGGAACCCAAGGGCCTGGTTAGTCTCGATAATCCCTGGCAGAGCAATCCCGGCTATACGATTAATACTACCTATTACGCCTTTAAGCACTATTCTGCGTTTACCGATCCCGGCTGGTATCGTGTCGAAGCATCGACCGATTCGAATGGCCTGCGAATCAGCGCCTTTAAGAACCAGGACGACACCGAATTAACTATAGTAATCATCAATACCTCTGATATCGCCATCGACTTATCACTTTCATTGGGGGATTTTTCGCCGGATGACTCCGAGGTATATCGAACCAGTGGAAGAGAGTGCGCAGCTTATATCGGCACGTTCGATCAGTCGCAGTCACTGTCGCTTGGCCCGCAAACAATAACTACAATTCACCTGACGGGTACGGTTGAAGGATTGGATGAGCAAATTCCCGAAGATGACGCCGCAATCGAAGAAGTTCAGCTCGATCCAGAATCCGAAAACGACGGAATTGCTAATTCTGTTTGACCTGACAAATTTCTCTGAATCGAATCAAAAAAAGGGACCTGAACTGAATAAATCAGTATAGGCCCCTGATTATCGTATATACAATACTATCGTCCGGCGGTCCGCAGAAATAACAAATTAATCCTGCCAAATATGATGTAAAACCCATCAGCAGGTCTTTATTATCAGGGATTTCGATGTATGGAAAAGATGCGTCGATTTGCTTATATTGTCCTGTATGACTTGTCTTGAGAATCACCGAAGGAACAGGAAAATGGAATCTTAACCTAAAGAACTATTAATCAAGATTAATAGTTGAATATATGTTTTCTCCTGATTCTGAATTTGGTGGCACTTTCACTCGTTAATTTACGTCTATTACACCACAATACACTTAATTCATGTTGTATGTCTCTTTAACAATCCGAAGTATATATTTTTATTGAATGTCCATCACGATTTTATCAAGTGTAAAATTGACACCGGAAGTGTCGTTGGAACCTGTTACAATCACACCGTCATTTGATTTTGAAACGTAACCGGTCACGTTTACCTGAACTGTGTAGCTTCCCGAAGGAAGCCTTTCAATGGTATAACTTCCATCAACGTGGCTATTTCCACCGTTGCCGGAATAGACGTCTGAAAAGGCATACACACTTGCATCGCTAATAGGTTCTCCTGTGTCGCTGTAGATATACCCGGATATTGAGCCGGCCTTTGACAGGTAAAAATCTATCCCTGGAGTTTCGTTGGGTGCTGTAACATTGATAATTTTTGCTTTTTGTTCATCGTAGCTATTGTCATACCACTCTCCGATTTATCCGTATCCTCTTGCACTGCTGTTTGCCGATATCAGATAATTCCCCGTCCGCAACCAGATAGTGTAACTGCCGTCATATACTGTGTGTCCCAATACATCTAATCCTTCGCCAGTTGACAGCATCCCTATGAACTCGATACCGCTTATCGGGGTTCCATCGTCTTCATCGTAAACATGCCCCGTAATTGATCCACCGATATCTAAGGTGAAATTTATACCGGAAGTGTCATTGCCCTCTGTGACAATCACATTATCCGTAAACGTTTCAGTGATTTTAGAGTCATACCATTCAGTGGCAAATCCTGTTTTTCTTACAGAAACCATATAATAATCCCAGGCAGGCAGATCGCTTATAACATATCTTCCGTTGGAATCGGTTTCTTCCCCGCGGCCGATCCAGTCTCCGTCTGGCAATTGGGCCACTGCACGTACCTCGGCACTTTCGACAGGAATTCCATTAACATCAATTGCAAAACCAGATATTGATCCACCACGGGATAGCGAGAAATTAATGTTGGGTGTATCATCAGGTGGAATTACTTTTACGTCGGTGGCAAAATCAGCGTCATAATCATGTTCATACCAGAGTCCTATGAACCCGGGTGCATTTGCTTTCACCTCATACGCCCCAAGAGGTAAACATTCAACCGTATAGCTTCCACTTGAGTCCGTAGTAGCATGAAATCCATCATCTAATTCCTCGCTGCTTGGGACTACTCGGATTTCTACTCCTTCGATAGGTTCGCCGGTTTCATTATTGTAAACGTATCCCGATATCGAACCACCCTCGGTCAGGTAGAAGTCTATGCCCAAGATATTACCTGCCGAGGGAATAGGAATAATAGTTGCCTCATTCGAGTACATGATGTTGTCATAGTACTCCCTGGCAAAGCCCGATTTGAAGGCCCTGATCTTATAGTCTCCAGATACTTCTCCTCGTTGTTCAATGATTTTAATTCTATAGCTTCCATCTGATTCCGTTGTCGTTTCCCACCATCCTTCTTTATCCAATCGTGTTAATTCAACGGTTGCCCCGGGAATAGGCTGGCCATCTAACTGGAACACAAAGCCGCTAATTGATCTACCCAGGACTGAGTTTGAGGCTAACATTAAAAATATTGAACAATATAAAAAGAATTTATGAGCTTTCATCCTTTTGCCTCCTAATTATTTTTCGTTCTTCCGCAATAAAAACGAAATTACTATATCCTCATTAACGCCGAAATAACAGCGAAAATCTAATTCAATCTCGATGTTGATATCAGTGCTCGGAGAGTCTTTGAAATGTACCAAAGCAATTACAATTATATAGTAAATCGAGAATTGAAACAACATTTTTATTGATAGCAATAGACTGACTGTATTCAAGGCGATGCTCTTCATTTGCTTTTCAAAGTAAAATCGAATAACAAATCACTAATCACAAAACACGAGTCACAAGTCATGGTCATTTTTCGGCGAAAAATGAGGAATCTCCTTGTATGCCCGCCAGGTAGGGGTATTATATAAAGTTGGCCGATGGAATGGCCCAAAATAGCAGATGGAAAATGCAACTCAAAAGTAAATTCTAAATCCGAAATCTCCCTAAGGGATGGCCAAGCCACGAAACTCATGGATTCAAAAACTAATTTGAAAAAACAAAGCCAATTTCAAAAAAGTCAAATCGGGTTAAGTTTATTATTAACAATGGATTATCACAGAAATGAGCGATCGGACACTTAGTAAAAACAAAGCCAAACAAAGCCAATTTCGATTAGCCCCCGGATTTACTCTGGGGATTCAAATCTTGATTATCGCAATTTTTCGGCGAGAAACTAAATAGCGATTTGAAATAGCACTTGATCCAGGTCCAGTGCATAACCAAATGAACCAGCATCAAAACAATAAAAACGACAGATATAATAAAGTGAATATCACCCCATTCGTGGCGCATCATAGTCCACAACGACTTAATCTCCTCAGCGCCTTGCCCGCCGCGAAAGCCCCGGCCGTACCCGCCGCCTGTGCCGGGCGGCAGAATAAAACCGATGACGATGCCGGTAAACATCAAACCAAGCAAACTTATAAAACTAAACAAATCGACAATGAAATTAAACGTAATGCGTTTCATAAAATCCCCCTTAAACATGAGGTTTTATCGTGTTCCAGCGAAAACTTCGGAAACTGTAAGGTCTTATTATATAAGAATATGTTATCTCTAACGTTAGTAAAATAAAAATGTTCATTTTATATTTGAGCGGGATTAACAAATGTTCACCAATTGATTATTGATTATTTGCTGCGGATAATTAATAATCCAGCGTAAAATCGATATACAACGTTTGATTTGTGTAACAGGAGAAAAAGATATGACATCATTGTTGGCGGCAGCGGCGGCCGATAAGAGCGGCTGGTGGGATGCGATAATCAATTACGAAATCATCAGGGGAAACACCATCTGGCGATTCGCCCTTGTCTTGTTAGTGGTACTGGTTACTATGGTAGCTGGGCGGATCATTCAATTTGCCATGAGCGGCTATGCCTCGCGGTTAATGCGAAAAAAGGGTGAAGGCCTTCGGTCGCTTTTATTAAAAGCCCTCATTAAGCCGGTTTATGTGGCCATATTCGCATCGGGTTTATTTCTGGCTAAGATTCCTTTATTCTTCAACGACGAAACCGGAATACGATTCGCAATCGACGCCGGGTGGACAAAAATCGCTCAGGTAGTGGCGGCTGTTTCGGCGGCCTATGCCCTTTACCGGCTTGTGGACGTTATCGAATACTATCTGAACCGCTTAGTCAGCAAAACGGACACCAGGCTTGACGACATGCTCGTTCCCATCGTGCGCAAGGCCCTGCGTTTGACGATAGCCATCATCGCGATTCTTCTTATCGCTGAGAATATCTTAGGACAAAATATACAATCGCTTCTGATGGGTGCCGGCGTCGGCGGTCTTGCGATAGCATTTGCGGCTAAAGATACAATTGCGAATTTCTTCGGCTCGATAACCATTTTTACCGATCGGCCTTTTCAAATAGGTGAGCTTGTAAAAATCGGCGAGCATCTCGGGCCGGTCGAGGAAGTCGGCTTTAGAAGCACGCGGGTACGCACGCTTGAGGGCAATCTTGTCACGATACCCAACAGCGTTATAACAAGTTCGACCGTGGAAAATATCGGCAAGCGTCCTTTTATTCGCAGGACTTCCAATATCACCATCACGTATGACTCCGGTCATACGAAAACAGAAAGGGCGGTGGAGATTATTAAAGATGTACTTGCAAACGTGCCGGAGATAAATACGGACCCCGATAAGCCGCCGAGGGTGTACTTCAGCGATTTCAACGACTGGTCATTGAATATTTATACCAGTTACTGGGTAAAACCGCCGGATTACTGGTTGTTTCAGGAGGTGAACGAGCGTGTTAACTTTGAGATTATGAAGCGATTCGGGGCCGAACAAATTGAGTTCGCTTTCCCGAGCCAGACACTTTACGTTAAGAAAGATACTTAAAGCATAACCGTTTGCATCGGTTTATAATGCCGACACAAATAATGCTTAATAAGCGTTTATTCCTTACCCGCTTGGGAAGCTTCTGCCTTAGTAGAAACCGGCGGCGGGCCGTCAAAATCGGTAATATCAAAAGCCTGCTGTTCGTGCTCCGACAGAATCGGCTCGGTTATAATCCGCGGCGTTATGAAAACGACCAGTTCGGTGATAACGGTACTTTCGCCTTCGAACATGAAAAGTTTACCGAGTATCGGTATGTCACCGAGCAGGGGAACTTTATTTATCTGCTGGGTGGTATCTTTCTTTCGCAGGCCGCCCAGGACGACAGCGTGACCGTCCCTCACCAGCGCTATTGTATCGACTTTACGAGTGTCAACAATGGGCACATCACTCGACGAGACCTGGACCTGGCCGATTACGACACCAAACTCAGGCAGAATACGCATTCTTACCATACCGTCCCTTGTGACATGTGGTGTAACTCCGAGTTTGATACCGACGTTTTTGAATTTGACCGTTTCGGTGACGGTCGAGCCGGTTATGGTTCGTTCGACATAGGGATGCTCGGTAACGATATCGAAAAGAGCCGTTTCATTATCGAGGACCATAATTCTCGGATTTGCAAGCAGCTTGGCATTGATGTTTTCCTTCTCGGCTCTCAATTGTGCATTGATATCGATATGGTCGTTGAGCAGCCCGAATTGCAAATATCCGTCTGTTGCAGCAGACGTTTTACTTGTCCCGGCACTAAAGCCCGCCTTAATAGACGGGTCGGTTATGCTGGAGACGTAGGTATCGCCGCCGGACTTACTAACCGTTATGTCGTCGCTGATGGCGTAATTGCTGGCGTTGTAGTTGGTTCGCCTGCCGGCATACCAGTCGATGCCAAGATCAAGATTGTCCTTGCTGGTAATATCGTAAATCCTTACTTCCACCAGCACCTGCGGGGTGATGCGGTCGATTTTTTCGATCAGAGTTGCAATATCTCTGACTTTATTCTCGGTGTCGGTGACAATTACGTGGCTGGAGCCCTGGATGGATGATACCGAACCCTGAGTTGATATGAATTTCTCCAGTGCTTTGACGACTTCGGTGACATCTGCGTAAATAATTTCGAATGTCTCTGTCGTCAGTCTTTCGGAAATCTCGGGCATTTCTTCGCGTGGAAGTATTCGAACAACGTTTTCACCCTTTATGTAGGCGCAGCCGTGCACATCGAGAATGCCCTGCAGGGCCTCTTCGACCGAGACGCCGGTAAGCGTGACGGTAACATTTCCGGTCACGTTCGGGCTTTTAATAAAATCGACATCTACCTGCTCGGCAAGCTGTCTTATGACCATTTCGATAGGCACGTCACTGACATCAATGGATACTTTCTTTTGCATCCTCATCTCAAGCTGGCTTAACGGTTTTTCTTCTGTTCGGTTATCTTTTTCTTCGTCGGCGCCGATGGTATTGGAGAGAACGCAGCAAGAGCTGATAATCGCCCAGATGAATATCACTCTTAATTTCGCGGTTTTTTTCATAATATTTCCTTTATGAAAGTCAATTCTTATCGAATATTGTGTTTATTGAACATTTCATTATTATTCAACTGCCCGAGCACGGGAAAACTCTTACGTTTATTTTCCTTAGCTCTGTATTTTATCTATCTCTATCTGTTGCTCTTCCCACTCCTGCTCTTGCTGATCCATTTCTATATCCGCCACCTTTTTCATCCACCTTTTTCCATCTTTCTCGAAGATGACGAAATCCCGTTCGATTTCCACAACGGTGGCATCATCTATTTTGTCGTTCAGGTGCACAATTCGGTTTCCGATGACAGCGGACGGTTTGTCATGGCTGTAGAGAATTCCTCTTACACTGAGCATATCCAAACTACTGCTTATACCGTTAGGATCGGTTTGCATAGCGATCGGCATGGCTGTTCGGCTCGAGGGTTTAATGGGATCCCTTAATCCCATGGGAATCTGCTCCGGAATTTGCCAATCTATTTCGTTATCGGAATGAACTGTAGTAACAACTGATGCGTTATCATTCGTAGCGCCTTTTGTTTTTCTCGGAGCTTTACTAAGTACCTGTCTGAACATAAAAATCATAATGATAAAAAGAATTGGTATTAAGATCACCATTACCTTTTGTCTTGAGTCGCCGGTACCCTTGTTTTCCGGGAAGATTCTGTGCTTTATCTGCTGCCACAGTTCGGTTGCTTTTCTGGAGCCGGAGTGGGTGGTTCCAGACTGTTCTTGTTGACTATCTTTACTCGCTGACTGTACAAGCCGATACGGATTTGAGGCCTGGTGATCATGCATTTGGCCGTTAGATCGCGTATCGGACTGCGAAATCGGCCCGCCCCTGAAAACAGATGAGGATTCTTTTTGTGGACCCGCTTTATTCTGTTCATCGTGCGTATCCATTATATTATCTCCTTACCGAAGTCTTCTGTTTGACTTGCTCGATTTTTTAATATTATTTTGCCTCTGACTTCCTTCATATTTTTTCATCCGACATTTGTTGTGAAGACTTTGCAGTAGTTCTGTTTTCCTGTTGCTTTTTTATAAGGGCAGCCACATCTATTGTTATCTGGTAAGCCGATTTAACTTGATTTGACCGAGTTAATCTGAACTCGTTCACGAAAAGGACGGGCTGGTGCCTCTCTAAAGCATTCAGAAAAGCGGCGAATTCATTGAATCCCGTGGTGAAACTAATATTGATGTGACTCTCGGAAATATTTTTTAAATCGGCTTCATCCGAAGTGGTGCGCTTGTTTTTATTTTCGACGTTTAGCGAAGCAACATTCTTGTCGCGTGCGATTTGACTTATATCGAATGTGAGATTGGCCGAATTTTCGAAGTCAATAACGAAAGCATCCAGTTTTTTTCGCAAATTCTCGATTTGTCCGAGTAATTGTTTTTGAGACTCCTCGCTCGCTGCATTTTGTGCGAACTCATACATCTGTTTTTTCTTGTCAAGCTCGCTTTCAAACCTTTTTTTACTGCGGTTTTGCGGCCCGAGAACGAGCATATAGATCAAGACAAACAGGGCCATAGAAGCTGCCGATATCACAGCCAGTATCTTCAGATTCCTTTTATAAGTTTTCAAAAAGTTCATGTTATAATTCAGCCTTAAAGACACAATCAATCAGGTAATAGACAACATCCTCTCCCCCGAGAGTGCCGGATTCTTTTGAAACACCGACCTTATCAAGTCTCGGCCCAAGCAAAGCGGAAGAACAAATGTAATCACGAAATTCTTTAACCGCTTTGTCGCTGTTGGAAAGCGAGCTGTCACTGACGGTCACCCGCATCGTTGTCACAAAAGTATCGATATCTTCCATTATGTCCGGATCATCTTTTCCCGGTACTTTTTTCTTCACAGTATCCTGCTCAACTTCGAGCTTGGTCAATACGACTGAGTTAGGCATGTTTTCCACTAATGTCGTTAAAATCGGCGACCATTGACTGAATTTTTCTATTGATGATTTAACCTCCGACAGGCAAACACCATAGTGGATTTTCTCCATCTCCAGTCTTTTTTGCTGTTCTACGGCGTCAGACAATTCGTCAATCTTTTCCGTCAGTTTCGTTATTTCCTTCTGCTTTTGCGATACGGCGACTTTGTTGTGCATATACAATCCGACGATTGTAATTGCGATAACAATCGGTACAACAGCGGATATCACCGCAAAAGCTATGTCCGTAGGACCATTTCTGAACGGAACACCCTGCCCCTTTAGCAGATCTATTTTGAACACGGTATTCATTGCTCTGTTATTCATGTTATTTCTCACGAGCTTATCTCAATAGTCCTCATAGCAAGTCCGGCTGCAACCGCCATTGCCGGGCCATTTTCCTTTAAAAAGTCTCCGTATTGATCGGATGTGCGGCAGAGCGTACTGTCAAATGGATTCCATAAACAGGCTTCGATTCCGAGGCGACGACTCAATAACTCAATAAAACCTCTTATTGGTGCAAAACCACCGCAGACAAATAATTTTTCAACGGGTTTCGATTTTTCACTGGCTGCATAAAAACGCAGCGTCTCGGATACATCTGCTATCAATTCGTCAGAGGCCTTTTCCAGGTGTTCGTCGAGCTGGGGCTGTTCGCCCGGTGAACCGCCGAAAAAAATCTCCTCGATCGCTTCCGACGAAGCATTATTCGCTTCTGCAATCCGAGCGATTATATGATCGCCTGCACAAGCCGTATCACGTATGAACGGCCATCCCTCATCGCTCATAATTGCCAGGGTAGTATAGGAGTTGCCGACATTAAGGATTGCAGTCGTGGATTTTTCATGCTCGCCGACAAGATTATTGAAACAGTTTAACAGCGCCAGTCCGTCAACATCCATTAAGACACACTTCAGTCCGGCTTTTTGAGCTATCAGCTTTTTGCCTTTAATCAACGTATATGTGGCTGCAGCCAAAATACCTCTGGTTTTGTCATCACCGTTAGGTATAAGCTGGTAATCAACAACAGCCTGTTCAGGATTAAACGGACAAACCAGTTCCGCTTCCAGGGATACCGCTCCATCTATTTCTTCGCCTTGTAACGGAGGAAACTCAAAATCCCGCACTGCTATTTCCGGGCCGCTTACCCCACAAATGGCTAAGTTGGTCATAGGTCTGTTTTTGACTTTCAGCTTTGTCGCAACAAAGCAATCGTGGATCGCTTTGACTGTATTTGTATCGATTCCGCCGTGCGCCATGTTTCGTCCCTGTAAACTGTTGCGCCGGTCTGCTATTTGTGATATACCGGCCGCGATTACCTCGTAGCCGGTGTCGTCTTTACGCATAGCAACTATCTTGACGGCGGACGAACCAATATCCAGTCCACAGACTTCATCCCTTTTTAGATTGAGTATTCGCTTCAAGTTTAGATTGAGTATTCGCTTCAAGTCCATAACACGTTAGTCGGCTTGGCAGGCAGGTCGTATTACTGAAAAGGTGCTAATCTTTTCGGTCATATAGGGATAGACAGGTTACGAAAACGGGACGTCCTAAAAAATGATTGGTTGTCGATAACTTTTCAATGTTTTGTTCTATCACGTACCTGAATTATGTGAATTGTGGATTATTTATAACCAATTTGGAATGGATTTTTGTATGTCCCTAAAAGGTTATCGGGCGTTCGATAAAATGTGAAAAAATGCTGTTACAGAATTATTTTAACAATCGTTAAAATTGTGATTATCTATAACTTACAATCCTCTCCGGATTATCGGATTGTATTTTGGCATCAAATCATGAGCCAACCGGTCGGTAATCGTGCCAGCCGGCGGGCGCGGGAACATACTTGCCCTGCAACCATATATCACCGGGCAATATACCTTCGAGAACTCTACTGTCAAAATAATAGTATTTTAGATATCCGTCCTTACCAATCAAACCGACTACGCCTCGGATCGCTTCGGTGATTGTTCCGCGCAGGATTAAATCGTCCTGGGGGCTGCTGTACTCCTTCCTGTTTCCTACATTTTCCGCGCCCCAGCCTCCTCCACCGACTGTCAGGGCCGCTTCAACCACCGTCTGTTCCGGCAAAAGTCTGTCATATTCTTTTACTTCTGCAGGCACGTAAACTCTTACCTTCCTTCTTCCAACACGCTGCCATTCCCAATAACCGCCACTACCAGTTTCATCCTGCAGACCGATGGGGGCATACTCAAGGCCGGTAACGTTAGTGATACCATCTTCAGACAAGCCCGGGTCAACAACCTTGATTACTCCCTGGGCAACCAGCCCGAGGATATTTGGGTTATCTTCTGAAGGCTTTCCATCGGCATCGTGATCACCGTCAACCGTTATGGAATCGGCTATCCAGATATTACCGGATGCTACAACAGTAATTTTGCCTTTTACCACCTGGCCGCCGTCATGGCTGTCGAGAGTACCACCGATAACAACGTTTCCGTCCACATAAATCTGACCTCCCGGTTCGGATTCCACTCCGGCGAAATCCTGAGAGACATAAGTATTGTCGATATTCTGAATGATTCTCTGGCCTGTATCGTTTGCATCTTCAGGGGCATAGTGATAACCGTAAATATAGTATTTCTCGAACGTGTCTCCGCCGCTGCCGTCTTTAATCTTATAATCATACGTGTTTCCCTGGTTACCCCGGACGGTACAATCATTTGTGATGCGGACTTTACCGATGTCGTCTTCAACAAAGAATTCAAGCTGAACCGCAGCTTGCGGATTTGAAACAGATGAGGATACAACCGGTGAGAGCTTGTATTGTGGGTTTGTGCTGTCTTTAAAGCGATTTATCTTGTTCAGGACAGTATCTGTGTCTGTTATTCTATTGTCAGGTTGGTCAAAAAGAATTCCATTATCGAATGCATCCAAAACCGATCCATATTTATCACTGCCGTTGCTGGTATATCTTGATTCGCCCATCCCCACAGGTTGTAAAAATTTTGGATCGCCGCTTAAGTGAATATCGATGTTATCAGGATTGTCCCCCAAATCGTTAATATGCAGCGGCATATCAATAATTTCTCCGTCGGCGAAATGGACTTCGGTAGTGCTGCTGGTTCCGGTCGGAACCTCACATCTACCCATATCCCAGCCGCTTATAGCCTGGATGACCAAAACATCGACTGTTCTTGTGAATGCACCACAGCTACCCCTGGAAATAACTTTATAAACGGGGCGAGAGCCGGCGAACGAATAGAGCATAACCTGGTAGTCGGCATCGCCGCTTGGCAAATTGATTTTACTGTTTGCACCGGGATCATCCTGTTGAATTGCACTTAGCATGTCCTGATTCTGAGACATCCAGAAAATCGCTTTTTCATAGCCTGCCTCGGCAGCGAGCATTGAAATTGTTTCATTTTTCATTTTAATCGCATTGTGCCTGACGCCATAGGCGACTTTTAACATACCTATCCCTAAAAAAGACAACAACATAAGCGATACAACAACCAGGACAAGCGATGAGCCGTTCAGACGGCCGTGGATTTTGAGCTGAGCCGAATTCGGTTTTGATTTTTTAATCCCCACAATCTCAATCCTCCAATTCACTTTTTGAACTCACCTCGGCCACATATTTCGCATTAATGTCGAGGTCATTACTTTAACGGTTTCATTAGTTTCAGGGTCTGTTAGATTAATATTTATTCTAACGCAACCCTGGCCAACGCCGTTTATTGTTGTGTGGCTAAAAGAACCTACTTCGGAGTCTTCTTCTATAGATACATTGTCTGCAAGAACTTCTGTGATTACACCGGTGGTATTTCTGATACCGCCATCGCCCGGTACTGCACCGGGCGGATACGGACCATAGTCAATCTTCAGTTGATTGTTTTCGATATAAAACAGAGCATAAGCCGTTGCCTTCTTGGAGCTATCCATTAAATTACTACTATCCGTTTCGTCGAGCGCAACATCCCAGTACCTGAATTCCACGGCGTCTCCGGAAACAATCTCCTCTGGATCCGATGTTTCCGGTAATGCCGGCAGGAAAGTACTCTGGTTGACTTTATAAATTGTATAACTAAGCCGATTTGCTTTTCTTCCGATACTTCCGAAAGTTAAAGTAGTCACCAGTGCATCCTGTTTGATCTCTTTGTTTGCCGAATCATAAATTTTCTGCCAGCCGCGATTACCGCCGATCAGAAGTACCCCGACGGCCAATGCAACTATCGAATTTAACGTCATCGCCAGGGCAATCTCGATCATGGTCACACCGGAATTGAATCTGTAATTTCTTTTTGGAATTTTGTGTTTCATTTCTGGTATTCCATTATTAAATTTGAAGTTCAAATTGACCTTCGATTATCCGGCCAATATTTTTATCCGCCTGCCCCATCAACCCGTACATAAGTTGTCAGAATAATGGGACTAAGATTCTCCGGTCCACTTTTCCTTTCGGTTGTGTCCTGCTGGCTTGAACCGAACATCACAGTTACGTTAAGTTGTCGAAGTATTACCTGTGAGATATCATCCTG
>Ga0315555_1001084_pt1 | contig 19748 bp, 24 predicted proteins | sample SalMarSW160380MG_FD_202113 | JGI IMG/M metagenome (GOLD analysis project Ga0315555, IMG submission 202113) | Salt marsh sediment microbial communities from the Plum Island Ecosystem LTER, Massachusetts, United States - Salt Marsh Sediment SW1603-80 ... | reverse complement strand
AAGTCGGCGTGGATCGGCTTGAGCAACTCGCGGTACATCGCCGGCGACATCAGCAGGCTCTCCTGGGTGCCCAGATCGTCCCCGATCTTGATGATGTCGATGTCCCCCCCGCCGATCTCGCGGAGGAAGTTGCCCATCAGCGCCTTGCAGGCTTCCGCGATCCTCCGCAGCAGGGCGACGGCGAACTCCGGGTGGGAGATCATGTGGAGGAGGAACGTGTCCATCCCCTGCATGGCGAAGGCGCGCTCGAGGGGAAACAAAAGCCAGGGCGTCGCCAGGATCGCGTACTCGTTCCGCCCGGCCAGCCGCTCGGCCTCCGCCCGCACGTGGGCCACCCGGCTCGGGTCGTCCATGTCCGGTCAGGGGTAGCGCTCGATGTCGTCGATCGACGTCGTGTCCGCCAGGGGATGAACGCCCGGGAACCAGACGCCGGCCTGGATCTCCCTCTGCCCCGAGCCCCACGAGTCGATGAACGGAGTGTGCGGCTCGCGGTTCCTGTTCCGTTCGAGGACCGATGCCGGCTCGCGATCGAGGACACCGCGGACGTCGCTGCGGAGCCGGATCATCGTCTCCTCATCCGGTGCCGCGGTCCCCAGCTCGGGCCAATCGTAGAGGTACTTGTCCTCGGCCACCACGCCGATCGACCGCTTCAGCGCCCGGTACGGCCGCATCTTCATGCTGGTGGCGTTGCTGACCCCGAGGACGATCGGGACGCGGTCCGGCTCCTCGTGATGAATCGCAGCAAGGACTCGCTCACGGGATGTCAGGGCCATCGCTCGCTCCTCAGCGCACCAGTGATTCTCCGCGAGATCGGACGCGACGGCAACGCGGCCGCGGGTCAATCCCGCTTCAGTCGCTGGTTGATCTCGACGACGTTCCCGTCGGGGTCGTGGAAGTGCGCAGTGCGAATGTCCCAATCCTCGTGGGTCCGCGGCGACACGACGAATCGGACGCCCTTGCTCTCGAGTTCCCTGTGGGCCGCGTCGACGTCGTCGACGGCGAAGACGAGCGCGACGTGTCCCCGCCCCTCGCCCTCCGGCTCGGGGATGCCGAGCGCGTCGACCATGCGAGCGCGCTGGAAGAGGGCCAGGCGAACGCCGGGCGCCTCGAACTCCGCGTAATCCGAGTCGACGTCGCCGCGGTGAGCCTTCATCCCCATGACGTCGCGGTAGAACCGGTAAGCGCCGCGGTAGTTGTCAACCAGAAGTCGCACGTAATTGAATCTGTAGTCCATTCTCTCCACCTCCGACCGATCGTGGTTCCGAAGAGCGACGCTTTCGTGTAGCGGACGTGGGGATTCGATGATATCGTTCGACCGGGCGTTGCACACGGAGCGCTCCCCGCTGTACGCTGGTGCCGTCATGACCGAGCGACTCCCTCCTGGACAACGGTGGATCGACGAACCGATCGTCTACGACATCGCGCACGTTCCCCCGATCGACTTGTCCGAAGCTCGGCTCCTTCTCACCGGTGCGGTGGCGAACGAGTGCGAGTTGACGTGGGCGGACCTCGTGGCTCTGCCTCGGATCGCCGTGACGCGGGACTTCCACTGCGTGACGCGTTGGAGCGTCAAGGATGTGGAGTGGGAGGGGATCGCGACGCGAACCCTCACCGATCTCGCGATGCCGCTCCCGGGCGTCACGTGGGTTCTGGCGGTCTGCCGCGAGGGGTATACGACCGGCGTCCCGTACGAGCGCTTCATCGCCGAGGACAGTCTGGTCGCGACACGGATGAACGGGGAGCCCCTCCGGCCCGAGCACGGGTGTCCCCTCCGCCTGGTCGTTCCATCCCTCTACGCGTGGAAGTACGCCAAGTACCTGACGGAGCTGCGGTTTCTCACCGAGCGGCGACGGGGCTTCTGGGAGGAGCGCGGCTACCACGATGTCGGCGACCCGTGGCGAGAGGAGCGTTTCCGCGGGCGGTAGACCGAGGGGCCTTCGCCCTGCGGCATCGCACATGTCGTCTACTGCACCGCGCCGAGGCCGAGCAGGACGAGCGTCGCCAGAGCGACGGCGATCAATGCCAGGATGACGATCGGGGTCATGTCCCTTCCTTTCGAGGATCGGTCGCTGCCGTCCTAGTCCCAGTCCCCCGAGGCAAGCTGGAACCGGAAGACGATCGGGTTGTGATCGGAGATCCGACGGACGAATCCGAGATCCCCGTACGCGGTCTCGATCGGTTCGCCAAACGGGTCCCAGATCGCGGCGAGGCCGGTGACCAGATCGATGACGCGCAGGCCGAAGGCGTGGTCGACTTCGACCCTCTGGGTGAAGAGGATTCCGTCATACGGCCGGTTCGGCGCGAGCGTCGCGTCGGTGGCGAGACAATCGCCGCCGTAGGTCGGGTTGAGGAACCGCCACCCGCTCGGCGCACAGGTGAGGATCTCGCCGCAGTCGGCGAACTGCATGTTCCCGACGATGATGTACTCCGTCTCTCCGGTCGTCTGGCCGTCGATCCAGTCCACGATCGCCCCCAGCTCCGTCGCGCGCTTCGCCCGGTCTTCCTCCTTCTCCCCCTCGTGCAGGTGGACCGAGATCAGGACGAAGTCGAATCCCGTCTCGATGCGGCGGAGCGAAACGGCATACGGGACCCGATCGAAGACGGGGTTCGCGGTCACGTCCTCGGCGAGGAACGCCCGGGGCAGACCGGCGGCCGGTTCCAGCTTCGCGGGGTCGTAGAAGACGACGTACCACTCCGTCCACGGCTCGTTGCTGTGGTTGATCAGACGCCTTCCGGTGTCCTCCTCCGAGAGGACGTACGCGTACCCCCAGCGGTCCGTCATCTCGTCGAAGAACTCGGCGACCTCCGCGTCGGGCCGATACGGATCCCCGTTGGGAAACGCCCCTTCATACGGAGGCGCCACGATCCCCTGGACCACCACGATGTCGTAGCCGGCGAGGACGTGCGCCAGCGCCCGGACGTCCTTCTCCGCGGAGTACCCCAGCTCGTTGGTGTCGAAACTGCAGACGGTGAGCGACTCGAGCGCGGCAGCGCCCACCGAGGCCGTCAACAGGATGAACAGGATGACGAATATCGTTCGTCTCATGCCCCCTCCTTCCCGGTGACGAGATCCTATCAGCAATCGGGACCTCGGCCAAGCAGGATGCGGCCGCCCGCCCGCTGAGGCCTCACGGGGAGGCGCGCCCACCGCCGGCGTTGACAGCTCGCCGGGCGTCCTCCTACATTGGGGCCGCTCGATGGCGAACGTGCGCCGGGCCGCCGGCGCATTTCGTTCCGTCGGAAAGGAGTCGCGGATGAGGCAAACGTGGATTTGGTTCGGGATCGCACTGCTGCTGGTCGCTGTTCCGTTCGCCGGCTGCGCCGACTCGGAGCCGACGATGGACGACTGCGCGCAGGTCGCCGCAAACGCGGCGGTCGGACTGACCGAGACGTACGTCGAGGGGCTGATCCGGACGATGGTCGTCCTGGCGGCGACGGCTCCGGTGAAGGCGGACGATTGGGATGGGATGTTCGGCCTGTTGGAGGCGTTCCAGGAGGCGAGCCTGCCGATGGCGACCTGGTTCCTGTTGCCCGATGGCTCGTACTACACCGTGGACGAAGGGGAAGCGAGCGCGAACCTCTCGGACCGCGCCTACTTCCCGGTCGTGATGTCGGGCCAGATCGCCACCGGCTACTTCCTGGTCAGCCGATCGACCGGAAAGGTGTCGATGGTGTCCGCGGTGCCGGTCACGTCGGACGGTCGGGTCGTCGGGGCCCTGGGCGTTTCGCTGTTTCTCGACTCGTTCAGCGCGGCGATCGGGGAGGACCTCGCGCTCCCCGAAGGCGTCGTCTTCTACGCGGCGACGCCGGAAGGGCAGATCGCACTCCACTCCGACCCGGACTTGCTCCAAGCGGACGTGTCCGAAGCGGGGGTCATCGTCGAGGACACCGCGACGGCGGTCTCGTCGCTTCTCGGGTGGACGTTCGGGGTCGGACCGACGGAGTAGCCGTCCGTGCTGGCGGGTGGACCGGTGAGTCCGCCGCGACGGTCTATCCCGGATCGGCGCTCCGGTTGAACCCGATCGTGGCGCCGGCGGCCGGGACAATCGGGAGGAGCGCGAGGCCGAGGAACTCGGTGGTCCCCTCCGGGACGCCGAGCAGGTAGAGGAGCGGCTCGATGCATGCGCTGACCAGACCTCCCGCGAGTCCCCCGAGAAGACAGGCGGCCGCGTTTCCCCTCGCGTCAAGGATCTTGCCAGTTACCAGGACGCCGGCGGCCGCGCCGAGCCCTCCGCTGAGGGTGACGGCGGAGATGACCGTCGCGACCCGCGCGGCGCGCGCTTCGAGATTCGGAGCGATGCTGCCGATCGCGGCGATCCCGAGACCGACCCCCGCGATGCCGCCCAGCGTGCCGCCGAGGAGCTCGACGGCCGCCTCACGAGAAGTCGCGGCAAGCGCGGGATGGGCGGCGATCAGCAGAATCAGCCCTGCCGTGACGACGATGAGCGATCTGCGCACTGGACGCACCTCCGTGGTTCATTCTGGGGGTTCGGGCCGGCCCGGGCAACTGCCGCGGGCGAAAGGAGGGGCGCCGCGCGCTTGGCAGACGCGCCCGAAGTCCCTAGGATGGCTGCAGGCAACGCTGTGGAAGGGGGAGGGATGAGGACGAGGGGTGCCAAGACGGTGGTGCTGCTCGCGGCGCTGACGGCGCTGATCGTCGTGCCGGCGCTGGCGGCGAGCGCGCGGGCACGGACGGAGTTCGGGCTCGGACTTCCGATCTCGACATCGTTCGGCTTCTCTTCGTTCAGTTTCGGGCTCGAGGCGTACGGGCGGATCCTCGGGACGACGTTCGTTTGGGAAACAGCCCTCCAGACCTACACGACCTTCGATGCGCTCTCCATCCGTGACACGATCGCGACGGCCGGGGCGCTGGCCCTGTGCTTCGGGCACGTCACCAACCTGCTGCCGTATTTCGGGTCGACGTACCTGACAGCCGGCGTCGGGTACACGTTCGGCCAGACCCTGGTTGCGCATCTGGCCGCCAACCTGGCCGTATCGATCGGCGGTGGGGCGTTGTACCCGTTCTTGGAGTTCCGATTCCAGCTGGGCATCGATCCGTAGCGCGGGGCCCTATCGATCCGCCGTTCGAGCGGATTCGAACGCGCTGGGACGGGAGGTGAGACGCCGTTGAACGGTACGTTTTGGGTCAGCGTCGCCACGGTGTTGGTTCTGATGGTCGTCGCCACGCTTCTCTTCCCCGAGCAGGTCGCGACCCGGCCGCCGCTCGACCTGGAGCCTTCGGAGCCGGCGCCGGTTGAGGAAGTCCCCGCCGCGGAGCCGCCGGAGTCGATCGAGCCGGCCCCCGTCATACCGGTCGCCATCGACGGCGTGGTCTTCCCGGGGGAGTACGCGCACAGAATGGACGCGGGCGGCTTCGAGGTCCACTGGTCGAACGACATCAACTTCCTCCGCGTCGGACTGATGAGCCCGGGAATCGGATACGTGGCGATCGGGTTCGACCCGGATCACCGAATGCAAGGGGCGAACTTCATCCTCGGGGCGGTGGAGGACGGAACGCTGAAGATGCGCGACGACTACGGGAATGGATCGGTCAGTCACACGGCGGACACACTCCTCGGAGGAACGGACGACATCCTCGAGGCGGCGGGGCGTGAGGAGGGCGGACGAACGACGGTCGAATTCGTGATCCCGCTCGTGACGCGCGACCCGTACGACAAGACGGTCGTCCCCGGCGAGACGTACCGGATCCTCATCGCCTATCACGACACGAGCGACAGCTTCGCGGTCCGGCACAGCCAGCGCGGTTCCGGGACGATGCGCCTCGACGCAGCGCCGTAGGCGATCGAACCCGACGCGCCGACCGGTCTCATCGCCCTCGACGGAGAGGGGCGGTCGGGCTGTTGCCCGATGCGATCGGATGGTCTACAGTCCTTGAGGCGCAACGAGTGAGAGGAGGGGAATCATGAACAGCACTTGGTTGATCATCCTTGGCGTCCTCGCGGTGGGATTCGCTGTCTTCCTGCTGCTCCCTCTCGTGTTGCCCGAGCGGGAGCCGGCGTCCCAGATCCCGGCGATCGTCGAGGTCGAGCCGGGCGTCGCCAGCGAAGAACGGCCCGTTGTGAGTCAACCGGAAGCGGAAGAGACGGAAGCGGGGGAGGCGCCTGAACAACCGGAAGTCGCTCCCGAGGAGGCCGCGCCGGCCATCGGCTACTCGATCGACGGCGCGATCGGGGCGACCGAGTATGCGCACAGCACGGAGGTTGCCGGTGTCGAGGTCTACTGGGCGAACGATGCGACGTACCTCCGCGTCGGTCTGGTCTCTCCGGGGACCGGATACGTGGCGATCGGGTTCGATCCCGTCCGTCAGATGGAAGGCGCAAACATGATCCTCGGCTACGTCCAGGATGGCAACGCCTACTTGCGCGACGACTTCGGGACCGAGGCGACGGCTCACATGGCCGACGTCGATGGTGGCGGCGTCGACAACATCCTCTCCGCTGCCGGGGCCGAGTGGACCGATCAGACGGTTATCGAGTTCATCATCCCGCTCGACTCGGGCGACCCGATGGACAAGCCGCTCGTTCCGGGGAACACGTACACCATATTGGTCGCCTATCACGACCTGATAGACGGCTTCACGACGCGCCACAGCCGCCGCGGGACCGGCGAGATCCGACTCGACGAGGCTCCGTAGAAGACCGCCGTGCCGCAGATCCACGGGGAGTGCGGCCTCGAGATTCATCGCGAAGGCAGCGAGGTCGCGCTCCTCGACCGCCGGACTTGGCGGCTCGGCGATGGGACGGGGGCGTTCGCTCCGGTCGGCGTTCCGCTCTGACCGGGAGGGCGGAGGACCGTCTTCCGGAGCGGAGGCACTGCCGGGCGCGCACGGACGCCGAATCCCTCCGCGACATCTGCGGTCCATGATCGCTTCCCTTCGGCGCTGAGCCCGCCACCGCGCCGGGCACATCGGAGGCACAGATCTCCGCCACGGATCCGCCACAGGTCGAAGGCACCCTCGAAGCTTCATGATCCGTCGCAAGGTTCAAATCGACGAGCGAGAACGGAGGTGGACGATGGATCGAACGACAACCCTGAGAGCCGTCCGCCTGGTCTGCGGCGTCGCGTTGGCGCTGCTCCTCGTCGTGATCCTCTTCGGGTAGAAGCGATCGAACGTGCGACACGGGGTTCGAACGTCGAGCCCGGTCCCGTATGCGCTCGCTGGGGCAGGGCCGACCGGTGCCAGGGTCGCCTGGGAGTTCCGGACCGGAGCTCCGAATGTCAAGAGGCCCGGCGGCTACTCGGCCCCGACGAGCTTGTCGATGATCGCCCGGCAGAAGGCGGGAAGGTCCAGCGGCGTTCGCGAGGTGATCAGGTTTCCGTCGACGACGACCTCCTCGTCGACCCACTCGGCGCCCGCGTTCGCCATGTCGTCGCGGATCGACCGGACCGATGTGGCGCGCTTGCCGTCGACGACGCCGGCGGAGATCCCCACCCAGCCTGCGTGACAGATCATCGCGATGACCTTCCCCCGCGTGTCGGCGGCGCGGACGAGGTCGACCAGTTCGTCATGGACCCGCATTCTGTCCGGTGCGTACCCGCCGGGGACGATCAGGGCCGACAGCCGATCCGGCGAGATCTCGGCGACCGATGCGTCGGCGGTCACCGGATACCCGTGCTTCCCCGTGTACCGTTTCCCTTTCTCCATGCCGATGACGATGACCTTCGCTCCGGCCTCGCGCATCCGGAGGAGCGGATACCAGAGCTCGATGTCCTCGTGCTGGTCCTCAACCAGGATTCCGATCGTCTTCTCCTTCAGGTTCATGCGGTCTCCTTCCGAGTGGACAGTATCCCGCGATCGCGCCTCGTCAACCAGACTTCCTCGTCGGGATCAGCCGCGACAGGAGCGAACGCCTCCCGCCTTTCCGGAGGTATTTCTCGGGGTCTTCATCGAACGCGACCTTGCACCCGGGGGCGCAGAAGTAGTACGTCACTCCCTTGTACTCCGACGTAGCCGCCGGAGCGTTCTCGTCAACGGCCATCTTGCAGACCGGATCGATCGCCATGATGCCACCTCCCTTCGTCCTTACCTCAAAACCCCGCCCGCTCGGGGATCGGATCCCCAAGCTGGTTCCGCACCCGGATGCCGCCCTAGGACCATGGATCCCCGTCATGCGACGTCCTGTTCATCTTGCGCTTCGTCCGTTCATCCCTCTGTCGGCCGAACGGGAAGTCTGCAGAGCGACTGTGAAGGGGATGACAAGGAACGGTGGGCGGTTTGTGATTCTCGTCCCTTGCGTTCGGCCGCCGCCGTCTACGGAAAGAAGCGCAGGAATGCGGAATACGTCGGCAGGACGAGGAGGTCGTCGTTGACTCGCCCGATCGGATTCTCGAACTGCGTCGTATCGGTGATCACCGGCTGGAGGGTGAGCCGTCCCTGGATCGCCGAACTTGCGAGACCGCTCCATTCCCCGGCCAGATGAACGGACGGTAGCTCGGCCAAGGGCAGGATTTCCCAACCCTCGATCTGCCGCGCGAACGCGACCAGCGGGAACGACACCCCCACCTCACCGACGAAATCGGGGAAGAGCCTCGTCTGCGCAGAAGCGTGCGCGAAGCTGCCGATGACCGTCCGCAGGAGCGTCTCCTCGGACTCGAAACTCCAGAACATGTTGAGCCCCACGCCGACGGTGAACGGATTGGAGAGGTCCCACCGATAGAGGATCGTCGCTCCGAGGCTCGAGGGCAGCGAATCGACCACCGTGACAAGCTCAACGCTGCTCGATGTTCCGACCACGGCGACGGCGCCGAGCGATATGGAAAGCTCCCACGGCCGCCGGCCATCCTCCCTCTCCAGGGCGGGATTCAGATGGAACCCGAGAGAGATCGACTCGAGATCCACGGCGCTCGCCGCAGGGACGAGGAGGAGCAACGCCGCCGCGACGAGCAAGGTCTTCTTCATGATTCCCCCTTCATCTCATCGATCGCCCCCAAGGCGATCGTTGGATCCTCGCCATTCTAGCAGGCCCCGCTCGGATTCCAATACCCGTCCAGCCACCGATTCCCCGCGAATCGGCTCCGTGACGAGGACGGTGTTCCCGCGCACCCCGACGATCTCGACATCGGCGTGACGTGCGATGGTGCGCCGGTCGATGCTCCGTGCGGACCAGATCTCGCCGTCGACCTTGACTTGGCCCGCTGGCCGGAGCGGAGTCACGGCGCTTGCGGTCCTTCCGACGAGGTCCGCCGTCCCGAGGTGGGCCGGACGCCGGAACGCCCGGCGAAGGAAGAGGGCGTAGAAGGCCACCGACGCGAGTACCTTGGCGACGGGCAGCCCGACGAGGATCCAAGTCGGGACGTGGGTGGTCGAACCGACCGTCGCGAGGGCGCCGACCAAGAGCGCGAGTTCGGCGACCTCGCGCGTGAGATAGGCGCCGGCCCCCCGAGGGAGGCGGAGCGCTCCCTTTCGTCCGCGGCGAGTCGTCGGGTCCTTTCGTCCGGTCATCCCTGGATCGTCAGGTACGACCCGAAGACGATCAGGCCGGCACCGAGGACGGTGAGCACCCCATCGAGCCACCGGCCGGCGATCCTCCGCCTGGCGAGCGCCCGGCGGATCCACGGAAAGCCGTGTGTGACGAAGGCGGCGAGGGTCAACGGTTGGATGATCGAGTGGATCCTGAACGCGGTCAGCCTGCCCAGGATCCCCCCGAACAGCCGCCAGTGAAGCATGGCGTAGCCGGAGAGAAACTGAAGGAGCAACAAAGGGATCAGGATCCAGGCGGCCAGGCGCTGGATGCGCTGCCAAAGGAGTCTCATTTCGATCGTTCGCCCCCCGCCATCCTGCCCGATGGTGGGTCGATCCGTCTAATCGCCGAACATCGGGCCGTCAACGTCGCCGTTGTCGCTGTAGCCCCGTGACTCCCAGAATCCTCGGTAGGACGGATCATCGGACAGCTCGACGCGGACGATCCATTTGATCCACTTGTAGCCCCACTTGTCCTCGGCCACCAGTTCGAACGGGAATCCGTTCTTGGCGGGAAGGACGATCCCGTTGATCCTGTCGGCGATGATCAAGTTGCGCTCGAGGATGAAGTCGAGCGGAAGCGACGTCGTGTATCCGTCCGCAGCGTAGAAGATCACCGTGTTGGCTTCCTCCGCGGGTTGGGCCTGCTCAAACAGCCGGGCCAAGGGGATCCCCTCCCACAGCGCTTTCACCGACCATCCTTCGACGCAGTCGATGGTGACCAGCTTCGCCAGGTGATCCATGTCGCTCAATTCGGCATAGCTCCAGGACATCGCCCGGTCCACGAGTCCGTCGAGCGTCAGGGTGTACGTCGCCTCGTCGACGTATTGGACTCCCTTGATCGAGTTCTCGCGGAAGTCGTCGACCGAGCCGAGACGCTCTCCCTGATATTCGCGGATCTCGACCTCCTCGACCGGCGTCGTCTGCGCGACGGTCACGATCGGCACGAAATCGTTGCCGGCATCGAGTTCCGCCACCTTCGCCTCGTCGGCGCCAACCATCGCCGGAAACGCCAACGCGAAAACCAGCACAACCATCGCCGCGCCCATCCGTTTCGATCGGATGCGTTGCATTCTGTCTCCTTTTGCCCCCGTTCTGCTTGGAACGCTACCGTGGCGCCGTGAACTTCGGGTGAGTAAGGTGTAGATACTCGGTGGAGGAACTCCGCCTGGAAGGTATAAGGATTGGGGGCTCCTCACATGGCGTCCGGGCCCCGGTCGCCGCGTTGGGTCGCCTTGACCGACCTCGGCGTCTTCCTTCAATCTCCGAATCCGGAGGAGACGGACGTCACGCGGAACGGGCGGACCGACGCGGGGTGTCCGAGTCCAGACGCGGGCTCCGGAAGGGGGTTGAGTGAGAACGATGGAGACGATCGATCTCAAGAAGGATCACGAAGAGCTGTACCGGGCGAAGGGGACGACCGAGGAACTCCTCGTCCCCGCGGGGGCCTTCCTCGCGGTCGACGGGAAGGGGGACCCCGGTGGGACGGCCTACCAGGCTGCGATCGAGGCGCTGTACAGCGTCGCCTACACAATGAAGTTCGCGCTGAAGGGGGCGGGTGTCCTCGACTTCACGATCCCGAACCTCGAATGTCTGTGGTTCTCCGACCCGAACGCGACGTCGCGGGCGGAGTGGGAATGGTGTCTGCTGATCCGCGTGCCCGATCGGATCGGCGAGGAACAGGTCGCCGACGCGGGCCGACAGGTTCTCGCGAAGAAGGGGATCGATGCGTCCGCCGTCCGCAGGATCGAATCGGACGGAGGACGCGCGATTCAGGTGCTGCACATCGGGCCGTACGAAAGCGTGGCTGATTCGTACGGGACGCTCCGGGCGTACGCGCAGGAGCGGGGGCTCGAGCTCGAGAACGTCGGCTACGAGGTCTATCTGAACGATCCGCGCCGGACGGCGCCGGAGAGGCTGAAGACGATCGTGCGCATACCGTTGGCCTCCGCGGAATGATCGGGCCGAAAGGCCCTGGCGATTCGCCGCGTCGATCGGCTCTGGGCACGCCACGTTCCTGATCCGACGCATGAACCCCTTCTTCATCGGTCCTCCGGTCCCCTGCCGGCGCTGTCGGGGAATGCCGGAGGGGGGTTGCGCCTGCGTCCGTTCCAGCTACAGTCTGGGCGGAGCTTCGACACGAGGAGAGGAGAGCCGGGGTGCGAGCCTGGTTTCGCAAGCGCCGTAGAGCACGTCTTCGGCAGCGTCCGTTCCCGAAAGGATGGGACGCGATCCTCGCGCGGGGCGTGCCGCTCTACCGCCGGCTGTCCGAAGCCGACCGGAACGAGCTCAAAGGACACATCCAGATCTTCCTCGCCGAGAAGCGGTTCGAGGGGGCCGCGGGCATGGCGATCACCGACGAGATCCGCGTGACGATCGCCGCCCACGCGTGCGTCCTCCTCCTGCATCGGACGACGGACTACTATCCGGGGCTGTACACGATCATCGTCTACCCCGGTGCGTACGTCGCCCAGCGGGCCGTTCGGGAGCCGATCGGGATCGTGACCGAGCGGACGGAGACGAGGCTCGGGGAGTCGTCGCCGCGCGGGGCGGTCGTTCTCTCGTGGGACGCGGTCGAGGCCGCGGCATCGGACGTCGGGGACTGCCGGAACGTCGTCCTGCACGAGTTCGCCCATCAGCTCGACGCGGAGGACGGCTCGGTCGAGGGAGCGCCGGCGCTGTCCGACCGATCGAGGTACGTCGCATGGGGCCGGATCCTCGGTCGGGAGTTCGGGCGCCTTCGCCGCGACGCCGCGCTCGGCCGCCAGACGGTCCTCGACCGGTACGGCGCGACGAGCCCGGCCGAGTTCTTCGCCGTGGCGACCGAGTGCTTCTTCACCCGGCCGGAGCTCCTGAAGGCCCGCCATCCTGAGCTGTACACCGAGTTGCGCGGCTACTACCGCCAGGACCCGCTGGATTTGAGGAGAGCGCAGCACGATCCCGAGTAGCTCGACAGACATCGCCCCATGGTTTTCCCCGGGCCGTCTACGCAGGCGCCGTTCCCGTCGAGTCGAGGGCGGTCGCGGCCTCCCGGCTCGGAAGCGAAGGCTGTGCTCCGCGCACCGTCGTCGCCAGGGCTCCGGCGGCGATCGCCCACCGAATCGCCTCGTCCACCGGGTGCGTGTGGAGCGCCCAGGCGAGCGCCCCGTTGAACGCATCGCCGGCCGCCGTCGTGTCGACGGCGCGGACCCGAGGAGCGGGGAAGCGGACGGCTGCCCTCCCCGAAGAGGACCAGACGGCCCCCTCGGCCCCGAGGGTGCAGATGACGTTTGTAACGCCGGCGTCGAGAAGGCGGCGGACCCCCGCCTCAACCCTCTCGCACCGGCTGACGATCGCCAACTCGCGCTCGTTCGGGGTGAGGACGTCGATCCGCGACAGAAGCAGCGGCGCGAGGTCCCGCGCCGGGACCGGATCGAGGATCACCAGTGGCTTCGTCGTCGGCAGCCTTCGCAGAAGGACGTCGACCGTTTCGAACGGGATCTCGAGCTGAAGGAGGAGGACGTCCGCTCCCGCGATCCGATCGAGATGCCGCTCGACATAAGGGGGATCGACGCGCCCGTTCGCCCCCGCGCCCAGGGCGATCGCGTTGTCGCCGGCCTCGTCGACCCAAACGCTCGCCAGCCCCGACGGAGTCCCCGGCTCAACCTCGACGGCGCTCACGTCGACGCCGGATTCGCGGAGGGTGTCGAGGAGCCGCGTGCCGAACGGATCGTCCCCAACCTTGCCGAACAGGCTCACGTCGGCGCCGAAACGGGCCGCGGCGACGGCCTGATTCGCTCCCTTCCCGCCGGGGTAGAACGCCACGCGCCGCCCGGTGAGCGTCTCCCCGGGGGCGGGCATCCGGGGGACCTCGATGACGAGATCCGTGTTGATGCTCCCGACGACGGCGATCGATGGCGTCTCGCGCTTCGCGCCCGGCATTCCTACCTCACGGAGGCGTAGAGGACTTCGAGGAATCGGTCGCGCGACGCCTCGAGAACGACGTCCGCGTTCGGCTCGTTGCCGGTGACGCGGAGGTGATCGACGACCGTCGCCCCGCGCGTCAGCTCGCTCCTCGTCTCGACGTCGACCCGAAGGCGCTTCACCACCGTAGCGACGTCCGGTTCGAGGGCCACCGCCATCGCGATCGGGTCGGGAAGATCGAACCCGTCCTGCTTCAGGTAGTCGATCCCGAACCGGCGGAGCGCCCTCTGGATGTCGACGCAGAACGCGGCGAGATCGGAGACGTTGCGCAGCGCCTCCGCCTCCTGCGCGGTGAACGTGGCGTGCTTGTGCGAGACGTCCCACCCGACCATCTCGATCGGAAGCCCCGACTCGAAGACGATCTTCGCCGCGTCGGGGTCGACCCAGATGTTGTATTCCGCCGCCGGGACGATGTTCCCGTGGCCGAAGCCGATCCCCCCCATGATCACGCATCGCTCGACGTTCGACGCGAACGACGGGTCGTGCAACAGCGCGGTCGCGACGTTCGTCAGCGGCCCGAGCGTCACGAGGGTGATCTCGCCGCCGGAGCGACGGGCGGTGTCGAGGAGAACGTCGACCGCGTGCTCCTCGGCCGGTGTACGGCCTGTGAGCGGAAGGCCGATGTCGCCGAGCCCGTCCTCCCCGTGGCAGAACTGCGCCGTCTCCAACGGCCGGAGCATCGGCCCGGCGAGTCCGGCGTGAACCGGGACGGACTTCCCGCATCGCTCGACGGTGTACAGCGCGTTCTGGACCCCGTACTCGAGCGGGACGTTTCCGGCGACGACGGTGATCGCCTCGACCCGGACGTCCGGGTGGTTGAGGGCCATGACGAGGGCGACGGCGTCGTCCGACGCGGTGTCGGTGTCGATCACGAAGCGGCGCAGGGGCTCCTCCTTCTTGAATCCATCCCTTCGTACCCGTCTCGTCAGACGATACCTCGGCTCGGCGCGGGCGCCAAGCGAGAACGACGAGGGGGAAGGGGCAGCGACGCGTTGACAGGAGGCCCGCTGGCTCGGATGATGGCCGGACGGGTGCGGAGTCGACAGGAAAGGCCACGAAGGCCGCGAGCTCCGCGCCGCAGCGCCCCGCGGAACCGACCCCGGGGCCGAGGAGGTCCGGCATGGCGGAGACCGAATACCGGCTCGATTTCGATCCGTCCCTCGCCCCGTCGCCGGTCGTCCCCGCGCTGATCTGGGCGGAGGGGATCGATCCGCCGCTTCCGACGGAGACGGCACCCGAGGCCCTGGAGGAGCTCCTCGACCGGGTCCGGGCGGTCGGCGAAGGGTTCGTCCCGGCGGAGATGCGACAGCGCGTCCGGAGGATGCTCCGGTACGGGAGATACAAGCCGAGCGGACGGAGCAAGCCGGCGAGCGAGTTCCTCGTCCGGGCGGTTCTCAGCGACTCGTTTCCCCTGGTCAACGGGCCGGTCGACGTGAACAACGTCGTCAGCCTCGAATCCGGGCTCCCCGGCTCGATCTTCGACGCGGCCCTCTCCGGGCGGCGCTTGCGGCTGCGGCGCGGCGCCCCGGGCGAGTCGTACGTGTTCAACCCGTCCGGCCAGGCGATCGATCTGCAGGACCTCCTCCTCGTCTGCCGGCGGACCGAGGGTGGGTGGGAACCGTGCGGCAACCCGGTGAAGGATTCGATGACGACGAAGATCCGGCCGGAGACGGAGGACGTCGTCGCGGTCCTTTACGCCCCCGCCGGCGAGCCGATCGATTCGGTCGAGCGGTGGGCCGGCAGCTACGCCGGGCTCTTGGAACGCCGCTGCAACGCCGATCGCGTCGGCTTTCGCGTCGGGTTCGACTGACGACCGGCGGACCGAAGGGCAGGACGTCTCAGTAGGTCTCCCAGTGCACGCGCTCCGGCTCGTACTGCGTCCGGGCCGGTTTCTCTTCGGCCGGTACGCCGACCGGGATGAGGGCGAAGACGCACAGGTCTCCGGGCAGGCCGATCAGGGCGCGGACCGCCTCCTGCCTCTCGTCGCTCATCCCACACCACGTCGCGCCGAGGCCGAGGTTGGCCAAGGCGACAAGCAGGTTCTCCGTCGCCGCGCCCATGTCCTGATCGAACCAGGCGTACCCCTTCTTCTTTCCGATGGGGAGGACGACGGCGCCGGCGTCGACGCCGAACTTGGCGTACGGATGAGCTTGGCAGACTGCGCGGACCTTCTCACGGTCGGTGACGACGACGAACTCCCACGGGCGGGAGTTCCGCGCCGTCGGGGCGGCCATCGCCGCCTTCAGGGCGATCTCGATCTTCGCGCGATCGACCGGTTCGCCGGTGAATTCTCGGATCGACCGCCGCGCGGTGATAAACTGCAGGATCTCTTCGCTCATCGGAACACCTCCTCCTCCATGAAGGTCCCAGGTCGAACGAGCTCCACTCTAGCCGAACGGGCGGTCCGTTGCGACTGGATCGATGTCCCGGCGGGCCGCTTCACGGGGCTCTTGACATCGAGGGATCGAGCGCTATACTTCGCCGGATTCACGAAGCGCGCCCAACTCGCTGGAGTTGGGAATTCGCTTTGGATGGGGGTTTCACCATGAGTCGGGCGCTGCGAGCTTGGTGGCGTGAAGGAGAACGATGGTACTTGGCGGTCGGCCTGGCCAACCTCGTGTTGGGCACGTCGTCGGTCCTGATCCCTCTCTCCGTAGCCGCGGTCTACGGTCGATCGGTGGGCGCGGTCGGCCTGCTCGCGGGCCTGGTCAGCTTTGTCGGCGTCGTGGGAAGCCTCGTCTGGGGGAGGCTGTCCGACGTGGCCCATCGTCGGAAGCCGTTCGTGATCCTCAGTTACGCGGCCGTTGGGGTCTGCTTCTTCGCCATGTCGTTCGCTTCGGCGTTCCGACAACTCGCCCTCCTGAACATGCTCGCCAACTTCTTCTGGATGGCCAACGCGTCGGTGACGGTGCTGATCGTGATCGAGAACCGCGACCCTACGACGTGGGAGAGGAAGATCGGTCACCTGAACCAGATCGGGGCGATCGGTTGGGTCGCCGGGCTCTCCCTCGGCAGCCTTTGGATGGCCGCTCTGTCGCGATCGGCCGGAGAGGAGACGACGATTCGCTCCCTGTTCGCGATGATCGGTCTCGGCAGCCTGGCCGCTTCCTACCTGGCGCTCCGGTACATACCGAGGACGATCCCGAAGTTCACGAGGCGCAAGTTCCGCGGCGTGATCCTGGCGGTGGGGAGCTTCATCGCCGAGAAGGCGCGCTTCGCGCCGCTTCACCTCTATCACCGCCTAAGCCCGCGGCGGATCGTCCGGCTGCTCACCCGTCCCGAGGGGTTCCGCCCCGGGACACGCCGCTTCCTTCTCGCGACGTTCATCTCCTTCATAGGGCTCGGGTTCTTCGGGATCCCATTGCCACTGCTCCTCTCCCAGCGGTTCGGCTTTCCGTCCTCCCTCGTCTTCCTTCTCTTCACGATTCAGCAACTGGGAATCGCCTTCGCGTACCCTCTGGCGGCCAAGCGGATCCGCAGGCGGGGGAATCGTTCGGTGCAGCTCGCCTCACTGACGGTCCGCCTGCTGCTGTTCGGCGGCGCTGCGCTGTACCTGATGGCCTCGAGAACGGCGCCCCCGATGGCGCTGCTCGTCGTCGCGTTCGTCGCCTACGGCGTGACGTGGTCTTACTTCCAGCTCTCGGGCGTCGCGCTCACCTCGCGTCTCGCCCGCGAGGAGAACCGCGGCGCGGCGCTCGGCCTGTACAACGCGTTGGCCGGCTTCGGATGGATCATCGCCGGGATCGGAAGCAGCTTCGTGGCCGAGAGGATCGGATACGCGGCGGCGTTCGCCGTTGCGGCCGGACTCCTCTTGGTCAGCCTGACGGTTCTTCGCTTCGTCCCCGATCCGGTGATGGCGAACAGCGGCGAACGGAAGAGATGGGCGGCACCTCGACCGGAGGAGCGTCCGGCGCTCCTCAGACCGGTCGCCGGCTCGGCGGCACACCGTCGCTAGCCGGACCGTCCGCGACGGATCGTCCCTCGCATGGCATCTCCGGGCCGCCCGTGGAAGAGCGACTCCGCGCGGCGTGATTCTCATATCGGCGGGTATACCCCCCAACGGAACCGGGTTCGAGGCACGCCTTTCCCTCCGGTACAATCCGCGGGCGGGGGTGAACCGGTGTTCGAGTACCGAGCGGTGACGGACGTAGAAGCCGTCGCTGAACTGGCGAAGTCGGCGTTCGTGGTCCGGCGGCCGGACCACCCGGCCCTCGCGGAGTGGCTGGCGCGGTCGATCGAACACGGCCGTGAGCTGTTCGGCGTCTTCGACGGGGCGAAGCTTCTCTCGGTGTACATGCTCTACGACTTCCGGATGCGCCTCCGGAGCTCGGTCGTTCCAATGGGGGGGATCGGCCTCCTCTGTTCGCGGCTCGACGCGCGCGGAAAGGGTGCGGTCCGAACGATGCTGCGCGAGGCGCTCGGCACGATGCGCGACAGAGGCCACGTCGTGTCGGCCCTCGATCCGTTCGACCAGTCGTTCTACCGGAAGTACGGCTGGGAGATGTTCGAGCGGCTCCAGCGGGTCGAGATCCCGCCTCGGCTGCTTAGGGTTCCCACCGACGAGGAGGCCGAGCACGAGGCGGTCGATCTCCTCGCTGCGGACGAGGCGTCGCGGGCGTTCTACAACGACTTCGCGCGTCGATACCGCACGCTGGTACAGCGCGGCGAGAGGGAGTGGGAGGAGCGGACAAGGATCCTCTCTTGGAGCGCGAACACCGCGGCGCGCGGCGTCGTACGCGTCTCCCGCGGCGGGGACGTCGTCGGACTGATGGGATACGACCTCGTGGGGAAGGCAGGCGACTGGCATCCGACGTTCCACGTGACCCTGTTCCTCCACGAGGACGAACCGGCGAAGCGGGCGATGCTTCGCTACCTCGAACGACTGTCGCACCAGGTGAAGACGATCCGGTTCGACCTGCCGGTCGACGAGGATCTCTGGCCGTACCTTTCCGACCGCCCGGCCAAACGGGAGGTCCGCGACCAGTTCATGATCCGGATCGTGTCGATGGAAAAGTTCGACGGGCTGGGGATCGACGCGGACGACCTGTCGATCGCCATCGAGGTCGCCGACGGGCAGGCCCCCTGGAACGCCGGGACCTGGCGCTGGACGATCGAGGACGGCGTCCTTCATGTCGAGCGGTCCGATCGCGCCGACCTGCGCTGCGGGATCGGACCCCTGTCGAGCGTCCTGTCCGGGTTCACCGACTTCTCGGCGATGATCGCGGCCGGGTGGGCCGAGTCGCTCCCCTCCTACGCGGGGCAGGACCTCCCGAAGGTGGCCACGTTCCTCGCCGACTACTTCTAGTAGCTAGCGGACAGGGCGAACGCGCCCGACCGGAGCGCGGCCGGCGTTTCGTGCCGATATACTCGTGGGACCGAGGGCGAGGAGGTGGACGGTGGACGAGCGGCGCGCGGCTCGCTACGAGCGAATCCACGAGCAGCTTCGCGGGTTGATCGAGGGGAAGTCCCCCGATCTGACCGCGGCGATGGCGACGATCTGCGCCGTCCTTCATGCCAAGATGCCGCATCACTTCTGGACGGGCTTCTACTTCGTCGCAGGCGAGAGGCTTCACGTCGGGCCGTATCAGGGGCCGATCGCCTGCCAGGTGCTCGAAGGGAGGGGCGTCTGCCTCGAGGGCGTCCGGACGGGGAAGCCGGTCGTCGTGCCCGACGTCCGCGCCTTCCAGGGGCACATCGCGTGCGACGCGCGATCGAAGAGCGAGATCGTTCTCCCCATCCTGAAGGACGGGAAGGTCCTCGCCGTCCTCGACGTGGACTCGGACGCGCCGGAGGAGTTCACCGAAGCGGATATCGAGCCACTGGAGAGGATCCTCTCCCTCCTCCAGCCGTACCTCTAGGCCGGTCCCCGTAGCCCTCGATCAGTCGGTACAGAACATCGGCCCCGAATTCGACCGCGGCGACCGGGATCCGCTCATCGGCGGCGTGAATCGTCCCGAAGAAGTCGAACTCCTCCGGCAGGTTCATCGGGGTGAACCCGTAGGTTTGGATTCCGAGCCGCGAGAAGAAACGCGCGTCGGAGCTTCCCGGAAGGAGGTACGGGACGGGGATCGACCCCGGCGCCGCCTGCCGGAGGAGACCGGCGAGGAGATCGAGGAGACCGAGATCCGGATCGGCCGGGCCGCGATCGTACAGGCGGACGTCGAACTCGACCTCCTCGCCGAGGATCGGTCGGAGCTCGGCGAGCAGGTCGTCGAGGGTGAATCCGGGGAGAAGGCGCGCGTCCAGACCGAGGGCGATCTCGCTCGGGATCACGTTCGGCTTGTCGCCGCCTCGGACGAGGGTC
>Ga0315555_1001083_pt1 | contig 19760 bp, 18 predicted proteins | sample SalMarSW160380MG_FD_202113 | JGI IMG/M metagenome (GOLD analysis project Ga0315555, IMG submission 202113) | Salt marsh sediment microbial communities from the Plum Island Ecosystem LTER, Massachusetts, United States - Salt Marsh Sediment SW1603-80 ... | reverse complement strand
CCCAGTTGTAAGAGAGGGGCTCACAACAATTATTAATCACGAAAGAGACCTTATGGTATGCGGCTATGCTGATGACAACAATCAGGCCCTTAAAGCCATTGCTGAATTGAAACCCAATGTTGTCATCGTGGATATTTCTCTAAAAGATTCAGACGGCATTGAGCTGACCAAGGATATTAAGCTTCGATATTCTAAGCTACCGGTTATTGTACTTTCCGTTCATGACGAATCTGTATACGCCGAACGTGCCCTTCGAGCAGGCGCCCGTGCTTATCTTATGAAGGAGGTGGTATCCGAAAATATTACAAAGGCGATTCGTACAGTTTTAAAAGGCGAGATATACGTTAGTGACACAATTTCAAAAAAATTCCTCCAGAAATTTGCAGGGGACAAGGCGGGCACAACAAAAACACCGATCGAAAATCTCAGCGACCGTGAATTTGAAATTTTCCATCTGATTGGTGAAGGTTATAAAGCCTCACAGATTGCTAAGCAACTCCATTTAAGTATAAAAACAATTGAAACTTATCGCTCAAGGCTTAAAGAAAAATTAGATATCAATAGCGCCGCCGGATTACTCCAGTATGCTATAAAATGGGCAAAAAATGAAAACAAAAAATAGTTCTTTTCATTTGCAATTACCTATGCAGGCTTCTACCCTCCACACCTAATCAATAGAACCAGAAAATGGTTTCGCTCCACCTTGGACCTATATCAGGGCGAGACCTCACCTTACACAGTGGTAAGCATTTTCACCGACAGCAAAAACAGATTTTACTCTGATTTACACAGCTTGAATTTACATTATTATCAGGCGATAAGTGCGACGAATTCCTAAAATACGTTGAACGAATGGTCGAGTTTTAAGGCTGCTTCTCCTTAATGATTTTCTAAGATAGCGGACTTATGAATAGCGTAAAAGGGCGTATCTATGATGAAAAAGACAAAGCGCGGATACTTGTTATTGATGACCATCCTATCGTACGTGAAGGCTTGGCACATCTTATCAATCAGCAACCGGATCTTATTGTTTGCGCCGAGGCAGGAGACGCCAAAGAAGCCCTTAAGGCAATTGAAAAACAACCCCTTGATTTGGCGTTGGTGGATATGCTGCTGAAAAACACGACCGGCGTCCAGGTTACCCAAAAAATAAAATTACGGAATCCAGACATCCTTGTCCTCGTATTCTCTATGAGTGACGAAATGATCTACATCAAACATGCTTTAGAGGCAGGTGCCAGAGGGTATATTATTAAGGATGAGCTCTCTGAAAAAATTATAGATGCAATAAGGCAGGTACTTGCAGGAAAAATCTATCTCAGCAGGAAACTAATTCAAAAATTTTCAAAACGTGAGCTTGATAATTTATTAGCTGCTGACACCGGAGAATGTTCTGGTTAACGTTTAAAACTAAAGGAGTATATCATGGAACAAAGCTTACTCCCCATAAAGTTGTACCAAGTGGTAAATCATACATTGTGCCCACAATGCGGTGGCAGGATGAGAGAACTGGAAAGACTTAAAGAGGGTACAATTACATACGTGTGGTTTGAGTGCGTTAGAGCAGAGTGCGATGGTCAATGGATGCAGTCATACATAGGCTTGATATCAAAGCAATTCGGGCAGTCAATTGAATAGGAAATTGCCATGAAAGTGTTTATGTTAGGCTGGGAGTTTCCACCTTTTATCAGTGGTGGATTAGGTACGGCTTGTTATGGTCTAACCAAAGCCATGAGTCGGATGGGGACAGGAATTACGTTTGTCCTGCCTAAAGCAAGCGAATCCAGCCATAGCAGTCATATAAAAATACTCAGTGCCGAAGGATGTATCAAAACCGAAGAACTAAATGAGTTCAAAAACGTTCGTTTTCAAACAATTATTTCGCCATTAAAACCCTATGTTCCGTCAAAAATGTATGAAGCTTCTGAGAAAAAAAGGAAAAACGATTTTGTTCGTACATGGCACAGTAATCCCTCAAAACATTCTCAAATCTATGGTTGTGATATATATGAACAAGTCCATCGCTATGCCAAGAAGGCCGAAGAAATAGCCTCTGTAGAGGATTTCGACATTATTCATGCCCATGATTGGATGACATATCCGGCTGGAATAGCAGTAGCAAGAGCTAGCGGCAAGCCGTTAATTGTAAATGTCCATTCAACAGAGTTCGACCGTAGCGGTGAACACATAAATCAAACGATATATGATATCGAACGAGATGGTATGTATCACGCCAACAGAGTAATTGCAGTCAGCAATTATACAAAGAATATCATAATAAATCGGTATGGAATTTTATCAGATAAGGTGGAAGTAGTTTACAATGGCATTGAAAGTAATAATGGTAATAGTTCTCAGGTGATGATAAACAAATCTGATAAGATTGTTCTGTTCCTTGGACGGATCACAATGCAAAAAGGGCCGGAGTATTTCATTGCCGCCGCTAAAAAGGTCCTGGAGAAAATCGACAATGTTAAATTCGTCATGGCTGGCGATGGAGACATGACGCACCGCATGATTGAATATGCCGCGCATCTTGGTATTGGTCACAAGATTTTCTTCACATGGTTTTTGCAGGGAGCCGATGTTGACAGAGCGTATCAGATGGCTGATTTATACGTCATGCCGTCTGTTTCTGAACCATTTGGCATCGCCCCGCTTGAAGCTCTCAGGCATAACGTGCCGGTTTTGATCAGCAAACAAAGCGGCATTTGTGAAGTTCTGAAGCACGCGCTTAAGGTGGACTTCTGGGATATAAATCAAATGGCAAACAATATAATAGCAGTCTTAAGATATCCGGCTTTAAGTAAAATGCTTCGTGAAAATGGCTTTGCTGAAACGGGAAATCTCCGCTGGGAAGATTCGGCTGCAAAGATAAATAAAATCTACAAAAAAATATTAGTCTATGCGTAGACAACGATTTAACAAGACGGCTCTTATAATGGTATCAGTATGTTTTTTATTTCCAGGCTCACCCGCCTTACAGGCTGAGAAACTACACTATTTTTTATACAGACATCAACTATTTAGATGATAGGACGAAAAACGTGACCGAATGGATTATTGGACTGGACTACAAGATCAGAGCCAAGACAACGCGAGGCTTTAAGAACATTGAGAAAGTGCTGTGCCATTGTTACTGTCGGAATTTCTGCGGAGTGGGGATGGTCTGTGTGATTTGCGAAAAGTGGTTTGACAGCCATCAGTTAGGCATAACTTTGAAAAATTCCCCACAATCTTTGGGACAATTATTTAAGTTGCCTTTGATGGAAATCTTGATATAATTATGAATAATTCTGAAAAGGTTCAGAATTTGTGCGAACTGCGAATTATTAGCTTTTCTTGCTAGTATGACGTCTCCCCTTATTAAATTATTAAGTCATTCTACCTCCAAACTCGACCAATCTACATTGGTTGCAATCTACACAATACCAACGACACGGCCTGGATTATATCGTGCCGATTGAATTGCCATTTCCAGCGCATCGGGGCCATCATCGTGTTTACCGAGAGGAAACTGGCGCAGCTGTTCCAGCAGGATTTGGTGGCGGCGGCTGAAAACTATCAGGCCCTGCGTTACGAGGGTCTCAAGACCTGCAATCCGTGCCTGTTTATTTGTCTGGCTGTTAATCGGGCGGGGATTAAAACCGACGCCGGCGAGCTGGGCCCGCTTAGTTAGGTTGTCCAGCATGACCTCCTGGAACTGGTTTTTTCGAATGCAAATCTAGCGATGGGATATATCTTGCAGTACTCGATGATTTTTTCGATTGTTTGATCCGGTGTTCGACGGGCTATGTCTGCAGCAATAACATAGTGGATACCATCACGCTTGTCTTTTGCAATAACTATAATTGCAGAATAATCAGCCCTTTTGCCTTTACCCATACTGGGGTCACATGCTGCAGAGAATCTGGCATCTTGACCCAGAGATTGAATAAGCTGTTGTGAGCTTTCATACTTATGGTCCCAGTAGTGGAAGTTTTCCTCTCTGAAAATGCACGTATCGGGGTCGAGCGGCTCATTCTGTTTCTCACGGTAAAAAGTATTAGTTCCATCGCATTCAAGCATGGCCATAAGGCTGTGATAATCTTCTCGCTGTGGCCAGAGCACCTGGGTACCTTCCAGCATCATGCTGCAATTGGCTTGGAAGTAGGCCTTTGCGGCTTTGGGACCGGTTTGTCCTTCAAACTCCGAAAGACCCCGAAAGACAGATGACCATTGCTGCCATAGCTCGGGACGGTCGCTGAATCTTTCGATGGCCTTATATTTCTTAGTAGTCCAGCCCGGGCTGCGGATGGGGTCAAGAAGGTTGGCCAATAACGAATCGTAATGCAATACATTACCGGTCACGACAAAATTGGTCGCCGGATGACCGGCATTAATGAGCGTGCCGGTAAACCACGATTTGAGTTTTTCACGCTGCTGCTCTTCCCTGACCTGCTCAAGATTCTCAAGGTCATCACATATGATAAGGCCGGGCCTATCCTTGCCCTTTTTTGACACCACGGAGCTGTTGTTCTGCACCGTATGCTGATATCATTGCGCCATTGGCCAGCAGGATTCGATTGCTTCGCCAGGGTGCTTGCTTCTTGCTTCTGCAGACTTCAGGAAAATCACTTAACAGCAGGGTGTTGCTCTCCAGTTGCTTCTTGATGTCGTTCAGCCGCAGGATGGCCTGGTCTGAGGTACTTGAGACAATCAGCACGAAGGTCTCTTTGCCGTACAGCACGCACCATAAAGGATAGGCCAGTGCAATTATCGTGCTTTTTGCATAGCCTCGTGGGGCCGCTATCGCCACGCGTGCATTGCGTCTTTCGGTGATCTCTTTGAGCAGAGAAAAGATTTCTTCGTGCATCCTCGAGAACGGCAGGTTGCAGTGGGATTGTAGATAGGCCTCTGCAAACTGCCGCGGAGATCGTGACCCGGTATTTCTGCGTGCCTGGATGATTTCTGCCGATATCAAAGCAAGGTAATTATTGGTCCGATTCATCTTGAATCTCCTCGCTTTCAACAATATTGGATATGTTCTCGATTTTGTTTGCCAGCTTGACTTTTACGAGCTGGATTTCAATTTGGTTAAGCTGCTCTGTTAGTGTGGAGTCGGTTCCTTGAGTTTCTCCGGTAATCTGCCTCAGTCTTTGCACTTCCGCCTGCATCTGTGCAAAGTCTGGGATCTGGCCGATACTGTGCGTGAAATCCGCCTGCAGCCTTTGAGCTGCTATCGGCAGATACCCTAAGCGCTGCAGAGAGGCGATCATGTCACTTACTATCTGGTAGCAGCGGTGCTCCGCATCTACCTTTACTGCTTGTGGGGTGTCCTTATCACGTGCTGCCTTGCGTATCCTCTGAATACTCAAGTCCGCCTCGCAGACCAATCTGCCTACCATCTGTTCGACCAGCTCCGGGTCTGCGGATAGAGCGTTTGCTTCACGGATGGCCTTCTTGTCCCGCTCGATGGACCTGTCTGAAACCTTCAGTATCTGGGCAATGTCTGCAGCGGAATAGCCATCGGCCATCAGGTAGCTGGCAATCAGACGGCGTTCAGCTGTTCTTATACACTTTGGGTCAACAGTACCTGCCTGGATTTTCTGAAGAAGGCTTACAGTACGCTCATCACTATCACCGTCGCCATTCTTTGAAGGCTTAGGATTTTCCGGAGTTTGGAACGATTTGTTTGACTTCATTTTTTCACCTCCTGAAATTTGCCTACACAGTATTTTTCTACGAGATTTTGTGAGGCATTATCAACACCCACAAAGGCAATCCATCGTCGAACAACCACGTCACAGTAGTGAGGGTCAATCTCAATGCCGAAACATTTGCGCGACAGTCTTTCCGCTGCAATCAGGGTTGTACCGCTGCCGAGGAAGGTATCTAGGACTATTTGACCACGCCTGCTTGAGTTGCGCATTGCCCGTTCGGCAAGCTCCAGGGGTTTCTGGGTAGGGTGTTTGTATTCCTTGGTCGGATCACGATGAACCTGCCAGAGTGTGCTTTCATTAGTAGGGCCATACCATTTGTGGGCGCCGTTATCCTCCATCCAACCGTAGAGACAAAACTCCGTCTGCTGGTTATAGTCACCGTAGCCGATGGCAAAGGATTCTTTGGCCCAGGTGATTACGCAGGAGACCTTCATACCAATAGACTCTAATAGCTGGTGCATGGGGCCGAACTGTCTGTGGCCGTTCCAGATATATACAGGTGCTCCGGCAGCGAGGAACCTGCTGACATTTCGTAAGATTACACCGAGCCACTTTGTGTATTCATCCTGAGTTAAATTGTCAGAATAAATCCTTTGCCATTGCCGCGATTGCTTTGGCCGGGCCCTTTCCGGCTGGGGACGGTTGCCACCGTAATAATCCACGTTGTATGGCGGGTCGGTGAAAAGCAGGTGGACTTTGTTGTCCCCGATAATTTTCCTTAGGGCTGAGGGTTTGCTGGAATCTCCGCACAGAAGACGATGGCTGTCCAGCTCTATCAGCTCTCCCGGCTGTGTGACGGCAGGGTTTTCCCTGTCGAGGGCTTCTTCTACATCGAAGTTTTCTTCTTTTGTTTGAGGCGAGTCGGCGTTAAGAGCTCTGTCGAGAAGGTCACTAATTTCCTCGGTTTCAAAGCCGGTAAGGCCAATATTGAATTCAGGCAGCTTTGTAAGCTCATCGAGCAGCAGGGCGAGTTTGTGTTCGTCCCAATGTCCCTGGATTTTATTTAGGGCGATATTGAGGGCCTTTTCGCGCTCCGGTGATAGGTCTACTACACTGCACAGGACCTCCGTATCGCCGCGGGCAACAAGAATCTTCGCTCGTTGATGACCACCGATTAAATTTCCTGTTCGGCGGTTCCAGACCAACGGCTCTACGCAATCGAATTCATCGATTGACTTTAGCAGCTTTTCATATTCCGGGTCACCCGGCTTGAGATTCTTTCGAGGGTTATATGAAGCAGGCTTGATCTTATTGACTGATATTTTTTTGATCATCATTTTCGATTCCTTTCGGCAATAGAGTCCTGCTTTTTTGCACGCGCGCGTTCCTAAAGACGAACTGTGCAATCGCTTCAACGGCCTCTTGTTTTGTCTTTTTGTATTTCATACGAGCATCGTAACAAACAAATCGGCATGCAAAATTGAGGCAAATATGAGCGTTGAAGAAATTTGGAAAAAAGCTCTTAAACCGCTGATTGCGGCTGAAAAACGGGGAAGAATTGACAACAAAAAGGTGGCTGGCAAATATGAGGCAAATATCAGAAGAGCTGTTTTGGTTGCTATTTGCCCAATTTTCTCTTGCGAGAGTCTATTTCTTTTTTTCTCTCTAGTACTTGTTTGAGCGCTGCTTCGGTCAATCCGTCCTGGGATTTCCGATTCCTTGCGAATTTCTCAAAATCCTGAGCGTGAACCTTAGACCTGCGGATTTTTTTATTTTGCATCCAGCGGATAGTGTTGCCCGACTTTCGCAGAAGTTTGCTCAAGGCAGGCATAGATATTTTGTCATTAGCCATTCTAACTGCAGCTGCGTTAGCTACGTATTCGGGTGCTTCGTCCCTCCAGGCTTGCTCTCGTGTTTTTGAGCCTATCTCGCGGTCATCATCGCTTCTGCTCTGTCCGTCTTTTCTCTTGGGATGTTTGGCTTTCCTGCTTTGTTGCGTGGCGTATTCTGCTTCAATGCCGGACAACGAAAACTCACGGATGTCGGGCCAAGAACACTTTCCTAATTCAGAATGCGGCACGTTGCATTTATTGACTAACCAAGCCTTCAATCTTGACTTATTCAATTTACTCGGGTCGTTAATACCAAAAAGAAATCTGACAATGGCATAATCTACATCGTTGAACAGATAGTTGCTAAGGCCCGTTTGAATATACTCACTTTCCACAGCCGGCGGACGCAACGACTTAAACGGGTACTTCGGCGTTGACACTGGCAGGGGAAGAATTTTAATTTCTTCAGCAAGGATTTTCTTGAAGTTGGCCGGTAGCCTGGCTGGGTCCTTGCCTGTGTACTGCTTTATTAATTCGGCTATAGACTTGCTGCGTTTCTTCACCTTGACGTCGGTTACAGGCCTGCTCTTTGTTTGTGCCATCCTTGTCACCTGCATTTAATGCGCGACTTGGCTCAGTAGAGTTGCAGGCAAGCCCGACCTTGCTGAACCAAATCGCTGCTTATAAGCTTTAGGTAAATGACCGTAGGTTTACTGTAACAAAGAGCGCTTCGTTGTCAAGACATAGGGTTTGGGATTGTTAGATTCCGGCTTGTGCCTTTGCTGGAGCCGATTCATGGCCGCGTCGTCAATTGCAGGGCCGAGAGGCTAACAAAAATGGGAGATACGGAAGGGTACGTGGCAGTTGTTCTTCATATAGACTTCGGCAAAGGAGCGAAGTGATTAGAGAGCAAAACTCTCTTGAGGAAAGCCGCCACCGGCGGCATAAGATTCCTGTGTCGGGGTCGGTATGACCGACAACAGCTAAGTCTTTTGTGTATAAGGAGTTATGTAAACTCACACCTCTTGCCGACCGACAACTCTGACATTCATTAAGGCTGTTTTTCATCTATAGACCCCCATATGATGCCCCCGCTATTGACCCCTCCAAATAACATCCAGACCCATTTTTCAGCTCAAAATCGCAGTTTTTGCGAGTGGTGCAGCTTTGGCGCTTAGCCCGTCACCTTGATGTTGATGTATCTTTTGTCTGCCTGACCTCAACGGCCACTGTGAAACTGACAGTGCGTTCGGTCCCGGTTGGGCGGCTTTTTTAGCAGCGCTTTTGCCTTCTTTTTGAGAACTTTCATCCGAGCCTATCAATTGCAGCAGGACAGCCGGCTACGGCTCGGCACTTCGCCGAGACGAGTGGGCAGGGCTTTTCTTTCTACAATCTGTGGTGACGGGCGATAATATTTCGTCCTTCGTAGAATTCCTATGGAGCCCGGGGACTTGCAAATCTTTTCACTATCGGTCTTAGAATGGCTTCGAATGGGCCTCACCCCACCCCTGCTCAACACGCGAAACGTCGAGTGTGGACAGCCAGATTTCTTCTGTGGGCGGATTGTCCTGTGGCGTGGCAAATGCCGGAGCCGCCGAATAACAGATGATACAGATAAACAATGTGTTAAAAATAAGTTTCATGTCTTAGATTCTCCTAATTTTATTACAATCGATGAGTAGTTTACTTTTCATGAATCAGTCCTTGCTGAACAGAGACATGAACTCAAGTCCCTGTCGTGATAATGATACGCCGATATGCAAAAAGATGCGGCGTGCCGTCGTCCTCGGCCTGCAAAATAACATGCACCGTGCCCGGACTCTTCACCGGCGGAAGCACGACTTCGGTGTTCAACCCGTTGGTCCGGCTCAAGTTTGCTCCAGCAAGAGTTCCGGCTTCGCGGTAGATCCACCAAGTGACCTTGACGTTTTGTCTGTCATTGCCGGCGTCGGTTCCTGCGGCGGACAGTTTGACGGTCGAACCGGGTTGGGTTGAAATCATGGCTACGTCGGTGGAGCGATTGCCGTTGAGCGCCGGACGGGGGTTGTGGTTTGCCTTATTGAAATCGTCCGCCACGCACCAATCCATGTGTGCGGCGAAATCATTTTGGAAATGTTCCCGCCAGCGCCAGATGGTGGCCTGGTTGGACGTTTCCGTGCGGTCTTTCTCGACCTCGACGCGGTCGCGAGTAGAGGCGTTGTCGGTCCAGATGGGGTGCGTCTCGCCCGCTGGCCGGTACAGCGCGTAACGCCCGCCCCAACCGCCGTAGGCCGGACTCATTTCCCAGCCCAGCCCGCGGTCAATCAGCCCCAGAAAGCTCGGCGTGTCGCCTTCCATGATGTATTGGAGTCGCGGATACAACGCACCGAGCGGGCCGTGGTTTTTGATAATATGGGTTTCCAGCCACGGATTATCCACCATGTCGAAAGAATAGCCGGGGGCGGCTTGGTCGCCGCGCCCGCCAGAGATGCCCGTCCAAGTGGCGCGATAGTATTCCTGATAGCTGGTCGGGTTGGACGGCGTGACAATGTAGAACAGGTTTGTGAATTCGCGCCGAATCCATGCCCCCGAGTCATCCTGATCCGAGATGGCATAAACCCGCATCTTCGCAATAAACCGATCCACTTCAGCGGGTGAACGGGAAGCGCGCACATCCCAGAGCGCCTGCGCCAACGTGTTCGGCCCGCCCCAGACCGCCACCCAAACGGGCCGGTCATCTGGGCGGTCAACCGCCTCGATGATCCGCTGCGAGCCGCCCGTGCTTTTCCCCGGACCGACGGCCGCCATGCCGTAATCGGTTTGTCCTGTTCGCGTCACCGCCAGCAGGTTTTCCACCGACGGAAAAGCGGTCGAGTGTCTCAACAGATTCGTTTGCACCTCAGCGTAGGCCGCGAGATCGCGTCGGATGATATCCTCGCGCGGGTTCTGTCGCAGCCAGTTCGAGGTCGTGGCGATTAGGCCTTCGATATCGAATTGATCCGCATAGACCAGCAAGCGAACAAACGACTCCTCATCGTCCGGTTCGTTGGAAAGGTCGGTCAAGACCACCAGCCGGGGCTTGACATGGGGAATGAATTGCAGTTTGTCCTGTGCTCCAGCCGGTGGGGCGGCAAATGTTTGCGCCGCCGAGTAACAGATGGCGCAGATAAACAATGTTTTAAGAATAAGTTTCATGTCTCTTAGATTCTCCCGATTTTATTATAGCAGATGAGTGGTTGACTTTTCATGAATCAATCCTCTTTACTAATGATTCCGGCAAACCCGCCGGCCGGCATAAGTGAAAGCGGAACAACGGTTTTGTTGTCCACCGCGCGAGTGGATTCGACGACGGCCTGATAATCGGAGGAAGCCGTATTGTCCGCGAAACTGCGCAGAGTCCATTTGCCTTTGCCAAGGAATTTCAGGGGTGCCTGCAATTGCATCGCATCATCGCCGTTCATCGCCGCCAGATACCAACGATTTCCCGATCGGCGGGCCATAACGATGGACTTGGCGACATCGCCCTCCAGGACCACCGTGTCATCCCAGCCGGCGTGGTCCTGATGCACATTCGCGCCTTTGAAATAAAAGTGCTCGCCGTTAAGGAAAAATCCCTGGTCGGCGGTGAACTTGAACCAGCGAAAGCCAAGCGGCGAAATGTAATCGTCCACCGGCTTGCCGCCGTCCAGTACGACGGTTTTCACCGAATATAAATTTGGATGTTCTGGCGACCATAGATTTGGATTGGCTACCGGTTCGCTGGTTTGATCAAATACATCGGTCGCACTTGCCGCGATGGTTTGTGTGGAGTCCATTTGAGCGACGGTATTTCCGTTCGCGTCCTCAATATGGATTTTCACGGTGACCGATTTTGCCGTTTTGGAATCATTCACCACTTCGGTTTTCACGTTCACTGTGGCGGATTTCTTTGACACTTGCGGCGTGGTTACAAATGTGCCATACCAAGCAACATGTATCGGCGCGGTAACGACGAGGCGTACATTGCGATAAATGCCGCCGGAAAAAACATGCTCGCCGGCACGCGGAGCTAAGCGGGGATCCCAAATGTTGTTCACACGAACCGCCACAACATTGTCGCCGGTTTTCACCGCATCGGTGATGTCGAAGGTAAAGCCTATATAGCCACCTTTGTGTTCGCCGATACGCCGGCCGTTTATGAACACTTCCGCGACTTGAAACACACCGTCGAATTCCAGGTTGACACGCTTGCCCGACCACGCCTCCGGCACATCGAAATGTTTGCGATACCAGCCGTAGCCGACATAAAACCTATCCGCCGCGAAATAGGGCGTAGAAAAGGAGTGCGGCAGATTCGCATTATCCCACGTTGTATCATCAAACGCCGCCGCCTCCGCGCCCGAGACGTCGCCGAGATGGAATGTCCACTCGCGATTGAAGTTGACAATTTCGCGTAATTCATTGGATGCCGCATAAGACGGGCACACCAGAAACATGGCCCATAGAAACAAGATTTTGCATAATTGTGGTTTCTTCATAGGTTCTCCATTTTGTCAATTGTGTGCGAACATGCCCATGGTCAAACTTACCGCAAAGTCCTGTTTATTCGATCAGTAACCTCAACAGGGATAACCTCATTAGCCCTCTACTTGCTGGAACAGTCCAATTTCAGCAAAGCGAGTCGATAGGGCAACTGATCGTAACGTCCGTTAATCGCCGGATCACGACCCTGGTAAAGGAGTTGGAGGCTGCTGGGATCAATGGTCAGCGTTTCATCATATCCATCGCGAATCAGCTCTCCGTGGCTGATGTCCCTTGTCCAGGGCGTCACACCGTCTTCGAAGGTGACGTTGTTGATTCCTGCAAAGGGCTTCTGGAACGTGTTGGCATCCGGAACGGGCGTCCATTCGCCGTCGAGGCGGTCAGATGTCCAGGCGCGGTAGTACCGTGCCGGGCCGATGGCCTCGACCAGTGTCAGATAGGTGCTGGTGCCCTTGATCTTGTAGGTCATACTTCCTTCGAAAACGTCATTTCGTGGGCCCTGGATCACAATTTCCGGGTCGCTCATGCCCTTGGGAAAGTCTTCGATCTTGGTTCGGCTTCGGTAGAATCTGCCGTCGTCGCCAGTGGAAAACAGGTAGGCGTGTGTGTCGTCGCAGATCACCCAGAAATCAATCCAGAGCCGGGCGGACCCGGGCGGCTTGGTGGCAAAAAAGCTCTCCGGCTTGGTCCAGGTTTCCGGCTTGGAGAGGTCGTCGGTCGTCGAATACTGCGGCGGCTGAGATTGGTAAATCAGGTACCACTTCTTGTGCGGGCGAAAGTAGAAGACTTGCGGGGCGCAGTGATAGCCGCGTAGGTTCGGATTGTTGTCAATATAATAAGGCTTGGCATTAGCGGCCTCCGACCAATCCGAAAAACTAAGATAGACCATGCTCCAATTGCCTTGAGTATTGGCTGTGGTCGCATAGATGTGCCATTTGTCGTTGTAACGGACGACCGTTGGGTCTTTGACGGATACGAGATTGTGTGTTTCGTCGGAGACCGGACTGATCAGCACACCACTGGACTTCCACTTGAGTGGTGTGGCGAAGGGCAGCCCGGGAGCGTCCGCACTTACCGTCGCTGGCGCAGCAGGCTGGGTCTGGGTGGCCGGCTCGGCCGTGAGGACGACAGAAACGCTACCGACCAGCAGCATCGCAGCGACAAATCGTGAGAAGATGGAATGGTTCATGGTAAAATTCCTTTCTTTGAGTTTATCAGATTCAGTCATTACTTCACTGGGGCGATCTTCACCAGCACAACACCATGCCGGCCGACTTTGGCCTGAAATTGCCCGGTATACTTACCAAGATCCTGCTGACGCCAGAGATCACGCACGGTTTGCTCACCACTCAATCCGAGGTCAGCCCAGTTTACCGTAATGGATTCTTCGGTCGAACCACGGTTGAACAGTCCGACCGCTTTGGAGCCGTCTTCCAGATCCTTGGCCCAGACTTCTAGCATCCCGTTTTGCGAGATGCGTGCCGCCTGACGTCCGAGGGAATCCTGATTGATCTCCAGCACCTCGTCGTTCGTCAGCAGATTCAACGTGAACTCGTCGAGTTGGGTCATGTCGCATCCGATCAACAGCGGCGAAGCCAGCAGGCACCAAAGGCTGATGTGCGTGTATTGCTCGTTCGGGGACAGGCGGGTATCGCGCAGTTGCGGCCCCCAACCGACCTTGCCGATCACGAGCATGTCCGGGTCGTTGAAGTGCCCCGGACCGGCGAACTTCTCGTGCCCGGCCTGGCCAAACCCGATCCCCGACATACCGCCCCAGGTGTCGCCGATGTCGCCGGTGGTGCGCCAGGAATTTCCGCCGACTTCGGTGCCCCATTCCCAGACATTGCCTGCGCCGTATTGGCAAAGACTGTAGATGATGTCGCGAGGCTGTTTCAGTAACGCTTCCTGCATCACTTTATAAGGCAGCATGAGCTTCGTCCGATCATTGGGAGTTCCGTTGATGTTTCCCACAGCATTCGGACTCCAGTTTGTATCGCCGCGCTGGGATTCCAACTCGGGGCTGTAGGAACACCAGTCGTATTTCAGATAATCGAAACCCCATTCAGCATATTGCTGTGCATCTAACAGTTCATGGTCAAAACTGCCGACACACCCACCGCAAGTCCAAGGTCCGGGTGAGGAATAGATACCGATCTTCAGTCCCTTGCTGTGGACATAATTGACCAGGCCTTTCATATCGGGAAAGCGTGGATTGGGAAGGATGCGTCCCTCGGCGTCACGCTTCGGTCCTTGCAGGGTCGTATCCCTCGAATTGCGATGCACCTGCCAGAAATCGTCAATGTTGATGTAGGTCCATCCGTGATTGATCAATCCGCTGCTGACCATGGCATCCGCGGCTGCTTTGATCTTATCGGCCGTCACTGCGCTGGCGAAACAGTTCCAACTGTTCCAGCCCATCGCGGGCGTAAGGCCAATTTGCGAACCACAGATGATCTTGAGTTTCCGCTCGGCTCGGCCAAGGGCGTTCCGAGCGTGAAGCGTCACCTCGTATTCACCGGCCTTCTCCAACCGGCCGGTGATCTGTCCGGACTGTGTATCGAGATGCAGACCCGCCGGGAGCCTGTCCGCCGAGAACGTCATCGGGCGATCACCGGTCGCAGCGATCCTGAAGATAAACGGCGAACCGGGTCTAACGCCAAACACCTTCGGGCCATTGATGCGAGGCGTCGGGGCGGGCTTCGGCGTCAGAATCACCGCATCCTCGATGGGTGGAACATTGAGGCGAGGTTTGCCGTTGTTGATCATGGTAATCTTCAGATCCGCCCAGTCGGCATGGTCGTAGTCAAACCCGTCTCCCCCGTCCGTGGCCAACAGCACCAAGGCTTTGACCCCCTTCGCATCCAGGGAAAATTCCTTGGCCGTATCTCTGGCCCGCATCAGCCCGCTGTTCCAAATCTCCTTCCCGTCCGCCTGAACCTGAAAAATCACCGATCCCCGTCCGGTGGTTTCGTCATCCACACCAACCCATCCGGACAGTTCCACCGCGTTGCCGTCCAGCTCAAGTGGGATGGTGGAATTGGCGTGTGTGCCAATGCCGCGCTGGAAAACCCGTCCGGCGATCGTCAGTCTCCGGTTGTAAACTGAACGGTTCGAATGGGCCTCACCCCACCCCTGCTCAACACGCGAAACGTCGAGTGTGGACAGCCAGATTTCTTCTGTGGGCGGATTGTCCTGTGGCGTGGCAAATGCCGGAGCCGCCGAATAACAGATGATACAGATAAACAATGTGTTAAAAATAAGTTTCATGTCTTAGATTCTCCTAATTTTATTACAATCGATGAGTAGTTTACTTTTCATGAATCAGTCCTTGCTGAACAGAGACATGAACTCAAGTCCCTGTCGTGATAATGATACGCCGATATGCAAAAAGATGCGGCGTGCCGTCGTCCTCGGCCTGCAAAATAACATGCACCGTGCCCGGACTCTTCACCGGCGGACGGGCGAATGCAGGGATTGTCGCGCGGGACTTGAACGACCAAAAGCGAAGCGTACTTCTTCAACAGGTCCCTGTTGGCAGACGTGTTGGTTTCGATGAATTGCCTGAACTCTGCGTTGATCTTGGCGACTTCCTCCAAGGTAGGGCGTGGCATCGCGACTTCCGCAGGCACGGGAGCAGGAGGTCCGGGAGGTGAAAACTGACCCCACCGGAAGCCACCGCGGCGGCCAGGGCCGGCGGGCCCCCTCTGTGGTTGCGCGGTACAGACTGCGGCAGCGCCTATCATGGCACAAGCAACAAGTATTACGACTGTCTTCTTTCTCATAATAAAGCTCCTTTCGCTGAAGATACCCAGTTACACAACACGCAATTGGGTACAACGGCGTTCGAATCCCGAACAATGTGTAACTGGCCTGACAGATTCCATCGTTATTTGACCTGGAATTTATAGATGTTCACGCTGAAGGGCGCGAACGTCAGGTTCGTGGGGATCGCATCTAATGCTTGTTCTTCGATCCTGACGCCCGGTTCCTGGCCGACCACCACGGTAGCAGTGAGACTCTCCGGGGCCATGCGGCGCAGGGTACCTTTGCCGAAGAACTCAGCGCCGCGGATTCGGAGACTCAGAGTCTGCGGGGATTCTGTCGGGTTGATGACGGCGACGGTGAGGGCCTTGCGGTCGGCCGTCCAGGCAGCGGCCACATCCAACGGGAAGGTGTCACTGCCGGCGTGGACGACGGGCTGTTCGCCGCCGGGAGGCTCACTGGGTTTGGGTTGTGGAGAGTTGCCAGAGACATCCACGGGAATGGTGCCATAGTGGTCGCGATAGAACTTGAAGAGCATACCGACGGGATTGAGGACCGCCTGGCCGCGGGCGGCACTGTATGTGCCCGTGATAAAGGTCAATGAACCGAGCTGAAAGAGGTCGGAGTGGCGGAACATCTCGTGGAAATTCCACGCATAAGCGGGAACGACCTTATAATTGCCTCTGCCGCGACCGCCAGCGTACGCGTATTCATCCAGCGCAATGGGGACCGGCTTGTTCTTCAGCGCGGGGATACGTTTCACGTATTCCTGGTACTCTTCATACTTAATGCGGATATGGTTAGCAGGACGCCGCATCCAGTCAACGAGAGGTTCGTTGGGATCATTGGGCACTTGCTTTGCCTGCGCGAGATCGAAGTGGGTATTGTAGTTGTAATAGTGCTCGCTAATCATATCCATGTTGTCGAGGCAGTTAAGAAACATGGCGCCCGTCCAATCGGCCGGCCCGAGGTAATCGGGAATCAGCTTGTCGCCAAGTTTCAAGGACATTTTGGAGCCGGTCATGGTGTCCGGCATGGCGCCGCTGGCGATGAGGATGATGTTGGGGTCTACTTTGCGCATGGTCTTGGCAAAGAGATTGTGCTTGACCTGGTACTGGGCAAGGGACATGTAGCCGAACTGCCAGTCACCCCACATTTCGTTGCCGATGTTCCAGAACTTGACGTGATAAGGCTCGGGATGGCCGTTGGCTGCGCGCATCGCACCCATGCGGGTGGTGACGGGGCCATTGGCGTACTCGACATATTCGGCGGCGGAACGGGCTTCGCCGAAGCCGGAGTTGACAGTGATGTAGGGTTCGACCTCCACTAAGCGGCACAGCGTCATGAATTCGTCGGTGCCGACATCATTAGGTTGCAGAGCATTCCAGACGGGATCCCAGATGGGCGGGCGCCGGTCCGGATCGCCGATGGCGTCGCGCCAGTCGTGGGCTGAGACGAAATTGCCGCCGGGCCAGCGGTAGACGCCGGAGCGAAGGGACTTGAGCACGGCGATGACTTCGGGCTTCCAGCCCTGGATATTGTCGGCAGGCATCAGCGAGACGGCATCGATGTACAGAGTACCAGTACCGGTGGCAGTGATTTCAAGCTGGGCATTAGCCGCATCGACCGGGGATTTGAAGTTGAGGGGGAACTTGGTGTAGGCTGGGGTTAGCTTGTCGTTGGTAATTGTCTGGCGGTCAGTGACACCCGTTCCCCATACAAGACTGACAGATACCTGGGCGGCAGGATCGCCGGCGAGGACAATTCGGCCGGTGTAGGCCTTGTCACGCATTAGGGTAAGACCTGCCTGGCGGATGCCGCGGGATTCCGTGGGACTCAGTGCGACAGCGGGCGAGTGGTCACCGACGTAGGCGTACCGGGTGTCCATGGTGACGGATTCGGCTGGGCCGACGGGGTTCCAGCGGCGAGGGGCGGCACCAAAGCGACCGCGGCCGCCTCGACCGCCGCGTTCGGCCGGGGCCGCGTCCTGGGCGGTGATGGGATTGTAGAACTTGCGGTCACCGATCATTTCAGCCCACATGCCGCGGTACACGAGGCCGCCGGCGTGTTCGATGAACATGCCATAGAGGTTGTGATTGATGGGAGCATAAGTCTTGCCGGCGTCGATGACGGCATTAACGGGCGTGGTCGTGGCAGCGGACACCGGCGCAGCGGCGTGCAGGGCCCACACCCCGGCCGCCATGATAGCTGTGAAATAGGTAAGGCGAATTTTCAGTTTTCGAGTGTTCATAGTGAAAAACTCCTTTTAATATAAGGTTCATAGTATGATGTTTCAATTGTCTCACCGAGTGGTTATTGTCATTGGCAATTTTAGGCGGATGTCGTCCGACGCCGCGCCGACGAGGATCTCATATTTCCCAGGTTCAACCACGTATTGCTTTTTCTCCGTATCCCAGTAGCGCAGGCGTTCGGCGGGAACTTCAATCGTGACCTTTTGGGATTTGCCACGCTTAAGATGCACACGGACAAAACCGCACAGGGCGAGTTTCGGTTGTGGAACGCTTGAATTGACGTGACGGAAATAAACTTGTGCCACATCATCGCCGTCGCGTTTGCCGGAATTCTTCACTGTGAATGTCACTTTCACCGTGCCATTGGAGGCAATTTTCTTCGGTTTCAACTTGCCGCTCTTGTAATTGAACTTGGTGTAACTCAAACCGTGGCCGAACGCGTAGAGGGGCTTGCCGCTGAAATACCGATAGGTGCGGTTGGTCATTGAGTAATCCGTGAAGGCCGGCAAGTCCGCTGTAGCTCTGTAGAAGGTCAACGGCAAATGGCCGGATGGGTTGACATCGCCGAACAAAACCTCGGCTACCGCTCGCCCGCCTTCCTCGCCGGGATACCACGCCTGCAAAATCGCCGGCAGGTTCTCCGCCTCCCACGGCAGCGCTATCGCCGACCCGCTACAATCGACCATGACCACCGGCTTGCCGGTGGCATGGAGCGCCTGCACGAGTTTTTCCTGCACTTCAGGCAGTTCAATCGAATCACGATCGAATCCTTCGCCTTCCTGTGCCGGAGTAATGCCGCCGGCATAAATGATCAAGTCCGCATTCGTCGCATTGCTGAGGGCTTCTGCGTAGAGTTTCGGCACTGGACGGGTCGTATCATTATCCTGGCGGCTCCACGCCGCAATGCCCCGTTCGGTTCTGGTGGTGATCGGGCATCCTTGAGCAAAAGTGACTTCGATGTTCGTCCCGGCCACTTGCTTTATGCCGTTCAGAATTGAGATCGGATGCGAAGCTGATCCGTGGTAATTGCCATGCAGCATGGATATCGATTTGCCATTGGGGCCGATGACAGCAATCCGCTTGATCTTGGAGCGGTCGAGCGGAAGGATGCCGTCGTTCTTCAGCAGCACCAGGGATTGCCGCGCAACTTCCAGGGCCACCTGCCGGTGTTCGGGCGTGTCGTTGTCCTTGATGGTGTATTTCGAATAAGGGACTTTCTCGACCGGATCAAACAGGCCGAGACGGAAACGGGTCCACAACGTGTAATACAAGGCCTGATTGATTTCCTTCTCGCTGATTAAGCCCTTTTGGACGGCCTTGACCAGGGCATTGTAATCTCCGCCGCAGCAGAGATTGCAACCGGCCTTCACCGCGATAGCCGCAGCTTCTTCCGGGGTATCGACGTAATGATGTGCCTTTCTGTTCCAAATATCGTTGATCGCACTGCAATCGGAAACAACATAACCTTCAAATCCCCATTGCTTGCGCAACAGATCGTCGAGCAAGAACGTACTGGCGCTACAAGGAACGCCATCAAGCGCATTGTAGGCGCTCATCACGCCGGCGACACCCGCCTCGCGCACCGCCCGCTCAAACTGAGGCAGATACGTTTCGTACAAATCGCGTTCCGATGGCTCGGCATTGAAACGATGGCGATCCCGCTCCGGGCCGCTGTGTACCGCGTAATGCTTTGCGCACGCCATCGCAAGCATGTAGTTGGGATCGTCCCCTTGGATTCCCTTGATGAACTCCACCCCTATCTCGCCTGCGAG
>Ga0315555_1001081_pt1 | contig 19782 bp, 18 predicted proteins | sample SalMarSW160380MG_FD_202113 | JGI IMG/M metagenome (GOLD analysis project Ga0315555, IMG submission 202113) | Salt marsh sediment microbial communities from the Plum Island Ecosystem LTER, Massachusetts, United States - Salt Marsh Sediment SW1603-80 ... | reverse complement strand
TGCTTTTGGAATAAAGAATGCAGTATGGCCATTTCATACCTGGCTTCCCTCTGCGCATTCAGAAGCACCATCTCCCTTCTCTGCAGTGCTTTCTGGAATATTGATCAAGATGGGAACATACGGCTTTTTGCTAATCATGTATACGATAGTTGGGCTGAAGGTTTTTCTGGATTTAGGTTGGGGTTTGTTCAGCTTCCACTATATTCTTTGTTGGTTTGGTGCTATTACTGTGGTGATTCCCACATTTACCGCCTTGCTTCAAAATGATGCCAAGAGGCTTTTAGCCTGGCATTCGATTGGACAGATAGGATATATAATCATTGGGATTGCCCTTGGGACAAGTCTCGGTATCGCTGGCGGCATTTTTCATTTTTTAAATCATGCGACATTTAAGGCGTTACTTTTTTTAAGTGTAGGCGCAGTAGAGTATCGAACTGGAGGTGTGAGAGACTTAAATTCACTGGGTGGGTTAATAAAGAGAATGCCCATCACTTTCACCGGAGCATTAGTTGGTGCTTTGGGGATAATAGGAGTTCCTCTGACTAACGGCTTTGTTTCAAAGTGGTTGATTTACAAGGCCTTAATTTCACAGGGAAATCCTTTCTTGGCCTTTGCAGCACTGATAGGAACCTGGGGAACCCTTCTATCCTTCTATAAATTTTTGCATAACATGTTTTTAGGGCAGCTTCCTGAAAAGTATAAAAACATAGAGAAGGCGCCTTTCAGCATGCAATTCCCAATAATTATTTACAGCCTGGTTATTATTGTTTTTGGTATCCTTCCTGGTATCCCCCTTAAAGTAATCAATAATATCGGTATTTCTTTTGGCTTTGAATCCTTACATATAAACATCTGGGGGATAGCCTCTGAGACAGGTGCATTAAACACTATAAACATTTTTGCTGCCGTGCTTGTCGCTGGAGTTATTGTTTGGTTAGTTTCACGCCTTGGAGCAAAATCTAAACCCGTTCCTCAAGAGGATAGCTATGCTGCAGGTTCGTATATACCTGAAGAGAAATATCATTACACCGTTGATTTCTACAATCCTCTTTATCGAATGATTGGGCCGTATCTGCGTGATGTAATAGATGATTTCTACCGTATACTCGCAAAAGGTGTACAAAGAGTGTGTGATAGAATAAGACGGGTGTATGCTGGAGATGTCGGCTATTATGTAATATATATTGTGCTGTTTTTGGCTGTCATTATTCTCATTCAGGCAGGTTTGAAGCCATGGTGATAAAGATCATACAAATAATTGTATATCCTATCCTTGCATTTATTATTGGTATATTTTTCATCGGATTATCAAGAAAGATGATGGCACGTATACATAGACGTTATGGACCACCGATTACTCAGCCGCTTATTGATTTGATACGGTTTTTTTATCAAAAAGGATTTTCTCACGGGAGTATTTTTAATTTTGGTATAATTCTTTCTTTGGCTGGCTCAATCGTTGTACTGTTGTTCATTCCTTTCGGAAGGATGAGCCCCTTAAGTAGTTCTGGTGGTCTTCTGGTAATTCTCTATATTATGCTCTTTGCCCCTCTGGGCGTTGCCTTGAGCGGAGGGGAAGGGGCTAATCCAAATATAAGTATCGGAATTTCACGAAAGCTGATATTAAGTCTTGGATATGAAGTTCCATTTCTTCTTATTATTCTCGCAATTATGACATATTATAAGACAACCTCTATAACAGAGATAGTCAAGATACAACAGGAGGCAGGATGGGCACTGTTCTCCATTCCATTATTTTTACCAGGTATTGCGTATCTGTTAATTCTACCAGCTATAATTGGGATGAGACCCTTTGATATAGTTTCCGCACCTCAGGAGATATCTTCGGGTCCGATGGTAGAGTATAGTGGAAAATATCTTGCATTGGTCCATATTGAGCATGCCTTTACTCTCTTTATTGGTATTGCACTCTTTATTAATTTATTCCTGGGGGGTGCTACTAATATAGGATTTTTCTTTCTAAAGATGATCGTACTTTTTGTTATCGTTCTAATTGTCAACGCCGTTTTTCCGCGTTATAGAGTGGAACAGGCGATAAAATATCTTTGGAAATGGCCCACCCTTATTGCCTTTGTGGGTCTGATTTTAACTAAGATACCCATATTTTAAGAAGGAGAAAAAAGTGGATAGAAATCAGATAGCAAAATGGTTAAAATCCCCCGATAAAATGGCCCGGAAGTATTCATTAGGGGCGGTTTATTTTTGCACCGGATGCGGGATTATAGAAATTCCTCCAGTTATAACATCAAGATGGGATGCAGAAAGGTTTGGAGTGGTGGCTGCACCATCTCCAAGACATGCCAACTTATTTTTGATTACGGGGTATGTTGCAGTAAAAACTCTTAAGGCAATCATCAGAACCTATGAACAGATGCCTGAACCAAAATATACAGTGGCTTTTGGATCATGTCCAATAAACGGAGGGATGTACTGGGATTCGTATAATACCATCAAGCATTTAGATAAATATATCCCAATAGATGGATGGATTGCTGGCTGTATGCCAAGGCCTGAGGCAATATTTATTGCTGTAACTAAATTGTGGATGATGATCGATAAGGATGCAGCCAACGGCTATATAAGGTATAGAGAACATTATGATTATTACAGAAGAAATCAGGAGAAGGTTTTAGGAAAATTAGCATGGCCTCCCCTCTATCCTTTGAATAAAAGTATAGAAGTAGAGAGGAAGGAATCTAAGAGTAAGGAATATAAAGAGAAGGAGCTTTTATCAGTAAGTGAATGAATCGGCAGATTTAATCGTGGGAAAGGGTTTCAAACTTTTAAAAGAGGAATAAGCTTTAAAAGGAAGCGCAAATGGATAATGCTTTAGAGAAAGAAATCAAATCAAAATTTGTGGGTATTGAGGTATTTATTCCTCAAAAAGATAGAATGACAATCAAAATTAAGAAAGAGAACCTTGTGGATATTCTAAGCTTCCTGAAGGATAAAGAGTTTAATTATCTTACAGCAGTTACCTGTGTGGATTGGATAGACGAGAATGAATTCGAACTGGTTTATCACCTTTCCTCATTTCGTGACCCTACACATATTATGATCAAAAAGAGAATACCGAGAGAGAATCCGAGTTTTACTTCAATTATTCCTATCTTTAAAAATTCCCAAACCTATGAAAGGGAAATACACGAATTATTTGGTATTTATTTTGAGGGAAATCCGAGACTTATCCCGCTTTTTCTTGAGAATTGGAAGGACAAACCTCCTTTTAGAAAGGATTTTGACACGCGGGAATATGTAAAAGAAACATATGATAGCATCCCCACCCTGGAGGAATATAAATGAGTCAGCGCGAGTTAGAGCTATTCTTTGGCCCCCAGCATCTAGGGATGGTTGGGAACTTCAGTATAACTCTTAATGTAAAAGGGGACAGAATAGTAGAGGCAAGGGCAAATCCAGGGTATCTGCATCGAGGATTCGAGAAATTGATGGAGTATAGAAACTGGACGCAGAACTTTCCCATGGTGTGCAGAATAAATGTGGTGGAACCCGATTCCATGGAAATGGTGTATGCCATGGCTGTTGAGAGCCTCGCTGGAATAGAGGTGCCTGAGAGGGCCCATTATATAAGAATGATCGTTTTAGAACTTGCGAGGCTTGCGTCTCATCTTTTTGGAGCCTGGGCCTATTCAAATATGCTTGGTTTTGACACTGTAGCTCAGTGGGCTATGGCGTACAGAGACTATGTGCTCGATTTATTTGAAGAGCTGGTAGGCGGGAGGGTATATCATATATACATATGTCCGGGAGGTGTCCGCCGTGATTTGCCCGATGGCTTCGAAGAGAAGGTGATGAAATTCCTGGAAGCCCTGGGAGGCCATGTGCCGGACTTTGATGCTGCCCTTTTTAATAATCGCATTTTCTATGAAAGAGCCAAAGATATAGGCAAGATTGATGCAAAAGAGGCTGTTGAATTAGGTGCAACCGGGCAGGTTCTGAGGGCAGTTGGTATTAAATATGATATAAGAAAAATCGAACCCTATGCCGCATACAATAATGTAAACTTTGAAATACCAGTGAGAGAGGATGGAGATGCGTACTCCAGATTATGGGTAATAAGGGACGAGATGCTTCAGAGTGCCTCTATTATCATGCAGTGTATAGAAAAGATGCCGAAAGGCAAAGTATATACAAGAACACCAAATCCTTTTAAGTGGCTGATACCTGAAGGTGAAACCTATGTAAGGGTGGAATCATCGCGAGGTGAGTTAGGGCTATATATGGTAAGTAATGGAGGCAACAGGCCATACAGGGTACATTTTCGGACTCCATCATTCACAAATGGTATTCTAGTACTGGAAAAATTATTAGAAAATGCAAGTATCGCTGATGTTGGGAATATCATGATAAGCCTGTATGTAGTAGCACCGGAAATTGATAGGTAGAGGAATTTAAAATGAAAACAAAAACAGCGAAAAAAAGCTTTTTAACACCATTGAAGGCGGCAAAATACCTGTTTATGAAGCCGATAACCTTTAAATTTCCTTTTCAAACGAGAGAAGCTTCTCAAAGATACAGGGGATTTCATCTGAACGATTGGGAAAAATGTACCGGATGCGGGAATTGTGCTGATATATGCCCTAACGAGGCAATTACAATGACCGAAATACCGGAAATCGAGGCAAAGCCGGGAGAAAAAAATGAGAGGCCACGGATCGATTATGGGAGATGCTGTTTTTGTGGCTTATGTGTGGATATTTGTCCGCCAGGGTCATTGAGATTATCCCGGGATTATATTCATATTGATCATGCTACTGATAGTTTTGTTTATCTCCCAAAAGACGAAAAGAATGACAGGGAGCGTTTTGTTGCGAAAGAAGATTATTCTCTTTTCAAGGCAAGCTTAGCGCACAGAAAGGAGGATTATGAGGGTTTCGTATCCGATCTTGATTTTACACTGTTTGAACCACAAAGAGTGAAAATGCCTGAAATTACTCTTAAAGAGAGAAAAAATACTTTTATAGAGGAGGTTATAGGATATTCGAAAGATGAGGCAAAAGAGGAAGCTTTGCGCTGCCTTGAATGCAAGCTCTGTGAAGACGCATGTCCGGCTCATCTGAAGATACACGATTATATAAGGGCAATTTATGAGGATAAGCCGGATGAGTCGTTGCGAAAAATCTTTGAGGATAATCCAATACCCGCGATATGTGGAAGAATCTGCATGAAACATTGTGAGGATGTCTGTTCTCTGAGCTTAAGAGGCGAGGCACTGTCGATACGCTGGTTAAAGAGATATGCTTCCGATACGATTGCTGATTATAAGACCACACTGGAACTTAAGCCCTCAAAACCAACAGGGAAAAAGGTAGCTATAATCGGTGCCGGACCAAGTGGATTGTCAGAGGCATATTTTTTAAGATTGAAGGGAAATGAAGTCACAGTGTTTGATTCTTTGCCAAAGGGTGGAGGTATGATGCTTATAGGGCCTCCGCCATACAGGCTGCCAGTAAGCAGTATAGAAAAAGATGTTAACTATATAGCTTCTTTGGGGGTTGAGTTCAAGTTTAATACGACAGTTGGAAAAGATATTTTATTTGAAGATCTTTTAGAGAGTTATGATGCTGTATATATTGCTATCGGTACCCACGTAAGCCGTTCAACAAGGGTTAAGAATTCTGAAAAATGTATGCTCGCCCTGGATTTTTTAAGTGAAAATAAGATAGGGAAGGGTGTTAAGGTCGGTAAAGAGATAATTGTAATAGGTGGTGGTAATGTAGCGCTTGATGTTGCCCGCGAAGCATTACGCCTTCAAAATATTCAATATCCAGAGGAAGAAACAGTAACAAAAACTATATCCCTGGAAGATTGGGATGAAATGCCAGCAACTGAGGAGGAAACCGATGGAGCAAAGGAAGAGGGGGTTATTTTTAACCCTGCCTGGGGACCCAAAGAGGTAAAGCTTGATGAAAAAGGGAATGTCAGTGGAGTTTTATGTATGAAAGTAAAATCTGTATTTGATGAAGAGGGAAGGTTTCATCCGACCTTTTATGAAGAGAAAGAGATGTTTTTAAAAGCTGATATGATAATCGAGGCTATTGGACAGGGGTCGGATTTTTCCTTTATTCCGGAAAATTTAAAGTTGGAATTTACTGAAAGAAGAAAGGTGAAGATCGATAAGAATGGTCAAACATCAATCCCAAGGGTGTTCGCCGGAGGGGATATAGTTAATATTAATCTGGATGCAGTAACAGCAATTGCCGATGCTAAATTGGCTGCTGAAGGAATAGATAAGGTTTTATTGAAAGGATAAATTGGAAGCGGTTAATCATTCTCAGTAAGGTCAATTGCTGCAATTATATTGTGTATCTTCTGTGCAGCCACAGGCGAAATACTCAATGAACGATAACCCATGTCAAGCAGGAGCGGAATATACGACGTGTCTGAAGCGATCTCTCCGCAGATTGATACGTCTTTACACCGATTCACCTGTTTTGCCCTTTCAATGATAAATTTCAGAAGGTAGAGAAAAGATTTGTTGTTTGAATCTCCGTAGTAATCCATAATTGCCTCGTTATCACGGTCTGCCGCCATGACGTACTGCAGCAAATCGTTTGTGCCCACATTTATGAAGTCGACTTCAGACAGGAAATCTTCAATGGCAATGGCAGCGGCGGGAATCTCCACCATGGCACCGAGCTTGACATCTGATGTATAGTCCGCCCCTTCGTCGGAAAGTTCCTTTTTAACCAGTTCGATATGTTTTTTAACTTCGATGATTTCATCAACCGTTGTAACCAGTGGAATGACCAGGCTTATGGCTGTACTGTAACCGGCGCGTAACAGCGCGCGAAGTTGGATTCTCAGCTCTTCAGGGTGTAGTATCAGGTGGCGGCGGATGCCGCGCATCCCCAGAGCGGGATTGTTTCCCCGGCATTTTTCAAGCTGGTAGTGAAATTTGTCGGCACCGAGATCGAATGTTCGAAATACAACACGTCTGGCGGGGAGCGAATCAAGAACACGTTTGTAGGTCTTGAACTGTTCCTCCTCATCGGGTACTCTTCCCCCTGCCAGTACGAGAAACTCCGTTCTGAACAGTCCGATACCTTCAAGCCTGCTGCTCAGCACATGTTCGATCTGGCTGTCGTGGTCGATATTGGCCATAAGGTGTACGGGGGTTCCGTTTTTCGTTTTAACTGCAAGAGGCGGACTGTACCTTTTTACAGCACTTTTTTTCAACGACTGGATTGCTGCAGTATACTTTTTTATGGTGGCTGATGAGGGGTGTATGATGACCGATCCACTCGTACCGTCAATGATGATAGTGTCTCCCTGTTGCATATGAGATTCCAGCCCTTTTACCGAACCCACAGAAGGAATGTTATAGCTTTTCAGGAGGATTGCGGCGTGTGATGTCAGGGCACTGCTTTCAGTTATGAAACCCTGGATTCCCTCCCTTTTTGCTTTCATTACATCCGATACGTAGAGATGTGACGAATAGTAGACGATTTTACCTGTTAGTTTGCTCTGCCTTTCCGTTGAATTGGCAAGCGCTGAAATGATGTTGGAAACCATATCGAGGATATCTTCAGACCGCGCCTGAAAGTATTCATCTCCGGATTTTTCCAATCCGTTCAGTATCCGTTCCGATTCTTCGAATACGGCCCATTCAGCATTTTTATAATCCTGCTCGATTCTCCGGCGTATGGCATCGTGAAACTGTTTATCCTCGACCATAAGCTCATGAATCTTCAGAATTTGACCCGAGTTGAAATAGGGACTTTTATGGGTTAATTCGACATGCTCGTGGAGTGATTTCTTTATTTCATCGACTGCCCGGCGGTATCGGTCCTGCTCATTTTCTATCTCGTTCTTATCTATAAAGTATTGGGGGACATGCTGAATAGTTTGAGCTATGTATACTTTTCCCATGCCTATTCCGGGACATATGGAAATTCCTTCAAGTTGCAACTCATTATTCATTGTTATATATCCCTCAATCTGTGGAAAATATAATCATGTTATCCCGTCAGAATCCGAGAAGCATCATGATTGTTCCTACTGCCAGACCCGATACGAAATTAATGCCTTTTATTTTCAAGAACGAAGACCGCGAGTAGGCAAGCATCGGAAGCATGCCGTGGCCGTCCTGCACGATCGAACTGGCGATCAAGATGCTGACAGGTATCAACCCCTGCGCATAGAAGGTCACAAAAAACAAGTGCGGTCCGGATTCAGGTATCAGTCCGATCAGGCAAGCGGAGAAGAGAACGATCCATTTTCCCTGCCGTACGATTTTTACGAGGTCCAACTCGAGGTATTCCGTCAGGAAATAGAGAACGAACATTGTTCCCGCTGTCCATAAAAAAATCCTCGGGACATGTTTCATAACCACATGTTTCCATAAATGCTCGTCAAGAAAGTGATCGGGGGCAGTGCTTACTATAAAAAGTGCGGTAGTACTGACGACAAGAATCGTGATGCGTATCCAGTTCCATCGGGAAGGCCCTAGAATGCCTGCCGCAAATATAAGGATAATGATAATGAGTACAACGCTAAGTATGCCGCGAGCCGGTATGCATTTCCTCCACTGCTGTGTAAGAATATTTCTCCGGGGCAGACATGTACAGAAATCTTCCTGGTGGATCGGGAACCTGTAATCCGGCTGATCCTTAAATGCCTTCCGTTTTTTCATGATAACCGTGTCGGTAAAGTATCCGACTGCAATGCCGAAGACGAACAGACCGGCTGTAATGAAAGCTGCCTGTTTCGGCACCATTGCAAAGAGCACGAATGCCTCGTCTCCGCTTGTTGCAATCATGGCGGCAACCACCGCACCAACACCAAGGATACCGTGAGTATACATGGCAACAACCGCAAATGCGCCTAGACACCCGGGCACCGCTCCTAGACCTGCTGCGAGCAGGTACTGCCCCCAGAGTCGCCTCGTCAGTTTTTTTTGCCATTCACCCCGTGTAAGGATGTTGACATACTCGATAACGAGCATCATGGTAAACACAAAACTCGTTATCATCAGTGATTCCTTCAAAACATCAAGCATCGTAAAATCCTGCCCAATTAAGGGGAAATCAAACTTAATTACTCACAGGGCGCCCCGTCCGGGATGCTGAGTATCAACAGGTAACTTCAAATTAAGTTACTTAGAAGTGGTCTACGTTCCTGGGAACTGAATGTCTTAAAGTAACTTCGCGAGAAGTTACTTATAGGTGACGAATAGACCTGCACTTTTTGTCTTCCGACGCTCGCCTCAGTTTTATAGATAATGATTATCAATATTAATAACATACTGTGTCTAAATGCATTTAATCAAGGGGAGATTTGCAAAATAAGCCGGCTTATGACAGGAGCCTGCATGAATATGGTTTGTTTTTGATGTACACTGCACAATTGCTTGAGATGAAGTAATAAGCAGACCTGCAGAGTGCTTTCCTCTTCATATCAACCGAGTGCGACATCGAGCAGCATCATAACTGAAAAACCAATCATAGCGCCCATTGTCGAAACGTCGGTTTTCCTGTCCATATCGTAACCCAGATGGAGATGGGGGAGTATTTTATCGACACCAAGCAAAAACAATCCACCAAGCATGAATCCGACAACAGCGGGCACCCAGGCTACGCCGCCCGACTCCCCGGCCATTTCGATTGCGGGTGCGAGTAGAGACCAGAAACTTGCTGCTACCATGACGCCTGCCGCGAATCCCAGCATCCCGTTGAGCATTCTGCGGTTAATGGATTTGAAAAAGAAAACCAGTGCCGCGCCCAGAGCGGTAACTAACCAGGTGAATCCGGTTGCAACGAGAGCCTGCAGAATCGGATCAAGATGTATGAACCATTGTACGAGCATGGTGCCCCTCATTTTCAGAAGATAGTGTTTGTCGGGCCTTTAAGTTGCAGCTTTTGCAATAATTGGAGTAGTATGAACTTTTTTCAGGAAGAAATCAAGGGTAATTTGAGCCCGGGCGGGTTTTCAATTCGCTTGACATACCCCGTTATTGTCAGTAGATTTACAGCGTTTCGAAATTGAGGTTCTGGTGAGCAGTGCTGGTTTATGGATACGATCATCCTGGCGTCAAAATCATCGCGCAGGAAAGAAATTTTAACGCAGCTCGGGATCCCGTTTATTCAATATGGTGTCGAAGTAAATGAGGATATGGGATGCGAGCGTCATATTCGGTCGGCGGTTATCAATATATCAAGAAAAAAGGCGGGTGCCGCTGCCGGGGTGTTTTCAGACGGTATCGTTCTTGGGGTTGATACCGTTGTGAATTTCAATGGAATGATACTCGGAAAACCCGGTACACCTGCTGAAGCCCGCAGATTCTTGAAAATGCTCAGCGGGAACCGGCACCAGGTTTTCTCAGGAATTACGCTGAAGAATATAGGGACTGGTAAGCACTATTCCGGATGTTCTGTTACAGACGTGAATTTTTGCCGCCTGAGCCCGGATGAAGTGGATATGTATATCGAATCCGGTGAGTGGCACGATAAAGCTGGCGGGTATGCAGTGCAGGGAAAGGCGGCTCTATTCATTGCAAGGCTTGAGGGTTCTTATTACAACGTTATGGGCCTTCCAGTGGAAGAACTACATCGTCTGTTATTGAAATTTTCGTATTTTAAAAGCACAGGTCAACATCGGCCTGTATGGAGATAATACCCAATCTTCCTGCAGCAGTGTGCTGTTTGAGAAAGAGTGATGCCGTGACGCAGGAATCGTTTTCCGCCTGTCCGTCTACGGTTATGCCAAGAGATGCCCTTATAAAGAAAATTTTGTATAAGGGACTGGTCCCTCGGGCTCCGCTCGATTTCTCAAAACGGCGGTTACCCTGAAGGGCTTTTTTTATGGAGTATGGGGTCGGCTGAACGAAAATTATTATAATCAAAACAATTATAATTGTGGAGGTGAAAAAAATTGGGAATCGTAACAATGAAGGAGCTTCTGGAGGCGGGGGTTCACTTCGGACATCAGACGCGACGATGGGATCCGAAAATGAAATCCTATATATTCACGGAACGAAACGGGATCCATATTATCGATCTTCAGAAGACTATTGCACAGCTTAAAATCGCATACAATGCTGTCAAGGAAGTTGCGAAGAACGGCAGAACCGTGCTGTTTGTCGGCACAAAACGACAGGCACAGTCTGCGATTGTTGAAGAAGCTACCAGATGCGGAATGCCCTACGTTTCAACCCGGTGGCTCGGCGGTATGATGACAAACTTTAGCACTATTCAGAAGAGCATCATGCGTCTGAAGAAGCTGGAGCGGATGGAGGTTGACGGCTCCTTTGACCTCATGACTAAAAAGGAAGTAATCAGGCTGAACAGGGAGAAGGAGAAGCTCATGAAGAATATCGGTGGTGTCAAGGATATGGAAACACTGCCTGATATGATATTCATCATCGATCCTAAAAAAGAGGCGATCGCCGTTGCAGAGGCGATGCGGGTCGGTATCCCGATTGTCGGCATTGTCGACACCAACTGTAATCCGGATGGAATAGACTATCCGATTCCCGGTAATGACGACGCCATACGGGCAATCAACCTATTTGCTCAGGTAGTATCCTCAGCGGTGATCGAAGGCCAGAACGAGGCGGGCAAGATCGAAGTAGCTGAAGAAACGGAGATAATTTCCCTTGCAGAAGAAGAGCATGCCCGGGCTGAAGCTGAAACGAGAGAAGAGACTGAAGAGGGGTATATCACAAATGAAGAGGAGGTTGCTGAGAAAAGCGATGCAGGCACACAGACTCCGGCAGAGTCTGCGGCTTCAGAAACAGGGACTGAAGCACCGGTGCCTGCGGAGGAAGAGCCGGTCGAAACGGGTGATTTGGAGGCTACTGGTGCTCAGAGCAGCGGGGAGCAGCAGTCTCCTGCTGATGTGGGAGAATCGCCTGCTGATGTTGAACAGATAACGGAGGAAGCGCAAAAACCACCTGCTGATAAAAACAAAGCGAAAAAACACGGGCCTATTAAATCGGAATCAGCTGAAGCTACAGCGGGAGCAGAGGCTGACGAACCCGAAAAAGTTGATGCAGGTGAAGAAAAAAATCAGTCCGCTGAACCGGAATATGCTGAATCAAAAGCGGAATCATCAAATGATGAAGAAAATACGGCTGAGGCTGCAGCTGATGAGAATGCAGGTAGTGCCAAAGAACCGAAGGAATAAATTTCCAGAACCAATAAAAGCTTTCCAGGGAACGATATTCCGGTATTTCACAAAAAAAACAACTATACAGGAGGGAATAGGTGACTGTTAATGCACAGGATGTTAAATCATTGAGAGAAAAAACCGGTGCTGGTATAATGGACTGCAAAAAAGCACTGATTGAAAGCGGCGGTGATTTCGAAAAGGCCGTCAAGTACCTGAAGGAAAAAGGCCTTGCAGAGGCGAAGAAAAGGAGTGGAAGAGAGGCCAGGGAGGGTATTATCGCCGTTTCGTATACTGGTGATAAAAGCTCTGTCGTTATGGCTGAAGTAAACTGTGAAACAGACTTTATGGCCCGGACCGACAAATTCAAAGATTTCGTTCAGGATACAGTTGGTATGCTTCTCGAACTTGGCGTAGAGGATACCGGTCATCTACCAGCTGAGATATCCGAAAGGATAAAAGGTGCGGCCGCTTCATTCGGAGAAAATATTCTGCTTCGAAGGATTGCCAGATTCACAAAATCCGATTCGAACAGGAGTGTGTTGTACTCGTATATCCATCTCGACGGGAAGGTCGGTGTTATCGTTGAATATACAGTTGATGATGCAGGGTTGATCAACAGTGCAGATGTTCAAGATTTGATGAAAAACGTGTCCCTGCAGATCGCATCGATGGACCCCGTAAGTCTGTCACAGGATGATTTTCCTGCTGCGCTTTTTGAAGAGCAGAAGGGGATCTTCATGCAGCAGGCCCGTGAGAGTGGTAAATCTGAAAAAATACTCGAGAAGATCGTATCAGGAAGGATAAAAAAATTCTTTGCCGAATCCTGTCTTCTCGAACAGAAGTATGTGAAGGATGGTAACGTCACTGTCGGTGAGTATATAAAGAGTATTTCCGACAAAACAGGAACGCCTGTAACGGTGAAGAGGTTTTCACGATTCAAGCTCGGAGAGGAGTAAGGTGCTCAAATACAAGAGGATTCTTTTAAAGCTGAGCGGGGAAGCGGTTTCCGGTTCAGCTTCAGTCTTCAATTTCGATACTCTCAACCAGATTGCAAAGGAAATCAGGAATGTCCGGGATGCGGGTGCACAAATCGGCATAGTGCTCGGCGGCGGAAATATTGTTCGGGGCCGGGACCTGACGCCCTTCGGTCTTGATAGGATTCAGTCCGATTATATGGGAATGCTCGCCACGGTTATTAACAGCATGCTCATGCAGGAGGTCCTCAAGGCGAACGGGGTTCCCGCTGTGTTGCAGTCGGCACTGGATATACGCACGGTAACGGAGGGAGTCGTTTTACGGCGAACCCTGGAGTATATAGAAGGCAATAGTGTTGTGCTCTTTGCGGGCGGGACAGGAAGCCCGTACTTTACAACCGATTCGGCGGCCGCGCTTCGAGCGTGTGAAATCGGTGCAGATGTTTTTTTAAAGGCAACGAAGGTCGATGGCGTGTATGACAGAGACCCTGAAAAGGATGAAAACAGCACGTTCTTCCCTACACTGACGTATGATCAAATTCTCCAGAGGCGCCTGAATGTGATGGATATGGCCGCAGTATCCATGTGCAGGGATAACCGCATTCCGATGATTGTTTTTAATATTTTCAGAGAAGGTTCGCTGGGCAAAGCGGCCCGCGGTGAAGAAATAGGAACTTTGATAAAGGAGTAAGTCATGTATGAGGAAATCAAGGCGAAGATTAAAACGCGTATGGGCAAATCTATCGATAGCCTGAATGAGGAGTTCAAAAAAATCAGATCTGGAAGAGCCAATGCAGGCCTGGTGGAAGGCCTGATCGTCGATTACTACGGGAATAAAACGCCCTTGAAACAGCTTGCAAGTATTTCAGTTCCTGAACCGCGTCTTATTGTTGTACAGCCGTGGGACAAGGGATCCCTTGCTGATATTGAAAAGGCCTTTCATAAATCTGATCTGATGCTCACCCCGAACAACGACGGTAAGGTAATCAGGATTGCCGTTCCGCCCCTTACAGAAGAGCGGAGGAAAGAACTCGTAAAAGTCGCGAGGGGAAAGGCCGAAGAGTCGAAGGTAGCAATACGGAATATCAGAAGGGATGGAAACGACGAGATCAAGGCCGCTGAAAAGGATGGCCACGTAAGCGAGGACGATTCAAAAAAGGCGATTGGAGAAATACAAAAGATTACTGATGAGTATATTGAGAAGGTAAATAAGCTTCTCGAGGCAAAAGAAGAAGAGATTATGGAAGTATAAGGTATGTCCACAAGACAAAAAGAGGGTGGGTCTGCATCGAATACGGGTGTTGTTCCGCAGCATGTTGCCATAATCATGGACGGTAACGGAAGATGGGCTGAAAAGCGGGGTCTGAAGCGGAGCGAAGGTCATCTGGCAGGCGCTGCAAGAGTGGAGGAGATTGTATATGCGTGCCTGTCAAACGGTGTACGGTACCTTACGGTTTATGCCTTCTCAAAAGAAAACTGGAAGCGGCCGGCATATGAGGTGAACGGCATTATGCGTCTTGCGCAGATCTTTTTCAAGCGGTCGTTCAACAGGCTCAAAAAAGACGGCGTGTACTTCGTGCACATCGGTGATCGGGACGGTCTTCCACGCTCTGTTCTCAGGATCATTGACGATATGGAGAGAAACAACGCCGACAGGCGTGACCTTCATCTGTGTATTGCATTCAATTACAGCGGGAGGGCTGAAATTACAAGGGCATGCAGACAACTCGGTGAACTGATCAAGAAGAAAGATATAGATCCGGTGGATATCAGCGAGGAGATGATCGCCGGTTCTCTGTTTACTCGGGGTATACCGGACCCTGACCTTCTGATAAGAACGGGCGGTGAAATGCGGGTGAGTAATTTCCTCTTATGGCAGATTGCATATGCGGAAATCTGGGTAACGGATGTGCTCTGGCCGGATTTTACTGCCGATATTTTTAATCAGGCACTCTCGGAATACGGGAAAAGGGAAAGACGGTTTGGTACAATTTAGAGTAATGGGTAAACGCATTCTCTTTTCAGCGCTCTTGATCCCCGCTGTTGCTTGTGCCGTGCTCATCGGATACCTTCACGCGGTCCTTCTGTTTGTATTTTTATTGATTCTTTCCGTGTATGCAGCGCGAGAAGTATATCATCTTTCAGTACGTATATTTTCTCTTCCCCGCGGATGGGTCATGCTGGTATGGTTCGTTTTACCGCCGGCTCTTTTAATGTGTGTATTCTATAGTAACGTTTTTTTTAGCCTGCCTTTACGCGTTATTATTTTCTGCGCTATGGGGATTGCCGCAGGTATTTGTATCTGCATCTTTTTTGATTACCGGCGAAAAAAGATCATACGTATTTTAATCCTGCTTTTGAACCTTTTGTACACAGGCAGCTTTCCTGGCCTTCTGCTGCTTTTACGGCAGCAGACGAACGGGCGAACGGCAGTGGCCTTTCTGTTATTGCTCGTCTGGTGCAATGATGCCGGCGCGTATTTTACAGGCAGTTTTTTCGGCCGTACAAGGGGGATTATAAAATCAAGCCCGAACAAGAGTGTCGAAGGGTACGCGGGTGCCTTTTTTATTACACTGCTCGTTGCATTTTTATTCAGGCTGGTGCTCGGAGAGAAATCCGGGATCGGCTATTCTGCAGTCGCTGTGCTGGCCCTTGCTATGTCCGTGACCGCACCTGCCGGTGATATTCTGGAATCGCTGCTGAAGCGGCGTGCCGGTGTGAAAGATTCATCCGCATTTCTACCTGGCCTCGGCGGGGTGCTCGATATCTTCGACAGCGTGCTTTTGAGTGTTCCGGTATACTATGCACTTTTCAATCTATTTACTGCGTAATTACCGGGAACTTCTGATCACGCGGTGAATTTTACAGTATATTATAGTGGAAGGTGTTTTACACTGCAACGTACATATATTGTTAGATTACAGAGACAGGTGACCCTATGGTGACAACAATAGTGCTCGGTATAATTTCGATCGGGATACTGATTTTCGTGCATGAGCTTGGCCATTTTATTGCCGCCAGAGCGAACGGTATCAGGGTTGAGGTCTTTTCCATCGGATGGGGTAAGGGTTTTATATCCTTCAACTGGAAGGACACGAAAATTCAGATAGGCTGGATACCATTCGGCGGATACTGCAAGATGGCGGGAGACTCTCCTCGAGACAGTCTGACTGGAAACCCCGAAGAATTTTATTCAAGCCGGCCGTACAAGCGAATATTGGTCGCTCTCGGCGGCCCTGTGTTCAACTATATTTTTGCTATGGTTCTGTTCATACTGATCGTAATAATCGGCTATCAGATAAACACCTTCCCGAACAAGATTATTCTCGCGAAAGAGCAGGACAAGATACTCGGGGAATTAACGCCCGCAATACAGGCCGGTCTGAAGGACGGAGATGTCATCGTTGCAATCAACGGTAAAGCGGTGAACAACTGGGATGACATTACGGAGGGTATTGTACGAAATGCATTGAAACCCGTTACGATAACCGTGCAGCGTGACGGCAGGACCCTGCAGCTTGTAGCCACACCCGGGCTTGACAGGGAAACCGGCAGGGGGCTTATCGGGATACATCCATGGGTAGAACCGGTTATAGGCGGCGTTACTCCTGGCGGGCCTGCCCAGAGGGCGGGAATAAAGGCAGGCGACCGGATTCTTTCGGTTGACGGCATTGAAATAAATAATCACATCGATTTTTACAACGCGGTTGAAGGCAAGGCCTGGAAGGATGTTACGGTTGTTCTGGAGCGAAATGATTCGCAAAAACAGATCGTTATGATGCCGGAGAAGGAAGATGAATATGTTTCAGTCGGCCTCTATTTTAAACAGATAACCGTCCATACACCGAAGTATCCTTTCTTTGTTGCGGTCGGCAAGGGTGCAGTACAGTCTGCGGATGCTGTTCATGACACGATTCGGGGGCTTTTATTCGTAATAAGCGGCAAGATACGGGCGAAATCCGCTGTTGCAGGGCCTGCGAAGCTCATCTATATCTCCGGTGTCATTGCAAAGGAGGGTTTCAGCTATTTTCTGCAGGTCATGAGCTATATCAGCATCGCCTTTTTTATTATGAATCTCATCCCCTTTCCTGCGCTTGACGGGAGCCACATCGTTATAGCGCTGTATGAGGCTGTTACACGTAAAAAACCGAATTTAGAAGTCATATACAGGATACAGACATTCGGTTTCATAATTCTTGTTGCAGCTCTTTTGTTGATTACTATGAACGATATAAGCAGTTTTTTTAAAGGTAATCTGATACCCTGATGATTTTTTCATTCAATCAACGGGTTGACGGCGCATCTGATTTTTTCGCAGAGGTATGCAGTGTGCAGCGGCTGGAAGTCAAGTAAGAATTTATTTGAAGCTGCTTAACGGATACGGTCCGGGGATGCACCTGTTGAATAATACAAAGTACGCTAGTATTATACAGTAGGAACAGAATATCACTGAATAACGAAGGGAAGAGATTAGTATGGAATGGCTTGGTTTGGATGGAAAGGTAGTTATTGTTACGGGAGGTGCTTCAGGGATCGGAAAAGCCTGCTGCGAGGGTCTGGCTGAAGTCGGGGCGAACGTCGTTATTGCGGATATGAATGAAGCGGGCGGAAAGACCGCGCTCAATGAATTGAAGAATTCGTTTCCGGGCAATCATATTTTTGTAAAGATCAATGTTACACAAAAAGACAGTGTCGATGAGATGATTGCGGCGGTTTTGCGCACCTATGGCGGTATAGACGTACTCGTAAACAATGCGGGGATAAACATTCCCCGTCTTCTCGTGGATCCCGCAGGCAAAGAGGAGATTACGGAGGATATCTGGGACAGGATAGTCTCAATCAATCAGAAGGGTGTTTTCCTCTGTGCCCAGGCTGCAGCTCGTGAAATGATAAAAAGCGGCAGGGGCGGCGTCATTATCAACATGGCCTCCGAAGCCGGGATGGAAGGCTCGGAAGGACAGAGCGTTTATGCGGGCACCAAGGCGGCGATTTATACACTTACACGGTCATGGGCGAAGGAGCTTGGCAGGCACGGCGTACGGATTGTTGGCGTTGCGCCCGGAATACTTGAACCGACGGCATTGAGATCGGAGGAGTATGAGCGCGCACTTGCCTATACGAGGGGCATCTCGGTTGAAGAGCTCAGGGCTGGCTATGAAAAGGTTTCGATTCCGCTCGGACGAACCGGTCGATTGAAGGAAGTTGCTGATCTGGTATGCTATCTTGCGTCGAAACGAAGCTCCTATATTCACGGAACAACGGTGAATATCACGGGTGGTAAAACACGGGCATAATGGAAAATTATGGACATAGAATGTCCTGTGCTGCCGTAACAGGCATCTTTGTTTGTAATACCTCGCTTCGCATCGGCTTCCCGTCTGCTTAGCGGCATATAACTGCAATATATACCGGATATTCGGGCGCCTCGTGTTCGAATAATGCCGACGATGAGCAGCATTATAGATCAGGAGGGATACAATGAAAGCTGCCGTAATAAAAGAACCCGGTTTAATCGAGGTTATGGATGTACCGAAGCCAGTGCCTGCCGACGGTGAGGTGCTGCTCAAGGTTGAGGCCTGCGCGCTGTGCGGTACGGACCAGCGTGTTTTGACAGGTGAGAAGAAAGTAGATGTATCCATTGTTGGACATGAAATCACCGGCAGGGTTGCCGAAATAGGCCCCGGTGTGCAGCGGATAAAGACGGGTGAGCGTTTTATCGTCCAGACCGTTATCGGATGCGGTCACTGCCGTATGTGTAAAATCCACAGGGAGAATCTCTGTGAAAACGGATTCAGGGCAATCGGCTATCAGTTCAACGGCGGTTTTGCCCAGTACATGATCATGCCGAAAGCAGGTGTCGACCAGGGGTGCCTGATCCCGGTGCCCGAGGACATGCCTGCGGAAGTCGGCACGCTCATCGAACCGCTGAGCTGCTGTGTAAACGGGATGAGCTATATACCCATGGAGAAAATGGCGCATGTTGTCATTTTCGGCGGCGGCATCATCGGCGTTTTAAACGGGCTTGTGGCACGGGCGCGCGGTGCAAAATGCGTTACGATAATGGATGTTTCGCAGGAACGCCTGGATTTACATAAAAAACTCGGGCTCCCCTTTGATAATCTTGTCAACAGCAGGGAAACTGATCCTTTGAAATGGGTTCAGGATCATACCGAAGGACGCGGGGTGGATGCGGTGGTTGTTGCCGCCTCCGTGAAAGTGCTCGTAAAGCTTGGGCTCAGCCTTCTTGCAAAGGGTGGGCATCTCTCTGTTTTTGCCGGTATGCCGAAATCAGGTCCTGTTGAGGAGATAGATCTGAACCTGATACATTACAACGAATTCAACCTGCATGGTGCAACAAGCTCTGCAATAAACGAGTATCTGACTGCAAAAGATTTTATACTCTCCGGTAAGATAGACGGTAATCAGCTCGTCACGCACAGGTTCAGCCTCGATGATTTCAATGAAGCCTTCAAAACCCAGCGCGACCCATCAAGCGGCGCGCTCAAGGTAGTTATTATCCCCTGAAGACTTGCACACTTCCGGGACCGGCGGATATTCAGTCGATTTTTACCCCAACTTCGCCGAATTCTGACTAAAAACAGCTGGTTTCGACTATTTTTACAGTCTCTAAATTTACAACGGTTGGATTTAAGTGATA
>Ga0315555_1001075_pt1 | contig 19825 bp, 20 predicted proteins | sample SalMarSW160380MG_FD_202113 | JGI IMG/M metagenome (GOLD analysis project Ga0315555, IMG submission 202113) | Salt marsh sediment microbial communities from the Plum Island Ecosystem LTER, Massachusetts, United States - Salt Marsh Sediment SW1603-80 ... | reverse complement strand
CCCAACTCTGATCCCGTATTGATAGATTAACATTTTGACTATCTATAAAAGCATAATTATTTTGTTTATTTTTCATGAAATTTCATTTCTATTATAATTGAATTCAAGAGTTTAGCAAGGAATGAATACTCGCACAAAGACACAGAGAATAATAGCCAGTCCATAGTCCAATGTCCAAAGTCCTAAGTCCAATGTCAAAAAATCAATACTGGAACCCGGTACCTGGTATCTGGTACCTGAAATAGGACGCAGATTAAACAGGATTAAGAGGATTTTTTTTGTTGTTGTTTTTAGCCGTGAACTGTGAGCAGTAAGCTGAGAGCTATCTTCCTCACATGTAGTGATTGTAGTTTTGTTTTTGACTAATGACTAGAGACTGATGACTGTACCTTTATTGATCATGGCCATAAACATCAACATGTACAAAATATTTAAGGGTCACAATAACACCCAAAATAATAGACGCATCTACGGCTGCACCAATGAGAAAAGCCTTTTTAGCATCACGTTTTGCATGCTTTATTTGTATTCGTTCAATATCGTTTATAGCAAGGAGTCTCCTGCCCAATACCCCTTGATCTACGCCAATTCTTGATAAAAACTGAGGTGGAACTTCACCCTCGGATATCAGATTTCTTATTGCCTTTCCTTCAGTTTCATTTCCGTGTTTATCCATTATTTTTTCGAGGTTTTCTAATTTTAATTTCACCACGAAATCATTATCAATTTCGCTTAGTAGTATGTTTCCATGACTAAAACCCCAGAATTTCAAAGGGTTTCGATATACAAGTTCTGATATTACTGTTATCGTATCACCTATTGATGGTAGGAAACTTCCTTCCGGCTTTTGTTTCTGTATTTCGGCATATTTCTCATCATATTTTTCGTTGGGAATGCTATCTATCCCGGCATATTTCCCTCTAACTGTAGTTCCATCCTTCAAATTAACAATTACTTGAGTTGCTAATTTGATATTTTCGATTTTTAACGCCTGGATATTGTCGGTTGTTTCCGGCTCTTTTTCTTTGCTTGTTATAGCAGCTATACCAAATATACAGGAACAATTATTTAAGCATAACAATATCCCAACAGTTAGTGAAATAAGAATTGTAGATAATATTTTCTTTTTCATTGTTTATCCCTCCTCGATTATATACATGATACCGAAAAAAACAATAAATGTCAAGGAAAAAAGATACTGCGGATAGCGTAAGAGCCCTTGACTATCCACTCAAAATGCTTACAATTCTTATGTAAGGTGAATAATGAAGCCCGAAGATAAGGCAAGAGAAAAAATCGATGAACTTTTAGAAGTGGCGGGATGGGAGATTCAGGATTTAGAAAAATTAAATCTTGGATCTTCTCCGGGTGTTGCGATACGTGAATTTCCTCTTAAAGAAGGCGCTGCTGATTATCTTCTGTTTGTTGATAGAGAAGCAGTCGGCGTAATAGAAGCCAAACCTTTCGGCACTACTCTTAGCGGTGTCGCCGAACAATCTCAAAAATATATCACGGGTGTTCCGGAAAATCTTCCTCATGTGGAAGGACCTCTTCCTTTCGCTTATGAAAGTACGGGAATAGAAACTAATTTCAGGGATATTAGAGACCCCGAACCCTGTTCGCGTCGTGTTTTCGCTTTTCATAAACCCGAAACATTAAAGGAATGGCTCTCAGAGGAAGATACATTACGGGCAAGACTCAGAAAATTTCCACCTCTAATAACCGAAGGACTTAGAGATTGCCAGATCGAGGCAATCCAGAATCTTGAAAAATCTTTCGCGGAAGCAAGACCCAGAGCTTTAATTCAGATGGCTTCCGGAGCGGGAAAAACATTTACAGCTATCAGTTTTATCTATCGCCTGATAAAATTCGCCCACGCTAAAAGAATTCTTTTTTTAGTCGATAGAAGGAATTTAGGTAAACAAACATTTCAGAAATTTTATGAATTTGAGACTCCCGATGATAGAAGAAAATTTAATGAATTATATAATATCCAGCATTTAAATACAAATACCCTAGATTCTGTTAGCCGTGTTTGTATTTCTACAATACAGAGAATATACTCAATGCTTAAAGGAGAACCGGAATTTGATCCGGAACTCGAAGAACGTTCAATTCTCGGTTTGGCTCCTCCGGATATGGAGGCAAAAGAGGTCGTTTACAATCCTGAAATTCCAATCGAAACTTTTGATTTTATTGTTACGGATGAATGCCATCGTTCGATTTATAACCTATGGAGACAGGTGCTTGAATATTTTGACTCCTTTATCGTAGGGCTTACAGCAACTCCTTCAAAGCAAACGCTTGGCTTTTTCAATCAAAATCTCGTTACCGAATATCCGCATGAAAGAGCGGTTGCGGATGGAGTAAATGTAGGGTATGAGGTTTATCGTATTCGTACCGAAATTACAGAGAATGGAAGTGTCGTAGACGCTGGATACTATGTTGATAAAAGAGATAAACTCACCCGAAAAATAAGATGGGAACAACTCGATGAAGATTTAGAATATACTCCTAATGAACTGGACAGAAGTATTGTGGCATCGGATCAGATCCGAATGGTTATAAAAACCTTCAAAGAAAATTTGTTTACGGAAATTTTTCCGGATAGAACTTTCGTCCCCAAAACTTTAGTTTTTGCCAAGGACGATTCTCACGCGGAAGATATTACGAATATCATAAGGGAAGAATTCGGTAAGGGCAACGATTTTTGCAAAAAAATAACTTATAAAACCCCCGAAAAACCGGAAGAATTAATTAAAAGCTTTCAAAATTCGTACAATCCAAGAATCGCCGTTACCGTCGATATGATTTCGACGGGAACGGACGTAAAAGCTCTTGAATGCTTGATTTTTATGAGAGATGTTAAATCCAGAATATATTTTGAACAGATGAAAGGCAGAGGAACACGGACGATTCCTACCGCGGATTTAAGGTCGGTCACTACCGACGCGATACACAAAACCCATTTTATTATTATCGATGCTGTTGGAGTGTGTGAAAATGACAAAACCGATTCAAAACCTCTTGAACGGAAGAAATATGTTTCTTTTGAGAAACTAATTCAGGGCGTAGCGACCGGAATGACAAGAGATGAAGATTCAATCTCGTCTCTCGCGGGCAGGCTCGCCGCTCTGGATATAGAAATAGTGGATACGGATAAAAAAGAAATAAAAAAGATATCAGGAGGAAAAGATTTAAAGGCAATTGTAAACGACCTTTTAGACTCTATCGACCCGGATAAGATTGTTGAAACAGCTAAAAAAGACTTCTCTACCGATTTACCTGATGAAAAGCAGTTAAATGAAACCGCGAAAAAGCTTGTCGCTTCAGCATGCAAGGTTTTTGATAATCCAAAATTAAGAAACTCATTAATTGAAATCAAAAAAAGAAACGAACAGGTAATAGATACCGTGAGCAAGGATAAAGTGATTTTCGCCGGATTTGACGGTGACGCGAAGGAAAAAGCAAAAACTGTAGTTGATACTTTCAAAAAATTCATTGAAGAAAACAAAGATGAGCTAACGGCATTACAGATAATTTACAGTCAGCCTTACAGTAAACTTCATGTCACTTTTGAGCAGATTAAAGAAGTAGCGGAAGCTATAGAAAAGCCGCCTTACCTGCTTACGACCGATGTTCTCTGGCAAGCTTACGAGAAATTGGAGAAGTCTAAAGTTCGTGGAGCGGGACCTAAGAGTCTTTTAACCGATATTGTTTCCTTAGTCCGATTCGCGATTGGTGAAAGTGTTTTTCTTGAGCCTTTTGCCGAAACGGTAAACAAAAATTTCCAAAAATGGTTGGAAGACCAGGAAGAATTAGGCAACAGATTTAATGAAGAGCAATTGAAATGGTTAGAATTAATAAAAGGACACATCGCGTCTAGTCTGGAAATTTCAAAGGAATCCTTCGAATACACACCTTTTCAGGAGAAAGGAGGATTGGTAAAAGCTTCCCAGGTTTTTGGTGATAAGTTAGATGATGTTCTGGATGATTTGAATGAGGTATTGGTGGCATGAGGGTGAGGAGTTAATTAAGTATTTAAATGAGGAGATTAACCAGAAAACTGTTGGACAAAAGTAAAAGTGCATTCTTGCTTTCTTTAGAGATCTTTAATAAGCCAACAGTAGAATATAGAACCGAGTCATTTAGTATTTTTTTTACAAACGCATGGGAGCTTTTATTAAAAGCATATCTCTATGAGGCAAGTAACGGTAAAAAACTTAGCATTTTCCATAAGAAAAAGATAAATAACAAGAGAGAATCTTTAACAATCGATGAATGTATCAGAAAAGTATTTACGGACGAACTTAATCCTGTTAGAAAGAATATTGAATTTATTTCTGACATTAGGAACGAGTCTGTTCATCTTATAATAGAAGATTTGAATCCCTATTTCTCTAGAGTTTTTCAAAGAGGAGTTTTAAATTATATTGAATATATTGATAAATGGTTTAATATTGACTTATTAGAGGAATTTAAGCCTGGTTTGATAGCTTTGATCACGGACGAAAAATCTTTAGATGATATTTCTGTTTTAAGAAAACGACTTAATAAAGAAGATTTTCAATATATTTCTTCATGGATTAAAAGATTTAAAGATCTTGAAGGCTTGGGTGATAAAGCAACGATACCAATTACTTATTCTATTGCTATTACGAAAAATCCGAAGAAGGCAGATATAGTTTTATCTTCAGGAACGCAGGGAAAAGAAGCAGTTATACTAGAACGATTTAGAGATAGAGATAATACGCATCCTTATCGCAGAAAAGAAGTTATGGAAAAAGTTTTAAAACATCTTCCGAAAGGTTCAAAATTTACAGTTTATGATTTTGATGCTTATTGTTTTTGTAAGGGAGTAAAGAAAACTTCTTCTAATAAATATTACTGGAAACCAAAATATGGCACCGCACAATATTCCAATGAATTAGTAGATGATATTATTGTCTTTGTAAACTCAGAGTCATTTTTGAGCGAAAGGGGAAAAATCAAGAATAGATATACCAATCATTTGAGACTTAAGAAAAAAAGAAAACAGGCATTAAAAAGAAAGGTAAATCATGGATAACACATTATCTGAAGGGTGGGTTTGGGCAAAAGTAGATAACCTTATTGGCAGGTCAGGAGATATTAAGGATGGAGATTGGATATTGTCCAAAGATTTTAGTCCGGGAGGAGAGATAAGGTTAATACAATTAGGAGATATTGGGGTAGGTTATTTTTTAGACAAGTCAAGTAAATATATATCTAAGAGAAAAGCAAAAGAACTAAATTGTACATTGTTGAAACCTGGTGATCTTTTAATATCGAGAATGGCATATCCTATTGCAAGAGCATGTATTGTTCCAAAATTAGGATACGATTGTATTACAGCTGTCGATGTTACAATTCTTAGACTAGATTTTGAAATCAGTAGTGCCCGTTTTATTAGTTGGTTGTTTAATTCAAATTTTATTAGGAAACAAGCTGAGAAATTATCGTCAGGAACGACAAGAAAGCGGATCAGTAGAAAAAAACTAGAGAAGCTTGACGTTCCCCTTCCACCCCTCCCGGAACAAAACAAAATCGTCGAAAGGATTGAGGAGCTTTTTACGAAATTGGATGTAGGGGTGGAGGCGTTGAAAAAAGTAAAAGAACAGATAAAACAATACCGTCAATCAGTCTTAAAATCCGCATTTGAAGGGAAATTGACCGCTGAATGGAGAAAGGAAAATCCTAATCCTGAAAAATATTTAGAAAATTTGAGAGAAAGAATTGAAGTTTTTAATAGAGAAAAGAGAAATAAAGATAAACCTTCAAGATTACCACCTATTGATTTTTCTGATTTAGCAGAAATTCCTTTTCCGTGGATTTGGATTAAAGCTCATAAAGTATGCCAGTCAGTAAGAGATGGTACTCATGATACCCCAAAATATGTAAATAAAGGTATTCCTCTTGTGACTTCTAAAAATTTAGTAAAGGGCAGAATAGATTTTACAAATGTCAATTACATAAGCACCGAAGATCACCTTGAAATTAACAAAAGATCAAAGGTGGACCAAGGGGACATACTTTTTGGGATGATAGGAACCATAGGCAACCCTGTTATTGTAAAGACTGATTCTATTTTTAGTATTAAAAATGTGGGGCTTTTTAAGCGGAATGATAATTTTATACTCTTTAAATACTTGAGATATTGGTTAAAAAGCGAAGAATTAAAAAGAATGTTAGAAAAAAAACATTTGATTAGAGGTACTACCCAAAAATTCATTGCTTTGGGAAATTTGAGGGTTTTACCTATTCCTTTACCAACATTAAAAGAACAACAAAAAATCGTCGAAGAAATCGAAAAGCGATTTTCAATCGCGGATGAGGTTGAAAAAACGGTAGATGAGAGTCTTGAACAGGCGGAAAAACTTCGCCAGAGCATCTTAAAAAAAGCATTCGAAGGGAAACTTACTGAGAAATGGCGAGAACAACATCCTGAACTCGTAAGCGGAGAAAATAGCGCGGAAAAACTCCTTGAAAAAATAAAAGAAGAAAAAACAAGAATGGAAGCTGAAATGAAAAATAAAAAGAAAAGAAAAAAGAAGTAATGTATATTTATCTTGATGAATCTGGTGATCTCGGGTTTAATTTTAGGAATAAGAAGACAACAAAAAGGTTTGTTATTACATTACTTATCTGTTTTTCTAATAAAACAAGAAGATCTTTTAGGAAAGCAGTGAGAAGAACAATCAGAAATAAAGTTCATAGAAAAATGACTAAAAAACTAAAAACACATGAACTCAAAGGTACCAGAACGAGTTTTGAAGTTAAAAAATATTTCTTACAAAACTTACGAGATGAAAATTGGGAAGTATATTCCCTAATTCTCAATAAAATTCGTGTAAACAAAAGCTTGAGAACGAAACAGGGGCAGAAAAAGTTGTACAATTATCTTGCCAGAGTTTTACTCGAACAAGTAAGTATAAGATTGAAAGCAGCGCCTAAAACAGTGGAATTAATTGTAGATAAATCTAAAAATACTGCTGAGATAAAGGATTTTAACAATTATCTCGAATGTCAATTGGACGCTTTACTTCCTCTTGATACAAAATTAAATATTTATCATCTCAAATCAACGGAGACTCCTGAATTGCAGGCAGTAGATTTGTTTTGCTGGGGTATATTCAGGAAATACGAAAGAGAAGATTTTAAATGGTATGATTGTTTTAAGGATAAAGTAAAGTTTGAAACGGAGTATTTGAAATGAAATCTGTAAAAAAAAGACCCTGCAACGCTAACGCTTTAAGCTCATATCCAACCTATGGAAGGAAGCACCTAAAGCACATTGCAGGACTTATCTTTATTTGTAATATATTGATAAATAATAACATCTAAACAATTATAATAGTATTATAATAATATTATAATTTATATTAATAAATGCAGAAATAATGTCAAGGGGTGAAATGATGAATCAGATAAGAAAAAGGAAAAGTTATGAATAATTCAAAATCACTGGGGGGATTTGGTGGCTAACTCAAAATTCAACACTCAAAATTCAAAATTAAATAACGCTGCAACAATAGTCCAGAAATTATGGAGTTATTGTAATGTTTTAAGAGACGATGGCGTTAGTTATGGAGATTACGTAGAACAGCTGACATATCTTTTATTTTTGAAAATGGCTGATGAGATGACAAAACCTCCTTTTAAAAAAGCCTCCGCGATACCTGAGGAATTTAGCTGGGAAACTCTCGCAAAAAAGGACGGTGATGCTCTTGAGATTCAGTATAGGCATATTCTTGATAATCTGGGAAAAGAAAAAGGGATGCTCGGAGTTATATTCAGAAAAGCGCAGAATAAAATTCAGGATCCGGCAAAACTTAAGCGACTTATTGAACTGATTAATGAAGAAACCTGGGTCGGGTTGGATGTAGATGTTAAGGGAGAAATATACGAAGGACTCCTGCAAAAAAACGCCGAAGATGTTAAAAGCGGAGCGGGACAGTATTTTACTCCGAGACAGTTAATCAAAGCGATGGTTGAAGCAATAAACCCAAAACCCGGAGAGACAATATGTGACCCGGCTTGCGGAACAGGTGGTTTTTTTCTTGCGGCTTATAACCATATAGCAAAACAAAATTTGAATAAAGAGCAAAAGAAATTTCTAAAATTCGATACGTTTACCGGATGGGAATTTGTTGATAACACCGCGAGACTTTGCGTGATGAATTTATATCTGCATGGCATCGGGGGAGAAGAAAGCCCGATTCGGGTGAGCGATAGCCTTATGTCTGCTCCCGAGGAAAGATTCAAAATAGTTCTTACAAATCCTCCTTTCGGAAAGAAAAGCAGTATTACGATATTCAACGGTGAAGGCAAAGCTACAAAAGAGTCTATCTCTTACGAACGTTCCGATTTCTGGGCTACCACTTCAAATAAACAGCTTAACTTTGTTCAACATATTAAAACCATTCTCGATATAAACGGAAGAGCTGCCGTTGTGGTACCGGATAATGTTCTTTTTGAAGGCGGAGTAGGAGAAACAGTAAGGAGGAAATTACTTCAGGAATGTGATTTACATACACTTCTGAGATTGCCAACAGGTGTTTTCTATGCGCAGGGTGTAAAAGCGAATGTAATATTTTTCGATAAGAAAGAAGCGAGAGAAAAAGCCTGGACTGAAAAATTATGGATATATGATTTACGAACAAATAAACATTTTACATTGAAAGAAAATCAGTTGAAATATAAAGACCTTGAGGACTTTGTTAATTGCTATAATCCGAAAAATAGGCATGAAAGAAAGGAAACGGAAAGGTTCAAAGTTTTTACTTATGATGAATTAATTCAGAGAGATAAGGTAAGCCTAGACATTTTCTGGCTAAAAGATCAAAGTCTTGAGGATTTAGAAAATCTCCCTGACCCTGAGATATTGGCGGCTGAAATATCTGAGAATCTTGAATCAGCGCTTGACCAATTTGGTGGTATATACGAAAATCTAAAAGAAGAATAAAATCAAATTAAGTTCTTTCTAGAGAGAGGAGGTCAATATTAAAAAATCGAAATTAATATATTTAATATTTATTTTAATAGGGTTAAATGGGTGTATGAGCTTCGAAGATAATATAACAGGGTTTGGTTGGTATGGAATAATGTTATTGCTCACGCCGATTATTGGAATTGGAATGATTATATCTGGAATTAAAAATAAGGAGATTGGATCTATAGGGGCAGGTGTTGCAGTACTTGCGCTCGGAATAATATTTTATTTGTTTGTTTTATAGATGTATGGCTATGGAGGTATATGGGGATGGTATCAATATTTTTTAATTAAATATAAGGAGATATATGATGAATAAAGTATTAAAGTTTTTCTTAAATTGTTTTGCTGCAACATATATATTAGTATCTATGTGTTTTGGATTCTTTTTCTTTCAAGAACTAAAAGGAATGAAAAAATCCCAAAATGAATTGGATGGGAGAATAAGTTTTTTAGAGAAACGAATGGATGACCATTTTTTTGAGCAATTATTTGCTATGGCAATAGATGATCTTAATGGAAAAATAGACGATTTAGAGAGAAGAGTAAGCTATTTGGAAATACAATATTAATGGGGATATATTAACCACGTTAGGATTTGAAAGATGAAAAAAGGAAATTAAATAATGTGTGATAAGTATTTTACCCTTCATGATTTGCCGCAGGAAGATAGACCAAGAGAACGTTTGAAAGAAGTTGGGGTGGATAACCTCTCTATTCAGGAACTTTTAGCCCTGGTTATCGAAAAAGGTAGAAAAGGGAAAAGTGTTTTGTCCGTTTCTCAAAACTTATTGGCAAGATTTGGAAATTTAGCAAAAATGAAGGAAGCCTCAGTAGAGGAATTGCAAAAGGGTGATGGTATAGGTTTCGCGACGGCTTGTAAGCTGCAGGCGGCTTTGAAGCTGGGGGAGAAGGCGTTAAATACACATAAGAGATATGGCGATGAGATTAGAAGCCCGAAAGCGGTATTTGATTTACTTGAAAACGATTTGGGAAATAAAAAGAAAGAACATTTTAAGATATTGTCTTTAAATACACGTAAAAAACTTATTGGTATCGATGATGTATCGGTAGGTATCTTAGATAGCAGTATCGCGCATCCGCGAGAAATATTTAAACCCGCGATTCAAAACTCTGCCGCTTCTATAATACTTGTTCATAATCATCCCTCGGGTGATCCAACACCGAGTAATGACGATATAAAAATGACCGAACGACTTATTGAAGCCGGAAAAATCATGGGAATAGAAATCGACGACCATGTAATAATTGCGGATCGTTTCTTCGCCAGCCTCCGAAGTGACATTAAAACCTCAAAATTGTGGCGATAGCTTTTAGGATTTTGGGGTTGGGATTTGGGATTTAGTTAAAAAAAACAAAAAAACTTCGTGTCTTCGTGGCAATCCAGCTTGACAAAACGCTGAAATAGTCCTATCCTTTAATCAGGAGGCTATTTTGAAAGAGGGAAAAGAAGTTAGGAGTGTTTTCTCAACCATCATTATATTTGGAATTTTATTGCCTTTGAGCAATTTATGGTTGGCTATTATATTTTTGTCGGAAATATTAGATTTCGATTTTCAAAAGTATTCTATACCAATTATCGTGATTTTAGTTGTATATTCGGTGTGTTTTTTGGGGTATTTTGGCTATCAAGTTATAAAAGATTTCCCCAGCCTTGAAAAAGTACCGGAAGAAAAAAGAGCAACAAGTAAACTTACTTTTAAGATCTTTCCTGTTTTTTATCCTTCAACTCTTGGTTTTTTTGTTGCTGTTTTGAGTTCAAATTTGATATATTCGGTAATTGGAACTTCGATATCGTTGCTTCTGACTGCTTTTTTAGTTTTTAGAAATACTGATTACATAAAAGTTATCTCTCGTCCAACCAGTAGGTTAAAGGGAATTACAATAATAGGTTGGCTGTATATAATATCATCTGTTTTGTATTTTATAATTTTTTTGAAATTTTCGTTAAAGACTAACGTTAATGAAAGCTTTAAATTGATATTAGGAACAACAATAATAGGCTATACATTTTTACAGTTAACTGTTGGATTCGGAATACTTTATCTTTTTAATGCGGTCAGGATTATGGTTATAGTTTTTAACTCCTTACACATTCTTGGTGGAGTGATGGGTGTAATTACTTTTTTGTGTAGTAATGAGCCTTTTGAAATGGTTAGATTGCTTTATGCAATATTAACAATTATAATCCCGGCTGTAATTATTGTTTACCTAACCCGACCTAAGGTAAAAGAAAATTTTATACAAGAGGGACCAAGGCTTCTTTGAAAAGTGGCGAACACTTAGTTTGTGTATAAGGGACCTGGTCTTGAATTTTTGGGATCAAACCCGGAATTCATAACCTGGCATAATGAGAATGTATATTTGGGATGAGTTAGGATTTAGGGGTTGGGATTTGGGGGTTAGGCTGACCGCCGACGGCTAGCGGCTAAAAAACCGACCAACAGTTCAAAATATCCGAGTTTTCTGTTCCTTGTAAGGACATCTACTCGAGTTTGAATTTAACCGGAAAACTATAACGAATCGCAACCGGTTTATCCCTTTGCATTGCGGGTGAAAATTTTATCTTCCATGCGTTTTCGACAGCAATTTTGTCCAGGTCAGGATGAATAGAAGTCATTTTTATCACATTTATCACTCTTCCATCTTTGTTTATCCATAATTCCAGGAAAACGATGCCTTCGAGACCTAAAGGCTTTAAGTTTTCCGGATACTCGAAATTTATTTCATCGAGATTAAGAGGTTTAGGAGTTTCGTCGTAAAGTACAAAGTACGGAAATGGTTCATTCCAAATCTTGCGCAGTTCATATTGCGTTGAGTCTGGTATTACGGGATTCAGTTCTCTTATGTTAATCAGTTTAATATAATGTTCAAATGTATCACTAGGGATTATATAAGGGTTCAATTCAAAATATTGTGTATTATTTCGTTCAATTTCAGGAAAAAATATAAACCCGAGGATAAGAAGGATAAGTGTTGTCAATAATCCGATCCGAAAACGAAGCCCAAATTTGTTTTTAAGACTATAATATTTTTTATCCAAATTTACCCCTCATTAAAAGCTTTTATATATTATTATTATAGGCAAAATCCAAAGCTTTGTCAATTGGTTTTACGGATTCTTTGAATCTAAGTCAAATGGCAATATTAGGGGTTGGGATTTGGGATTTAGTTCCTATAGTCTTTGGTCACTTGTCACTAGTCACAAGTCAAAAAAGATAAAAGAAACAAAAAAAATCCTGAGTTAATCTTGTGGTTGAACAGTATTGACATTTAATGTTTTTTTAAGTATAGTATAGAATAAGTTAAGATTTCGATTCTTGTATGATAGATTTTTATTAAAAGGAGGAAATATGGAAATAGCGCCAGGAGTAGTAGTCGATGTTAATATATGTTCGGGAAAACCCGTTATAAAGGGAACTCGGATTTCTGTTGAAATAGTAATTGGCAAGCTTGCGGGTGGTATGACATATGACGAAATCATAGAAGAATACGGGATTACACGAAAAGATATACTGGCTGCCCTTAATTATGCGGCAGATACTCTTTCTCACGAAGAAATAAAAGCAGTAAGATAGTATGCTTAAGTTTTTACTTGATGAAAATATGCCTCGTTCTACCGCAAAAGCACTTGAGAAAATTGGGCATGAGGTGATAGATGTTAGAGATTATAATCTTTCCGGGAAATCCGATGAAAAAATATTTGAATTTTCTCAACATGAGAAAGCAATTATTTTGACTGCTGATAGGGGTTTTGGTAATATACTCAGATTTCCTTTAGGGAAACATAATGGCATTGTTATTGCAAATTTTCCCAATGAAATGTCAACTACGGAAATGAATTCACATATCATAAAAAGAATTCAAGATTTATCGGAAAAAGAAATCTCCGGTAGTTTAGTTGTAATCGATTCCCAAAAAGTTAGAACAAGAAAACCGTAAAATCATTAAAAACTAAATGTTCTACATGTGAGAATAGTCACCAGTCACTTGTCACTAGTCACAAGTCGAAAAAGATAAAAGAAACAATAAAAAACTCCATGTTATCTGCGTCCCAATTTTAGGGTTTAGGATTTAGGGGTTGGGATTTAGCTTGACTTTGGACTTAGGACATTGGACTCTGGACTACAAATATTCATTTGTATTTTTCCTTGACGTGCAGTCAAATATCATTATACTTATAGTACTAAAAAAGAGGAGAGGATATGAAACATTTAATTAAAATTACTATCATAATTTTTATTCTATTTTTTGCGATCGCCAATGTGTTTGCGCAAACTCCAATGAAAATGGATGAAAGGTTTAAACCTGAATTCAGTGAATCGAGTGGCAAACTCAGGGCGGACTCGCTGAATTGTGAGCTTGTTGGGGGATGGTTCAGTGGTACATCCAGGGCTATTTTTGTTGATTCTACAAAAGATACTCTGGTATTTATGGGAGATGGTGGTTATCTCAGGATATTGAATGTGTCAAACCCTTCAAATCCTACTACTGTGGGTAAATTAAAATGCCCCAGTCCAGTTCAGGATATCTACGTTAAGGATAACATTATTTTTGTTGCGGATGGTCAGGACGGTCTCCGCATAATAAATGCAACCGATCCGTTTAATCCAATTGAGATTGGACATTGTTTTGCGGGATATTATACCTGTGGTGTTTACGTGGCCGACACACTTGCTTATATAGCAGATAGTATAAGTATAGTTGACATTCGGATAATAGACGTAACTGATCCAGCTAATCCAGTGAGAATTGGTTATTACAGTGCGGCGGGTCCTGCTTGTGATGTTCAGGTGGTTGATAGTTTAGCCTATATTGCGTATGGCGATAAGGGGCTACGCGTAGTAAATATATCCGATCCCACAAATCCGGAGGGAGTTAGTACCTTAAACTCTTATGCTGGAAGTCATGCCTGTGGCGTTCACGTAGTTGACAGCCTGGCTTTTATAGCGGATATAGACAGTGGTTTATACATAATAAACGTATCCGACCCGACCAACCTGGAGGAAATCGGGTCTTATAATACCGAAAATTATACTCGGGATGTTTACGTGGTTGGTAGTTTTGCTTATCTCGCGGATGATTGGGACGGTCTCCGCATTATAAACGTTTCTAATCCCACTAATCCAGTAGAGGCGGGAGAATATAAAACAGGAAATACAGCTTACGCCGTCCACGTTATTGGCGACATAGCCTATGTGGCGGATAGTTGGAATGGTTTACGCATAATAGATGCAACTCACCCGAGTGATCCTGAAGAAATTGGTTCCTATGATGTAGCAGGGAGAACCTTAGGTATCCACATAGTCGATACTTTAGCCTATATTGCGGAAGGCCCCTACTATACTGCGTATTACTGGTTTCATGGTGGTTTGAGGATATTAAACATTTCTGATCCCACCAATCCGGTGGAAATTAGTTACTTTGATGTAGGGCATAAAGTGGTAGATCTCCAGGTAGTTGATACGCTTGCCTATCTTGCAGGGGTAGATATAGGAAGACTTTTCATAATAAACATATCCGACCCGGCTAATCCGGACTGGATGGGGTATTTTAATTTGGAAGGTGAAGTCCGTGGGCTCCAGGTAGTTGATAGTTTAGCATATGTCACTACACGCTGGGAGGGGCTTCATGTAATAAATGCGGCTAACCCGAGCAATCCGGAGAAGATTGGATTTTGCGAAACAGCGGCTTTTGTAAACAATGTTCATGTAGTTGATAGTTTTGCTTATGTTGCTAATGATATACATGGCGTTTATATAATTAACATTTCCGATCCCACCAATCCGGTAAAAATGGGCAGTTATGAGGCGGATTTGGCTGAAGCTAATTATGTCTACGTTGTTGACAGTTTAGCTTATATTTCTCTTAATTACTCTATTCAGGGAGCCGAAGGAAGCGTGAATATAGTTAACGTTTCGGATCCTTATTATCCGGTAGAAATTGGGTCCTGTTATACGCAAAGTGATTGGGCAGCAGAGGTGTATGTGGCTAACAATCTTGTATATGTTTCCGATAAATCATACGGTTTACGCATAATAGACGCAACTGACCCAACTAATCCGGAGGAAATCGGTTACTACGATACGGGAGATATAACCCGTGAGGTCCAAGTTGTTGACAGTTTAATCTATGTCGCGGATGACTCAGATGGTCTTTATATCATAAGATACACCGGAAGTTCAGGAGTTGAAGAAGATAATATAATAAAGGAAGGAGTTTCACTCCTTAACGTAAATTCCGGGATTGACATTCAGTTTTCTCTTACGGCAAGGGAAAAAGTAAAAGTTGAGATATTCAATCTTCTCGGGCAGAGAATCGAAAAGCTAATGGAAGGAATAAACCCTGCAGGTACATATAGCCTGAACTGGAACGGAAATAACGGTATATATTTTGTCAGGATGGAGATAGGAGATAAAGTTTACAGGAAGAAAGCGATTATTCTCCGATAGTTGCGTTGTGTGTCAAGAATTATGAATTATGAACTACATTAATGTTGAATGTTGAATTTTGAATTAAAAACGGAGGGTATTATGAGAAAGAAATTGTTTTTAGTATTATCGTTAATTTTCATATCACTCCTTACAAATTGCAGTGTTTCTGAAAATTCCGAATACATTAATATGAAGGAACCTGAAATAGGAGATATACTAGTACAAGGCGAAGATTTTATGATTGTCGCGGATGTTGGTTTTACTGAAGGAATACGCGATATTAACGCGGAAATTTTTACGGCAAACGATGCCAACATGTGGATTAGCCTGTGTGATAGTCTAATTCCTGTTGAGGAATATGACAGTGTATTATGGAGATGTGATTTGTTGAATGAAGACGTAAATTTTAGTGGTAAGTTTTTAATAGAAAAGAAATTATCGGTTCCGCCCGATGTACCTGAAGGGGAATACTGCTTGAAATTAAATTCCCGCGTTTCGGGCGGAAATCCCAGATACTCTCAAACTGTTTTGGTTTGTGTTGTGTCTCCCGAAAGGTACAATTCAATTAAGGAGCTTGATTAGAATAGCAAAGGGGTCGGACCTTGAAAAAATAAAAAGCTCACAGCTTACTGCTTACGGCCCACAGCAAAAAAATCAAGTCTATCTGAGTCCAAATTTTAGGGATTAGGATTTGGGGGTTAGGATTTAGTTGAAACAACAAAAAATCTTGAGTTAATCTGTGTAATCTCGTGGTTAAACATCTCCTTGACATTTATCTTTGTTTTAAATATCATTAAAATAATGAAAAAGAAAATATTTTTATTAATTGTTTTATTGATTGTTTTTCTCAATTCCTGTGATCCGGGGTGGAATTATTATTTAGTTCGCCCTTCTTTGGAAGAGACGGTTGGAGAATTGCGTCCTGAGTATCGTTATGAAGATGATTCATTGACTATAGTATTGAACGCATACGATTTTGGATATGAAACCAGGATACATCTGTACATAGAAACACCTTTGGATAGTATTGTTCTATATCCACAATTTGCATATATCGAGTCACCTCATTTTACTGATAAAACTCAAGTTCCGGGTGAAATTGAAATTAGTTGTATGCACAAAGATTCTTTATTGTTTAGCAACTACTATAAAATTAGAGAAATCAATCGGAGCCGAACCGATTATTTGGTATTGCTGGAAGCTTGGGAAAGAGAAGATATTATTATAGATGAACTAACTGAAAGTCGAAGAATTTATAGATCTGATTTATTGAAACCTTGTTGTTTACGCAAGGGAGACTTTCTTTCAGTTTTTTTTGAATATAGAAATTTCGCTAATTTTAATCCTCGTGTCTTAGGATACCATAAAACCGGAAAATGCGAATTTGATTTTTGTTATTATATTTACGGTAATGAAAAACCATTAAAATTTTATTTTCATCCGCATAAGCCTGAAGAGGTAATAAATGATTGATGATTTCGAAATATTAGACCCTTTAAAAATAGATGATAACGTATTCAAACTACTCGATCGGGATTGGATGTTGATAACGGCGGGCAGTATGGATTCTTTTAATACAATGACCGCAAGCTGGGGTGGGATGGGTGTTTTGTGGAATAAGAACGTTTGTTTTTGTGTGGTAAGACCTACAAGATATACGTATAATTTTATGGAAAAGTCGGATTATTTTACACTTTCTTTTTTTACTGAAAAGTACAGAAGTGTCCTCAATTTTTGCGGTACTCATTCGGGTAGAGATGTAAATAAAATCGAGAAAACCGGGCTTACCCCTTTGGAGGGAAATAACGGGGTAGTGTTTTTCGATGAGGCAAGGTTGGTTATCGAAGCGAGAAAAATATATTTTCAGGATTTAAATCCTGAAAATTTTCTGGATGATTCTATCGATGAAAACTATCCGGAAAAAGATTACCACAGAATGTACCTGGACGAGATAATAAGGGTTCTGAAAAGCAGGAAGTCAAGCGAAGAATAATAATTATGAATTTTGAGAATAATTTAAATAAAAAGGAGTTAGAGGTGAGAAAGTCTTTAATAATTTTATTATTGGTAATTTTTTTATCTGGTTGTGGGGGTTATGGTCCACTTAGAAGAGGAGAATGTATTCTTATTGATTATCCTGAAAAGAATTTAGTACTTACTTTTTCAATTTACTTTAAATTAGAAAAGATGCCTCATGAATTAGATGGTGTTGGTTATAAAATGGATGACTTGATACATATACTTGTTGGAGATAGTGTTTCAGTGTTAGATCAAATAAGTATCGAACCGGAAGTATTGGAAAAAGAGGAAAACGACAAAACTTATAAAGTTTATAGATACTATCGTTCAAAAAAGAGTGTTTATGCCTCCAGCTTAGATGTTTACAGTCCGGTAGCTTATGTTGATTTATATATAAAGGATTCAAAAATCGAAATAATCAAAGTAAAACATATGTATATTTAATGGAGTTTTTTATAATGGGTTATTGTTATATTTTCTTGCCTGAAAGTAAAAAATTATTGCAGACAAAATATAAAAAGTATTATTACATTTAGAATGTTAGGCAGGAGGAAAAGATGAGTAAAATAATTGTTGGTTTGTTTTTGGTAGTATTTTTATGTGGTTGTAGCTGGTATACCACTTTAGATGAAGGGGATTTTGTCTTTATTGATTATCCTGAAAGGCAATTAGTTCTAGTTTCTTCTGTTTGTTTGCAATTCGAGAAAGTACCAGATGAGTTAAAAGAAATTGGTTATGATATAGATGACTTCGTACATGTGTTTGTCGGAGATAGCATTTCGGTGGTAGACGAAATAGATGTCGAACCGGAAATTTTCGAAGGAAAGGGGAACGACAAAACTTATAAAGTTTATAGGTATTATCCTTCAGAAGGAACTTCTTATTTGTTACAGGGAGAATATAGCGCTCTGGTTTTTTATGTCGATATGTATGTGAAAGAATCAATAATCAAAATATTAAAAGTGAATTATTTAACTAGACTTCGACCTAGCAGTAGGACCAATATTAATCTTTCTCAGCCTGCCTCTAACGAATAAAAGCAGGGATTATTAAAGAAGAGTATAAACAGTATAAACAAAGTATAAACGGGGGCAGACGTTGAAAAGAGAACATAGCTGACAGCTTACTGCTTACGGCTGACGGCGGTTAGGTTTTAGGTCTTGGGTTTTAGGTTTTAGTTAAAAACAAACAAAAAAATCCTGTAATCTGCGTCCATATAATAGATTCTTCGAATCTAAGTTGAATAGTTGAATAGTTAAATTGTTGAATCGTAACAAAAAAAATCTCGTGTAAATCCGCGTAATCTTGTGGTTAAATTTACAATTTTCAATTTTCAACTTGCAATTTACAATTAAATACTGAGAAGTATCTTAGTGTCTTTGTGTCTCCGTGTGGGAAATGTCTTGACAAGCTCACAAAAATTCATACAATTGATATCGAAGGTTTTTTAAATTATGATTGTTAATTGGGTCGCGAGAGTTTTTGTAGCAATAAATTCGAACAAAAAGGCATCACAGATTGCGCTGGCTATATCACTTGCTTTTATTCTTGCGTTGGTTCCCAAAACAAACCTTTTCTGGGTTTCGTTGTTTGTTCTTACTTTCTTTTTTAAGCTGAATCAAGCAGTGGAAATGGTATTTATTGCCGTCTTTAGTCTGCTCCTTGGTTTTCTGGATGTATTCCTGGATAAAATCGGATACGTTATTCTTATGATCCCCTCATTAGGCAGTTTCTTTACGAAACTTTTCAATAGTCCCTTCTTTTATTTGACAAAATATTACAATTCCCTTGTTATGGGTGGGCTGGCGGTGGGGTTGGTACTGGCTTTGCCTATTTATTTTCTGGCAAAATACCTGGTCGATGTTTACCGCGATAGAGTGAGAGAGAAAATCGCGAATAATAAATTTGTTCAGGTAATCGGGAAACAACCTCTTGTGGCAGGGCTTAAAAGTAAATTTGGCTCGGCCGTGAGTTTTTATGATAATATCAGGTGACTATGAGTGAAGTAAAAAAAATACCAAAACTATTTATCGGAACATTTACCGAAGAACAGTTTAAAAAGAAGATCCTGCGTAAACTCTATATACACGAATACAAAAATTATATAAATAAAGTTTTCGTCCGGGATGAGGAAGGAAACTATAAGTTAAGGGAAAACCTTGATAAAAAAGATATAAAGAGACTTAAAGGTATCGCAAAGAGCATAAAAAGCAATACGGGTTTTGTCCTGCGGGGTAAACTGTCTCTTATTGCCATTTTTATCGCGGGTATAGTAGTCTTTAACATTATATTTATGAATGAACTAATTGAAAGAGCGATGGAAAGAAGTCTTGAAAGGATC
>Ga0315555_1001074_pt1 | contig 19829 bp, 15 predicted proteins | sample SalMarSW160380MG_FD_202113 | JGI IMG/M metagenome (GOLD analysis project Ga0315555, IMG submission 202113) | Salt marsh sediment microbial communities from the Plum Island Ecosystem LTER, Massachusetts, United States - Salt Marsh Sediment SW1603-80 ... | reverse complement strand
CCAGACTATTTCTCCGCCTCCGCCTGTTCCGTAGTAGAACATGTTGATCGCAGGTTCGAAATCGAGGGCGACATTCTTCGCAGTCCCGCTCGCCACATCCAGCAGCCAGAGGTCGCCGTCGGCGTCATTGATCGCCGGATAGGTGTTGTCGTCTCCGGAAACCGGATAGCGTCCAGCGACAAAAGCGACCCTTTTTCCGTCCGGACTGACGGCGAACGAGGTGCTCCCGTCGCGCTGGAAACGTTCGGTGTAGAGACTGGTGGCCGCGCCTGAAACAAGATCGATGCGAAGCAGCTCCATCACCTCGAACGGACGCTGATTGCTCGGGAGCGTGCGCATCACGATCAGCGATTTGCCATCGGCCGTCGCCCTGTATCCGTCCGGCCCGTAACGGCCCTCCCAAACCAGTACGTCGGCGTTCCCTTGCAGCCCGAGCCAGCGGATCTGGCTGTGGTTTCGCCAGTCGCTCCACCGATCCATCAGGTTCCACATCACTTTGTAGGGCATCTTGTTTTCGGGAGCCTCGACCTTCTTCACATAGAAGATCCCGCTCCCGTCTGCCGCCCAGACGAAGTCCGACGCATCCTCCAGGCCGCGGACGACCGGGGTCAGCGAGCCGTCCGACCGGCTCCAGAGAAACAGGTCTGTTCCGGCAGAATTCGACGGCTCCGCGACCAGCAGGCGTTCGCCGGCGGGGGACCAAAGCGCCGTGGAAACGCCGTTCCCGCCCCGAGAATCCCAAACGAGTCTATTCTTCCGTATATCCCACACCTGAAGGCGCGTAATCAGGCTATCGGCCTCGCGGTCCCATGATCGCAGTACTGCCGCCAGCATCCGGCCGTCCGGGTTAAGCTCAAGATCCTTAACATTTTCCCGCAGGTAGTAGTCCCAAACGTCGAAGGGGTGGCGGGGGTCCAACGTAGCTGTCAGCGCGACCGCCCCGCTGTCCGGCGTCCAAGTGACTGTCATCGAGCCGCCCGAATCGTCCGCTCCCGACGCGAGAACGATGCAAAGACGGCGCTTGCCCTGATCCAGTGTCGCCTCGGCCGTCATTTCGGTATCCGGCGACGACGCCTGCTCGCGCACAAGCAGCTCCTCGCCCTCGAGCCAGAGGCGGAAAGCCGGCCCTCCCTTGACCGTGAAAGACCCTTTCTGCCAGACGGGCACGTCCAGGTAGGTTGCCGCCACAAGCATGCCCGAACCCCCTGGCAGCGCGAGACTACCCTTTTTCATTGACCAGGCCTTGCCGGGCGTCAGCCGGAGAGTGGTGCTTTTGTCCGGCCAGAAGGTGAACACGTCGACCGGGGGCGAATCCAGCGTCCGCTCGACGATCCCTTTGTCCATCCCTTTTTCCACGGATCCGGAAAAAGCCACCGGCCCCGCGACCAACCAGTCCCTGACCTCCACCTGGGCCCCAGCAGCCGCGAAGGAGAGGAGTAGCAGCGCCCCTGCAAACGGAAGGATGAGAACGTGTTTCATCGGATTCTCCAATTCTTCTGCACTCGTGTCGGACAAGACGAAATCTCGTTGAAGATAGCCCCCGGCGCGCGTGGGCGCACCCTTCAACCCGGCCTCCTCACGGAGAAGATACCGGAGGAAACCGATTCGAGGAGGCTCGCCGAAATGCTATATTTCCGAAAGAGAATTACAGCCTTGCAAGGGGGTAGGAGTATGGCCCAATACGACGATCCTCGAGAGGAAGATTTCGGGGAAGGCACCCACGAGGGGGATGGCTACGATTTCGACGGGACAACGTCCCAGACGGCGTGGAACCGGATCCGCAACACCGCGGACCGGGTTGTTGCCCGCACTCTGGACTTTGCAGGAGATATCGCACAGCGCGGTTTCATCGAGGTGGAAATCGCCAGCCTCCGTGTTCGCTTGAAGACTCTCTACGCACGTCTTGGCGAGCTGGTTTTCCGAATGAAGATCGCCGAAGAGCGTGACGACATCGTCGGCGATCCTGAAGTTGTGGGTCTGTTCGACCAGATCCAAGCCACGCACAACGAGATCGCTTCGGAGCGCCACAGGCTCGAACGGCTGAAAGAGATCGCCCGCCGCGACGAAACCGCGGGGGCATGACGCCCGCAGGCCTGGATCCACTTGTCAGAAAGAGTGACAGCAATCCTTTTCCCGTTCATCCGCCGCGTTCCGGCGGTATATCGAATAAGGGTTACTGTCACTCTTTTTACCGAAACCGTCACTCCTCTTCGAACACCCCGAACCTGGCGTACTTGTCGATACGGGCCTCCACCAGAGCTTCGGGGTCCTGACCCTCCAGCTCGGAGAGGTTGCGAAGAAATGCCTCTTTAAGATTCGCCGCGGCGAGATTCCAGTCCCTATGGGCGCCTCCGAAAGGCTCTTGGATGATCTCGTCGATCAGCCCCAAATCCTTGTGATCGGCCGAAGTCAGGCGCAGCGCCTCGGCAGCTTTGTGCGCCAAGGTGGCATCGCGGTACAGGATCGAAGCGCACCCTTCCGGCGTGATCACCGAGTAGATGGAGTTTTCCATCATCAGAATCCTGTCGGCGATGCTGATTGCCAGCGCGCCGCCGGATCCCCCCTCTCCGATGACGATCGCAATTACGGGGACACGGAGCTGCGCCATTTCGAAAAGATTGCGGGCAATCGCCTCGGCCTGGCCGCGCTCCTCCGCACCAAGACCGGGATAGGCGCCGTTGGTGTCAATCAGGGTCAGCACCGGTCGGCCGAATTTTTCCGCGAGCTTCATCACGCGAAGCGCCTTGCGGTACCCCTCCGGGTGTGGCATGCCGAAATTTCGATCCAGGTTCTCGCGGGTCGACCGTCCCCGCTGATGCCCGATCATCACGACCTGCTTACCACCGATGCGTGCAAGGCCGGCGACAATCGCGTGGTCGTCCCGGTATCCCCGGTCACCATGAAGCTCCTGGAAGCTGTCGGCGATCAGCTGGATGTAGTCGAGGGTGAACGGACGGTTGGGGTGGCGCGCGAGCTGCACACGCTGCCAGCGCGTGAGATTGGAATACACCTCCTCACGAAGTTTCTGCGCCTTCGCCTCCAGCTGGGTGATCTCCTCGGTGATGTCCACCTCTCCATTCTGGGAAAGCTGGCGCATCTCCTCGATCTTCGTCTCCAGCTCAACGATCGGCTTTTCAAAATCAAAAATGAGTTCTCTCATGGACTCCCCGCAAAACGCCGCCCACTCAGGCGGCGGAGCAGAAAATACGGGGTCCCTCCCCCCGATAGCAAAGCCGCTCGGACGAGTTGTCAATTCCGGAGCCGGCCTTTTGGATTGTTAGACGAATGCGGGGCCGGATTGTGAAACAATAGCGGTTTTACTTCCCGTCATTCGACGGGATCTTGGTTTTCATCCGCCGGTTTACTACGTTCCGTGGGAGAATTCCGCCCAGGAGGCCAATCCGTGATCCCGGCTGTCAGCATCATCATCCCGGCAACAAACGAACGCGAGACGCTCGAGAGAAGCCTTCCGGTGATCCTCGCCCAGGAGTACCCGGACCCGTTCGACATCCTGATCATCGATTCGGGTTCGTCGGACGGCAGTCGTGAGTGGCTGACGCAATTGGCCACGGAGGAGCCCCGCGTTCACCTCTACCTGCAGAAACCGGACGACTTTCACCACGCCGGAACACGTAACCTCGGCGTTGCCATCACCCGCAGCGAGTTGATCGTCTTCATGGCGGGCGATGCGCTTCCCCAGGGAAACCAATGGCTCGCCACCCTGCTCCAACCACTGAAGGAGGATCCGCGGATAGCGGGAGCCTACGGAAGGCAACTTCCCCGGGAAGACGCTGACACCTTCAATCGACTGCGCACGCTGTACAACTATCCAGAGGTGGGGCATGTGAAAACGCTGCACGATCCTCCAATGACCGCCAAAGAACGCTTTTTCTTCTCGTCGGTGAACTGCTGCCTGGACCGGAAGCGGATGGGAGAAGCCCGGTTTGACGAGGGAGTCCCGGTCAACGAGGACGTTGCGCTTTCCTGGCAGCTGCTCTACTCGGGGTGGAAGCTGGCGTACGTGCCGGAAGCGGTGGTGGTACACTCGCATAATCGCAGACCACTGGAGATTCTTCGTCGTTATTACGACAACGCCGTGACCTACAGGCACATCGGCATCCATGAACGCGGAGACCGGACACTTGTTCAAGACGCGGGCGGATTCGGGCGATTCGCTCTCCGCTGGCTGCGCGGAAAACCGTGGCGGGAATGGGTTCGTGTAGGGATGGCAATGCTGTTTGGCGCCGCAGGCCTGACTCTGGGCCGACTACACCCGGTGCTGCCACGGTTTATCGGGAGGCGCATCAGTCTCTACAGCGTGGAATGAACGGCAGGCGCGGCTAGCGTAAAAGCCCGAACATCGCCCGGAACCTGAGCTTCCAAACCATCCAAATCGCTTCGTACACGATTTTCTTGTTCATCTTCGACTGGCCCAGCCTGCGCTCGGTAAACACGATCGGGCACTCAACCACTTTGAACCCTTTCTTCCAGATCTTGAACTTGACCTCAATCTGGAAGCTGTACCCGTTAGAGCGGATGCGTTGCAAGTCGATGGCGCGGAGAGCCCTGGACCGGATCAACGCGAAGCCGGCCGTGAGATCGCGGAAGGGCATACCCGTGGCGAAACGGCTGTACATGGAAGCGAAGTAGGAGAGCAGCAGGCGTTTCAGGGGCCAGTTGATCACGTTGACACCGTCGACGTAGCGGCTCCCGATGACGAAGTCCGCGTTCTCCTGCTCCGCCATCCGGATCATGTGAACGAGGTCTTCGGGGTTGTGGGAAAGATCGGCATCGATTTCAGCGACGGCGTCGTACCGTTTTTCGAGCGCCCAGGTGAACCCCGCGACATACGCCGTGCCGAGCCCCATTTTGCTGTTTCTGCGGAGCAGGTGAATCCGTGGTTCGTTCCTTGACATTTTCTCGACGATATCGCCGGTTCCGTCCGGGCTGGCGTCATCGACCACGAGCACCGCGATGCGGGGGTCCGCAGCAAGCACGCGCTCAGTGACGGCAGCGATATTGTCCTTTTCATCATACGTGGGAATGATCGCCAGCAGGTTCTTGATCGATTTCATGCTTCCCCGTCAGTTAAACGTCGCTTCCTGTTCCCGGTACTGCCGCAGCGAACCCTCGACATCAAGAAATTGAAGTTTAAGCTCCTTTTCCGCTTTATCCACCACCAGCCCCCCCTGTAGAGGGCGGGGAGCCGGTTGATCGAGGAGCCTCGTCAGCGTCGGCTGGATCGGCTCCGGATCCAAGCCATAGGCCTCCGCAACGAGGCGCGCAAATTCGAAACGGTTGATGATCTGACGTCCCGCAACGTGGTAGAGCCCAGATCTTTTCAACGTGACCACCCTGCGGATCGCCCGCACCACGTCTCCGACGAAGGTGACGTTAGACATCTGGTCGCTGACGACCTTGACCTCTTTCCCTTCGCGCAGTTTTCCCACCAGCCAGGAGACGAAATTTGGTTTCAGGTGGCGTCCACGGCCGAATACGGACACGGTGCGAACGACGGCGGAACCGACGCCTCCCCCAAGCACCGTGTTCTCTGCCGCCAGTTTGCTTTTGCCATAATAGGAAATCGGGTCGGGGCGATCCAGCTCGGAATAGGGGCCGGCCTCCCCGTTGAAAACGTGGTCAGTTGAAAGCAGTACCAGGTGTGCTCCCGAGCGCCGTGCCGCTTCAATCACATTCTCGACCGCCCGCACGTTCACCTGCCAACAACGCTCCCGCGCCACCTCGCACGTGTTCAACGACGTCATCGCAGCCGAGTGAACAATCACGCCCGGCTTGATCCGCCCGATCAACTCAACCGTTTCATCGCGCTCAGACAGATCCTGGCGATGGTAGCTGTATCCACGCAGTCCCGGAAAGAAACTGTCTTCGTGAAGGTCAATCCCATCCAACCGTTCCACGTCCGCGCCGAGCCCCTCCACCAGCGCCTGGCCGAGCAGACCGTGGCAACCTGTGACAAGAACGCGGATCATCCTGTGGAGGGCACCTTGAAGCCATTTGCGGCGAACTCGTCGAGTTTCTTCGCCACCTTCGGATCGGCCAGCGCAATGATGCGCGCCGCGAGCACCCCGGCGTTCGTCGCCCCTGCCTTGCCGACGGCGACGGTCGCCACCGGAACGCCGCCCGGCATCTGGACGGTGGAGAGCAAGCTGTCGAGACCGTCCATCAGCCCGCCTTGAAGTGGAATTCCAATTACCGGCAGCGAAGTGCGGGCGGCAACGGACCCCGCGAGATGGTTGGCCATGCCCGCCGCGGCGATAACGACAGAAAAACCGCGCACGCCGAGCTCGCCCGCATACCGGGCCAGCTCCTCGGCGTTGCGGTGAGCGCTGAGTACCTTCGTTTCGTACTCAATGCCAAACCAGTCGAGGACCGGGTGAACTCGCTCAACGGTTTCCCTGTCGCTCGCACTCCCCATCAGGATTGCAACTTTTGCCATCTCTTCCTCTCCATCCATGATCTGATTGACCAGAGCCGGCTCAAGGGGAGAACGTGTTCAGGACAATATCCAATTGGCGCAGGTAGGGCTCCTTGCGTCTGTCCGGGGCGAATACCGAACCGTCGATAAGGTACAGGGAGCCGTTGTTGTACAGCAAGTACGCTTCAAAAGGTCCTCCGCCGATAGGGCCGTAAGTTTCCCAGATTCCCTCAACGCGAAGCGCCTCCAGCCCATTCAGACTCACCGTTTTCGAATGCAGGATCACGGGGTTGACTCGTACCGGATCCGCATAGGTTTTTCCGATGCGGTCGCGCAACGCAATCAGGGTGTCAACGGTCACATCCTCGGCCGATCCGAGGGTCCAGGCGACGAGCAGGAAGCGGTCCGGCAGCCAGCGGCGCAGAAGAATATAATCCGGGTCCTGGTGCGAGTCGACGAGATGGAAGTCGTTGGGAATGCGAAGCGACCACCCGTGCGCTTCCCGGAGACTGTCCGCGAGAGCTTTCTGTTCCAACTGGGAATAGAGCTGCTTTTTCATACGCTCGTCGCGGTCCTTTGCCAGGAGCGTGTAGATGACATCCGCGTCCTCTTCCAGATAGCTGCGCAGGGATTCGACATCGGGAGTCACGAGGAACACCGCGGTCTGTCCCTCCGCCCAGAGGTTCCTGCGGCGGAAAACCTTGTCTCTTCCCGATCGCACGTTCTCGAGCGCCTCGGGTGAGAGGCTACCCTGCAGGTACGTGCTTACCGGGTCCTTGCCCGCGAGTGTACCGACAACGACGATGTTCTGCCAGCGGCGGACAGTCTTCAGCGAATCGATCTTTCCGAGCTTCACGTAGAAGCGACTCTCGGGCTGCGGCGTCTCGACAGTCACCTCAAGAGCGGGAACGAGCAGTTCGGCCGACACCGCTCGTGCATCGCCATCCACAATCAAACCGACCAGCGTGTCGCCTTCACCGGCGGTGGGTTTGATCAGGCCGCAACCGCTCGCCAGAAGCATCAGAGACACAGCCAACACTGTCCAGGGCGTGCGCATCATGCTTTCCCCCTCATCGACGAAAGGCCCCCTAACGGGGGCCTGTAATGTAACACAACAGCCATATGCTCCGTTCCCGCTTATCACGCCTTGGGCAACTTCGAGGCGCTCCGGGTTCCACGCAGGTAGGCGACCAGAATTGAACCAGGGTAGACTACCCGTGCGATTTCGGCGTCGCGTTTGTGGCGAATCGACTGAGCCTGGCGCCGCGCGATCAGCCAGTCCGGCATGCGGACGAGAAATGCAAGCCAGCCAAGCCACACTGCGACGAGGCGTTTCGGCCGTCCCAGCAGTGTCTCCGCCACACCAATGCCGTTGTCGAGGAAGACGCGAAGCACCAGCAGCCAGAGCAGCCGTCGTGCCTCCACGTTCTTCGCAATCGTGATCAGGTTGTTGCGGTGATTGAGAAACATCTTCCGCCACGCCTGGTAGGCAAGGGTCCCGCCGCCGAGGTGTTCAACCACGCCCTGTGGTGCGGACATCGAGCGCCACCCCGCATTCCACGCGCGCCACGCGAGATCGATCTCTTCCATATGCGCGAAGAAGCCTTCGTCCAGAAGCCCGATCTCGTCGAGTGCAGTGCGCCGCCAGAGGCAGGCGGTTCCGGAAGCCCAAAAGATTTCGCGGCTGGTGTCGTACTGGCCTTTATCCTCTTCGAGGTAGCCACCGATGCGTCCGAGCGCGAACGGGTAGCCGTAGCGGTCGATCAACCCGCCGGCCCCTCCAGCGTAGTCAAACTTGCCTTGATCCTGTTGCGAGTGAATCTTCGGTTGGACCGCCGCGATATCGGGAGCGGTTTGCGCAACGGCGAGCAACTCCTGCAGCGTCCCTTCCTGGATGCGTACGTCATCGTTCAGCAGCCAGACCCATTCCTGGTGGGTCGCACGAATGCCCGCGTTGCAGCCGCCAGCGTACCCCAGGTTCTCGCTGAGGCGCAGGACGCGAACCCAGGGGTATGCCTTCTGCGCCGCCTCCACGGAACTGTCGCTCGAGGCATTGTCGACGACGAGAACCTCAACTCCTTTCGTCCGGCCGCGCTCTCTGTCGAGATCCGCGAGCACCGAGAGCAGAGTTTCACGTCCGCGGAGATGAGGAATGACGACCGATACACTCATGGCGTTCCCGGCGCTTTGCCACCATAACGTTCGAGCAATTTCTTCGCGTCATCATCCCGTGGATTGATCTGCAACCACGAGCGAAGCACGTCGATCAAACCTGCCGTATCGTTCGTCGCCTGGTATACGTTTACCAAGCCCCCGTACACCTCCGGGTTGCGCGGCTGGGTAGCCAGCAGGGTTCTGTAGAGCGCCTCCGACTCGTTATAACGCCGCGACGTGTAGTAGAAATTCGCAAGCTCAAGTTGATCGCGAAGGGTCAAGCCGCCCTGAGAACGGAGATTGTTGAGAATACCGTTGACGGCGTCCTGATCGTTCATCCGATCATAGACGGCTGCAGCGGAGAACATCGATCGCACCGTTGGCCGGTTTTGCAGTGTCTGGCGGATCATGTCGCGGGCCCGCGCGCTGTCTTTTCCGAATTCGTAAATGAAATACGCCATCTGGATCTGACCTTCAGGATCATTCTGGGAGAGGCCGAGGCGGTAGCCGTGATTGAAATAATTCATCGCGTCCGCTTCGTCTCCCAGCTCTGCGAAGAGCCGCCCGATCTGTCCCGCCACCGCAAGGTTGGATGTTTCGATCGCATCCGGCGGCATGATCGTGTTCATCTTCTGAAGGCAGAGCAGCGCCTTTTCCTTGGGCGAAAGTTCGTCGAACCTGTCCTCCCATTGCTCGCGCGGAATACCGCTCGGCGTCTCGACCTTTCCGGGAGCCCGGCTCGCCTCGCGGTAATAGGTGAAGGCGAGCTGCAGGAAGGCACTCCGATAATTTTGCAGCAGCGTGATGATGTTGTCGAAGAGGAAGATCTTCGGGTTGTCCAGATTGCGGTAATGGCCGGCGTAGGTGACGAACAAATTCTGTCTCATTTTTTCCGCGTCAACTGGCGCCACCTTGTCCGGATGAAGACGGAAAACGAGCCCTTCCATCGAGAGCCACGGACTCAACCCGAGCATGTTCTGCTGCGAAACGGTGACGGCAAAATAGATCGGCCGCTTCCATTTGTTCTGCTCGATGATATGCAGGATCATGATGTCCTGCACGCGGAGGAAGTTGGGCTCCCCTGCGGTTTCGTTGGGCAGCCCCGTCGGGATGTACATCGTCGCAGGAACTTCCCACTGCATCTCGCCATCGGGCGTGGCGATCTTCCACTGCCGCCGCCCCTTCGGCCAGTAGCGGAGCAGTAGCGCCTGGTCGCTCCTCCCCGTCAACCGCAAGTCGATGTCACGGTCCGAGAACGCCACGGGAACGCGCGGCTTGTCGTCACGAAGCTGCTTGATGTACCAGTCGGTGTTCAGCAGTGAAAGGTTGACCACGCGAACATCCGGACGAACTTTTTCCACTACCTGCAGGTACCAGACCGGGAACGTGTCGTTGTCGCCGTTCGTGAAGATGATCGCGTTGGGATCGCAGGACTCCAGCATGTTGCGGCTGTAATCCCAGGCGACATAATTGCCCGAGCGGTTGTGGGTGTGGTAGTTGGCCGCAAGCATGTTGACAGGCACCAGAAGCACCAGCAACGCAACAACCGCGATCGAGATCGCCCCACGCGTGGCCATAGAGCGCTTTCGGAAAAAGTCGCCGACAAACTCTACGAGCGCTGCGACTCCCATGCCGATCCAGATCGCAAAGGCAAAGAACGACCCGACGTAGGCGTAGTCCCGCTCGCGCGGCTGCGGATCCTCCTGGTTGAGATAAATGATAACCGCCAGGCCCGTCAGCAGGAAAAGCAGCCCGACCACACTCGCCCGTTTCCAGTCTCGCCAGAAATGCCAGAGCATGCCCATGAGGCCGAGGATGAAGGGGAAGATCAGCACCTCCCCGTGCTCTCCGATGAAATACTGCCAGGCGAGGTAGCGGATGTACATCCGGTTGATCTGATACTTCCAGAGAGGAGCCTTGCGCTCGAGAATGTGGAAGCGGAGGACTTTATTGCCGCCGAGCGACATCATGATCGCGCCGCTGTTTCGCATCCTCGCGCGCATCGACGGGGCGACAGTCTGCACCGCGATCGGACCGACCGCGCCGTACTGCTCACGGTTCAGGTAGCTGATCAGGCGCTCGACGGTGTCGGGCTGGTTTTCGTTGATGATCGGATTCTGGTTCGAGCGGATGTAGATGACGAGATAGGTGGAGTAGCCGATGACGACCAGCAGTACACTCGCGAGCACAACCGCGATCACCGAGCGGCGATAGCGCACGGCGAGGGCAAACGCCACGACCGCCGCGACCAGCAGAAACACAAGGTCATGGATGCCGCCGCGAAGCAGCTTAGGGATGCCGCTGATCAGGCCGGGATAGACAATCAGAATCGCAAGGAAGGAAATACCGAGCGCGGCGATCCCGCTTTTCCAATTGAAACGGTATTTCTGAAAATAGATCAGCATCACGATCGGCGACAGGGCGAGAACGTTCAACAGGTGGACGCCCGTCGCGAGACCGACAAAGTAGGCGATCAACAACAAGTAGCGTGTGGCGCCGGGTCGATCGCTCTCGTCCATCCAGCGGACCGCGAGCCAGACCACAAGCGCGGTGAAGAACATGCTGATCGCGTACACCTCCGCTTCCACCGCGTTGAACCAGAAGCTGTGGGAGGCTGCAAACGCGATCGCTCCGATCGCCCCGGAGCCGTACAGCACAATCTGGTCCCGGACCGTCTGTTCTCTTCCGATCCAGCGGCGCGTCAAACGAACGATCGTCAAGTAGGTGAGCAGAACGGTGAAGCCCGAGAGCAGCGCAGAGAGGGTGTTGACGCGCAGGCCGATGTCCGGGAGCGGAACAATCATCGTGAACAGCCGTCCGAGGAGCAGAAAGAAGGGTGCGCCGGGGGGGTGCGGTACCGAGAGGGTGTACGAGCAGGCGATGAATTCCCCGCAATCCCAGAATGAGGTTGTCGGTGCGATAGTGCTGAAATACATCCCCAGACTGATCAGCAGCACCGCCGTCGCGACATAGCGGTGCAGCCGTGGGGCGACCGCTGGCGGCAACGGATTCAGGTTGAATTGTCCACTCACGATTTTTCCTCTCGGTAGCTGGCTGTAGAAGGCTTAATATCACGTCCTTCATGCCCCGGGAGCAAGAAAGAGTGCCGGCTCCCGTGCCTGCTTCCGTTGCCTGTTCTTTGTACGATTCTCGCCGCTGATGGTTCCGGGCGACGCGGTGGAGAAAGAAAAGCCCGTCCCGGAAATCCGGAGCGGGCGTCAACTCAAAGCAAAGCTTTACTCAAGCGCTGCGCTTTTCTCCTTACTTGCGAGCTTTCCTCCTCGCCGGAGTTTTCCTTTTCGCCGCAGTTTTCTTTGCGGCAGGTTTTTTCGCGGCGGTTTTCTTGGCCGCGGGCTTCTTGGCAGCCGTTTTCTTCGCCGCCGGTTTCTTCTTGGCGGCTGTCTTCTTTGCGGCAGGCTTCTTCGCCGCACTCTTCTTGGCCGCCGGCTTCTTCGCCGCCGACCGCTTCGCCGGAGCCCGTTTTGCCGTGGCCTTCTTCGCCGTGGCTTTCCGCGCGGCCGGCTTCTTCCTCGCGGTTGTTTTCTTCACGGCTTTCTTCGCCGCTGGTTTCTTGGCCGCTGCCTTCTTTGCAGCCGGCTTTCTCGCCGCCGTCTTCTTCTTGGCGGTTGTTTTCCTCGCTGCTGTTTTCTTCGCGGCGGGTTTCTTCGCCGCAGCGGATGTGCTCACCGCGCCCTCCTTTCCGGCACGCTTGCGTTTTGCGCCGGACTTCTTTTTTGTTGATGCCTTGGGTTTCGCCCTGGCGGGCACAGGCGCCGCCACGGAATCGTCCCCGTATTTGAAATGCGTTTCGATCGTTCCGTCCGCCCGATGAACAAACACCTGGCTGGGCTCACTGACCTTCGCCAGATCTCGCGCCTGGTCCATCGCATCAAACTTCCTGCGATGAATTTTTATTGCACGCCCCCCTTGACTGATTTTCACCTGCCAGCCACCGTCCGAGTGTGGCATCACCCGATATGTTTTACGTGCCATCGAACCACCTCCCTCGGCGAAGAATCTTTCCCTTGTCTCTTCACTCCGATGCGGAAATGTACACATATCAGGTCCATGTCAAGACCGCGGAGGTGTTATTCATCATTTTTTTTTCGATCTCGTCCCTGCGAGCTCTCTTTCTCTCCTGAGAGAAAAAATGCCCGAAAATTTCGGGCATGAGAAATTTCACTCGCTTGTTGGAGCTGCTTTCAGTCCTCGTCAGCCACCTCGGCGTCAACAGGCAGCACATCGCTGTCTTTCTCTCGACTGGTAGATGGCGGTGCCTCGGGATTGCTCCACGTAACCTGGACTTCGCCCTTCAAGACATCCACTGTCAACGCTGCGCCGTCGTACACCTCCCCCGCGATCAACGCACGTCCAATGCGGGTTTCGAGCTCGTGCTGGAGATAGCGTTTCAGAGGACGCGCACCGTACACCGGATCGAATCCCTGGCGCGCCACCAGCTCGCGCGCCGCATCGCTCAACGTCAACGTCATTCTGCGGTCCGCGAGCCGCCGGCGCAAATCGTCCGTCTGCAGGTCGACAATCTTCTTGATCTCCTCCAGCGTAAGCGCCTTGAAGAGAACGACGTCGTCGACACGGTTGAGGAACTCGGGGCGGAAGGACGAACGCAGTTCGCCCATCACGGCATTGCGCGCCTCCTCTTTAATCTCTCCCTTCGCGTCGAATCCTTCGAGCAGATGAACGCTGCCAATGTTGCTCGTCATGATCAGCACAGTGTTCTTGAAGTTCACCGTTCGCCCATGGCTGTCCGTGATGCGGCCGTCGTCTAGAATCTGCAGCAGCACGTTGAACACGTCCGGGTGTGCCTTCTCGATCTCGTCAAAGAGAACTACCGAATAGGGCTTGCGTCGCACCGCCTCGGTGAGCTGCCCGCCCTCATCATAGCCGATGTATCCCGGCGGCGCGCCGATCAGGCGCGACACAGCATGCTTTTCCATGTACTCCGACATGTCGATGCGGACCATGTTGTCTTCGCTGTCAAAGAGAGCTTCGGCGAGCGTTTTCGCGAGCTCCGTTTTGCCGACTCCCGTCGGGCCGAGAAATATGAAGCTGCCGATCGGACGGCGCGGATCCTTGATCCCGGCCCGGGCACGGATCACCGCATCGCTGACAAGCGTCACCGCTTCATCCTGCCCGATCACCCTCCTGTGCAGTACCTCGTCGAGCCGCAGCAGTTTCTCCCGCTCTCCCTCGACCAAGCGCATTACCGGGATCCCGGTCCAGCGGCTGACGATGTCCGCGATCTCCTCTTCGGTCACCTCTTCGCGGAGCAGTTGGTGGTCGCGCGAACGCAGCGACACCTCCGCCTCGCCTAGTTTCTTCTGCAGGTTCGGAAGCGTGCCGTGCTGCAGCTCCGCCGCACGGTTCAGGTCGTAGTCCCGCTGCGCCTTGTCGATCTGCAATTTGACGACGTCGATCTCTTCGCGAAGTCTCACCACCTGCTGAATCTCGTCTTTCTCTTTCTCCCATTGCGCGCGCATCGTCTTCATTCTGTCTCGCACCTCCGCGAGCTCTTTGCGAAGCGCCTTCAACCGCTCCGCGCTCGCCTTGTCCTTCTCCTTGGCGAGCGCTCGCTCCTCGATCTCGAGCTGCATCACCCGGCGGGTCACCTCATCGAGCTCCGCGGGCATGCTGTCGATCTCCGTGCGGATCATCGCGCACGCCTCGTCCACCAGGTCGATCGCCTTGTCTGGGAGAAAACGGTCGCTGATGTAGCGGTGCGAAAGCGTGGCCGCGGCAACGAGTGCATTGTCCTGGATGCGCACGCCGTGATGCACCTCGAACCGCTCACGCAAACCGCGCAGGATGCTAACCGTGTCCTCGACCGTCGGCGGGTCCACGATCACCGGCTGGAACCTGCGCTCAAGCGCAGCGTCCGGCTCGATGTGTTTACGATACTCGTCGAGCGTCGTCGCTCCGACACAATGCAGTTCGCCGCGGGCGAGCATCGGCTTCAGCATGTTGCCTGCGTCGAGCGCTCCCTCCGCCTTGCCCGCGCCCACGATCGTGTGCAGCTCGTCGATGAAGAGCAGGATGCGCCCCTCGGACTGCTTGATCTCCTGCAGCACCGCCTTCAACCGCTCCTCGAATTCGCCACGGAATTTCGCACCCGCCAGCAGCGCCCCCAGGTCTAGGCTGAAGATGCTCTTGTTCTTGAGACTCTCGGGAACGTCGCCGCGAACGATGCGGTGCGCCAACCCTTCAACGATGGCCGTCTTCCCGACGCCGGGCTCTCCGATCAACACCGGGTTGTTTTTCGTCTTCCGCGAGAGGATGCGGATTACGCGGCGGATCTCGCCGTCCCGGCCGATCACCGGATCCAGTTTTCCGCTGCGCGCCTCGTCCACGAGATCACGCCCATACCGTGTGAGCGCTTCATAGGTTTCTTCGGGATTTGCGCTCGCAACGCGCTGATGGCCACGAACCTGCGTCATCGCCTGCAGGAAGCGGTCACGGTCGACCTTGAATTTTTTCAGAATCGCTTTCAGCTCGACGCCTGAAGCCTTGTCGAGGATCGCGAGCACGATGTGTTCGACGCTGACGTACTCGTCGTGAAGCTGTTTCGCTTCATCTAGCGCCGCGACAAGCACCTGGTTCAAACGCTGCGTGACCGCGACCAGCGAGGGGTCCACGCCGGGACCGCTCTGGCTCGGCCGCCGGAACAACTCCTCCTGCAACGCGCGTGTGAATGCGGGAACATCCACCCCCATCCGCTCGAAGAGACGTGGGATGAGGCCGTCCTCCTGTTGCAAAAGCGCGGCAAACAGGTGCTCGACATCCACCTGCACATGGCCGCGCTCGATCGCGTCTTTCTGCGCCGCGTAGATCGCTGACTGCGATTTCTTCGTGAACTGGTTCAAATCCATGCTCTATCTCCTCCCGGCCAACCGGGGTCGATCCTCTGCTCTAAGCTCTACTATACAAGGTGCGTGCCAGCCTTTGCACAATAAATTGCACGCAATAACAATATCTTATGCAGAAGCGCTCGCGGTATGGGCCAAAGTTGCGCCGTTTTGGCAGGTCCCCGCGGCCTCTTTGGCAGACCTCCGCTGCGCACGGTCTCTGTGACTGGCCGCACTCACCATCTGGACGCGTCCCCATAAACCTGCTACACTATAAACGTACATCGTGCGGGGGCCTTCATGCGCGAGACTTATCGTCTGCTGGACCACACGGCGGACGCTGGCGCGGACATCTCCTCGCCCACTCGAGAGGGGCTCGTGCGTGCCAGCGTCCTTGCCCTCGCGGACATCCTCGGGTTGGGCGCATCAAGCGAGGACAAAACCGAGACCGGCGCTTTGCTGCTTCGCGGCCGTGGCGACGGCGAGCCGGAGCAACTTGTGGATCTGCTCAACGAATGGCTGTCACTCACGCTGAAACGCGGCGTGTGGCCCGTGGTCCACGGTGTCAGCTGGGATTCGACCGGGATCGAGGCGGCTGTTACGATTCATGAACCGGACGGCACCCGGACTCCGGTTGCGGAAGTCAAAGCCGTCACCTATCACACCGCCGCCGTCACCCCGCCCGGACGGGCGGGCGGACCGTGGACCGCCCGCTGGATCGTGGATCTGTAAACAGATTCGGGTTTGCCTATGGCCGAGCTGCCACGCCTGAAGAGACTGGACGAGTGGCGTTGGAGCATTCCACGCCGCGAGGGCTCCGGGATGCTCGTCGAGGGCCGGATCTACAGCTCCGACGACCTGATCGAATCCGTCCGCAACGACGCGAGCCTTCAGCAGGTGGCAAATGTCGCCACACTCCCGGGCATTGTCGGCGCCTCCCTCGCCATGCCCGACATCCACTGGGGGTACGGTTTCCCGATCGGAGGAGTTGCGGCCTTCGACGAGGAGCAGGGAATCATCAGCCCCGGCGGCGTCGGCTACGACATCAACTGCGGGATCAACCTTACACGCACTAACCTCACGCTCGCCGACGTTCAGCCGCGGATCGACATGCTCGCGAACATGCTCTTTGAGGGGATTCCCTGCGGTGTGGGCGTTGGCGGCGACATCCGTCTCACTACCAACAAGTTGCGAGATGTAGCGGCGATGGGCGCCCGGTGGCCGGTGAAACAGGGCTACGCCGATCCATCGGACCTCGAGAGCATGGAGGAGGGTGGGTGTCTCGCCTCCGCGAATCCCGACGCCGTCTCGGAGCAGGCGTACGAGCGGGGCACGGACCAGGTGGGCACCCTGGGCAGCGGCAACCACTTCCTCGAGGTACAGGTTGTCGAGGAGCTGTTCGATCCCGACGCCGGCCGGGTGCTCGGGTTGGAACCGGGAAGAATCGCGGTCATGGTGCATTCCGGCAGCCGGGGATTCGGGTATCAGGTCTGCCAGGAGCAGTTGAAGGGAATGGGGCGCACCTCAAGCAGGTACGGCATCTCCCTCAGCGACCGTCAGCTCGCCTGTGCACCGGTCGCCAGTCCGGAGGGGCGCGCATACGCCGGGGCGATGGCGACGGCGGCGAACATGGCCTGGGCCAACCGAATCACCCTTGTCGGGCGTGTGAGGCGCGTCTTCGAAGCCATGTTCGGGCAGCCGTGGCAATCGCTGGGAATGAACCTCGTTTTCGACGTCTCCCACAACATCGCCAAATTCGAAACCCACACGGTGGCAGGACGGGAGCGAAGGCTGGTCGTCCACCGCAAAGGCGCGACACGGGCGTTCGGCCCCGGTGACCTCCGGATCCCCGAAGCCTACCGCGCGATCGGCCAACCGGTGTTGATCCCGGGAGACATGGGCACAGGCAGCTACGTCCTCGTCGGAACGGAAAAAGCAATGGAGGAAACTTTCGGCTCGGCATGTCACGGCGCGGGACGCCTTCTTTCACGATCCGCCGCCTTGCGTTCGACGCGGGGGCGCGACCTGTTGCGTGAAATGCGTGCGCGAGGGGTCGCTGTCCGCTCTCGCAGCAAACGCACGCTCGGCGAAGAGATTCCCGAGGCGTACAAGGATGTGGACGCCGTTGTGGCCGCGGCGGAGGGGGCGGGTATCGCCCGACGGGTCGCGCGACTGCGTCCTCTCGCCGTAGTCAAAGGGTAGCCTTGGCCCGGTCTCCGGTGCGATCTTCACCCCATGCCTCTATCCTCACACGAATTGCCGCTGCTCCCTGACGAGATGTGGGAGGGTGACCGGACGCTGCTCACCTGGCCCACCGCCGCCGTGCTCAACTCCCGTCAGAGCCGGTATCCCGTCGGTGCAGACCCCTGGGTGCGTTCAACGATCGAAGCGGCGACCTGGGTGGCGCGTGAAGGAACAGCGTTGATTTCCGGTGCCGGCCTGGCGACCTGGGAGATGGGGCTTTGGGCCGCGGGCGAGGCGCTGGGTGGAGTCATTGTGCTCGCCGGAGTGCCCGGAAACGCTCCCTCCTCCGCCGTCGAAAAACAGCTCCAGGAGCTTCTGCGGGATTTCACCCTGTCGCATCAGTCAGTGCTCGTCCTTCCCTATCGGGAGTCCGCCCGATCGCCGAAGGGTCTCTGGCAGGTCCGCGACCGTTGGATCATGGAGCACGCCAAGCTTCTGCTGCCGGTTTCCATCCGCCCTGACGGATTCTTCGAATCCACGCTTCGACGGAATGATCTCGCCCAAAAGGTTGACGCCAGGTTCCAGACAGACTATGCACCCCGGCGTAACGTTTTCCCCCGCCGCCCGCATGTCGACATCGTCCGCGCTCGCCTACGTCCAGACGACTGGCTGGGGTGGGCTATCCACTGGACAAGAACGCAGCACGGACCCTGGCCGGGCGAACGCGCCCGCTCCTTTTACCGCGATCTTGCGGCAAGCGGAAACAGCTACCCGCGCGACGCCCTTGCGACGCTGAACCGAATCCTCGAGGAACAAATAGTCCGCGGGTCGCGTAGGCACATGCCGCTGCAGAAGGCAATGATTGGTTTTACGGAGTTGCACCCGGCGGATGCGCTCGAACTGATGAGGTGGCGCAGGCGGTATGTCGAGTTTTCCTATGAGCCCTACGGCGTCGCGGTGCGCACGGCGGCACTGCTTCAACGGGGAGCAAGAATTGTCCGGTACGGAACGCCCGAAGAAAGGAAGGCGCTGCCTGTCTCCGAACGCCCTTTTTTCCAGACGGTTTCTTCGAAGAAGGCCGACTGGCGGGCGGAGCGGGAAATTCGGTTGGAAGGGGATTTGGACCTTTCGGCGCTGAATCCTGAAGATGTGAGGATCATCATCCGTTCCGAGGCCGAAAGAGCCCGCGTGTCAAAATCCCCTTGGCCGCTGGTCGTGCTCTCGGGCGGGGTGGATACGGCTGCGGGAGCAGACTGATTCTTTCCCAGACGAGCCGTCTCCCCTCTCTACATCTCGCGAACCGCGTCCAACAGTTTCAAGACCAGGTCTCGGTTCGCCCGCACCTGCGCTCGGAAGCCTTCGCCGGAGAGCGGCTCCGCTCCCAGCCCGTGAGCGACGTTGTCGACGATCGCGACAACCGTGTGGGGAAGCTCAAGCTCCTGCGCCAGAATCGCCTCGCTCGCGCAGGTCATCCCGACTACATCCGCGATCTGAGCCAGCGCTTTCACCTCGGAAACGGTCTCGAATCTCGGTCCGGCGGTTTCAGCGTATACCCCTCCATCCACCGGTTCCAGCCCGGCCTTGCGCAGACCACTCAGCAGCGCCATGCGCCAACCTGGATCGAATCCCGGAACGGTGTAGTGAATTCGGTCGTTCCGGTAGGTGATCACCTTTCCGGGCATATAGTAATCGCTGATGACCACCAGCGATCCCGGAACGAGCTCGGGGCGCAGACTGCCGACAGAACCGACGCTGACCACGCCGCGAACGCCGAGCTGCTTCAGGGCAGCGAGGTGAGCGTGGTGATTGATCCTGTGAGGCGGGAGGTGGCCTTTGCTGCCGTGCCGGACGATCAAGGCGAGAGATCCCGCAAGGGTGACCTCGCAGCTTCCCCAGGGAGTCACCACACGTTCGACGGCCCCGCCGCCCATGACGTTCGCCTCAAGAAATGACGTTCCTGCGAGTACGCCGATCATCCCTCAGCCTCCTCGAGTCGTCTCCTTCCTTTGCGCGACACCTCACCCCAGCGAGCCACCAACGCGTCCGCCCGTTCGCGGTAACCTCGCTCGTCCTCAAGCGTCACGTGGTACTCCGCCGTTTCGCCGGAATCGAGAAACGCCACTTCGCACACCGCCTCGCGAACACCCCACGCCTTCAGCAGCGCCAGCCCGTATAGCCGAACCTGGTGGTCATAG
>Ga0315555_1001070_pt1 | contig 19861 bp, 17 predicted proteins | sample SalMarSW160380MG_FD_202113 | JGI IMG/M metagenome (GOLD analysis project Ga0315555, IMG submission 202113) | Salt marsh sediment microbial communities from the Plum Island Ecosystem LTER, Massachusetts, United States - Salt Marsh Sediment SW1603-80 ... | reverse complement strand
CAAAACTATACACGCTATCCTTTTGCAGGCCAGTTGGCGCTCCTGAACCCACAAGTAATGCTTTAATATCACCCTTATCCATGGAGGGAACATCAAATAGAGACACATTAGAGCCAAGCGTATTAATTATTTCTTGTGGTAATTTATGTTGGCTCGTCGTTATTACTTTTCCTCCAACCTTTTGTAATTCAAGACCTAATATGGCTAATCGCTGAGTTAAAGCTCCAACCTTTAAAAGATCCGGTAGATTATCTATAACTAACAATGAATTTGAACCGATGGAAGTAGCTACGATCTCATCTATCTTCTGGATAGTAATATTACCACCGTGATATATGTCCCAGAGCTTCCAGCCTCCTGATAAGACGGAATGAATGCATAATAGTTGCTCGGTAATGTGCTGATTTGTTCGGTCCCCAATACTTCTTAGGGAAATCCAGAATTTATTGTAAGGCCAACAGTCTAGCAAGATTCTTGCTAACTGTGTTTTACCCATTCCTGTGGACGCTGTGACGGCTACCCAGGAGAAATTCTTCAACATTTTTAGAATTGAAACGACCAATCCTTCTCGAGGAGCAAGAGTTACAGGTAAAGGTGGAGGATCATCAAGGCTAGGTCGTTGTAAGGCTGCTATTGTTGGTAGGTTTCTTGTTTCAGGCGTAGCTACCAACTTAGTTATTTTTTGAAAGCCCTCGGTCATTATCTCTTTTATATCCTGTTGACCAACACGAAGTGAAACCACCTCGGATGATATTTCTTGGATTCTTTCTGTACTTATCCTTAGAAGAGCCCAGATTCCCTTTAATAATTCTCTATCTGCGGCTACAAGTGTACCCCTCTCGACTATACCCAAGAGAGTTTCCTTATCCAGTCGCTTATCACCTGGCGAACTTAGAATACGGAAAACGTGTACAAAAAGCCGATTGAATATTTCCTTAGCTTCAGGTGACTCTTTAGCATATTCAAGCTCTGTAATCTTGGCTTCTATCAAAGGTTGCATTTCCAGGGCATCTTCATTACCCATTGCCCATTCAATTGGAATAATAAGCTCATTGACAATTGCTTGTTCACCTAATGAAGATACAAAGTCTACTAAAGATTGTTTGCGATCAGAAGATAGCACTTGTACAGACTCAGTAATAATTCTCCTGAAATATGCAATTGTCGTTTGGGTTTCAATAGGATTATAGCCTCCTACTCGAATTTGTTCCCAAGCTTCTAATCCCCTTAATCCTCTTGGAAACGGGGTCCCTTTTTCCTTTGCTGGATTCGCATTGGTAAAAAACCTCATTTTTAATCGATGATGAGGATTACTTTTCTTATGGAGAACAAAATTGGCCATTGCTTCTAAAATTTCTTTTGACCGTAACGACAGAAGTTTTCCTTTATGATATTTAATTTGTTCTAATAAGCGCTCTTCTATAGATCCTTCTGAACCTTGCTCTACTATCTGACGTACGTAATCAATGTCTTCTCCACATTCGCAGAAGAGAACAGTTTCTTTGTCGAGATCAAGCCACGCTAATATAGTGCGTTCTACCTGATAAGCGAAGCCGCGAATCACTGCATATGCATCTCGTTCCTCTTGTCTTACGAACATCGGTAGCTTATTGATTTGTTCCAATTTCTTTTTTCCGTTATAGACGCAGCTAAATTTGGGTATGTTTTGCTAATACTATAGTATGACAATATGAACTATTCAAGATGACTACGCAAATGGATTGTCTACCTGGGGTGCGTTTTAGACCAGTGCTTGGAGCAAAGCGACAACCTCTAGCTGGATGCTAGCAGCTTGAGTGGAACCGGCGGTAAATAGCGACTGGGAACAATTATCCAGAAGTCTTCACGATGTAACTTTTCATCGAAATGTTACTTCAGACTGACCTATCTAACGGGATTAATAGGATACTATATCTATAGTCTACCCACGCTTAATAGTAATGGTGCCAAGTTTGATTGGCGATACCTCGAGGTTATAACTCATTTATTTAATTTTACCATTTTACCTATATACTCTAAAGACCTTGGTATTATTGCCATCTCTAAAATCACAACCCCAGTATTGGCAGCCTCAGCAATTTCGTCTAGTTTGGTTTCGAATTTCTTAAGATGGTTAAGCTCAAAACCTTGCCTATCCCAGTACACCGTCCAGAAGACGCTATCAACTACCGAAGGGGGACCTTGTTCCACTTCATAATGCTCCTCTGATAGGCCAAAGGCCTTCTTGAAAGCTGTTCGAAATTTCTCTACAAGTCGGATATCATGGGTATCTAAAACCAGTCTGTAGGTTATCTCGAACCCAAAATTCAAATTGTCTGGGGTGGAGTAGTAATCAACTCGGTATGAACAGTCCTTCCAGTAGGCGAGTCCTATCCAGCGGTCCCCGCTTGTGCTTGTTACCTTCATGATTAGTCCCTCTTAGGATATTTCCTCTAAATAGTAATTATATAACAAAATATTCTTCAGGGGAATATTATTGCTGGGAATATCTTCTATTATTTCCTTTGTGGAGAAAAAGAATATTGTAGGGGAACGTGTTCGAAAGGCACGGAAATCTGCGAAGCCACCTATTACTCAAAAGGACTTAGTGGCGCGTTTACAGTTACTGAATATGAACATAGATCAATCTAGCTTATCCAAACTTGAGAATGGCCAGCGTCCGGTATCAGACATTGAAGTAGTTGCAATAGCCAAGGCTTTAAAAGTGTCAGTTAACTGGTTGGTCGAAGGGGGTACTAACACATAACTATAGCAAACTTTCCTTCAGAGTCTTAAGGTTCAATACGTCTTCCTTGTTATATTCGAGCAATTTGGCCAGTGCAATTTCATCATAATCATTAACATATTTCCACCACAGTCTCACAGCTTCAAATCCGTCGACTTCTTTCAACCGCCTCTGTATACCCAGCTGGAGCTCAACGCCTTTGAAGCCCCCGTACAGGTTGTTCCTCCAGCAGTGGTACATCAAATCACAGTGGCTAAATAGCTTGGCTAGGTTGACCCCTAGACGGATATAAATAAAGGGCAGGTCGAACCTGCTCCCGTTGTAGGTATAGAGAGTGCCCACCCCATCCAGAGCCCGGAGGATATTATCAGCGGTAACATCATCTCCCACCAGTTGAATGAACCTGCTCTCGTGCTCACTGACAAGATGGATGCCAACCACGGTAATCTGGCAGTACCGGGGGGATAATCCTGTCGTCTCAATATCAAGGTAGGCATCGAAGGTATGGTGCAACTGATAAGCTCCTCATATTTTCAATACAGTTAAACTGTATTCTACATAGTTACTCTTATATTAACAACCGATATTTAGGATACTCCTGCCACATTCAAAGGTGCCAGGTCTTCAGCTATGATCGAAAACGCCTTCGGCCCTCTCTTCTGCACCTTGCCCTGTACCATTAACCAGCCTTCCCGGAACAGGACCTGCCCGCACTTCTCCTGGACGTCACCGAATACGGTCACATCCGCCACCCCCGTCCCGTCCTCCATTATCACGTAGACCACCCTGTTGCCGTTCCTGGTAGGTGGCGTCTGGTAGCGTATGACCGAACCGGCAATCTTAACCGTTTTACCTCTTGGTATCGAACGCAGGTCCTTCATCCGGGTTACGCCGCTGTCCAGGACATAAAAATCCAACGGGTGGGCTGAAAGATTGAGTGATAGCAGCTCCCTCTCTACCATCATATTTGTTTTCCTGTCATAGTTAGAAGTTTTAATAGCTGGCAACGTTTCCGAGTCTACGTCCTCGAAAAGAGTTCTGATGCCATTGCCATTCCTGTGCTTAAGCTCCATTAGCCTGGGGAGTTCCGCCAACATCTCGTCCCTAGCGCCTAAGGAGTCGAAAGCTCCGACCCTGATGAGGTTCTCAGTGACGGGCCGGCTGACGCTGGTCCTCAGTACGAAGTCTCTCAGGGAGGTAAACCTGCCCCTTTCCCTCTCACCCATTATGGACTTCTCCGCCTCTTCCGACATCCCCTTGAGCTGCCTGAGGCTTACCCTTATTGCCCCGTTTTCGACAGTGTATTTCCCGGCGGAACGGTTGATGTCCAATGATAATATCTCTACGCCGCTCCTCCCGGCCTCAGCCACCAGGACCCGGGCCGGGTAGTAGCCCATGGGCTGGTTTGAGAGCACCGCCGCGAAAAACTCAGCGGGATAGTGGTACTTCAGCCATAAGGTCTGGTAGGCGAGTTCGGCGTAGGCAGCGGCATGTGCCTTACAGAAACCGTAGGCGGCAAAGGCTGCCAGCTGCTCGAATACCTTTGCAGCGATAGTTTTACTCACGCCGTGCCTGGCGGCGGATGCCATGAAGGACTCACGCATCTTCTCCATCTCCTCTTCGGTGCGGTCGTGTGTCATCGCCCTCCGAAAGCCGTCTGCCTCGGCATAGCTCATCCCAGCCAGATCATGGGCCACCTTTAGCACCTGTTCTTGATAGAGTATTACCCCCAGCGTTTCGCCCAAGGCGTTTTTGAGTCGGGGGTGGAGATAGGTCACCGGCTCTCTGCTGTGCCTCCTAGGGAGATAAATCTTGTCCACGTTCGACTTGAGCGGGCCGGGTCTGACCAGTGAGATGGAGACGATTATGTCCTCGAAGCGGTTAGGCAGCAATCTCCCTGCCATTTCCCGTTGCGCCGGGGACTCAAGTTGAAAGGTGCCGATGGTCTTACCGTCGCGGAGCATAGCGAAGGCCGCCGGGTCATTGCGGTCTATCCTGTCCAAGTCAACGTCGATGCCACGATCCTTCTTAATACTGGCAAGGGTTTCCTCTATAACGGTGAGGGTCGGCAGCGCCAGAAGGTCCATCTTGACGATGCCCAGCTTCTCGATGTCGTCCTTGTCATACTGGCTGATGATATCCCCGCCGCTGGACCATTCCAGAGGGACAAGGTCCGAGAGCCTGCCGTCACCGATGAGCAACCCTCCGAGGTGGACTGACATGTGCCTGGGGAAGCCGTCGATGGCGGCGCACAGCCTGAAGAACTCTGCCAGCTCGGGTTGCCTGTAGATCTCGCTTTTCTTCAGCTCGGGACGGGAATCCAAACATTCTAGCAATTGAGAAGCCGATAGCCAGTGGATGCCCCGGCAGGCTTCCTCTATTACTCCCTGCGGTATTTGCAGGGCTTTGCCGATGTCCCGGATGGCCCCACGGGCCATGTAGGTGTTGATGGTGCCCACGCAGGCCACGTTCTCGTGTCCGTATTTCTGGTAGATATAGTCCCTTACCTCGTCCCGGCGCCTACGGTCGATATCGAGATCGATGTCCGGAGGCTGGCGGCGCAGAGGGTGCATGAAGCGTTCGAAGAGCAAATCGTGCTCCAACGGGTCGACGGTGCTGATATCCAAGACATAGACGACCAGGCTGTCCGCGGCGCTTCCCCTTGCCTGGCACCTTATACCGCGCTCCCTGGCCCAGCGGACGATGTCCCAGACAACTAGGAAATAACCACAGAAACCTAGTGTACGGATGGTATCCAGTTCCCGCTCCAGCCTCTCCTCAATATCACCCGTTATCCGGCCGTATCGATTCAGCGCCCCGGCCCGGGCTATCTTTGCCAGGTAGCCATACTCGGTCTCGCCTTCGGGGACATTGAATCTGGGGAAATGAAGCCTTCCCAAATCCATCTCCAGGTTGCACCTGGAGGCGACCTCCTCCGTCATACCCACTGCTTCTGGTAGGTCCTGGAAAAGCCGTCCAATCTCATCGGCTGACTTCAGATATTGCTCCACGGTACGGTATCCCTCCGGCTGGGATACCGGGATGTTCCGGTCGATAGCATTGAGCAATTCTTTAACTCTGTAATCTTCCATCTCGGCATAATGGACGTTGTTGGTGGCCACCACTGGTATCCCTTCTTCCCCGGCAAAGTAGGCAAGACGGCGGCGGCTGGACATTACCTCACGCGATGGGTAGTGGATAAGCTCCACGAAGAAGTCTTCACCGAAGACCTCTCTGTAGAAGCGGGTGGTTTCTTTCGCCTGCTTGTCCTTACCTTTCTCAACAAGAGTTGGTATCTCACCCCGGCTGCAGCCGGACAGGGCTATGAGACCATCGTGGAACTTGCCCAGCATCTCTCTGGTCGCTGCCGGCTGCCTGTGCCGGTTGGACAGGTTGGCCTCTGTCAGCAGCCGACAAAGATTGGAGTAGCCATTCCTGTTCTTGCATAGCAGGGTAAGGTGATAACCGCCGTCAAAATCAATCTCAGCGCCTATTATCGGCTTTATCCCAAGAGCCCTAGCTTTCTCGTAGAACTTTATTGCGCCAGTCAGGCGGTTGTGGTCGGTGAGCGCCAAGGCGGGCATGTCAAACGCCTTCGCCTTCTCCAGGAGCCTGTCCAAGGAGGAGGCGCCGTCTAGGAAGCTGTACTGGGAGTGAACGTGAAGGTGAACAAAACCCATTTTGATACCCTAATCCAAGACCCGATGCAGGAACCACTCCCTGCCCATCCGGTAGAGCTCATAGGTCCCCATGCTGGAGTTGGCGGCGTTAACACGTATGAAAAAGCGCGCTGCCTTACCGTTCCACCACTCCCCGGGCTCCCGCCACCAGCCGATTACCTCTTTAACCTGGTAAAGCCGCTTTCTCCAGATAAATGCGTCAATATCGGAGTCTTTTTTACCGTGCACCTTGACCGGTTCACCGATAATCTTGGACATCGGACTGGCCTCAAGAGAGAAGGGGAATATCATTATACTAGAACAATTGTTCCATTGTCAAGGGGTTTTAGCGGCTTTTTATAGGGAGTATGATTAGGAGAGATGTCTCACGAGGCCAAGATTTACATCGGCACCTCCGGTTGGTCCTACCCTAAAGGTGAAGGCATCCAGAAAGGCCACTTCTACCCGCCGGGCAAGACCAACTCCATTTCTACATTTTTAAGGTCATTAGGTCAGAAACAGAACGACGAAAAAAGGATGCAACGGGGTTATAGCAAGGACAGAAACAGCCTTAACGAAATTATAATCTATCGTTGATAGACACTATTTTGATAGATATACCACGTCCTTTAGTATAGGAAATTTGGGGGAATTTTTTCGTCGTCTTTTTATCGTCGTTTTGTCGTCTAATCTTCAACTCTTAATCCACATGTAATCCTTTTTTCGTCTTATAATTGCTATTTTCAACCACCCATAACAATGGCATTCAATACTTAATATCCTGAAGATTTTTCTTTAGGGTCGGGCGTAGAGTGCTATCCACCATATATTTTTGTAATCAGCGTCAATAGGGCTGATTGACTTCCGGGCTATTTTCTGTTATTATAATTCAACAAAAGAATATTGGTTGGCTTCCGTCGCCGAGATCGATCGAAAGGCGACGAGGCAAGCATAAAGAGTGTTTATTGCTCTGTTTTGCTTGGCTCGCCGCCTTTTTTATTCGGCAAAATTGGGAGAAAGGAGGAAAGTAAATGTTGGAGGAGATAGTAAAAAAGTTTTCGGCATTGGCGGGTAAAGAGGCCCTGACCAAAGGCGAGCATCTAGAAGTCCTAGAATTAATGAGAGAGCTAAAGAAGGAGGGGGTGGGTAACCAAGAAATCTCAAACTTATCCGGAGGTAGGTGGTCAGAATCAACGGTCAAAGGATATACGAAGGGTATCAAGGCTAAGGAAACAGCCCTATGGCATGACGCAACTTCCTTACTAAGCGACTTCATCTCCGCAGGCATATCTCTGGAGGATGCCGCTACGGTTCTCTCCGTGGTTGAAGACCTTAAGTCTCGCAAAGCTGGTTTGGACAACGTCATCGAGTTCTTATTGGCCGCAGATACGGCTTCCATTGATGTGACCACAGTAATAGAGCAATTCAAGCAGATGAAGGAGTTTAGCCTCACCGTTAAAAGCATGGCAGAACTGTTGGAGCTGAATAAGAAGGTGGAAGAAAATGGCCTGTCCCTAGATGTTTTACCGGCGCTGGTGAAATTGGCCCAGAATTACGGCCATCCTGAGCAGGTTCTTGAGTCCCTATCTTCGTACGGCTCAATGGTGGAAGTGCAGGACGAAATCAAAGAAGCGAAGGAACAACTAGAGAATATCAAAATCAAGCAAAACCAGGCAGAAGCCAAGCTACAACAGACACAGAAGACCTTAGCGGAACTGTCTGAGCCACTGTCGGCTTATCAGAAGGCTGCGCAGTTGGGCTTCGATGATAAGGGGCTACGTGATTTAGCTATATTAACAGAGAAGTGTGGTGGTTACCAGGATGTCTTTAAGTCCTTAAAAACGTTCGCATCTTATTCTGAGATCAAAAATCAAGTTGCGAAGGCCAAATCAGAACTCAGTAACCTAAAATCGGATATCGGCAAACTCAGCTCCAATTATAGCCACTTGACTACAGCCCTGAACATGTGCCAGACCTTAATTAGTAAATACAAGTTCGGTTTAGATGCCATAGCCACCATATTCTCGGTAGCTGGCAAGTACGGGGAGCCGCTTACGGTGCTAAAAAGTGTTGAGGCATACGGGAACCTGGAGTCAATCCAACAAGAACTCAGCGGGTTAGAAGGCAAGATTGCGGAGCGCAGGAAGCTTTTTACTGAACTAGAAGGCAAACACGGGGAGGCCTTAGAGAAACTTGAATCGTTGAACCAGATGGCCCTCAAGGTTGGGGCCGCCGTAGCCGAGGTGAAGTCACAGCTCTCTAACAGCAAAGACGTCCAGAAACTGCTCAACATCGTAAACAACCCCGCTTCGGCCAGCTATGAGGAATATGGGCCCCTCGTACTAACAATCGCCACATCCTTGCGCAAATGGGTGGCTAGCAATGAGCACAAATTTAAATCTGCTTATATCATAAAGAAAGCCTTTGACAACCTGATCGGCGAACTAGGGGGCGGCTAATGACGGCACTAGACGATGTCTACCATGAGATGGCGCAGTCCTTATTAGAGTTAGAAGAGGCCTGCCTGACCATACTGCGGGATCTGGCCAAGTTCGAGAGCTACGCTGGTTCATACGCTGCCAATAGGATACTGCGGAAATTGTCAACCTTGGGTCTTTGGATAGTTGACATAACGAAGTCATTATACAAAGAGCATCAGGGCAGCGGATACGTCTGTGTATTCCTTAGAGAGCAAGATGGTATAAAGGTACATTGGGTAGAAAATAGGGAAATAGTGGCAGATAAATCCTGGTATGCCTCTGGCGGCTCAACAGTTCTCTCACCACAAGAGGCCATCGATATTATCCGCCAACTCATTGAAGACCTGCAGTCAAATAACTGGGTGGACGTTGTTGAGTGGCTAAACATGTACGGGAAATCTCCCGGGTTGGATTTCAACAAATTTACCTGACCTGGAGATATTGGGAGGCTCGGTGAAAACAGAAACGGCATTGCCAAAGAAAAAGGCGGCAGTTCAGACCATTGATGAACTGGTCGGCCTTTACGAGCTGAGCAATATCGCTGAGGGTAAAAGCTCAAAGACGATTACCTGGTATAGCGATATACTGACCTTGTTCTCTCGTTTTCTCAAAACTAATCAGTATCCCTTTGACTCGTCAGGATTTAGCGTTGATAAGGTAAGAGAATATATCATCTACCTGCGCGACAAGCCTAAATTTGAGGGGCATCCCTATAATCCGGCGCAGGCTAAGTCGGTTTCCCCCAAAACAGTGCAATGCCATGTTCGAGCACTGAAGGCGTTTTCGTCATGGCTATACGCTGAGGGTTACACCAATGAAAACAGACTTAAAAACATAAGGCTACCGAAGGCCCCGGCATTAGTGATCGAGCCCCTTACTCCTGAGGAGATAAAGAAGGTCAGCACCAGCATAAACAAGAAATCATCTACCGGGGCCAGGAATTATGCTATTTTCGTTACTCTGCTGGATACGGGGCTAAGGGCCTCTGAAGCGGCCGGCATCACCCTAGGTAACCTCAATTTACAGGACGGATTCGTTAAGGTTATGGGAAAAGGCTCCAAAGAAAGGATAGTGCCCATAGGTAAATACGTCCAAATGACTTTATGGAGCTATATTGACAAGGTGAGACCGAAACCCTACAGTCCGGAATATAATAACCTATTCCTCACCAGTTCCGGGAAACCGATAACGGTAAACGCAATAAAGCTGGTGTTCTCAAGATTAGCCGTGAGTTCTGGTTTAGAGCGGCTTCACGCCCATTTATGCCGTCATACCTTTGCCATAAACTACCTACTCAATGGCGGCGATGTCTTTTCACTTAAAGAAATACTTGGTCATACCACACTAGATATGGTCAATCACTATCTGCATTTCACCAGTTCTCAGATCACAGCTCAGCATCACAAATATTCCCCTATGGACAAACTGCAGGCCGGTTGGAAGTCAATGCCTCACAATTGAAACCTTGAACCTAAGTCAGGGTGTCATAATTTGGAACTCGCGGGGGGATCAGGCAAGCCCTGTTTTGCGACACTTCTGAGCCTCTATTGAACACGAGCAAGGATAGGATTTAATGGAGTTCATTGATAAATTATATTGTTTTTTCCTAGTAACTGCTTGATTAAAGATATGGTTATCCATATCGGAGAAGATCAGAGTTCAATTTCATGGAGGTCAGGAGCAATGATTAGCTTAGGTTCGGTCAGTTTTTGCACCTCTTCTGACAACCAGCCAGGGGCTATTTCCTTGAGAACTAGTCCCTTTGGAGCTACCTCGATGACGGCTATATCGGTGAAGATGGTGCTCACGCATTCTCTGGCAGTGAGCGGATAGGTACATTGTTTAACGATGCGTGGCTCTCCATCCTTTGTAGTATGCATCATGGTCACGATGGCCCTTTTGGCACCTATAACCAAATCCATAGCTCCGCCCATGCCGGTAGCTGGTCGTCCCGGTCGCCCCCAGTTGGCCAAATCTCCCTTCTCCGAAACCTGGTAAGCGCCGAGAACCACGATGTCGATATGTCCGCCACGTATCATGTCAAATGAGATGCCACTGTCAAAAAAACACATGCCCGGCTGGCGGGTAACTGGCTGGTCGCAGGCATTAATCAGTTCATAGTCCTTTTCCTCGTCAGGGGCAAGCTCCCCATAGCCTAGGACTCCGTTCTCACTCTGGAAGAAGATGGTCCTACCTTCAGGAATAAAGTTGGCGCATAGCCCGGGCATGCCGTAGCCTAGGTTGACTACGTTCCCGTCCTGAAATTCTTTAGCGGCTCTGAGGGCAATCGTCTGTTCGTCTAAACGCATCTTCATTCGGCCACCTCCACAACGCGGTGTATGTATATATGAGGGGTGACTACTGCTTCCGGGTCAATCTCCCCGGGCTGGACTATCCTATCTACCTCGACAATGGTGGTTTTGGCGGCGGTGGCCATTACCGGGTTAAAGCACCTAGCTGTTCCCCTATAGACCAAGTTACCTAGGGTATCAGCCTTGTGAGCTTTAATCAGGGCAAAATCGGCGGTAAGCGGCAGTTCCAGGATATATTCCCTGCCGTTTATTACCTTCTTCTCTTTGCCCTTCTCCGCTACCGTACCCACTCCGGTGGGGGAGTAGAACCCGCCTAGCCCGCCGGCTCCGGCCCGTATCCTTTCCGCTAGGGTACCCTGCGGCACCATCTCGATTTCAACCTTGCCTTCATTGAAGGCCATCTCAATAGGAGCGGTGGGGGGCATACCGCCCAGTGCTGGTACCGAGCCGATAAATTTCTTTACCTGCCCCTTTTCGTAAAGAATACCGACATCCGGGTAGCCACCGGGCTTAATCCGGTCACTCAGTTCAAAACCCACCCCGCCGGCATTTGAGATGACGGTTAAATTTTTGGCTCCTTGTCGACTCAGGGCGGTAAGCAGATTTATGGGCAAGCCGCCGAAAGATCCAAACCCACCTATCATGATGGTAGCCCCGTCAAAAATGTCAGCTACTGCTGCATCAGGGCTGGCAAAAACCTTGTTTACCGCCATCTTTGAATCTCCTTCCTCAGGGGTAGGTGGTCTTCATCGGGCCGGCGGCCAGCATTTCGTCAACCTCTCGGTCCGACATGGAGTAACGGAGGAGGAACTCCCCATCGGAGACTTCAGGGCTGATGCCCATTTGCTTGCGGATCTCCTCCACCGTGGGCTGAGCAAACTCCTTGTTCAGAAATTCCTTGGCTCGGGGAAGGCTGGTTATCTTGTCCAGCACGTTAGGGTCTATCGGCACATTGGGCTCACCAAACCAGCCGGCCACATACTGAAACACGCCGTCGGAGACCTGCTTGTAGCGCTCGCCGGACATGATATTCATGGCGGCCTGGGTGCCGACGAACTGGGAGAAAGGGGTGACCATTATGGGATAGCCGAGCTCCCGCCGCACCCTCACCACCTCCTCCAGCACCTCGTCAAGGCGGTCTTCCATCTTAACCTCGGCCAGCTGGCGTTTCAGGGTGGACAGCATCCCCCCCGGCACCTGGTGTTTGTAGTAATAGACATCATGCTCCACCGGTGCCCCTGGCGGGCGGTGTTCCTTTTCGGCAATCATCATGAAGTGGGCCGACATCGCCTTCAGCGCCTCCTCGTCTGCCTTTACCGTATAACCGAGGTGACGGGCGTTGTGCAACATGTTCAGCGCTGAGGGTAGTGAAGAGCCCTCGGCCAGAGGCGGGACGGCCACGTGGAAGGTCTTGATGCCGAGTTTCATCGCCTCCAGATAGCAGAGGGTGGCCATCCCGGTGTTGCAGTGGGAGTGAATCTCAAGGGGCAGACCCTTGGTGTTCTGTTGAATCACCGGCACCAGAGTCCGTATCCGGTCAACGGTAAGCAGCCCTCCCTGGTCTTTGAGGTATACGATATCAACATCGGGGGAACTGACTATCTCTCTTGCCTTCTGGGCGTAGAATTCGTCGGTGTGCACCGGGCTAATAGAATAGGAAAGGGCAATCATAACCTCATCAATGCCAGCCTCTTTACACATACGGGCGGTACGGAGTAGAAGGTCTGTCTCGTGGGCGGCGTCCAGTATCCAGACGCGCCTTATGCCGCAAGCCTTTACCATCTTCAGCACCAGCGCTTGGATAGAGTCCGGCATGCGCCTAAAGCCAATGAAGCGCCGGCCGGTGGTGCCAAAGCTGAGGATGGTGTTGGGCATGGCCCTGGCGCAAAGCCTTATCCTCTCCCAGGGGTTCTCCTTGTGCCAGCGCACCGATGTCCCCATGTGTATGCTGCTGGCAAAATCGATCGCCCTAAAGCCAACCTTATCCATTACCGGGGCAATGGGGAGTATCATGCCAGTCTTGATACCGGTGGCGTCCCAGAGGCTCTGGTTGCCATCGCGCGTGGTCACGTCAACGAAGTATATTTCTTTATCACTGCTCATGGCCCACCTGCCTTAATATAGAATACTTAGCCGGCCTCTATTTTCTTTCTTCAGCCCCAGCTACGTGGTAGAAAGAAAAGGATTTATACCTTTCAGCCGAGGATATAAACAACACCCTGGTTACCGTCCACCCTTACCTTTGTGCCAGTCTTAATCTTGGTGGTACCTTCGAGGCAACCGGCGACGCAGGGAATCCCATACTCCCGAGACATGATCACTGGATGTGATAGGGCACTGCCGCCGTCCGACACAAGTCCCTTGATGACTCCGAAGGCCACCGTCCACTCAGTAGAAGTCCCAGGTGCAATCAATATTTCCCCGGGTTTTAGTTCTGGGAGCTGCTCGGCGTTCATTATTACCCTGGCCACGCCCTCTGCTATACCTGGGGCTGAGGCAGCTCCATAAAGGTCTGCCTTTAACTCTTTCCTTACAAGAGGCATCTGGGTGGAAACTTGGAGGGTTGGGTCACTAATTAAGACCTCCTGGGCTTTATTCATGTCTCCATAACAAGGCCGCGGCTCTATAGTCAAGTTCTCCTCCCAGACTCCCTTACGCCTCTGCACATAGGGACGAAGGTTAACTTTCCCCATAGGGATGGCCGCCTTCCTTATCTCATTGATATGGAGGAAGTGTATGTCATTAGGATCGTCAATGCAGCCCGCCTCGGCGAAACGCCTCCCAAATTCGCTGACGATCCATCGCCCGATGGCACCAATATAGAGGTCGCAGTAGTATGTATGGTCCTCGCTGTAGTAGGTAGCCCATTGAGAAGCCTTCGCCATGACCTTGAAGGTTTCCCTTTGAGGCTGCGGCACTTTCTTCGGCAACTCGTCCTCCAAGCGCTTGCGTTCCTTTATCCTTTGATCCCTTTTGGCGTCCACAGGTAAGTCATCTTCGTGTAGCATCATCTTTATTTGCTTGATGGCGAGACCGGGCTTTTCTACCCAAGCGGGGGTGTCGTAAGCATGCATACTTTCACACCTCCAGCCGTGCTCGAAGAGGAAATCCCGGTACTCATCAAGCCACTCGGAGCCCAAGTTACTCTTTTGGAGTTCCTCAATCACCCCTTCATCTTCCTTAACCTCAAAAGCCTTCCCAAGGCCAAGCTCAATCGCTCTCTTCCCAAGCTGCCATAATTTCCTTACCACCCACACATCTGCTATATCTTCTTCGCTTCCAGCCATGAGATTGCTGAAATCTGGGTCCACAGAGGGTTCCACACCAAAAAGCTCTTTCCACATCTGTTGAAATGTTCCGTTGATATAGTTGGCGGGCACCATGTTCATCATATGAATTTCGCCTTCTTTGCGGTTCATCGAGAAAGCGAAGTCGAGAAAGAAGGAAAGCAGTTCAATGTTGCTAAGACGCTTTATGTCCTCCCATTCCTTCAATCCCCGCGACGCCTTGGCATCCTTATACATCTTCATCAAGTCATTCCTATCCCGCTCCCAACACACACGGAAGTCCTTGAGGTACGGCCTTATCTTCTCCCTAAAGATTGGTTCCCTAGCTTTCCTCTCCTCCTCGGTGGTCCGTATAGCAGTGATATAAGGGTAGCCTTTTATAAACCTCGAATCCCAGCCGTGGGTAGTGGGAAGACTAAGGGTCTCGGATGCGTACCGAAAGCCGTGATAGTACCAAAACCAACCAATCTCAATATAAAGTGGCTTCTTCAGCGGTTTCCCATGAACCACATCGCACAACAGAACCCCGTAGCTATTCAGGTCTTTTTCCTTATCGAATTCGTAGAAACTCAAATCATAAGAATTTTCCAACATTTCTCTCTCCATTCTCAGTTTTTGAATCTAGAGCTTATCTTAGCTCCTTTAGCAATTAACAAGCCCGATGCTTATAACTTTGCTTGCTCCTCACCGCGTATGGCAAAGAGCTCAATATATATATCTGCTCAGCATCAGGTCTATCGCTTGGTCGGTGGCGTCCTTAGTCGAGATAATGACCGGACGTGTCTGGACAAATAGGAGATCGTTGGTCTCCTGATCGATGGCCCACTCCACGTCTTGTGGAAGGATGTAGTAGCTCTCCAAAAGTTTTGCAAGCCTCCCTATCTCCCTCACCTCCTCCTCGATTAGGCAGAAGCGTAACTTATCCTCTGTTGAGGTCTCCTCCTCGCAGGTCCCATTTTCTTTGAACACCACCCTCCTCTCCTTCGTCCCGAGGGAATGTTCTCGGATCTCGAGCGTGTCCTTATCCAGAATCCAGCGATCAGGGATAACCCGGCCACCTGCCCCACCTCCCACTATGCTCTCCCCCAGTCCCCAATTGGCCTCGACGATAATCTTGGAGATGTCCCCAGTATTAGGGTCAGTGGTGAAGGCAATCCCTGCACAGCGAGCCCTGACCATCTTAAGAACACAGACTCCTATCTCTTCTATCGCAGGTATTCCCTTTTTCATCCGGTAAGCCAAAACCCGGGCGGTGAAGGCACTCGACCAAGCTTTTTTCAACTTTTCTAGCAACTCCTGCTCCCCCCTCACGTTGAGATAGCTATCAAACTGACCAGCATAGCTGGCAGCGGCCGAGTCCTCTGCTATGCCGCTTGACCTCACTGCTACGGGGACTTCGGAGATCCCTGTCTTGGCGCACAGGGCTTGGTAGGCCATAGCTACCTCCTTCTTCAGATCCTCAGGGATCTCCCTTTCCTCTACCATCCTGCGAAGGGTTAGACTTGCCTCGGTAAGTTGCTCTACCTTCTTGAGCTGCCTGAGTTCAAGGAAACGCGATGCCTGCTGCAACAGCCCTGTAGCCTCCATAAACCTTCTATGGGCGTCGGCGCTGATAGCGAAACCAGGCGGCACTGGAACACCCAGAGAAAGCATCCTTCCAATGTTCGCGCTCTTACCCCCCACGACGGAGCTTTGCTCCTCGGTCAACTCATCGAGCCAGTAAATGAATTTCTTTGACATCTGTCCATCGTTTTCTAGTGCTGAAGCGAACACAAAGATCTCAATCTTCTACCTATATCACTTCCTTTTTCTCTCGAGGACTTTTAGTTTTGAAAAGCGCGATTTTTAGCTTCAAATCGAGGCTTTTTAGCCCCATTTTTGGTCATAGTTTAGTTTTTCCAAAATCTTTAGCTAATAGTATATCGGCCCCCTGGCAGTGTCAAGCATATCGCGAGATTCTTCCGATATTGAAAAAAGTCAGTAGCTTCCCAAATAGCTTTGCCATCTGTGGAATTGGCATGCTACCAATGGCCAAATTAAAAGACATAGCCTGCCGCACCCTGATTTTAAGACTAGAACGGTGTGGTCAGATTACCTTGCCCAAGCGTTGAACTCCGAACAAAACCCCCACATCGCGTTCTGTCGGTCATTGCTAAATTAGGTGATTCTGCTTCCACCCAGACTCATTCTAACCAGCTAAATAGGCCTTTTTAACGCGTTCATCGTTGGCTAATTCCCGGGCACAACCCTCTAGGGTTATACAACCCACTTCTATAATATACGCACTGTTAGCTAGCTCGAGAGCCATACGTGCATTCTGCTCCACTAACACAATGCTTATACCAATTTTATTAATATTGCCAACTATATTGCCCAACTCTTCCACTATAATAGGTGATAAGCCGATGCTCGGCTCATCCATCAGAAGCAGCTTAGGACTAGCCATCAGGGCACGAGCTATAGCCAGCATCTGCTGCTCACCCCCACTCAGACTCCCCGCTAATTGCTTACGTCTTTCCCTTAAGACCGGAAAGTGTTGATACATGGTCTCAAGGTCTTTAACTATTTGATGTTTATCTTTGCGTAGATAAGCACCTATTCTCAGGTTGTCCAGCACTGTCATGGGTGCAAAAATTCCCCTTCCTTCGGGGATATGAGCAATCCCAAGCTTTACAATGTCGTGAGCTGGCATTCCGTCTATCCTCTTACCCTGAAACCATATCTCACCCGAAGTCGGTGTTTTTAGCCCAGATATAGTTCTTAAGGTTGTTGTCTTACCGGCACCATTAGCCCCAACAAGCGCAACTATCGTTCCCTCATCAACTTTTAGTGAGATACCTTTTAATGCTTCTGCCGTTCCATAATGCACTATCAGGTCCTTAATCTCAAGCAACACTACTTCGCTCCACCTTTCCCCAGATAAGCTTCAACCACCTCTTTGTTCTCTCGTATCTCGTCAGGCAGACCTTCGGTGATCTTTCGTCCATAGTTTAGCACAACTATCCTATCGCATAGATTCATAACTGCTTTCATATCATGCTCCACCACTACAATAGTAACCCCTCTATCCCGTATCTGCCTGATTAGACCTACCATGTTCTGGACTTCCACTGCGTTCATACCCGTTGCCGGTTCGTCCAGCAGTAGCAACTTAGGATTAGTGGCTAGGGCCATACAGATGCCAAGAATTCTCTGATGTCCGTGAGGTAGATTGGCTGCTAACTCGTCTTTTAGTGACGCCAGACCTGCAAATTCTAGTATTTCTACAGCTCTTTGTCTCAACAGCCCTTCCTCTTTGATGGCAGAAGACGTGCGTAGTAATCTCTGCCATATACTTGTCCTATAGCTCATGTGGTACCCGGTAAATACATTGTCAAGAACTGGGATCCCCATAAATAAGGTTGACGCTTGAAAAGTCCGGCTTATCCCTAAACGCGCTATTTCGTGCGCTTTCAACCCGGTTATGTCTCGGCCATAAAAAATAACCTTGCCACTAGTATGAGGAAAGAAGCCACTAATCACATTAAACAAAGTAGTCTTACCCGCCCCGTTTGGACCTATCAGGCCTAGTATCTCAGATTCAACGACGCTGAGGTCTAATTGGCTAATGGCGGCTAGACCGCCAAAATACTTACTCAGTTTCTTAACTTCAAGTATTATGCTCATTTCATCTTCTCTGAATCTACCCTGTTGGCCGGTAATGAAGCTCTAATCCACCTGGCTATCCTAGCCATGTTTTTTACAGGAGCTGGAGGACGCCGCCATGAACTTGATAAACCTAAAAGGCCGTCAGGTAGGAACATCACCAACAATATAATTACGAGACCGGTAACTATCGGCTCAACCTCCCTGGTAATACGCAGAATCTCAGGGACAATGGTCATGATGAAGGAACCAATTACTGGACCAAAAAAGGCAAACCCTATCCCGCCCAAAATGGCATATACGTGAACATAAATTGTCTTAAAAGGACCAAATGTACCAGGCACGATTGACCCATAATAGTGAGCAAAAAAACTCCCCATTAACCCGGCAGCAGCGGAAGCAATTACAAATGCTAGTATTCTGTACCTGAAGAGATTCACACCCAGTGATTCTGCTAAGCGAGGACTTAGGCCAATTGCTCTCCAGGCTCTACCTGTCCACGCAGCGTAGAAGGCTGAAAACGCTAGTACCACAACTAACACTAAAAATAGCATTAGATAGTAATAAGGCGTTTTGGAGGTAAATTCTATGGGAGCGAGAAAGGGCAAACAGATAGGCTCTGGACGAGGAATATTATAAATCCCTGAATATCCACCGAAAACATCAAAAGTACCAAATACCAAGGATATTATAAAAGCGAACACCAGCGTTTGTATAACAAAGCCAATCCCGCCCCTCCTGACCAGAACATAGCCAACGAGGAAAGCAACAATCCCTGTGATTATAGTAGACGCGGGCAAAGCCAGCCAGAATGGTAGATCCAATCTCACCACTAGCAAAGCTGAGGCATAAGCACCTATACCCCAAAAAGCAGCTACGGCTATGGTTATTAAGCCCGTTCTAAGCAGAAGGATGAAGGTCATAGCCAGCACGGCGTTGATACCCACCATAATCAATAGGTGGACGTAATAGGGACTGGGCACTACTACTGGCAATAAGATTAGGATTACTGCCAGGATACCAAGCCTAACTACCTTGCCGGAGCGCCAGTTGACCCATTTAGATAGGTAATTCTTCTGTAGGTTGCCCAAGCAGACCCCCCGGCCTGAAAAATACGATAAATCCAATAACAGCGAAGAACAATATCTGTACCAGACCAGTACCAATAAAATATTGACCAAAGCTTAAAGTGAGGCCTAATATCAGTCCAGCTATAATAGCACCAGGCATGCTTCCAACTCCACCGAGCATTACTACCAGGAGAATAAGCAAAACAATTGCCCCCATACCTGGAGAAACAGCAAATACTGGAGCCATAATTCCGCCGGCGAAGCCAGCAAGAGCACAACCTACTATCATAGCTACCAAAAATGTCCTACCAGGGTTTACTCCCTGTAAAGCAGCTATATCTGGGGCAAATGAAACAGCCCGCATGCCTCGGCCAATGTTTGTCCTCTGAAGGAGAAGGTGTAAGCCTAAGAGCACCGCTAAAGCGAGTATAATTAGCACTAACCTCTCAACTGAAATCCTAATTCCACCCGCTTCGAGAATACCGGTAAATACCGATCCTACACCCCTTGATGACGTTCCGAAACCCAACAAGGCTGCCTGTCCTATTAGCAGCAGCAAACCTAAAGCAGCCACTATGCCGTTTAAAAATTGCCGCTTCATAGATAGAATACGTTGGAAAATAAGCCTATAAGTTATTCCTCCCAGTATACCTGACACTGCCGTTGCCACACATAAGGAAATA
>Ga0315555_1001065_pt1 | contig 19913 bp, 18 predicted proteins | sample SalMarSW160380MG_FD_202113 | JGI IMG/M metagenome (GOLD analysis project Ga0315555, IMG submission 202113) | Salt marsh sediment microbial communities from the Plum Island Ecosystem LTER, Massachusetts, United States - Salt Marsh Sediment SW1603-80 ... | reverse complement strand
GTGCGTGATAATAATGTGCTCGTTGTTCAGCTTATCTAATAATCCCGCGAATTCATCGATGTGCATATGTTTTCCGGCTTGCGCTCTTGTGGTATGCTCGCCTTCATAAAAAGTGCACTCGGCGATTAGAATTTTGCAATTGACGATATATTCCAATTGTGAAAAATCAACGTATTGGGTGTCGCCAAGATAAGTAACAATAGGAATCTCCAGCGGATTATCGATTTCAATTCCCTGTTTTTTTAACTCAACGATTTGCGGCCCGGTAAGCTTAGAGTACTTTGCTTTTAGTTTTTTTCGCTTTTCAATCACGGTATATCCGACAGAACCTTTTGTATGCTTCGTCGGAAATACCCTCGCGAATAAATTGGGCTTAATCTGATATTCGTCACCGGCTTTCACACCGACAAGATTAGCAGGTATTTGATTACCGTCCAGCCGAACCCAGCCATCGAGAATCTCCCGTATCGGGCCTAAAAGGTTTTTAGGCGCCAATATCGTGCCGGCTGACTGGCCGCAAAAGTTCCGCTGAGAAAGATAATATGCGATACCGGCGGCATGGTCCATATGTCCGTGAGTCAGTAAAACATTGTTTATGGAAATAATCTGGTCGGGGGCCTTGCCAACATCAAAGCAAACGTCAAGCTGAGGCACTGCCACGACGGTCTCTTCGCCTGCGACCGAATAGCCGATGATTTCCAAACCACCTATTTTTAATCGTGCTAAATTATGGCTGGCCATTAGAAGCTAAAAAGTTAAAAGTAAAAAGTCAAAACTGTGGAATTCCTTAATTTTACACTTTGCATTTTAAGTTTTTAGTTTTCTCAATAGTAGAGACAAATGTCAATTATGTCAATTCGTTTTTGACATTATCGCAGATATGTGTAAACTTATATCAAAGCATCAAGGAATTAGTACATAAACTCTCATATAACACTTTGCTCGTATTTGCCAAATGTCTGAAAAACAAAAGGACAATAGAAAAAACCGAGATAAAAAAAGCCGGACAACATATCCGTCCTGGATATTCGGCATTATCGTTCTCCCGATATTTTTTATCACCATAATTGGCCATTTCTGGCTGATTCCCGCCAAAGTAGGCCTGGAAATAGAAAAGACACTTCTGAAATTCTGGGATGGGCAGATAAATATCGAAGACGTCGAGGTAAACTATTTCGGCCCGATATACTTCGGAAAAGTCGTTTTCTTCGACAGGGCCGGCCGCGAGTGCCTGCAAACAGGCAGAGTAAAAATGGTTTTTGAGAAATGGCCTGGTTTACATCCTGTCGTAACAGAGATTAAAATTGAAAAATTGAACATTCAGATTACAACAGCCGACGGCAAATTTACACTGCCTTTTATCAATCCCTTTCAACAATCGCCAACACCAAGAAAAAAAATGGATATCCGAAAGCTTACTATAAATGATGCTGAAATCACCGTAACTGATGCAAAGGGAACAAAAACGCTTTATGAGAACCTGCAATTACAGGCCTACAAAAAGGACAATTTCTACGATTTTTCCTTAAAGCGAACCGGCTCTGAACCTATGGAATCACTACTGGCTAAAGGCAGGCTTGATTTAAAGACACTTGAAACAGAACTTTCTTTACAGCTAAAACACACAGTGAAAAAACCGGAGACGGCCTTAGTATTTGCAGCATTGAATATCCCGAATCTCTCAGCTGAGGGTAACTTCGAAGCGGATTTGAAAATAAGCGGCTGCCTTAAAGAACCAGGCGGATTAGAGCCAAACGGCATAGCCAGCATTGACGGATGGATAGTGGCAAAGAATGGTAAAATCATCGCCAACAATCTCACAACCAAAGTCAATGTGTCAGACGGACGTTATGCCTTTGAGAATCTTACGGCAAACATCTGCGATGGCAATGCCGCCGGCTCATTATATGTGGAAACCGAACAGAACCAGCCGACAGAATTTAGCGGTCGATTAATAGCGCAAGATATGAGTTTTATAGAGCTGACTTCCATTCTGGGTGGTCCGGGCAAAAAAGCAACAAAAGGCACGGTTACATTTAATTATACCTTTTCCTGCAAGGGTAAAGATTTGCAAAACCTTATTGGTGAAGGTCAAATTTTTCTTGATGATGCCGACATCACCGTCATACCGGTAGTTCCCCACTTATTCAACATTATTGGCTTATCGCAGCTTGACCCACTGAAGATGTCTGATGCCGAATGCTCATTCAGCACTACCGGCCCTGTTGTAACCGTCAAAACCGCTCACATAGCCAATCTCTTTGCCGCTGTTAGAGCCGAACCGGGCGGGACAATCAACCTGCAAACAAAACAGATAAACATATATGTCAAAGCAGTAATGCTAAAGCAAATCGATGCTATCGTCAAAAACGTTCCAATTATCAATATTATCAACAATCTGAAAGACAAACTCACACGTTTGAAAGTACAGGGAAACTGGTCTGACCCGCCGAGTAAACTAATAAAAAAGGAACCAATCAATGACATCAAAGAAGCTACGGTCGGTTTTCTTCAGGATATAGTAAACAGCGGCGGCCAAATCACACAGGAAATGCGTAAAAGATTCAGAGCTTATCCCAAACCCAAATAAGGAGCAAATGACTAATTAAGGGGAATCAATTTAATGCCCGATAAGCGAATTCACAGAGGTCCTCATCCGGCAGATGAAAAATTGTTTGCCGAGAGCAAAATCGACGATTTGCGCTCGGCACTTGCCGATTTTTCGCTTTTACTGACAAAGGGGTATGCTAACAAAAGCGCCCTTAAATTAGTCGGTGATAAATTCAATCTTACAGAAAGACAAAGATTGGCTGTTATGCGAAGCGCCTGCTCCGACCAGCAGTTACAGTCTCGAAAGCAGCGCGAAGTTAAAATCTCCGATTTAACCGGCCAGTCAATCGTCATCGACGGCTATAACATTCTAATAACCATCGAGGCAGCGATTAGCGGCGGCGTAATATTCAAGGGGCGCGACGGCTGTTATCGAGACCTTGCAAGCATCCACGGGACATATCGCAAAGTAACCGAAACGATACCGGCTGTGCTACTTATAGGCGAGTTTCTCAAAGAAACCGGCACAGCTAAAGTCAAGTGGCTTTTAGACAGCCCTGTCTCCAACAGCGGTCGATTAAAAACACTTATTGGTGAGCTGGCCAAAAAAAATAACTGGAACTGGGATATCGAGCTTCTGCTAAGCCCCGATTATGAACTGGTAAGAACAGAAGAAATTATTGCAAGCAGCGACAGTGCCGTCCTCGATGGTTGCAGGAAATGGGGCAACCTAGCGACAGAGATAATAAAACAAAAGCTGCCATCAGCCAAAGTGATAGATTTATGTGGCGTTGAGTAAGAAGCCGTCATCATAATTTGCTCACATTTCTTATCAACAAAGATACTTACTTTGTGAAAAAGATAAAACTCCCGATTTTTTTGCAACGTTTTTGTTGTATGCGCATTTATAATGGTGATGATAGCTGGTACTGCTAAACTCCGGAGAACAGTTATTGTGCAGAACATAGCGGATGACGGTCAATTGATAACAGAGGCCCGGAATAATCCTGAGGCCTTTGCCCTGCTGTATCGCCGACATTATAACGTTATCTGAAGGGCCTGGATTCAGGAACCATCAATTGGCGTTTAGATAAGAATGCAACCTTACAGTTTTTTTGAAGGATACTTGAGATGCTAAAACAAATGATTTGCCTTCAGGATTTATCCTTTGAGACGCATAAAAAGGCCGTGGGGCCCCGCTATTTATACATGGTGAAGCCAAACGGCGGGGTCAACCCACGACCAACGGCTCCTACATATCCATCCCCTAAATGAATCCTGAATATATATGTCAGCAATTAAAACAGTCAGGCAAAGAATCATTTAGGACAGGATTTGCAGGATAAAAAAGATATATAAATCTTTTCGGCCCACCCCTTCCAAAGGGTGAGGTCAATCCTGTTATCTTGCCAGGAAGCCGTAACCGCTGCGCCCTGCTGCTAATTAACCCTCGCTTTGGTTACGTCTTTCTTCGAGCTTTTGCTTCAGAATCTCGCCGACACGCAAGGCGGCATCCTTACCAAAGTCAATGCACTTGTGCATGCCTGTATTAAAAGATTTGGCAAATTCGTCGGATTTTAACGAAGAAAACACAAAGCTTCTTTCAGAAGTTCCAGAGGCCTGGCCTTCGGGTGCCGGTCCGAAGCAGTAGATTGCTGTCGCAAATCCGGCAAAATAGACGATGAGCAGAAATATGAGCTTGATTCTCCATCCCCTCATTAAAAGCTCCTCCCTTCCAAACAAGAATTGTTATCGGCCGTCTCCCTCACCCGGCTCTATAGGTTTCTCTAATAAATACATAACATAAAAAAACCACTATGCCAAATAGAAAGTGCAAAAACGAAGAATTAAAAATTGAAACCACAACCCAACCGAAAAGATATGACAATCAGTGCGGCTCAGGAACGAACTTTATCCGCCTGAGGCGGATTTATCCAGGGCCTGCACCAGCTTCCTGCAGACAATCGCCACTTCGTCCTTAGTCAAATTATTATAAAACGGCAAAGCAATAGTCCTCTCACAGACAGACTCAGTTATCGGGAAATCGCCCTTTTTGTAGCCGAACTGCTTAGCCATAAACGGCTGCAGGTGGACCGGCGGGAAATAGTTGCTGACCTGGATGCCTTCACCTCTCATAGCTTTTATAATATTATCTCTTTGCCGGTCGGTATATCCTTCTGCCAGTCGAACCACAAATACAAACCAACTCATATCACAGCCATCCGGTTCAGTGGGCACTATCAACCGGTCATCGTCGGCCAGCATCTCCTGATACCATTTTGCCACCCGGCTGCGTTTTGCCTTGATTTCCTCTATCCTTGAAAGCTGTGCTATTCCGAGCGCGCAATTGATATCGCACAATCGAAAGTTATAACCCAGCCGTTCGTGACTTAACCAGCCGTCGCCTTTGCCTCTGCCCTGGTTACGAAGCGATACACAAATATCCGCTAAATCATCATCGTCGGTCAAAATCATTCCGCCTTCGCCTGTGGTTATCTGCTTATTGGGATAGAAGGCAAAGACGCTCATTTTTCCGAATGTCCCCACCTTTTTCCCATTTAACACTGAGCCAAGCGCCTCGCAGCCATCTTCGATTACTGCAAGATTGTGCTTATATGCAATTTCGCAGACCTTATCCATACCCAGAGGATTACCGAAAACCTCGACCGGCAAAACAGCTTTTGTTCTGTCGGTTATTTTGGATTCTATCTTTGCGGCATCAATATTCAAACTTGACGGTTCTATATCGACAAAGACGGGCGTTGCGCCTGCCATCATAATAGTAGTTGCAGAAGCAATGAAAGTAAACGGCGTGGTAATAACCTCATCTCCCTGCCCAATCCCAAGTGCAAGCATACATAAAAACAAGCCGCTTGTCCCGCTGTTAACAGCGACAGCCCGCTTCGCACCTATATATTGCGTGAAAGCCCCCTCAAATTCAGGTAATTTTGGTCCGAGCGAAAGATTAGGACTTCGCAATACCTCACATACCGCTTCGATTTCTTTTTCGGTTATATCCGGCCGAGATAAATATATCTGCATAAGAAATTCTCCTGACTCAAAAAGCACGCATCAACAACTGACAGCATTATACAATTTGCGGTTAATAAATCAAGCCGATACTGACACCCACAAACAAATGGCACAAAACAGGTGCAATAACAAAAGCACTTATAGGACGCAGGGTTGTAAAAACAGTGCCCTATTCGCTGCCAAGCCGTAATTTGTATATCCAGTGCTAAACAGCCCTCATTTTGAAGCCGAAAATAGGTATGGAGTCAACACTACTTGGTAGGAACCAAAAGATGGCAAAAGGAAAAAACGTACTTACGACAGGCGATGTGGCCAAGATTTGCCATGTCGCCCCCCGAACGGTTTCAAAGTGGTTCGATAACGGCCAACTGAAAGGTTACCGCATACCCGGCAGCAAGGACCGACGAATACCCGTCAGCGAGCTAATCCGCTTTATGAAAATGCACAATATGCCCACCGATTCATTTGCGGCAGGTAAAATCCGGGTTCTTGTGGTGGATAGTGACACGAAAACATCCTCGGCTTTGGTGGAGACTTTACAAACCAAGGCGGATTACGAAGTTCTAACTGCACATAACAACTTCGAGAGCGGCATAATCGCCCAGAGATTTTCACCCCATGTTCTTCTGGTAAGTCTGTTAGCCAAAGATATAGATGCCACAGGTATTTGCAAAAGCATTCGTGCGCAGGAAGATTTGGAGACCATTAAAATCATAGCCATTACAAACCATCTGAGCGAATCGGAGTCGGCTGCCCTGCTGCAGAAGGGCTTCGACGGCTATATATACAATACCGCCGATGCCCTTGAAGTTATCAGCAAGATTGAGGAAGCTACGGCGATTATCTATTAGCAAAAACCGAACCTGTCTCCAATCAGTCTATCCAATCAGGCCAAGTCCACGTCACAGGAGCATTGATGTCAAATCCCTTACTCCATTTGAGCCTCCACAACTGTTTAAGCAGTATCTTGCTAACAGAGTAATCTAAAAATATTCCATTTATTGCATGATTATGTCGATTTATGCAAAAACGCTGTATACCGTGCGGATCATCTGGACAAAAGTCAGGGTCGCCAGGAATTCTATCTTCATTTTCATCCCCTGGTGCCTCTAATCTATGGCCGGGCCAACCGACAAAGAACATGCAGTCTAAAAACAGAGGGACCTGGGCTGCTCCCTTCACATTCGGTGTCTTCCAGAAAAAATCGATATCAAAGTCAAAAAAAGTATTTTGCCCGGCTAAAGGAACAGGATTATAAACAAACCCATTAAGACCATAGCTGCCGTATGTTCCTTCCGGCCTTCCGAGATTAGTATCCAAGTAACCCCAGGAATGATATCGAGTTCCCATAATGTCCGGCATATTGCCGCTACCTGGAGGAAAATATGGAAAAGCAATCTTTTGCGCCTCCGGGCAGCAGCGTATCTCGTCATTGCGATAGTAGTAGTCATAAAGCACAACAATCCACCGCCCTCTGTGTCGTGGTCCAGAAGGATCATCCCATCGCCTGGGGAAAAAGCTATTATTGTCGTCTGTGTACATTGACCAAATAATTCCCCATTGTTTCAGGTTCGACTGGCAGACTACCGTCCTTGCCTGCTTCTTTGCCCGCTGTAGCGCAGGCATTAATATCGCAATTAACAGGGCAATAATGGCAATTACCACCAAAAGCTCTATTAGCGTAAATCCCGTCAGCAGTTTTCTCTTTCCCCGATTAGAAATCCTTATTCCCAACGGGTTTGATACTCTTCGATTTTTTATCATTGGTATCTCCTATATTTCTCAATTAATTTATCAACAAATAATACTATATCATAAAAGACCGGCTTTCCCAAAATTACAATCTTTCTTCAATACACCGGAAACCTTTTCAACCAGGGTGATCGCACATTCCAGGCAGCGCTGCACGCCGCCCTGTTGCCACCGAAGCCGGCTATTGTCCACAGGCCGTTTATATCGAACTCACGATTCCACTTCAATACCCACAGCTCCTTCAGCCCGACCTTTCTAACACTCCAATCCATAAAAAGCAGATTTATGAATCCATTATGCCGATTGATGCAGAAATGCATCATATCTATACCTTTCTCTCCGCCTTGGTCACCTAACTTAAAAAAATCAGGAGTTGGCGGTGGTTCATCATAGGCGTGGGGCCAGGCATCAAAGTGAGTGGAGTCCCCAAGCACCGGTATATTATTCGTACCTTTTGCATTACTAATACACCTCCAGAACCATTTCGGCGGACGGTCCTCGCCGGCAGTATCTTCAATCTGATAAGTGACCCAGCTATTGATACCGTAGCTAATGGGAACTTTCTTTTCTCTGCCATCAGGCATAGGGAATTCCCTGTTATATCCTTTAAACGTGCCTAATTCGTTCTTATCATCCGTGCCTTTGCTGGCCGACGGACAGACAAGCATGTCCCAACTATCGTTATAATATGGGCGTAACACATTAATCCAATGGTCGCCCCCTCGTTCTTTGGCACTACGATGGAAACAGCCGTTGTTGTCGTCTGTATATAATTTAAAAATTAGACTCCAGTGTCTCAGTCTTGTCTGGCACACAACCGCCTGTGCCTGCATTTTAGCCAGGTTGATTGCAGGCATCAATATCGCCATCAATAATGCAATAATAGCAATGACCACCAGAAGTTCTATAAGCGTAAAACCTCTGCTTTTATCCACAACAAAACTCCTGCTTATTGCCTATAAAAAACACGTCTTTAGAAAATAACTCCTTGTTTTTACCTATTTTACCACAAAAACTGCTGCGATTACAACAGAAAAATAGGTTTTTTTGGGCCCTGCAATATTCGTGTCTATCATTTCGTCCTGTTGCGAATCATCTGGTTCTGCAGCATTATTAATACATCGGCACTGACCGTCATAACACGTAAATCGCTGAAAATTACTCTATACCTGCCATCCGGCAGCTTCCAGTGCATAATTACCGAAAATCTATCCTCCGGGTCAAACCTGACACCGTAATATACGACCTTCTTGCCCTGGTCAAGCAGGCCCTCATATATTTTAGACATATCCGCTGATATATCGCTCCTGCAGGCCTTCTCACCCACCAGAGAATATTCTACCGCCTGAACTATGTCTGTGCCTGTCGAATCCCGAAGACCAAAGAAATTTGCGAACAACAATACTGATACAATTATCACCGCTGCCGCTGCCGGTCTGCTTATTCTCAAGTTAATTACAATATTGATAGTATTCCTTCCGCTTCTATGCAAATCAAACCGCTGTGGAATCTGCTGTTTTATATCGTCGGCAAGGCCGGGTCGAACCGGCTCCGTCATCCGCCCCGCCATTTCGCCCAGCAATTCTTTAAGTTTCTCATCTTTCATCACAATACCCTTTTTATTTTGACTTAATACCGCTTAAACAAATTCCTTTCTCAAAATTTTTAACGCCCTGTTGAGCCGGCTTTTGCAGGTTCCCTGCCTTATACCTGCTGCCTGTGCGGCTTCGGCAATAGTGAGGTCCTGCATATAATGCAAGACAACCACCTGCTTCAATTTCATCGGCAGCCGTGCAACAACACTTTCCAGTCTCTCAAGCTGTTCGCTATGCCCGGCTTCGTCAGAAGCAACGACGCCGGTATGCTGCACATTAAATCCCTCAATACTTACTTCTTTTCTGCCGCCTTGCGTTCGCCAGTGGAGTCTCGAAACATTGCTTGCAATCCGATACAGCCAGCCATTTAACGCCTTGCCATCCCGCAACTGCCCTATATGACGCCAGGCATTAAGGAAGCTCTCCTGGGTCAGGTCTTCACTGAGCTGGTGATTATGGCCAAGCCGCCTCATATACAAATATATCTGCCAATAATATAAATCAACAAGCTCCTGTGCCGCTTTTTCGTCGCCATCCCTTAGCCGAGCAGCAAGTGAATCCCTGTTCTTTTGCTGATACTCACGTTCGCTGACGGGATTTCTCTGCACTTTTATAAGATGCGCAAGTTCAAATTCCTGTTCCGCAGATTTTGCATTTTTTGCCATTATTTTCACCCGGCTTAGCTAATGTATAGTATATCAAAAAATACCGATTTTTTACAGCATTAACCGCCTGATGACAGACCGGCACAACGGTGAATAATTGGCAAGGCCGGTAATTATGCTATAATAATCACACACATTCTACTGACAGAGAGGTTAAAAGATGAAACTATATCTTGTCCAGCACGCAAAAGCAGCTTCGAAAGAAGCTGACCCGGAAAGGCCGTTAACCGAAGAAGGCCTCCAGGAGGTACAGAAGGTCGCCGCATTCATTAAACCTTTGAAACTGTGCGTTGATTACCTTTGGCACAGTGGTAAAAAACGGGCTGAACAGACTGCCGAGATTTTGGTCGAAGTTATCAGGATAAATAAACAGCAAACTGCCCGCTCCGGCCTTGCCCCTAACGACGATGTTGCCGCACTAAAAGATGAGCTTAGCACAAGTCTGAATGATATTATGATTGTCGGACACCTGCCTTTGCTGGCCAAGCTGGCATCTTTGCTTGTAGCAGGCTCAGAATCCGCCAATACAATGGCCTTCAGAAACGCCGGCATCGTCTGCCTTAACCGCCTGGATGATAACACCTGGCAGCTCGAATGGTCTATAATACCGGAGCTTCTCGCATAAATACGCTATGCCATCGCCAAACATAAATTCATTCAGTGAAAAGGTTCAAAAGTTATGGAATATGATGAGCCATTGCGTGCTTTGTCCGCGCAAGTGCCAGGTCAACAGAAATGAGGGACAGACCGGATTCTGCGGTATTGCTTGTCTTCCGGTCGTCAGCTCCGTGGGTCCTCACTTCGGTGAGGAAAGCATCCTTGTCGGCGCAGGCGGCTCAGGGACCATCTTCTTTGCCGGCTGCAACCTCGGCTGTATCTTCTGTCAGAATTTCGAAATCAGCCATCTCCGCCACGGCCATCAGGTTACAATTGACCAATTAGCTCAATCTATGCTCGACTTGCAGAATCAAGGATGCAGCAACATCAATTTCGTCACACCAACACATATTATACCGGCTGTCACAGCAGCCATTGAATTGGCAAGGGGAAAAGGGCTTACCCTGCCGACCGTTTACAATACCGGCGGGTATGACTCGGTTGAAACCCTGAAACTGCTCGATGGCTTTATAGATATTTATATGCCTGATATGAAATATGCAGACTCAAATGTTGCCAGGGAACTATCTTCTGCCCCGGATTATCCGAAGGTAAACTTTTCCGCTGTAAAAGAGATGCACAAACAGGTTGGTGATTTACAGGTGGAAAATGGATTAGCTGCACGCGGGCTTTTAATAAGACATCTGGTTTTGCCGGAGAATTTAGCAGGCAGCTTTGAGATAATAAATTTCTTGGCAGAATATATCAGCCCAAGGACAACAATCAACATAATGGACCAGTATCATCCCTGCTACAAAGCCAGCTCACACCCCAACATAAACCGCCGACCCACCTCTGAAGAATTTACCTCCGCCCGCCGATATGCCCTCCAAAAAGGCCTCAATGCCCTTTCCTAAAAAAGTTTCATATAAAGGAAGCAGCAAATAAGGTTATATTTGCCGCTTCCTGTTTTCTCAGTTTCGCGATATCAAGCAAAAAAGCAGGTGAAAAACCAAAGTCGTATTTACATTGGCTCCTCAATATCTCCTTCGTTTGGCTCTTCAGGTATTTCTTCAGTCGGCTGTTGTTCTATTATCTCGGCATGGTCGTAAAATTTTTCGAGGGCCTTCTGCAACTGCTCATTTTCCTGCTGGAGCTGCTGAACTTCCTGTTTGCTCTCTCTCAACTCGTCTCTGATTCTCTCTGCCTCTGTCTGTGCGTCTCTGGCCTGCTCAAGGGTGGCACTTAACTGCCCTTTAAGTCCGTCAACCCTTGTCTGTAACAGCTCCTGCCCCCTGGGAGCATCAGCGAACTGAGCTTTCACATCTTCCAGCTCCTGTAAAACTTCGGCCATGCGCTCATTCAGCCGGTCTCTTTCACTTTTTGTTTGCTCTAATAGTTCTTGTGTCTTTGTCAGTTGAGCTTTTGCCCTTTCAAGTTCGACGCGGGCCTCATCTCTTTCTTTGGCTGACCCGTCACAACCCGCAAATACCACCAGACAAATCGACAGAAGAACCAATCCGAGGACTACCCTGGCTTTTTTCATCCTTCCGGCCCTTTCATTATACAGAAAAAAATGTTATTCATAAATATTACTCCATTCCCTCTGGGCCCTTTTCTCCCAGTCTTTGCCGTGATAAACAAAGCTCACTATCAACGGCAGCACGCTCGTCGCCTCTGCAAAAACCATCTGTTCATATATATTGTCCACCTTACCCCAGGAGCCGGCCTCTCTGAATGTGGAACTCGAACAGCCGCCGTCTCTGACATCAGCAACAGTAATCTGCACGCCGTATTTGTGCATTTCTACCGGCTTACCAAGCATTTCAGCACAAATGACCGTGTCCTGTGCAAAATTTTTGGGAACGCCGCCGCCAATAATAAATAATCCTGAAACCGGAGATTTAATTTTAATATCTGTCAACTCCCTGAAGTCTTTCACCGAGTCAATGCTGACATAGCCATCCCGCTTTTCCGCCTGATGTTTTACCAAACCAAAACCGGCACTGGAATCCGAAAAAGCAGGACAAAATATCGGAACATTATTTTCATAAGCTAATTGCACCAGAGAATCCGGCCTTTTTGCATTTTTAACAAGATATTTACCCATTTCCCCGATGAACTTTCTCGAAGAATAACAGCCCGGTTCAAGCGAGTTCGCAATTTCAGTGATTGTGTTGTCGCAAATCTGCAACTGTTCTTCGTCGATAAAAGTATCATATATCCTGTCGATATAAAGCTCTCTTAACTTTTTATCATCAACAATAGTGCTGCCTTTGTAATGGCGAAAGCCCAGCGCCTCAAAAAAGTCCATATCGACGATAGCCGCCCCCGTTGCAACAATAACATCAACCATATTGTATTTGACCATATCCGCATAGACCTGCATACATCCCGCTGCACCGGCGCTGCCGGCTATACATAAAATAATCGTGCATTGACTATCGTTGAGCATCATATTAAAAATCTCAGCGGCCCGGGCGATATCGCCCGCTGTAAATGACATTCCTTTCATTGATTCAATTATTGGCGTCGAATCGAAAGATTTAATATCAATATGCTCTACGGGGTTATTAAGAAAATCCCTTTTCTGCATTTCAACCTCTCTTGCCTACGGCAGGGCCTTCGCCCTGACGAGTGAATTTGTAGCTCAATAATTTGTAGATAAGCTTCGCTGCCATAAAATCAGGCGCTTTATTTGCCTCATCCGGGCACAGCTCAACAACATCAAATCCCACAACGTCTCTCTGCTCAAAAACAAGCTTCAAAAATTCCAGCACGTCATACCACAATAACCCGCCCGGCTCCGGTGTACCGGTCGAAGGCATTACAGACGGGTCAAAGACATCAACATCGAAGGTTACATAAACCTTGTCGGACAATTTCGAAACTGCTTTTGAAAACCAGTCTTTGTTGTTATAAATATCCTTTGCAAAAAAGATTTTCTCGGGATTTATATACGCTTTTTCAGAAGAATCCATACTCCTTATGCCCACCTGGACAACAGGGCAAATCTCGGCAACCCTGGCCATAACGCAGGCATGATTATATTCTGAGCCGTTATACTGCTGTCTTAAATCAGAGTGTGCGTCAAGCTGCAAAACAGTAAGCCCCTGATAAAAACGACTGTGTGCCTTAACCGCACCTATGCTGATTGAGTGCTCCCCTCCAATAACGACGACAAATTTGCCTTGCTCAATGTAACCTTGAACCTCCTGATTAATTGCTTCAACCATTCCACCAGCAGATACATCCGCTTCTATAATACTATCGGTAAATATGCCTTTTTTATAAACCTCTGAATCGGTCTCAATGTCGTAGAGCTCCATATTCGCCGAGGCCTCGATTATGGCATCAGGGCCTTTGTCAGCACCTTTTCTCCACGTGCTTGTCCCATCATACGCTACTGGAAGAATAACTATCCGGGCGGTCTCGATATTAGAAAATTCGCCCGGCAGCTGTCCGAAATTGAATACCTCTTTCATCTTCGATGACCCCAAAAATTACTCAATCAAACAAGAATACCGCTAATGCCACCGTTGTTGTCCAAAGCCCCCTCAGGCCCCTGCCAGTTTGCGTGACATTAGAGGTCCTGATGATTAAGCCGCTGGCTCTATACTCCTGCTCCTTTTCCGACCAGGCCTGATTTGGGTCGACCTCCAAGCCCAATGTCGTACCGAGCATTTCCGCAGCAAGGTCTTCAGCCATATCAGCGGCTTCCTGATGGTTCATCCCATAGCTGTTCACTTCACTCAGGTAACCCCAGTTATTCTTGTCCGTAGGGATCGCAATACCAACAGACGAAGCAATCAATCTGCCGTGCTCATTGGTATCAGCTCTGGCCATCACAGAGTAACAAATCTGGCCCGGAATTAGTCCCTTCAATCCATTTTCACAGCTAACAATTTTGCACTTGGGCGGCAAAATTGACGAAACCTGAACGAGGTTTTGCTGTGCAATTCCTGCTTTACGCAGCGCCTCTTCAAAAGATTTCAGCCGGTATGGATGCTGCCCCACCCCCTTAGTCAGAAATGCCTTTGTCGGAACAAGACTGTCCATTTCAAACTCCTGTATATTAAATTTCACTGTTATAGTGCCGTCCAATAGACAGGCATATCCTGCGCAAAGCAAATAAAGCAATTCGCCCAAAAAGTCAAATCTTTTTTATCCGCTATTTTTCACTTTCTACAAAGACAGCCGAATATATAATGACCAAAATCCAAAAATCCATAACATACATAAATCAAGAATCCTGCAACTGTTCTTTCAATGTTTTTGCATTGCCGATGGCATAGGCATTGTAATCATTATTAAAGTAGGCGAAGACGGCCTTTTTGCCTTTCATATTTTGCCCTATCCACTTTGCCCAATCCTGTAAAGCGGATTTGGAATAATTCCCCTGGTATCGTCCCGTTGGGCCATGAAAACGAACGTAAATTACATCGGATGTTACGATACGAGGGACTTCCATACCCGGCATATCATGAATACAAAAGCCGGCATTAAACTCACGGAGCAAATCATAAACATCTTGCGAAAACCAGCTTTTATGCCTGAATTCAAAAACCGCAATTAACTTTTTAGGTAAAACTTCCAGGAAGCTCTCTAATCGGTCAAGGTCTTTATGAAAACCAGGCGGCAGTTGATAAAGAACAGGCCCGAGATTCTCCTTTAACAGCAACGCCCCTTTGAAAAATCTCTCAAGCGGCTCTTTGGCGTCTTTAAGCCGTTTGATGTGAGTAATAAAACGGTTGGCCTTTACTGTAAAAAGAAAATTCTTTGGTGCCTGTTTACGCCAGTTTTGGAAGGTCTGCTCCTTCGGCTGATGGTAAAAAGTATTATTAACTTCGACGGTGTCGAAGTCTTTCGCATAGCACTCGAACCATTTATTCTTAGGGAGTTTTTCAGGATAGAACCGGCCCTGCCAGTCAGCGTAATGCCAGCCGGAAGTACCTACTCGAATGTCGCATTTAGACCTGCTCATAACTGATATTTTAACCGCTCAGTTGAACTTTTCTGAGAATTACTATAGTCTATCATTATGGAACCAGGTCCGCAACAATTCGGCAAGTGGTTAATTCTGACGGGACTCATAATCGCCCTGCTTGGCGGCCTCGTAATGTTATTAGGCCGAGTAGGACTATTTAAACTGCCGGGCGACTTGCAGCTTGGCGCGAAAAACTGGCGGTTCTATTTTCCCATAGCAAGCTGTGTAATCCTCTCAATTATCCTCACTCTCATTCTATGGCTCATCCATTACTTTCGACGTTGATACGCCGGCCATATTATCTTCCGAATATATCGCAAGCTTATATTCACTTCGTCTTCTTACTCGATTAGAAAAATGTTTCCAAAATTCAGACTTAATTGCAAACCGGCACTTCGGACAAGGTCGTCAAAGAATTGAAAAAAAATTTCCGGCCAGAGCAAATTTTTCTTGACGGTTCGGTCAAATCCGACTAAATGGTCGGAATATGGGCGTAAAGGTATTAATAATTGAAAAGACGAGCATAGGCGCGCTCCTTGGAAAATAATTGTCGGCCAAAGTAGTTCGTATAGGCCTGCAGAATATTTATGATAAAGAAAAATATCAACAAAGATAACCTGACCCCTGCTGATATAAAAAAATTTAAGGAATCACTGCTGGAAAAACAGTGCGAAATCCTTCGTAATATGCTCTGTATGGAAAACGAAACACTCCATAGAACAAGGACCGACCTCTCAACTACGCCGATTCATTTGGCTGATGCCGGAAGTGATAATTTCGAGATGGAGAATACCTTATACCTGATGGATAGCGAAAGAAAACTTCTTCTGGAGATAGAGGATGCACTCGACCGTATTGAACAGGGCACGTACGGTATTTGTGAAAAGGGCAATAAACCGATTCCAAAAGCCAGGCTAAAAGCAATTCCATGGACAAGATACTGCCTGACCTGTGCAAGTCTTTTGGAAAAAGGAGTCTCTGCCAGAGAGAAGCGACTCGAAGAACCAAATTACAACAAAGCACTCGAGGCAAAAAATGTCAATTTTGACAATATCTTCGAAGAATAAAATAACAAATAAAAAAATAACCAAAGGATTCATATTCCCAAGCTCAGCCCTCACAATCAGGCCAAGCCAAGTCAAATATTATCGTTTTGTTGACAAGTCTCCCCTGCCCGGAGACCTCGTTTATGGAAAAGTCAATCGCATCGGACAACACTCATCTCTTGAAAATGCATCAGGGCGAATACATATGATACACGACGGCACGAAAGCAATTTTTGTGTATGGAAACAGGTATGCGCCGGATTATTACGAGGGAGTAGTGCCTGAGAAGATGATGGATGAAGTGGACCTTATCGCCCGTTCCGGAGTAATCGGCATTGTTAGAACGAAGAACTCACTGATAAAAGATCCAACTAAAGTGCAAGTATTAGGGTATGTCTGCAATGAAAACGGCAACGTCATAAATACGAGAGATTTTCCCCTGCTAAAGGCCCGCCAATCGGTGAAAAAGCTGCCGAGGGCTCGCATGATTTTAGTCTGTGGAACATCAATGAACTCCGGCAAAAGTATGGCAGCTGCGGCGTGCTGCTGGGCCCTGACATCAATGGGCTATAACGTCAGGGCATCCAAAATCACGGGGACTGCATCACTAAAAGATATCCTGCATATGAATGATGCCGGCGCTAATCCTTATGCCGATTTTTCATACCTCGGTTATCCGTCAACTTATTTGCTGCCCCAAGAAAAACTTCTGGACATCTTTAATCAACTCGACTTAAAGCATGCCAACAATCCAAGGAATTTCTGGATAGCAGAACTGGCCGATGGGATTATCCAGCGGGAAACCGCTATTTTACTTAATGCTCTTGAAGTTACATCCAGAATTTATAAATTAATTTTCTGTGCTAATGATGCCTTCGGCGCCATTGGTGGATTAAGAACGCTGAAGGAAAAATTCAATTTAATACCGGATGCCATATCCGGCATATGCTCAAGCTCTCCTTTACACATAAGGGAGCTTTCTTCTTTTACCAACATTCCGGTATTTAATAGCGCTGAGCCGAGCACAAACCAATTAGGAGATATTTTGCTTCGCGCCAGTAAAAAATTGCATAAGGTCGCAGCAAGTTGTTAGAGAAATCCGAAAATTTTGTATATAATCAGGTAGATATAGCTTTGTAGAAGCAGGTCGGATGTCCTGCTTGTTAATGTTACCTTAATCACAAGGAGGTTTTAAAATGGCAAAAAAAACTGCCAAGAAAGCAGTTAAAAAAACTGCTAAGAAAAAAAAGAAATGAGGATGAAACTTCGTTAAGCATCCAAAAAGCCATCAATGCATCTGCATTGATGGCTTTTTTCGTATTCTGTTTTATGGATTATCAATTTTTTAAGAGATGAAAACAGGCAGTCGTGCTTAATCTCCCATCACCAATACCACCTTCTATAATTACTCGAGTTTTTTATAGAATTCGGCCTCTCTATCTGAAAGCCGTTTCTGCTCAATCATCGTGCGAATCCGCTGAATATCAACATCTCTCGGCTGACCACCCGACGCAATCGAAACCGCTGGCCGGCCGATACCGGTACCTGTAACCTTCAAAAACTTGTCCACAGAAACCGCTGATACGAAAATTCCAACCAAAATAACAATCACCAAAAAATAACGAGACAAGAAAGACTCGGTTTCCAAGTCTTCGGTCCTCGGTCTTTTGCCTTCAGGCAGATAACGGCATCGGTCACAATATATACAATCCAGATGGTCTTTTGCCGTAAGGCCAAACTCGCACCTGCCAAACCTCTTGGCCGGCAGAAAACGTTTAAGAATTATCACATTGTTGAATAACGATAAATATGCCCCTACGGGGCACAGATACCGGCACCAAAAGCGGGGATAAAAAATTGAGCCGATTAAGGCCGCTACCGCTACCAAAAACATTACCGATCGCCAATTGATGAGTGCCGATCGAAAATTAAAAACTGAAATCAAAGGATCCGCTGCAAGAGTTGTTCGATTCCTCGAAAAAAAGAAGACAATTACCAGAACAAAAAGGATAACGTATTTAATAAATCTCGCCTTTTGCATCTTCTCTATTGACATCGGCTGTCTTAATCTATCCGGGAAAATATAGCCGAGCAATTCCTGCACAATACCAAACGGGCATATATAGCCGCAATATATGTTACCAAAAATTATCACTAAAGCCGGGACACCGACAACAAGCAGAAATGCCCCTGTTAATCCTGGTGAAAGAACCTGAAAGGATAATAAAGTCGCTATCTGTTCTGTTGAATACTGGGCGTTTAGCCAGATGCCGCCGACTGCAAGATTAAACATAAGTATCCCTAATCTGCTCCAGAAACCGCCATAAAAGATTACAATCAAAGTAAGTATCACGGAACCAATCAGATACATTACGGATATATCCGGCAGGTATTTAAAATGCTCAATTTTTTCCCAGCCCGGCCCTTCGACAGATACGCCAAGAATCTCTGCAGCAAATCTACTGCCCGATGTTTGCAGCGCCGAAAGAACGGCCTCGGAGCTTATCGTAGCACCGGTGACTGAATCAATATCAACAAATGGTTCAGAAGCAAAAAGCTTCCGTCCATTGAGACCTTCCCGCCACTGCATTAGAAGTTCAAGATAGGAAGGCGTTTCATTTGAGCGTATTATATGGAAGTCAACAAGATTGCCGGTAGTATCCACATAAACAACCAAATTCATCTTTCCTCCAAATCCGCTAACATCCGGCGCCAAGTCTTGCGAACTAAAGATATAACCATTTAGTTTATCATTGGTCTCGGTAACCCTAAAATAATTAATTTTTCGACCGATTTCTGAAAGAACTACCGATTTCTTTTCGACTTTCAATTCGCCAGCCAGTGACTGAACCGCGTATTCCGGCAGCGAAGGCATTAAACGTGCGGCAGCATTAGCGAGCAGATTCGAACACAAAATGACAGTTAGCCCAATACCAAACAACGCAAAACCAACCCTGCGTAATCTAAAAGGCGTTGTGGTTGAAAAGCAGAATCTTTCCGGTTTATATATCCTTAATGCCGCAAGCGGCAAATTGACACAAATAAGCAGGACAAACATAAACAGCGTTACCCTCGACCCGAGCACGGGAACAAGCACAAGAGATGTAACTACCCCACCTGCCGCCGCTCCGAGATGGTCAGCGGTTTCAAGCTTACTGCCGGCCTGCCCCACCTCAAAACCGCAATCCGCAAGCTGCTTGGCAGCTAATGGAAAATAACAGCCAGAACACAAACCACACAGAATAAATGCAGCCGCAAAAATCAAATGCGTCCACTGTTCAGCCGGCCAATAAGCAACTGTAGCAAGAATTAGCAGATGTATGGACACTACTGCGAATAATAGGCCCTCAGACCTCAACCCCGCCCCTCCGAGGGGCGGGGTCAATGCTCGGTTAGTCAGCGACGAAATAAGAATCGCACCAATGGTCAAACCCACCATAAACAGAGATGAAATAATCCCGATGTGCAGATAAAGCGAGCCAAAACTTGTCTGGTAAAGATACATCAGCACAATTACAACGCCAATCCCAATCCACCCGGCTGAAAAAACCAAAAACGCACTATCAAAACCAGAAGAGCCGCCCTGCTGTGCAGTTTTCAACCCCGTCCCTCGAAGGGGTGGGGGCAAAACATATACAATTCGTAAAAGTATTAAAACCAAAATTGGGATAACAAATGCCAATGGGCC
>Ga0315555_1001059_pt1 | contig 19950 bp, 16 predicted proteins | sample SalMarSW160380MG_FD_202113 | JGI IMG/M metagenome (GOLD analysis project Ga0315555, IMG submission 202113) | Salt marsh sediment microbial communities from the Plum Island Ecosystem LTER, Massachusetts, United States - Salt Marsh Sediment SW1603-80 ... | reverse complement strand
CTGGATCGTCGGGGCGGGGACCCCTGTCCGTTCCGCGGCCCAAGCCGGTGTCTTGGGGGAGCTATCATCCCTGCCAAGGATGTAGGCGCGATAGGAGGCATAGCCGACCGTATGAGAGGCCATAAAGGCACGGTCGACCAGTTCCTCCGTCTCCATAACGTAGGCCATCGCCGCCGCAAGTGCCGCGTCAGTGCCCGGCCGGATCGGCACCCACTGATCTGCCAGTATGCCCGTATCGGTATAGCGCGGGTCGATCAGGATCACTTTTGCGCCCTGGTCGCGTGCCCGCGCGACAAAGTAGGTCGTGTTGGGTCCCATTCGCGTCTCGGCCGGGTTCATACCCCACAGCAGAATGAGGCGTGAATCAAGCAGCGTAGCCCGGTCGCTGCCCGAGACCCGCTCGCCAAGCATCCACTCGGCGGCAATCGAGGCACAGTGATTGCTCATGTTGCCGCTCGTCTGGGTTACCGGCCCCCAGTGTGAGAAAAAGCGCGCTGACGCGGCCGCCCCGCTGAACCCCCGCCCAGAGATCGCACCTGCACCACCGGCGTGCAGCACAGCCTCTGGGCCATATCGGGCCTGCGTGCGGCGCAGCGCGGACGCGACCTCGTCCAGTGCCTCGTCCCACGGGATGGGGGTGAACTGGCCCGAGCCGCGGGGTCCGGTACGGCGCAGCGGATGGTGCACCCTTTCCCGGGCGTTCAGCAGGCGCCGTTGCCCGCGCCCGCGTGCGCAAGGCACTAGACGCGGCTGCTCGACGGTATCGGCACGCCGGGGTGGGGTGTCGATGCGCAGCTTGCCATCCTCGCCACGGCAGGCGACCAGTTCGCAGCGGCTGCCGCAGTCGAGCGTGCAGGTAAACGGGATACAGCTCTTGTCTTGCCGTTCTGGCACAAGCATACTCCTGGGAAAAGGGTTCGGAAAGGTGGCAGCGAGCGCTAGTGGGCCTCGGGCCTGCCCGTGTCATAGCGGCGCAGGATGTAGATCCGCGCTGCCTGCCCGAGCACGCCGATCAGCAGTTCTCGTTCGCGCACGAGCTGCGGGTGGGCCTGGATCCGATCGTGCATCAGCTCTTTCTCGCTGCTGAGGAGCACCGCGCGCCCTCCAGGACGCAACACGCGCACTATCTCCCGGAAGAAGGAGGCGTACAGGTGCTCGTTCTCGGCGTGCGACCCGATCTGCAGCCCAAAGGGCAGGTTACAGACGATCGCGTCCAGCGTGCCCGTGCGGACGGGCAGCGAGGCCGCGTCCCACAGGTGCAGCACCTGGTCTCCGGCATAGTGGACGTTGGACAGGTTGACTTGCGCTGCTAGCAGGGCGTCTGGATCGATATCCCCGCCGATCAGCTCGCGGTAGGGGCCGTGCAGCGCGCGCTCAGCCAGGATCGTTCCCGCGCCGCACATCGGGTCGCAGAAGCGGTCCTCTGGAGTCGGCTTGGAGAGGGCCACCATCGCTGCTGCCAGGGTGGGACGCAGCGACGCAGGGCGGTGTTCGTCCTTGTAGGTGCGGTGCCGCATCTTGCGGTCGGAGAGGCGAATCCCGATCATTGCCCATTCGCCGACCACGACGGCCCAGATCTCGATATGGGCATCTTCGGCAACCGGCTTCCAGCGGGGCCAGCGTCCCTGCACGCCGACCATGACCGCGTCGCGTACTTCCTGGCGACGGAACCCGTGCTTGCCGCTCATCTGCGCGACCACGCGATAGGTGACCCGCTTGACGGGTTGCCGTGTCTGGTAGAAATGGGTCATTGCCTGTTCCCAGAACCAGCTATTGTTCGCCATGCGCACGAGCAGCGGTAGGGCTGCCTTACGGTAGGTCGGCAGCTTGTCCGTGCGGTAGAGTAGGACAAAAACGTCTTCGGTGGTGCGCAGTTGCAGCGCCTGCCCGGCATCGCCCGGGTAGCAGAAGACCGTCCAGCCGCGCTGCTGCTCGATCGGTCGGGCACCGCGAAGGGCCTCTCGGATCTCTTGGGCTGCGACGTCTTCCAGGCCAGGATGCACGGATACGGCATACTCGAGCGGCCTGGATTTGCTCGATCGTGATCGGCGAGAGGGTGGCATCGGCAGTGCTACTCCCGGTGAGTCCGGAACAGGAACTTGATCGGCGTGCCTGTAAAGGGATGGATCTCGCGGATGCGGTTCTCCAGGTAGCGCTCGTAGCCAAAGTGGATCAGCTTGGGGTCATTGACAAAGAGGACAAAGGTCGGCGGCGCGCCCTCGGCCTGGGTAGCAAAGTACACTCGTAGCCGACGCCCACGGACCGACGGCGGGCTGTGACGGTACATGGCATCCTGGATCAACTGGTTTAGCTGGTGGGTGCTCAGGCGCTCGTGCCGTTCTGCCTCGATCTCAAGCGCGGTTGACAGCACCTGGTCGACGCGCTGCCCAGTGAGGGCAGAGATGAACAGGACTGGCACATAGCCCATGAAGCGCAGTTCGTGACGTACGTGCTCTGTGTACGCCTCCATCGTGTGCGCGTCCTTTTCGACCGCATCCCACTTGTTGACCAGGACAACCGCGCTCTTGTGTTCTTCCAGGATATAGCCCGCGATGTGGGCATCCTGGTCGGTGACTCCTTCCGTGGCGTCGATCATCAGCAGGACGACGTGCGCTCTGCCGATCGAACGCAGTGCGCGCAGCACGCTATAGTATTCGAGCCCTGCCCCTACTTTGCCGCGTCGCCGGATGCCGGCCGTATCGATCAGCGTGATCTCTTGATCTTCCCACTCGAGGTAGGTGTCGATCGAGTCGCGCGTCGTCCCGGCGACGGGACTGACGATGGACCGTTCCTCGCGCAAGATCTTGTTCAGCAGGGAAGACTTGCCGACGTTGGGACGCCCGACGATCGCGATCTGTACGCGTTCGCTCTCGCTCTCCTCCTCCAGGACTTCCTGGGGGATCGCGTTCACCACCTCGTCGAGCAGGTCCCCCGAGCCACGCCCGTTGATCGCCGAGACAGGCAAGACGGGGCCAATGCCCAGTTCGTAGAACGCGAGCGCATCATCCCACGTACTGATGTTATCGGCCTTGTTCGCTGCGACGATGATCGGCTTGTCTGCCTTGCGCAGCACGTCGGCCACTTCGGCGTCCGCGGCGGTGGGGCCGGTACGTATGTCCACCACGAACAGGATCACGTCCGCCTCGCGGATGGCGATCTCGGCCTGGGCGCGAATCTCGCGCACAAAGGGTGCCGAGCCAGCGGCAAGGATACTGTCTGGCTCGTCAGAGCGCAGACGGCTCTCGCCGAGGATCTCCATCCCGCCTGTATCGGCCAGCGTAAAGTCCAGGCCATTCCAGAAACAGTCCGCATACAGCCGGTCGCGCGTGGTGCCCGGCACTTCCGACACGATAGCCAGTCGTGTGCCGATCAGGCGGTTGAACAGGGTTGATTTGCCTACGTTGGGCCTTCCAACGAGGGCGACGATCGGTTTTGGCATGTCAGAACCTTATATCACTCTCTCGCCAGCAACCACACTCGTGGTTGCCTGCGCACTATTGCTCTTTTTTCGCCAGCGTCACCGTTGGCGTAACAGGCAAGGGGGTCGCCGAACCCGCTGCCTGAGGCGTCTGCCGTATGGCCACAGTGGCCGTCACCGTCGGCGTCACAGTCAGCGTGATCCCGTTCGTGGCCGTGACCGTCGTGCTGACCGTAGGTGCCGGCGTGGGGGTGCGCGTTGGCCTCGGTGTCCACGTTGGGGTGGGGGTCGGCACAGCAGGCCGGATCTCGACGGTTGCGTACTCGGGCATGAGGGACACGACCTCGAGACCTTCCGGCACGAGCGATGTGAGCTCGATGCGATGCTCCCCTATTCCCTTGTCGACCAGGTCGACGTAGACAAAGACGTCCTCGTCGGTGAGCGACCGAATGCGCGGGAGCGGGCCGCTCAGCGTGATGGCAACCTCCTTCGGGGTGACGGCTGCCATCAAATCTGCGCCCAATCCCCGGATCACCGGCTCGCGCAAGATCGTCGCATTGCCCTGCTGTGCCTCGATCTCTACTGTAACCTTGACCCCTTGTACGCCCACCGGTGAGACTTGCTCTGGGAGATCGAGCGGCATGCGCTCGACGACGGTGCCCGTGGACCCGCTGATGTCCAGCGGCAAGGTATTGACGACACCCTCGATCTCGCCTACCGCGGATGGGTCACCGAAAAGCGTGACCACCGCGGGATCGACGCTCACCCCACGCACCCAGTAGCCCGGCGCGACCGTGCCCACGACGACGGCGCGCACGGCGACCTCGCTGGTGCCAAGCTTTTGCACCACCGGCACCGTGATCTGGACGCTGGATGGCTCGATGGTCACGAAACCCACGATCTCGTCGTCTCCGCGCCGTGCATCGAGCGGCCGGGTGCCGATAAAGGTCTCTTTCGTGTTCCTCATATCGAGTGTAGCCGTCACCTTGGTGATCTGCTCGACGAGCGACTTGGGGCCGGCTACCGTGGCCTGTTCCGGATCGAGCTGGACGTCCTTGTCGCTGGTGAGGTACTCCCAGCCCAGCGGCGGCGATCCAAAGAGCCTGAGCTGAACGGGCACCGTGCGCGAGATCTCCTCGCGCAGGCGGACCGGGATATTGGCCGGACGAAGCTCCACGACGCGAACGTTCTTGTCCAGGCATTCTACCTGAACCGGTACCTGGTACTCGCCTACCTCGTGCCCCTCTAGGTCGATCCAGGCCCGGAACTTGTCTGGTCGCAGATCCTGCCAATTCTTCTGTGGGGCGCGAACGGTCAGCGTGACGCTCTCGTCGAATCCGTCTGGCAGAAAGGTCGTCCCCGCAGGCTGGTTGCGAACCTCGATCGGGATCGCCTCACCGACCGTATTCTGTACGATGGGATTCTCTTGTTGTATGGCAACGATCCAGACTACGATGGCCAGCACCAGCGCCAGCATGATGAGTCCCACATCGTTGAGCAGCCTTCTCAGCACTCCTCGTCTCCTGCTGTCAGACTATAGTGATGCCAAGGTGAGAACTGCAGATTCCCCATGGAAAACCATGTAGATCCCATCTTGGCTTTAGTTTAGGTCTTTTCGTTGCCGAGCGCGTTTCCGACGCGATCGCGCACGTCGCGCATTACGCTCCCAAAGGTGGGCTGGACGGGCTGCGGGAACAGGGCTTGCAGGGTCTTGCGCAGCCGCTTTCCATCCAGGCGCCGGATCATTCGCCCGTTGTGAGCTACCGAGATAATGCCTGTCTCTTCAGAGACCACGACCGCCACCGCATCTGTCTGCTCAGTCACACCGATCGATGCACGGTGTCGCAATCCCATTTGACGGTCCGAGATCGTGCCACCGGCCAGGGGGAGCACGCACGCCGCTGCAACGGCGCGCCCATTCCGGATCACGACTGCGCCATCGTGCAGCGCTGTGTTTGGATAAAAGACCGTGAGCAGCAGCTCTACGCTGACCTGGCTGTCGAGCTTGATCCCCGTCTCGATATACTCCTCGAGGCCCGTGGTTCGCTCGATCACGATGAGCGCCCCGTGCCGCCGGTCAGACAGGCGGGTAGATGCGATCGATACCTGTTCGATGACGTCGGCCGTCGACGGCTCGCGCGTGGTGGTCAGGTAGGCGCCTGTGCGCCCGAGGCGCTCTAGCGCGCGCCGCAGCTCAGGCTGGAAAATGACCGGGATCGCGACCAGGAGGGCAGGCAGTGCGTTTGCAACGAGCCAGCCGAAAGCACGGAAGGGGAGGAGGCTGGCAGCCAGGGCCATCGCCAACACGAGGATCACCGTGCCGCGCAGTACCTGGACGGCTTGTGTTCCTCGAATCAGGCGCAGAAACCAGTAGAAGGTGAGTGTCACCAACAGGATGTCGAGAACACTCCACCAGTCAAGTCTCTGGAAGAACCACGTGATGTCGAACAATCTCCCCTCCGGAACAGATGGTAGCTCGCGGCGCGACCTTGGCAGAATGGTCCCTCGGTTGGCACCAGTAAGGGGGCCACCTAGCAGCAGGGCGGGCTGCTCTATGCCTTGGTCTGCCAGTACGCACGTGTGCTCCAGAAAGCCAGGTATGGTCTATCTACGCAACTGCTACGACTGCACGTTCATCCAACCTACCCCGCCTTGAGCTGGCCAAGCAACTGCTGATAGCCCTCAACGTGGTCTGGGCCCAGACGGATGATCGCCTGAATGGTGCGAATCGCCTCTTTGGTCTTGCCCGCTTCGAGCTGGATCTCGCCCACCTTGTCCAGTTCACGGATCGCCTTCTTTTTCAGGTGCAGGTCAAGGTAGGCTCTAGCGAGCCGGATATGCAGCGGCAGGTGCGTCGGATACGTCTTGCTCAGGTGCTCGATCGCTTCTATCATACCGGGTGGCGCACGCCGCCCCTGAAAGGCCACCGGCAGCTCTTCCAGTTCTCCCAGTGCCCGCTCTGAGCGGCCCAGCTTGAGATACAGGTCTACCAGATAGATACGAGCCCGGTACTCGAGCGGATCGATCTGCTTGATCTGCTGATAGGCAGACGCCGCGTTTTGCCAATCCAGACGCTGGGTATGGATGTCGCCGATACGATACAGGATGTTGACTTTCCACTGTCGGTCCGGGGTGGCCAATCCCACCTTGTCCAGCGCTTCCTGGTACTTGTCCAGTGCCTTGTTCACCTGAGCCAACTGGTAGTATGCGTCTGCAACGGCCACGTACTGCTCGATGGCCTGATCGTACATCCCGGTTTCCAGGAACGTCTGAATCAGGCGGCCTCGTACGCCGATATTCATAGGAGCTATCTCGATCGCCTTCTCGTAGAGCGGAATGGCACGTTCCACGTTGCCGCGGATCTTGTAGGTCTCGGCGACAGTCGTGTATTTCTCCACTGCCTGGTCCGATTTGCCCTCAGCGATCAGGATATCAGCCAGGCGCAAGTGGAGCGGTAGATAGTCCGGGGCATGTTGGATGGCCCAGAAACACTCTTCGAGCGCAGTAAAGACCTTCTTGTCTCCCAAGTAGTGGCCAATCTGGCGCATCGCGGTGAACGTCGTCTCGGACGAGGGCTCGGTCAGGGTCTCAGCGACCGAAAGCAGCAGCGCCCCCCCCGCTAGGCTGTTCAGTTGTTGCCGTGCCTCGGCCACGCACTGTGCCCATCCTCTGCGATTCAGGAAAGACAAGATCGACTGGATAAAGCGTTGGGTTTCTGTACCCCCGTCCCGTGCCGCATACTGCTGGTAGATCTGTTGGTACGCCCTCTCGAGTGCGGCTTTGCGATCTGGAGACACAGCCTGAGCATCGAGGGACCACAGTACCTGCAATAGATGATGCAGGGCCTGGTTGTGCTTGCCCCATGCGTAATAGATCTCGCCGATGGAATAGTGTGCACCGAGCATATAGTCAGCGTGATCCAGGGCATGTTCTACATGGGCGATCGCCCTCGCATAGTCTCCCTTTTCGCGGTATAGGAGACCTAAATTGTAGTGGATGGCCGGGCGATCGATGCCCGCTTCCAGTGCGCTCTCGTACGTCGCAATCGCCCGGTCAGTGAGACCGCGGCTCTGCAGGTCGGCAGCCTGCCCCAAGAGCATGTTCCTCTCCAGGGCTCGCGGATCGCTGCCTGCCGAAAAGACTGCGTCGGCGAGCTGGGCCAACGCGTGCTCGCGCAAGAGGTCGGCTGGAGAGGCGCCCTGCTCTTCTGGCAGCAGGCGGGCTGTTTCTATCTCGATATCATCGAACACGACAAAGCTATCCAGAGTGCGCTTGCCCTCAGCATCGGGCTGCAGGCGCGCAGTAGGGCCGTCTGGGAGCGGCTGGCTCGAATGCAGTGCTTCCAGAACCCGCTTTGCCTCACCGCTGTTCGGGTCCAGGCGGCGCGCGGCTTCGCCGTGCTGCAGCGCTTGCTCGTGGTTGCTTCTGCGCTCCAGGATGCGTGCCATGATCAGGTGATGGCGTGCTGCGCGCCGCTCCTCTCCCTGATCCTCGTAGACCTGAGCCAGGTGACTGTGTGCGTCCAGGTTCTCGGGCGCCAACTTGGCCGCCTGGCGCCACATCCCGATCGCGCCAGGGGCATCGTGCAAGTGCAAGTGTGCCTCCGCGGCGGCGATGTAGGCACGTCCTGCCTCTGGCCATCGTGCCAGGCGCGCGAATGTCTGGCCTACTCGCTCGATGACCTCGGGGTTGTCTGGCGCTGCACTCGCCGCTTTTTCGTAGGTCGACAGAGCCTTCTCGAGCTGGTGGGTTTCGACATAAGCGAGACCCAAACCGGTTAGAGCTGCGACGTCCTTGGGAAACTCGTCAAGTGCCTTGCCGTATTCCTGGATAGCGGTTGACCACTTTTTTTTCCACGCCAGGTCGGCAGCACGTTTCATCGCCGCATTGTAGGCCCGCCGATTACCTGCCACTTGTCCCTCCGTATACTCGGGGCGATTGGGCGGATGATGTTGAATGGTGCGTTCTATGACATGAGAATAGCCAGGACCGCTTTCTGCGCATGGAGCCGGTTCTCGGCCTGGTCAAAGATGATCGAATACGGTGCATCGGCGACCTCATCCGTGACCTCATCACCGCGATGTGCGGGCAAGCAGTGCATGAACAACGCGCCAGACGGGGCGTGGCCCATCAAGGTCGCGTTCACTTGGTATGACGAGAACACCGCCTCGCGCTGCGCTGTCTCTGCTTCCTGCCCCATGCTGGTCCAGACATCCGTATAGACCACGTCAGCACGTGCTACTGCCGCTACTGGATCGTTAGTGATCGCCAGCTCTGCGCCGCTCGTCCTGGCTGCCTCGCACGCTAGGCGTATGACAGCGGGGGACGGCTCGTATCCTGGCGGCGAGGCGATCGTCACATGTAAGCCCAGCTTGCCGCCCAGGAACAGCAGCGAGTTGGCGACGTTGTTTCCGTCGCCGATGAACGCAAGTCGCTGCCCTTCGATCGCCCCCTTGTGTTCCCACAGGGTGAGTGCATCTCCAAGTGCCTGGCACGGATGTGTCCAGTCGGAGAGACCATTGATCACGGGCACGGTGGCATACTTGGCCAGCTCCTCGATCGTGCGGTGTGCAAAGACGCGTGCTTCGATCCCGTCCACGTAGCGCGACAGCACGCGCGCCACGTCAGCGACGCTCTCGCGCTTACCAAGGCCGATCTCGTCGGGCGAGAGATAGAGCGCATGCCCGTCCAGGTGCACCATCGCCATCTCGAATGAGGTCCGCGTGCGCAGGCTTGGCTTCTCAAAGATCATGGCCAGCGACTTGCCAGCCATGATCGGTTCGTTGCCACCTGCCTGCCAGGCTGCTTTCAGATCACGGGCAGTGTGTAGGATGTGCCATATCTCCTCGCTGGTGAGGTCTGCCAGACAGACGAGATGCTTCACGTTCGCCTCCTTCTACCTTACGACTTTAGTATAACATAACGCAAACAAAAAAGAAAGAGGCCCGTGTGTTCACAGTGCCTCTTTCCACCCGTCCCGATCCGCTATCGTGCGGACGGCTTCTCCTCTATGGGACCAACCTGAGCAGGTTACGAGCTGCTCAGATCGCTGTCGAGCCAAGACTGCTCGGCTCCGCTCAAGCGTGAGGTATCGCTGCAGACAGGTTCATCTACGCGCTATTGCCACGCGCCAGGTGCGCTGGCTGGCGATGCGTGCACGTGTTGTCTCCTGGGAAACAAAACGCCACGCACCGCCCGTGTCGGCTGTAGGCCAGGAACGCTACGCCCGCCCTAGCAGCACGAAGGCCAGTTGCTGAAGCAGATAAGAGATGGTGAATAATACCAGCGGAAGCATCAGCGTGGGTAGAAAGCGCACGGCAAGGATATCCAGGCCCATACGGTACAGTGAGCGCATCAAACGGCCTTGAGGGCGTGGCGCCACCGTTCTGCTATCCGGCTGTTGCTGCATTTTGTGACGCCGTTCGCGTGCCATCGTGATCGCCGAGCGAAAATGCTGCTCCACAAAGATCACAAAGACCAACCAGATGAGGCCCAAGAAAAGCAACCCGAAGCGGTCGATCGCGCGGAGAACCCACTGGTTTCCGCCCAGGACAGGCCAGAAAACGTTAATCATATTGCGCGTCTGGAATATGGCCAGCATCCCTACCGCTGCAGTCAACAACCAACCCAGGTAAGCCAGCGCATAACCGAACACATCTCCTACAGTTAACTTGGGCTGAACTTGCTCCATTGTATCTCCTCCTACGTAATTGCTGCTTGTATTATACGAACAAGGCACAGCGTTGTCAAGCGGAAAACAAAACATCGACATAAAAAAGGGGAAACTTGCTCAGCAAGTTTCCCCTTTTTAGGACCAGGAAGGTAGGTTGTCGAACGGACGAACGCCTATCCTTGGTATGTAGCCGCTGTCTCGACAAAACCGACCAGGTCAAGTTCCTCAGCACGATGGCAGCTCACATAGTGATCGGGCCGCAGCTCGCGCAGTTGTGGCTCTTCTTGCATGCAGCGATCAATGGCGTAGCGGCAGCGCGGGTGGAAGTAACAACCACTCGGCGGGTTCGCCGGGTCCGCCACATCGCCCTCCAGGATAATGCGCTCCGCCTGGTAGCGTGGGTCGGGCTTGGGCACAGCCGACATCAACGCCTCCGTGTAGGGATGGAGCGGGTGGCCATACAGCTCCTCCGTAGTGGCCATCTCGGCCAGTTTGCCGACGTACATCACCGACACACGGTCGCTGATGTGCTCGACCACGCTCAGGTCGTGGGCGACGAAAAGATAAGTCAGGTCGAACTCTTCCTGCAGGTCCTGCAGCAGGTTCAAAACCTGAGCTTGGACGGACACGTCGAGCGCGGACACGGGTTCGTCGCAGACGATCAGTTGCGGGTTGAGCGCGAGCGCGCGGGCTACACCGATGCGCTGGCGCTGGCCGCCGCTGAAGGCGTGCGGGTAGCGAATCATGTACTCGGGACGAAGGCCCACGACCCTCAGCAGTTCAGCAACACGGTCTCGGAGCTCGGAGCCCCTGGCCACGCCGTTGACCAGCAGCGGCTCACCCACGATCTGGAGCAGGGTCATGCGCGGATTCAGCGAGGAGTAGGGGTCCTGAAAGATCATCTGCATATTCTGGCGCAGGGTCTTGAGATCCTGCTTGTCCAGGTCGGGTACGTTGACGTTGCCCAGGTTGCGGTCCTTGAACCATACTTCGCCTGCGGTTGGCTCATAGGCACGAAGAATGACCCGCCCGGTCGTGGTCTTGCCACAGCCGCTCTCGCCCACGAGGCCCATCGTCTCGCCCTCGCGGATGAAAAAGTTCACACCGTCGACTGCCTTGACGTACCCGGCAAGGGTCTTGAAAAAACCCTTGCGAATCGGAAAGTACTTTTTCAGATTCTTGACTTCGAGTAGTACGTTGTCCTGCCTCGAATCATTGCTTCCAGCCATTAGGTGTCACCTCACGTTTTCTACTCGTACAGCAGGCAGCGGGCCCAATGATTAGCCTTGATCTCGAAGAACGGGATCTCGCGGTCGACATCGCACTTGCCCGGCATGAACTCTGGGCAACGTGGATGGTAGGGGCAGCCCTGCGGGATATTGTACGGATCCGGCACCGAGCCGCTGATCACGTGCAGGCGTGCGCCCGTCTTGGTGCCGATGCGCGGGATCGAGCGCAACAAGTCGCGAGTGTATGGGTGGTAGGGCTCGTAGAACGTCTCATCCACCGAAGCGAGCTCGACCTCTTTGCCCAGGTACATGACCACGACGTCGTCGCACATCTCTGCGATCACGCCGAGGTTGTGGGTGATGAACATGATCGCCATCCCGAACTCTTCTTGCAGGCCTTTCATCAGTTCCAGGATCTGGGCCTCTGTGGTCACGTCGAGCGCGGTGGTTGGCTCGTCCGCGATCAGGAGGCTCGGGTTGCAGGAAAGCGCCATCGCGATCATCGCGCGCTGGCGCATGCCGCCTGACAACTGGTGCGCATAGTAATCAATACGCTGCTGCGGCTGGGGCAAGCCAACGAGGGAGAGCATTTCGATCGCCTTCTCTCGTGCCTCCTCCTTGCCCACCTTCTGGTGCAGGGTGATGGCCTCCATGATCTGGTTGCCAATCGTGTGCACCGGGCTCAGAGAGGTCATTGGCTCCTGGAAGATCTTGGCGATCTCGTTGCCACGAATACTGCGGATCTCGCTCCCACGCGCGTCGAGCTTGGTCAGTTCGACCTTCTCGACCGAGCCATCCTGCCCGTAGCGGTAGTAAAAAATGTCCCCAGCGACGATTTCGCCCGGTGAGGGCACGATGCGCATGATGGCCTGTGAGGTTACACTCTTTCCACAACCACTTTCCCCTACCACGCCGAGTGTCTTGCCTCGCGCTATGTCAAAGGTGACACCTTCGACGGCGTGAACGGTGCCTTCATCCAGGAAAAAGTACACCTTGACGTCGCGCACCTCAACGAGGGGTTCCTTCCCGTTTTCGCTCATAGTCCCTACCATCCTTCCTGTCTGCTATTGGGTCAGATACCCTTCCAACCTGTTCTAAACACCAAACCGCTTCGACAGGACGCGTCCTTCATGTCCCTGAGTGAAGGATGTGCTCTGTCAGCAATACTTGGCATTGGGAAGAGGTATTCTCGGGCTAGGCCGAGGGCAGGCACCTATGAATGGTGTCTCCAGGTGTGCGCTCAAGTGGGTGTGCGATGACAACTCTTGGACCGCTGGCTGCACGACCCATCTGGTCGAGCTAGCTCACAATAGCATGTGCCAAAAGCTCTCTCCTCCCGAGCGGTACTATAGCACAATTCACAACCGTTGTCAAAAACTGCTTCCAGAACTGGGCTCCTAATCAACCGAATCCTCTAGGTCGTCTTGGTCGAGCGTGCTGTGCGCTGTGAGCGTGGCTCGTCCAAGCATAGCGCCGACGACCACGCAGGCGGCGACGAGTACGGTCACAGGAACGAGCGGGAACGAGAGCGTCGGTTCAGCGTTCACCTGGAAAGCGTCGACCACACACTGTCTGCCTTGTGCGTCTGGATGAGCTGTCTCGCCGACGACGAGACGAAGCGTCTGGCGTCGTGAGCTCGATCCCTGGGCCAGCGGAAGCACGAGGCGCGTAGGTGTGGGCGCATAGAGTTCGACGTAGGAGCGCCCTCGATCGTCCATGAGGAGCCCCGGTACGTTCTCTCCATCCAACGTGACCTGCATGCGGCCTCCCTGCGGGCCAGCCCATGCGATGAGCTGCACATTCTGGCCAGTGAAAGCAAAGGTCAGGCTGCTGCCAGGGACATCGCTGACCAGCACGGCCTGCGCACTGGCCTGAGGATCGATACGCGAGCGCCATTCGCCGTGAGAGGCGTCTACGGCGGCATTGGTCTCTTCGTAGTAACCCGGACCTGCTTCGTCTAGCTGCGCGGCCTTGTCCTTGATCGCAAAGTAGACGCGGCGCGGGATGAAATCTACGTCGACCATGCGGAAATAGTATGCTGCCTCGTCGGGTGAGATATCGCCTACCTGCCGAAAGTACCAGATATTGAGCACGCCGGCCCAAGGCCAATTCGCCAATGTATCTTCGACTCCCTGCAGCGTGTACGCAGCTTGTCGTTCCTCGCTCACCCGCTTCCAGACGAGATCCTCGTTCGCAAAGGACATTGGCGCCGCATTCCACCCGTACTCGTTGAACCACACGGCCTTTTGTGCATCGCCGTATCGTTCCATGATCTCGCGCTGCAGCGTCACCCGCGCAAAGTTGAGCTTGTCTGGGGAGGCGGGGTCGTCAGGCGGCAGGTCCATCCCAAACGCATTCGCCGACAGGATATCAAAATAGGGGCCGGCCCCGGCTTGGTACATTTCTTCCAGGAACTGGAGGTCGTTCATCGCGCGCCATTTGCCCGGCTCTGGGTGTGGCTCTCCCAGCGTGATCGCCAGCGGAGCGCTGAGCACGTACACGTTGGGGTCGGCTTCTTTGGCGCGCTCGTAGGCGATGCGCAACAGCTCGACATAGCCTTCCGGATCGACGGGGCGATTGCCCCACTCGATATAGAGGTTGGGCTCGTTCCAGATCTGGATGTGCTGGACTCGCCCCTTGTAGTGCTCGACAAAATGATAGACAAAATCACCATAGTCCGACAGGTCATCGGGCGGGCGGCCTGGCATCGAGTTGTCCTGGCGTGACCAGTTCGGCGCGCTGTCCAGCCGGGCAATGATCTCGAGTCCATAGCTCTCACAGAGCGCTACGATCGCGTCGTACTTTTCCCAACGGTACTGGCCTGGCTGGGGCTCGATCTCGGCCCAGACGAACTGCTGCTTGACCCAGTGGACGCCGGCGTCACTTGCCATACGCACGGTTTCCTCGCGCTTCCACCCTTCGACCTCGCGTTCGAGGAAAAAGTTGGCGCCAATGGGATGAACGTCCGTGTTGGGGATGGTGTGGGGAGCGTGCCATCCCTGGGGATCAGAGGAAGGTCGCACGAGCGGATAGAGGACGTAGGCCAGGGCACCCAGAAGGATAGCGAGGACGGCGGACAGGATGAAACTGTAGCGGCTCACGCAGCGCCACCTGCTGGCTCGCCTGAATGCAATGGGACCGCGAGATGCACCGTCGTGCCCTCGCCGACCTGGGACTCGACGGAGAAGGTACCCTCGATCATTGCCGCACGTTCACGCATATTGATCATGCCCATGCTATCGCGCAGCCCATAGTTGGCCGGCATCTCGTTCGCCTCAAAGCCTCTTCCGTCGTCGCGGATAGTGACCCGGAGGGCGCCATTGCTGCACTCGATATCGAGCCACACATTCTGTGCATGGGCGTGCTTGCGCACGTTACCGACAGCCTCCTGGACGATGGCGAACACAGCCGAGCTGGTTTGCTTACTCAATGGCGGTAGCTCGCTTGCCGTCCGAAAGTGGACAGCAAAGTGCTCCGTTTCGATGAGGCGGTGAACGTATGTTTGCAGCGCCGGGCCAAGGCCCTTTGTCTCGAGCAGGATCGGCCTTAGATCAAAGAGCATGTTGCGTAGCTGGCGGCTTGCGTCCTTGGCCAGTGCTTCCATCTCCCGGATCTCGGGTCGCACCTGATCCGGCTCGCTGTCGAGCATCTGGCGGATGAACTGCAGGTTCATCGCGATCGCTGCGACCAACTGCGTGGGGCCATCGTGCAGATCCCGCGCCAGCTCACGGCGCACGTCCTCCTCTACAACGACCAGACGATCGCGCTCCTCCCGCAGTTCCTGGTACAACTGCGCGTTACGCAAGGCAATCGCCGACTGGGCAGCAAAGGTCAGCAGCAACGTCTTGTCCGCTTCGTCAAAGCGTTCGTTGTCCTGCTTGTTCAGGACCTGGATCACGCCGATTGGCCTGCCGCGTACGATCATAGGCACGCAGATCATCGACGTGACCGAGTAGCCAACGCTGCGCGGTACCTCGGCATAGAAGCGTTGATCCTGGCTGGTGTCATCCACGATCACGGCTTCTTGGGTCTCGAGCACCCACCCGGCAATACCTCGGTGACGCGCCATACGCGTGCCGTGCAGCCTGGGACCACCGCCTCCCTCGACGACACGAAAGACGAGCTCATCTTCCTTTTCGTCGAGCAAGATCAGCGAGCCGGCCGTACCCCTCATCACCTGGACTGCGGAACGAAGGATGTTCTGAAGCAGGCAATCGATGTCTACTTCAGAAACCAGTTCCTGGGTGATGCGGCGAAGCACGTCGAAATGTTCGATCTGTCGCCGCATAGCCTCGCACTCTGTGCGGAGCGCTGTGACTTGGTTCAACAGCGAAGCTTCTTGAGAGTCCATTTCTTCCCTTCTGCCGGAAGGGGCTTGCGCTTGTCGGGAGTTGATTCTACCACAATCAGCGGATCAGATCAAAAGTCCCTGCGACCAGCTTCCACTGCCAAGAAGGAACAGGCCATCGTCCGGGCTGCAGTTGCACTAGCGAAGCGAGACCTCAAGTCCTTGATCGTCGACCACCACGTTGACACTCGCGTGGAATCGGGCCGGGTCGCGCACGTAGGCGAGGTAGTCGCCCAAGCTCCGGGCGGAGTTGACCGAATTGTGAGCCAGCACGAGGCTACCAGGACGCAGCGCGTGCAAAGCGGCGAGAAGAAGCTCGAGATAGATCGACTTGGTACCGTCTGGCCCATCGGCATCGAGATAGAGGAGATCGATCGTTTCATCCGTTCGCTGCAGCCAGGGAATGCCGTCGGCGGCAACGATCTCTACCGTGGTCCGTCTATCACGTGCGGTGAGCAGCGCCTCGACATTTCGGCGCGCACGAGTGGCCTCGTCTGGGCGAATCTCGATCCCGACCAGATGCCTGGCCCGATAGCAGGATCCGGGCCCGATCGCCGCACCTGCGTTGGAGATAAAGGTGTTGCCGCAAAAGATGCCCACCGCAACCACGACTTGTGGCTGTACGATGGCATTGATCGCGTACAACAGGCGCTGCATACGTGGGCTGATGGCTGTCCAGGGGATGTCGAACCGTTCATGCACCTCTTTGCGGTGGACGAGCATCTTTTGCCGGTCGTACTGGATGTGAGGCACGATGCGTGCTTCAGCAAGGGTAGCCAATGCCTCATCCACAACTGCAATCTCGCGTTCCAGCGGCTCGATTTTACGGTGAGGCGCATACCAGTTCATCCTGTACTGCTGCCAGTCGCTCGCTTCGTAGATGCTTGCCACTATGGACCTTTCTCCTCATAGGACCCGGCAGAGTCGTCCTCTTGGTCCGGCAGTTGCTTCTCTTGCATCTGGGCCTGCTTGCCTTCCCAGAAGGCCAATGCGCCGAGAGCAAGTGCGCCGCCGACGATGGCCAGGTCGGCAATGTTAAAGATGCCCGTGTGCAGCGGTCCTACGCGCAGGATCATGAAATCGACGACTGCGCCGTCGTGCTCGATTCGGTCGATCAGGTTGCCGATCCCGCCACCCACGAGCAGTGCGACGCTGACGAGCTTGGGTGCTTCGATGGAAGCTGTGCGGAGGATCAGGATCAATCCCCACGCGACAATCACGCCGTTCGAGAGCAGGCTCAACGCAAAGCGAAGGGGCGAGGGCAAACTGCCGCCCAAGCCCAGGAATGCTCCGCGGTTCACAGCGTATGTAAGGGTCAACAGGCCACCGAGAAGCACTCGGGGCTCCGATTGGGATAGGAGACGTTGTGCGAGCTCCTTGGTCGTGCGGTCAGATACGACACAGAGGAGGACGATAGCTCCGATCAGCGCCAGTCTCTGCAGCTTGCTCAGTGTCAAGCTCTCCTCGACGATTGTGCGATATCGTCAACAGCCCATGTGCGGTGTAACCCGCGGCGAACCCGTCGCTCGATGGGCATGAAAACAGGCGCAGCCCCGATGGTGTCTGGCTGCGCCTGGCTTGGCTTACACGGCGTACTAGAACTGAAAGTGATCGGCAGCCTGGACGATGCGCTGCTCATAGTCGATCGTATAGTCCTTCACCTCTTGGACGATCTGTCTCCACTCGTCGCTGGAGAGGATCGCCTCAAGGGTCCCATCTTGTTCCTTACGCGAGACAAAGCCAAGCAGGATCTCGGGCGCTTCACCATAGATCGTGTACCATGCGTCCCTGAGCTCAAGGCCAAGTGGCGAGGCCTTGTTCACCAGCTCTCGGACATGATGAAACAGCTCTTTTTCATATTTCGGGTGGCTGTTCCATGTCAGCAGAACCTTGTGTCCCATAGGTTGACTCCGCATTCACTGTGCCCCAACGGCCCTGTGGCCCGTTCTCCTTGCTTGTTTCCGCATTCACGGCGCGCGGTGCTGCCGTGCGGTCACTCTGAGATATGCTCGTGCCAGCGCATTTGGGTCTTTTCGAGGATCTCTTCTGTCGCCGCGTCGGGATCGTCCTCAAAGCCGGGTAGACTGAGGATCCGCCGGAAGAGAGCCGGGATGCTCAGGTCCAGGGGACGAACATCGGGATAAGCCTGTGCGAGTGCTTCGGCGATGGCGTCCAGATCGTCCCAGTGCAGGGGAACCACAGTCTCCAGGTCACAAGAAGGTTCTACGACCTCCGGCTCTTCACCGGCCAATTCCTTGGCCTTTTCCTCGTCACCTTGCTTGCGATAATAGTCAGCCAGAGCCATCTTGAGGGCATCTGCCGCCAGGACCGAGCAATGCATCTTGACCGGGGGCAGCCCGCCCAGAGCCTCGGCGATGGCTCGGTTCGTCAGTTCGAGAGCGTCCTCGATCTTTCTACCCTTGATCAGCTCAGTAGCCATGGAACTGGTCGCGATCGCTGCTCCACAACCAAAGGTACGAAACTTGATGTCGGTGATGACGTCTTGGTTGATCTTGACCGACATCTCCATCATATCGCCGCACACAGGGTTACCTATCCTGCCCACCCCGTCTGCGTCCTCAACCACTCCGACGTTGCGCGGATTGGTGAAATGATCAATTACTTTATCACTATACTTCATTGCTCGTTCTCCTCATAGCCCGGGACCTTCCTGCCCTTGATATGGTCCGCCCCCGGACGTGTTGCCTCGAAACGTGTTCCCATTTTACCACCCTCCCGATGCTTTTGCAAGGATCTGCCGTGGCGGCGGATGAGCTTGCACAAACCCGCCCCGTACTGTATAATGGTTTCGTCCAGCTACACAGTTGCCTGGATTCGACTTACTATCCCCTCAACCCGACATGGTCCGGTGTCATGCGTACGCCGCCGTGTTGCAGGACGATCGTATCGGCGGCGGACCACCAAAGGAAGCAGTGATGCCACGCTTGCGCGGCGTATTGCAGAGCGAGCTGGAAGAGATATTTGATGATTTGATACAGATGGGTGGCCTTGTGGAACGTGCCATCATCCAATCGGTCGAGGCACTGTCCGATCAGGATGTCGAACTCGCCCAGCAGATCATCGACCAGGACGAACAGATCAATCGGCTTCGCTTTGACATTGAGGACCGCTGTTTCACGGTCTTGGCGACACAGCAGCCAGTAGCGCGCGATCTGCGTGCCATCGTTACCGCACTCAATATCATCACCGACCTGGAGCGGATGGGCGATTATGCCAAGGGCATCGGCCAGCTCGTCATCCGTATGCAGGGGGAGGACCTCTTTCTGTCGCTCGACGAGATGCCAGACATGGCAGAAATGGTGCGCAGCATGGTGCACGCCGCCCTGGAGGCGTTCGTCGAGCAAGACATCGACCGTGCGCGGCAGTTGTTCGAGATGGACGATCAGGTCGACCACATGTACCGCGAGATTTTCGAGTCTGCGATCAGGGACATGATCTCGGGCACGCATAGCGTCCGGCGAGGGATGCACCTGCTTTTTGCCGCGCACAACCTGGAACGGATCGGCGACAGGGTGACCAACATCTGCGAGCGGATCATCTTTATGTCGACCGGCGTGATGGAAGAGCACAATCTCTGAGAAGGGTGAGCATGCGACCGCGGCAGCAGTTTGACCGGCAGCTACAGCGCTTGCAGGACAGCCTCGTCCAGATGAGTGAGATGGTCTGCCAAGCGATATCGGACTCGATTGCGGCGCTCAAGGCGCGTGACCTGGAGCTGGCACGAGAGGTCGTTGCACGCGACGACGAGATCAACGCCTTACGGTTCGAGGTTGACGAGGCCTGCCTGGCAATTCTGGCAACACAGCAGCCAACGGCTTCTGATCTGCGCCGGGTGGTAAGCGCGATGAACGTGGTCCTGGACCTGGAGCGCATGGGGGACCACGCTGCGAACGTGGCCAAGATCGCGATCCGGATTGGGGACGAGCCGCCGCTCAAGCCGCTGATCGATATCCCCTACATGGCCAAGCAGTGCTGCGACATGCTGCGCAGCGCGATGGCTGCTTATGCCGATCTCAACGCCGCTGCTGCAGAAGCGATCAGCAAGCAGGACAACATCGTCGATCAGCTTTACGACCAGGTCTTTCGTGAGCTGCTGACCTACATGATCGAGGATGAACGTACAATCAAGCGCGCCATGCATCTCTTGTTTGTCGCGCACAACCTCGAGCGCATTGCAGATCGGGTCACGAATATCTGTGAACGCGTCATCTATTTGCGGACAGGGCGCATGAAAGAACTGGACTATAGCCTGGACACGGGA
>Ga0315555_1001056_pt1 | contig 19975 bp, 19 predicted proteins | sample SalMarSW160380MG_FD_202113 | JGI IMG/M metagenome (GOLD analysis project Ga0315555, IMG submission 202113) | Salt marsh sediment microbial communities from the Plum Island Ecosystem LTER, Massachusetts, United States - Salt Marsh Sediment SW1603-80 ... | reverse complement strand
ATCGGTCTGATTTTGAATATGATCTAATTAGGTTATCAAAATATTAAATAAAACATTATTATTTTAAGGTACTACTGCGCATAATGGTGTAACCGCGTTGGCGCTCACTTAAATTCCACCCTCAATGCTCATATAAACTCCCCCTTTCATTCTCACGATCTTACACGGAAATATAATAGACAAATATTTTTAAACGTCGAAGAGAGCGGTATTAAGTGTTGTTCTTCGTGTTGGGAAAAATAGGTTATTTTCAGAAGACAGTTTAGATTGAGAAAAAAGTTTTATAAGAAATGGGCCTCTTGAAAAATACCAACAGAAGCTAAAAAGCAGAAAGTTAATTACTTATCAGGAGGTTCATCTGCATCCTGGGTTATTTGCTTGCTTGTTGCATATACGATTTTCTTTGGACGAATGCTGATACAGTCTTTCATATTGAAAACCGCGCAATTGACCGTGATTCTATCAAGAAGTGCAGCAGTTAGGTGTGAATCCTGAAGGAAACCGCCCCATTCATCAAATCCCAGCTGAGTAGTTATGATGGTGGTCCTGCATTGATGTCTGCGTCTCATGAGATCAAAAAACAGGCTCGCCTGCTCTTTTTTGGAGGAAATATAACCTAGCTCATCTATCAAAAGCACATCATAGGCTAAATACTTTTTCATAAGCTTCCCTTCGCTATAGTCTCCCCGGGACTGATAGAGAGTATCCAGTAGATCGCTGAAATCAATAAACAGGCCTCGAAATCCCTGGTTGATGGCATGAACGAGAAAAGCCGTTGCCAGTCCCGTTTTCCCGCATCCTGTAGGGCCGATGAAGATAAGGTTCTGTTTCTCCTTCATGAAAACCAAAGAATCGTAGAGCTCAAGGACAAGCTTTTTCTTCAAGCGAGGCTGTTTGTGGAATGGAAATGTCTCCATAACGAATAGCTCAGGTAACTTTGCTCTCTTGATACGAGCCAGGCGTGCTCTTTCGGCTTTTGCCGTATATTCTTTTTCAACGATCTGAGTCAAGAATCTGCGATAGGATGGAGAAGTATGGCCGGCTTCTTTCAGGATTGCATCCCAGTTCTCTAAAAGGGTATGAAATCCCAGATACTGAAGCTGATTCTTGAGCGTGTTATCCATCCTCTTCCTCCATGAGTTCTTTGTATTTTTTCAAGTCCGCTTCAGTTGAAAAACGTCCCACCTGATATTCTTTTCTGTTTTCATACTGGTTGGAAATAGGTATATCGGGAAGCTCGTGCATCTGTTGGTTTATCAGCTGTTCTGATATCCGTTCGATGGATGCAATGGAGCTTATCTGATATTCCAACGCCCGCTCAATCGTGTTCAGGAACAAAGAGCTGCTCATCTTCTTTGCCAGTCTGTACAACTCCCGGATGAACCTGGGTTTTTGAGGGATTCTGCAGGCCTTTGATCGGACATAATCGAGGTAGGCACAGCATACCTGCCCCATTTCCCTTAATCTTTTCTCTTCTTCCTTGAATCCGTATTTTCTGTTTCGTGGCATATGGGAGGGCACTGCTATCCCTTCCGGGGTGATCTGTTTGTTTTTCACGTCCCACGGCGCTAATTCATAATCCACGAATTTCTTGTGGTTGTGATAAATACAAATGCTTTTTTCATATTCGATAACGGTCAGCTTTCCTTTTACCTTTTCCGGAACCCAGTAGTAATTCCCGTCAAAAGCCACATACCCGTATGGATCAACGGTGCGTTTATGTTCCTGATAGGGAGGTTCGATGTATGCGGCGAGCTCCAACAGATAGGGCTTCTCCTGCTCAAAGATCTCCTGAGGAATGAGTCTTGTTTTTGATTGGGGTCGAAAGGCAAAACGCCGGGTTGCCCAATCAAAGGCTTGTTTGTTCAGATCCTCCAGATCTGTAAAGCTCCTTCCTGGGAAAAAGTTCGTCTCAAGGGTAAGGAAGTTTCGTTCTTTGCCTGCTTTCCTGTTGGATTGTCGTATCCTATGGGCTTTCCAATGAAAACCATACTTTCTGGCAAACGCAAGCATCTCGGGATGAAAAACCGCCTGTTCCCCTGTTCCGTACAGCACTGACAGGTTGGTGTTGTCAATGATACATGTTTTTGCCGTATAACCAAAGAACATGAGCGCCTCATGGAAGAAACACTTCATGCGAAAGCGGTTAAAACGAATGTAAAACTTAACATATCGCATTTTGGAGTAGCGGAAATAAAGCCCACTGCACACAATCCTCCAACGCTCCTTGCCCAGCTTCACGGTATAGACTGATGTATCATGCTGCATCTCGTCTCCTGGAATATCAGGATACTTCTGCTTGCGCTGCTCCGGCTGTTGTCCTATGCCGTACTCTCGCAGCAGCCGTGTCAGGGTAGAGTAGCCTATGGGGATCTTGTGCTCTTCGGTAAGAATCTCATGCATGCGCTGGGCGTATCCGTTACACCGTTCGTGCAGGTCTTTCAAAAGGTCATGGTCTACCAGTATTTTGTCTTTTCGACTCTTCGCCTCACCCTGCTCTTCGGAGAGAATGGCTCGTACTGTTTTAATGTCAAGCTTAAGAAACCTGGCGATTTCCTTTTTCCTCTTCCCGCTCTCAAACAGTGTTCTGACTGTTTCCCTGGTATGCTCGGCTATCATGAAACCTCCTTATCTGTGTCTTAAACTCATCAATCATGCATAGTAACCCTTCAATTAGAAGCAGGGCCCGGGAGTGAAACGCTTTTGAGCTCAGCTGCTCTCGGGTGAGCCCGTGGCAGATTCGTGACATATACTTTTGCGCAAGCTCCAGATCTCTGACTACCGTCCATTCAGCTTCACTTAAGCCCTCTTCTGCTTGATAGGCAGGCTCCGTCTTCTTCATCTTCCTCAAAGTCCACTCAAGGTTTCCCTCTTCAATCTGACGCTTCAGCCGATCTCCTCCTCGAAAATATCCATAAGCCAGCCTCGCGATATCCCGTGTGCTGATCCCTTTCCCGGATACACAGCGCACGAAACTGTTTATCGCTGTGCCGGAAATACTGTTTACGCGCGTAAACTGCCGCAAGGTGTACATGTATGAACGCAGAGGAAATCTGCCTGAAAATACCTCTTCTCGCACCACCTGGCTCATCTCATCGATAATGCCAAGCCGTACACTCACCCACGCTTTTGACCGCTCCAGTCTGGCTGCGATATCACTGACACCAAGCCCGTAGCGTTTGTGCAGTTCATCAACAAAACGGGCCTGCTCAAGAGTACTCAAGCCTCTGTCTGTGGACATACGAATGAAATGCAGAATGGAACTTACTTCATCACTCCCCAGCGATACGACCGGAACCATGTTTATGTGCAGCCTGTATGAACAACGCAGCCGTTTGAACCCGTCAAGCAGGATGTATTTCTGCCCATCTCCCTGTACACACTGCAGCGGCTCGCGGATACCATACTCCATGATTGATTGCAACAGATACTTCTCACGGTTTTTATCCCGCAGACGGAAGGATTCATATTTTTTGCTGATGGTGTGTATCTCAGCCTCTGTCATGGTCTTTCTCGTAAAAGTGCAAGAATCTGTTCATTCTTCAAAGAAACGGCATTCTCATGAACAGTGATCTTGAGTGTCTGTGGTTGAAAGAAGCTTTTAAGCATTTGGACGAAGTTGCAAAGCACAACTGCTCCCCAGATATCATCAACGAAGTAGAGACAGTATGTAGCCTTTCCACAAAGGGACTTTGCATAGGCAATATATTCATGGTCACTTTTTTCTAACTTTCTAATCGTTATGGTCATGTGTTGCCTTCCATTTTTTTCTCTGGCGGAATTGTGAAATATTCTCTAACATAGAATCATGGAGAAGTGTAGACGTAAAGATCAGATGTTGTAATGCCGGTCCTGTTTTTTTTTTGTGAGTTGATTTTTATTTCCCGGATGACTCAATCGTTTTTGTTAACCGTTGATGTTTCATCTGGATTTTCTAAAAAGTAAGTGGGGGTAATTATGTGAGCAAAAAAGGGGGAATTTAAGTGAGCGCTAACGGCTGAAGATGATTCGATAAGAAAAGATCCTGGTGGTTTCTGTAAAAGATTTGGTTTTGTTAAATTGGATCCTACAATCGCAGTAAGGAGAAACAAACTTTTTAGAATTACTCATGAAGTATATGAACAATATTGTGTACTTATGCATATTCCGGGGCAAAAGTGCCACTCATTCCGGTTGAAAAGTGCCACTAAATCCGGAGTAAAAGTGCCACCGATTCCGGCTGAAAAGTGCCAATTTTCAGCTGTTTTCCGGACACTCTAAAGTATACAATTCCATCCTTTTTCCTTAACTAGTGTCTGACCGAAAACTCCATTTTCGGTTTAATTCCTGCAGAATTTTGCTCCCTGCCAGCTAAGACATATCCGACAAATAGGATCAATATCAAGGAAGATGAAAAATCAGAGCGCTATTTTACGGAAATGAAGGTTTTTGGTGTTATGCGGACAGACCTATCCCCCTTAGCTTTGTAGCAGCTGATAGAATAGACAGCCTAAGCCGCCTTAAGCTTTTGTGCTTGCTCCCGCTGGAATCTTCTAAATTTCTTTTTCCAGATAATGGCGCCAATGATCTGTATATTACGTGAAACAACTGCTAATGCCACATAGCGATTAAACCCATGGAGGCCGTGATCGAGGCAGCGATCAAGACCGTGATTCTCCAGGGCATTGATCCCCGACTCCACAGCAGGATGTTGCTTCCTCTGTCGAACAAACTCATCCGAGCTCTCGAATGTCCTCTCTTCTTCACTTCGTCTTCCTTTTTTCGGCAACACCACCAGAGCCAAGATCTTCTCAAGCTGCTTCCTGTTTACAGGAGTGTGGAAGTTCTTATCAAAACTGCAGTTACTCAACTGCGGGAACCTTTCTTTTGTCGCCCTTATGAAGGGAATCGCTATCTTCTCGTCCGTGGCCTTCCTCATCACCATATGGTTCAGAATAAACCCATACTGATCCTCTACCACACATACCTTCAGTCCCAACTCCTGCGGCACACCAGCTTTGCCCTTGGATATCCACTCCGTATGCTCTTCAAAGATCGAAAAAACCTTCTCCTCGTGCGGGATCTTCTCTCCGTTGAGAACCCTCCGGCGGATCTGATCTATCTGCCGCACAGCATGCTGCATGTAATACCCTATCGTATCGTAGCTTATCACGTTCAGCCGATTCGTACTCAGAAGAAAATTAAGCGTTGCCTTCGCTTTCTCAAGATAGATCTCTGCTTGATCGATGTATTCCCGATGAGCTTTAGCAATCCTTTCCTCTTTCTCTTTAACCTTATCCTTCTTTTTTGCCTTGCTTCGCTTCAAACTCTGCGCCGTCCGATACAGCCTCTTGAGCTTCCTCACGTTGTACGCTTTCTGCCTCCAGGTATTCAGCCCCAATTTATCGCATACTCCGGCGACCAGAATAATCACTTTGCGCATAGCATCAAACAACAGATTGATGTCCGTGGGGTAATGAACATCAGTCTCTACGACAAAGCTATCGCAACGGCCTCGGAGATCTTCGTTTTTTTTTTACCAAATTGTGCCCAGCCTTCAATACTATCCGGTTGATCCTATCCAGTACCTCAGGAGTCAACAACGATACATTGTCCTTTATTGTTTGAATAGGATATTTATAATCATCTTCTTCAAAACACCCATGCCCAAGCATTTGCCTGAGCGTCTTGTGGTTGTCAGCTATTTCTTTAACTTTATCGTAATCCCAGTTGCAATTTAATCTTAATGTCCCAAGAACCAATATCTTCCACAAAAGCATCCCGGGCCTGCCGTTATCCGAATCTGTTCCCTCCGGCACAATCTCTTCTAATATTTCAAAAACTTCATCTCGTATTTTGGGAGTACAATAAATATATTGCAGCCCCATGAGAAGCTTGGGAATCTCATCACGCGACCTGAGGTCAAACTTTATTTTAGAAATATCCACTTCTCCGAATGTCATTTGAGATTCTATAATTTTTCGCATTAATTCACTCCCGAAGATTTAGTAAAATCACAAAACCTTAACCTGTGATTTGTATCCTAATTCATTATAGTACATAGAATTATACTAAAATATCGGGAATATGGCAATGGAAAAATAACTGATTTCTTAAATCTTCGCCTTGTTAAATGTACTCTAATTCGCTGAAACACATAATCTTACATGCTTTTCGGTCAGACACTAATTAATTCATCCCAATTTTTTATATAAGAGTATAGGACCAATTGAAGTGCCATTCGTTGTAATGGTGTAATTCAGTGAAGTATCCGTAACTTTGATAAATTCATAAGTTCCTTTTGTACCATCAATGTCAGTTGTATTGATTGTATACTTGCTCGCATTTCCACTATCAGAGATATTATCTACTTTATAGATTTCTTTAAAATTTAATACAGTAGTACTACTCGTCATAATTACGTTATCATTGTTAAAGATAAAAGTAATCGCTTCAGATACATCAGACCAGGTGCCAATTATCCATGAAGGTGGAGATAATGATGATCCTGTTAGATTTTCACATCCATAAATAAAAACAAAACTTATCAAGATTAATACAATGGGCCATATTATTTTTTTCATAATAAAACCCCTTTATTCAATTGTGTTTCACGCCTATCTATATTTCCAGGTCTATATCTTCATCAATCTGATCATCGACAAACTTAAATTTTTCTGATAATTTGATGGATTCATCGTTCAGCATAATGTCCATGGCGGCGCCACACATGCGTTCTTTGAAATCTGGATTTGCATTGGTTCCGAAGACATATTTTATTCCTTTGCTTCTGCGTTTGTCCCGAGTGCCTAAGAACACAGCTATCTCACCAGGTATGAATTTCTGATCTTTTGATTCAAAGATATTTGCTAAATAGGATCCGACCATTTCAAGATATGCCGGAATATCGGTAGGCTCTTTGTCTTTTTTTCTATTCAAAACTATTCCTCCTTTTCTAACGCTATCTTTATAATTCTATTTTAGTCTCTTGAGCTACCCTTTATCAAATAATTTGCTTTTTAATTCATCCAGGTAGCTAATGACATCTCCTTTATGGTTAAAATGATTTTTCGTCAGGTAAAGCATTTGAAAGCCAAGCAATGTAAATTTCAGAATATTCTTTAAATCTTCATCCTGTAACATTTCCTTTATATCCGGGTCCTGATACATGTATATAAGTTCTTTTTCCTGATCGTTCATATCCAGTAATGGAGAGAGCATATATGTTGGTGACTTATCCAATGTTTTAAATATCATTATAAATTTTTCTACGGGGGGAAGACACTCCCGTTTTCATATTCATAAAGGAGTTTTAGAGAAATACCCGAAACTTTTGAGAATGATTTGACGTCGGAGTATTTCATTCTTCTTGCTCTTTTCAAAAAGGGCGCATTGTTAATGCGTCCTTTTTTATTGACAGCGGAGTATAATTCAATTAGGATTTATTAAAAGTAGTTTGTTATTGATCAAAACTTTAATTTTACCTATAGTATAAGAAAACTAAGATAAGCTGAGCAATTTTTCCTGAAAAAACGGGAAAAACGGTGTATATTATAGTAAAACTTATTGACCGAATTACGCGTAAAAGTTTATATTATAAGTAGTTAGCTAAAAACAAGGAATTATGTAAAAAGGGAGTCTGAGGCTTGAGGGGCTAGTGGCCGACAGGCTGTGTGAGTTCAAATCTCGCCTCGGGCAATATAAAAACCAGTATGCTTTTTTCAAATTTCCTTTCATTGCCCCCGGTTTTCCTCCTTTCTCCGGGGGTATTTTTTAAAACCCTCCTTCCTCCACCGCCGATCCGTGCGTCCTATAAAAATCTTTAAAAGCTGTAATGCAGGTATTACTTTAGGATGGCTGTCTTTGGTTATTTACCGGGCAGCACTCCTAAAAAAAAGAGGAGAATGGATATCTTGAGTTCGACAACCATATTCTTCGAAAGGATGCCACACCCGGTGAGGTAAATGCCCTTGCACTGCGGCGAAAATATATTGAGCTCAGCATTGAAGCTGTGCAGGCTGCAGAGGAGAAGGCGAATCAACTTGCAGACAATCCCGAAATAAACAGAATGCAGGATAAGCTGTGGAATTCCCATAAGTCGGTTGAAAAGATACTCCAGGATGGTGATTTGCAGGCCATCCAGAAAGCGGCTGTTGATTATAGTGCAGTTAATGAAAAACCCCTCGAACTGGGCATGCTCGACTTGACGGCGAACAAAATCATTATGGGGCTGCAGTAACTGTTGTTCGAAAAAGAATGAAAGGTTGCTGATATATGGGTGAACTCTGGGGTTTTGTGCTGTTATTCGCTCCGATTGCCGTTCTCGTCGGTGTAGCAGCAGCGTCTATCTCTTTCAGTGCATGGAACATTGTTGTGCCGCTTCTTTTCGTGGGTTTCAATTTCAATGTGCATGATGCAATTACCCTTTCCGTTATAATGGATCTCACCAATGCGTTTATCCTGACGGTTGTGTTCTCGCGGCACAAAAGGGTGAATTTTCAGGACGGGATCAGATGGGTGATTCCGGCACTTGCAGGCGCAGGCGTTGGGTTTTACTTCTCGAGCAGGTATCTGACCCAGAATCCGGATAAGCTGAAGGGAGGAATCGGGTATTTTGTTCTTTTGATAGGCGTTTATTTTATTTTGAAAGGGGTGCAGGGCCTGAAAAGAGTGAAAGGAAACGGGACTGATCATGGCTTGCAGAATTCGGGCGTCACCCGAAAGGCAACGGAATTCCTTCAGAGAATCGGTACGCTGGCGCTGATAGGTGCAACGGCCCTGTTTGGAGCTCTGGGGGGCCTTGTCGGTATGGGGAGCGGCACCAATTTTGTCGTTACACTACTCCTGTTTTTGCCGGGTTATACACTTCTAAAGGCAACAGGAACGGGTGCGTTCATGATGCTCATTCTGATGGGGCTGTGTTCGGTTCTTTTCGGCATGCACAGCAGTCCACGTTTTTTATGGCGGTACCTACTGCTTTCAGTGCCATTCTCTTCAGCGAGCGCGGCTATCGCGAGCAGGTATACGCTGAAATTGTCCAAAGACAAACTGCATCTGATGGTTGGTGTGGCGGTTTTTTTTGCAGGGATTTTCTCATCAGTGCAGAGTATCATCCTGTAGGTTCTGGGTCATGCGCAAAGCCTGAGTATTTCCTGCACCTCTTTCTTACCAATATCTTTGTGCTCTCCGAGAACGTCCCCACGTTTTGCGAGGTTATCCGCAGCCGTCATACAGGAATCGGGAGTTAGTTTATAGTCTCGAAGCCGCGTTGGCATGCCGATACTGTTGAAAAATGAAACCGTTTTCTCGATCGCCTCGTCTATCGACTTTTTAGGATCGGACCCCGTTATTCCCCATATACGTTCGGCATACTGCAGGATCTTATCCTTCTTTTTCTCCCGCTGATGCTGCATTACCGCCGGCAGTATAATGGCAAGGGTCTGGGCATGGTCGAGCCCGTGCAGAACGGTCAGCTCATGTCCAATTCTGTGGGTAGTCCAGTCTTCCACTGCGCCGCACACAATGGTGCCGTTCAATGCCTGAGTTGCGCACCACATGATATTGGCACGTGCGTTGTAGTCCCTGGGGTTTTCTTTTACAAGCTGCGCTTGTTCTATAAGTGTCATCAGAATCGCTTCCGCCTGCCTGTCCTGGAGTGGTGTTTGAACGTCGTAGGTCAGATACTGTTCGATAACATGAATATAAGCGTCCACTATCCCGTTTATGACCTGTCGCTCAGGGAGTGAATATGTTGTTTCCGGGTCAAGGATAGAAAATTGCGGGTACACATGAGGACTGGAAAACGCAAGCTTTTCGCCCCGTGCTCTCCTTGAAATAACGGCGTTGCCGTTCATTTCCGAACCGGTCGCAGGCAGGGTGAGCACGCATCCGATCGGAAGGGCCTTTTTTACCGTTTTTTGAGCTCCCTCCGTGAGAATATCCCATGGGTCTTTCCCTGTATAGTAAGTCGATGCAGCAATGAATTTTGTCCCATCGAGCACCGATCCTCCCCCTACCGAAAGTAGAAAATCAATGCCCTCGTCTTTAACCACCCGGACAGCTTTCATACAGGTTTCGTACTCTGGATTCGGCTCGATATCGCCGAATTCATGAATAGAATAATTCTTGAGCGCATCCGTCACCTGATCGTATACGCCGTTTCGTTTTATCGATCCCCCTCCGTATGTCATCAGTATCTTCGATCCAGGATCAAGAACGGTTTTGAGTTGTGAGATAGAGTTTTTACCGAAGATGATTTTTGTCGGGTTGTGAAAGGTGAAGTTATTCATATTCGAACCTCCGTCCTGTAATAGGGTATAGAAAATTAAGCATAATTGTATTATGCTAAAAGGGATACCAGGTTTTTATGATGCCATGTACATGTGCAGCCTATCCTGCTGTATGTTGTAATTCAACTGTTTATCCACATTCAAGATATACAATTTTACCTTGTTCTGCTAGAATAATTTTCAATGAGGTGCGATTGTTTTGAAAGTAGAGTTAGCATATGGAAGCACAGGTTTAACAGTTCAGCTTCCCGATGATGCCGAGATCGATATTATCAGGTCGAGATATAAAGCTGGATATGAAGATCAGCGTGCTGCAGTGCACCGTGCGCTGATATCTCCGGTTTCTGCCCCTCCTCTTTCCAAAGTTGTAAAACCGAAAACCAAGGTCGGTATTGTTGTAAGTGATGTTACGAGACCGGTTCCGTATAAATACATTATACCTGAGATCCTTCAAGAAGTGAGTGCACTGCCAAATGATATATGGATTTTTATTGCGACCGGTACGCACAGAAAAACTTCAGAAGAAGAGCTGAAGAAGATGTTGGGGGAAGAGGTTTTACGAACATACAGGATTGTGCAAAATAATGCATCAGCCCGTGGCCTGCATAGTTTTGTCGGCACAACAAAACGGAGAAACCATATATATATCCATCGAGACTTTTTACGCTGTGATGTTAAAATACTTACCGGTTTCATTGAACCGCATTTTTTTGCAGGGTTTTCAGGAGGCGGTAAAGCGGTTATGCCGGGCCTTGCTTCTCTTGAAACGATACTGAACAATCACAGTCCGCATAATATCGACAGTCCGCGTGCCGGTTGGGGAATAACAAGGGGTAATCCGGTTTGGGAAGATATACAGGAAGCTGCCCGACTGGTCGGTCCGACATTTCTCATTAATGTCACCCTGAATAGAAATAGAGAGATCACCGGCGTCTTCGCAGGAGATTTTATGGAAGCATACGACCGGGGATGCGCAGCAGCAATGGAAATTGCCATGCCGCCTGCCAGACGTTTATATGATATTGTGATAACGAGCAATGCAGGATATCCTCTCGATTTGAATATGTATCAGTCGGTTAAAGGTATGAGCGCAGCATGTCTGATTGTCAGGGATGGCGGGAGTATTATTGTCGCTGCTGAATGCAGGGATGGTATACCGGATACCGGTATGTACCAGGAGCTGCTCATGAATGCAAAAAGTCCTGATTCGCTCCTGAAAAAGCTTCACTCGGAAGGTTTCAGGTGTCAGGACATGTGGGAAGCGCAGATACATGCACGTATCTGTAAAAAAGCCGATGTATATTTTTACAGCGATAACCTGAAAGATGATGATATAACCGGGGCGTTTATGACACCGTGCAGTTCTGTCGAAGAGACTATTGAATCTCTTTTGAAAAAATACGGAAAAGAAACGTCGATCTGTGTATTGCCCGAGGGGCCACTCACAATACCCGGTATCGATACCGGTTTGTAAACATCTGATGCCCAGCCGGCTGAGCATTCGGTTTTATCAAATATACTTTTATATAAGCGGCGTAAGTCCCCCTGGGGAAAGTCCCTGGCGGGAAAGCCGCTTCGCGGCGGATTACGTCCCCCTGGGACCGAGTATTATCATATTGTCTTATTTTAAGTTACTTAGAAGCCCTGCCTGAATCTTCGCAGCTTTGATCGCGTTTTTCATGAGCATCATGTTTGTGATAGCGCCTACGCCGCCAGGTACGGGAGTGACTTTTGCAGCTTTTTGGCTGACACTTTCGAAGTCGATATCGCCGACGGTTTTAGTTTTCGGCTTTCCCTTTTCATTCAGGATGGGATTGCCGCTTTCATCAAGCATCTTTACTCTGTTTATGCCGACATCGATGACAAAGGTGCCTTCCTTAATGTGGTCTGCGGTTATGAGGCCGGCCTTTCCTGCTGCAACGATAAGAATATCTGCACCTCTTGTGTGCTTTTCGAGATTACCAGCCATCGAGGTAAAAATATGGGTGGTGCTGATGGTTGCGTTTCGGTTGAGGCAGAGTATAGAGATGGGCTTTCCCACAATGTTCGAATGTCCGACAACCACTATCTCAGCTCCTTCGAAATTCACCTTCTCTCTGTCCATTATCTCGATGCATGCCGACGGTGTTGCAGGCGCGAAGGTGATTTCTCCGAGAGTCAGCTTACCCATATTGTAGGGATGAAAACAATCGATATCCTTGTTTACATCAATAGAATTGATAATTGCGTAATCTGAAATGTGCTCCGGAAAAGGTCGAAGTGGCAGTATGCCGCTCACCTTTTTGTCTTTGTTGAGGTCCTTCACAATCTGTACCACGTCGTCCTCATGGGCATCTTCAGGCGGATTTGCATTGACGTACTCGACACCCATTTCCCCGCAGAACCGTTCGACCTGGCCGCGATACATTCTTGCTCCAAAATCGTTTCCAACAAGTACTGTTGCAATTCCAACAGCGGCGCCCTGTGCCTTCACATCCTCGATATCCTTCTGTAGTTCCTTTTTAATCTGATCCGCAATTGCCACACAATTGATTACTTTTGCACTCACTTGTTTCCTCCATTTAAAATAAGATTCTGGTTTATACAACCTACAGCCGGCCGAATGGGGACTATTGAGCCGGAAGCTTACTTACCTATTGACAAGAGATTGTAATATAAATTGTAACTTTGTCCACTGAAAATAAAGGCAGTTATGCCTGGCCGAGCTGCTCAAGTGTGGAAGCAACTGCTTTCTCCCGTATATCCCTGGCTTCCTCGAGTATCTCCCCGAGCCTTTTTTCTGTTTTTTCTATGTACTCTCTATTCTTCATCCAGCTGAAGTTGATGCGCACGTTTATCATGCCGCCGATTGCAGCGGCCTCTGCGAAAAGAGCAGAAATCGCCCCGTCGGTAATCGCCATTTTGTTCCCCCGTGCAAGCACTTTACGAGCAAGACGGGAAACCTCCAGGCTCTTTTCCATTATTGCAAGCGGCACCTCGGATGCCTTGATAAGGCCCCTCTCGATTTCCTCGGCGCGCACCTTTTTCTGTTCTTCACTATTTTTCGGCATTTTGAATGCTCGTGCTGCGTCGTCGAACGCCTCAGTATCCTTCTGAAGGAGGTCGAGCAGCTCGTTTTTGAGGTCATGCGCCTTTTTCAGGTTCTCTGCCATTTCCCTGTGCACCTCCTCGTACCCCTTTTTGTCGACGGTGAGAGCGGAAAGCATGCCGGCAAGACTGGCAGCAACGGCACCCACCAGGGCTGATGCGCTCCCGCCTCCCGGTGCCGGACTGTTCGAACAGAGTTTTTCAAGGAAGTAATTAAGTGGGTTTTCGGTGTACATTGCACCTCCCCTGATGTGAAATGAAATAAGATTTCCCCTCTATTTATTATACTGAAATATTGCTAATTCGTTAACAATTTTAAGGGAGCGTTTCGCCCTGTATGCAGCGATGGAATATCAGGTAGTACGCACGATTAATGGAGCCTTCATCATTTTAGTATTTGTTTTATTCAGCGGTTTGTAATAGAATAACTTTTTATTGGAGCGGTCTAAAAAGAGTGCAGGAGCGAACGAGATGCAAAAAATTATGTCCATAAGGAGTTTTTCATGAAAAATATCGAATCCATCGAAAATCGGTACAAATATGCCAGAGGACGCTACCATGAGCTCGGCGTTAATTCCGATGAGGCTATGAAAACGCTTGAGAGCATACCGCTCTCTCTGCACTGTTGGCAGGGAGATGATGTCGGTGGGTTTGAAACAGGTGGCGGCGTTTTGAGCGGCGGTGGAATACAGGCAACCGGACAGTACCACGGCAGGGCGAGGAACCACGCCGAGCTCAGGATGGATCTTCAAAAGGCCTTTTCATTGATACCGGGCAGTCACCGACTCAACCTGCATGCTCATTACGGTGAATTCGGGCCTAAAAAGATCGACCGGGATGCGGTGGAGCCTGCCCACTTTCAGGGATGGATCGACTGGGCTCGTGATGTGGGAATAAAGCTTGATTTCAATTCAACCTATTTTTCTCATCCGAAGGCTGTAGCAGGGTATACACTGAGCAGTAAAGACGCCGGTGTCAGGGCGTTCTGGATCGAGCATGCGAAACGGTGCCGCAAAATCAGTGCTGAGATGGGAAGACAGCTTCAAAGCCCCTGTATACATGATATCTGGATTCCTGACGGTGCAAAGGATATAACCATAGATCGGTGGGGGTACCGGGAGCTGTTAAAGGAATCCCTCGATGAAATATTTAAAGAGCAGTTTGACTCTGAGGAGATGAAGGATGCGGTTGAAAGCAAGCTCTTCGGAATAGGAAGTGAGTATTTTGTTGTCGGCTCCCATGAGTTTTATCTCGGCTATGCGGTTTCGAGAAAGAAGATGCCGTGTATGGATATGGGGCATTTCCACCCTACCGAATCCGTGTCTGATAAAATTTCGGCGGTTATGCAGTTTTCAGAGGAGCTGCTCCTGCATGTGAGCCGGCCAGTCCGCTGGGATAGCGACCATGTCGTAATCATGAGTGATGACGTGGTGTCCCTGGCGCAGTCCCTGGTGAGATGCAGGCTGTTGAATCGTGTTCACCTCGCACTCGATTACTTTGATGCGAGCATGAACAGAGTAGGTGCCTATGTCATTGGTTCACGCGCTGTTCTAAAGGCACTGCTTTTTGCGCTTCTCGAACCGGTATCACGGCTCAGTGAATATGAGGAAACAGGTGATTTCTTTGCACGCCTCGCTCTTCTTGAGGAGATGAAAAGTATGCCCTTCCCTGCTGTGTGGGATTATTTTTGTTTGAAGATGGATGTGCCTGTCGGGACCTCCTACATCGATGAAATCGAGCTATACGACAGTGATGTCCTTCGTAAAAGAGCATGATGTCGCTTCAAAGCAGCAAGAAATCATTGACAAATAATTAACTATACAGTAGTATAAGCTCCAAAATAACTTTAATGAGGAGGTGCTGCAATGGCATACGATGCCACCAAAATGGCTGACTGGCAGATCGCGGAGGAAGCGGAAAAACGCATGCCCACCCCTGATGAGTGGCGTGAGAAGCTGGGTCTTGGAAAAGAAGAGATGATGGGGTATGGAAGGATCAGCAAACTGGACTTTATCAAAATAATCGACCGCCTGAAGAACAAACCTGACGGCAAGTATATCGAGGTAACTGCCATTACACCGACACCGCTTGGCGAAGGAAAGACAACCACATCAATGGGCCTCATAGAGGGATTCGGCAAGAGAAAAAAGAACATAGGCGGCGCAATCAGGCAGCCGTCCGGCGGCCCGACCATGAATATAAAGGGGACAGCTGCCGGAGGCGGTAATGCGCTTTTGATTCCTATGACCGAATTTTCAATGGGACTTACCGGTGATATCAATGATATTACCAATGCGCATAATCTTGCAATGGTAGCGCTCACCTCGAGAATGCAGCATGAGTTCAACTATAATGACGAACAGCTTGCGAAGAGAAACCTGAAACGTCTCGATATAGATCCGAGGCGGATGGAGATGAGATGGACCATAGATTTCTGCGCCCAGGCCCTGAGAAATATAATAATCGGTATGGGCGGCAAGATGGACGGGTTCATGATGTCCTCCGGTTTTCAGATTACGGTGAGCTCGGAGCTTATGGCTATACTCGCTATAGCGCGTGATCTGAAAGACCTTCGTGAACGCATCGGGAAGATCACTATTGCATACGATAAAAAGGGCAATCCTGTAACCGCCGATGATCTCGAAGTTGGAGGAGCGATGACCGCATGGATGAGAAGTGCCATAAACCCGACCCTCGCCTGCACGATAGAGTATCAGCCGTGCATGGTACATGCAGGCCCTTTTGCGAATATCGCTGTGGGGCAGTCATCCATCATTGCCGACCGGGTCGGCCTCAAGCTCTTCGATTACCACGTGACGGAAAGCGGATTCGCTGCGGACATAGGGTTTGAAAAGTTCTGGAATGTAAAGTGCAGGCTGTCAGGTTTGAAGCCGAATGTATCGGTTCTGACTGCAACGATACGCGCGCTTAAGATGCACGGTGGCGGCCCGAAGGTGGTTCCGGGACATCCTCTGCCGGATGAGTATACTAAAGAGAATCTCGAGCTTCTTGAAAAAGGCATAGAGAATCTCCTGCACCACATCGATGTAATAAAGGCATCGGGCATCAAACCGGTGGTGTGCATCAACGCTTTTCATACAGACACGAAAGATGAAATCAAGCTGGTGCGAAAATACGCCGAGAAGGAGGGTGCGCGCTGCGCGCTCAGCGAACACTGGGCAAAGGGCGGTGACGGTGCGCTCGAGCTCACCGATGCGGTGATAGACGCCTGTGAGGAAAAAGTCGATTTCGACTACCTGTACCCGCTCGATCTGCCGCTTCGAGAGCGTGTTGAAAGAATTGCGAAAACGGTGTACGGGGCAGACGGGGTTCACTGGATGCCGGATGCTGAGGTAAAAGCAAAAACCTTTGAATCGGACCCGCAGTACAAAGATTATTACACCATGATGGTCAAAACACATCTGAGCCTTACCCATGACCCGACGCTGAAAGGTGTACCCAAGGGGTGGACTCTCCCGATTCGGGACATTCTTCTGTTCTCAGGAGCGAAGTTCCTCTGCCCGATGGCAGGTTCCATCAGCCTCATGCCAGGCACATCGTCCGATCCCGCATACCGTAAGGTCGATGTGGATGTGAATACCGGTTCGGTTAAAGGCCTGTTTTAGGCGAGATCTTATGAAGACTGATTCAGCACAGTTCATTCTGGCCGGTAGTTATGCTTACAGAATGGATCGGGCAGTACTGCCGTGATTTGGATTCCTGACAGATCGAAATTCTGAAGTAAACATTGAAGGGTTTTTTTCGCGGCTTTGATACAACACAAGATATCGTACACAATATGCGGGAATACAGTAATGATCTGTGTTTTTTTCTCGTTCAAAAAGGAAGTAGCTTCCATCCTGGAGAAGATAGAAGGAATAGCGGAGGAAAAAAATAACAGCTGTATGGTGTACGAAGGCAGTTTCAAAAATATCGAAGTCCGTTTTGTGCGTACCGGTATGGGTTATAGGGAGATCGGTGATGATCTTCTTTCGGGATGTTCAGCAGTTATTTCAACAGGTTTCTGCGGTGGGCTTTCGCCATACCTTAAGGCGGGCGATATCGTATTATCGCAGGAAATTGTGTATGTGAACAGCAAAACAATTAAATCCATTCTGACCGGCGGGGTGGAAAACAATATCTTCAAAAGAAACCCGGTGCTGCAGGTCCCCGGTTCTTCCCCGCATGTGCGGGCATTGAAAACTAGACTGCAGAAACGGAAAACAGGGCCCAACGGCATTCATGTGCACGTCGGAAGGACAGTTACTTCAGAACGGGTGCTTTATGGCAGTGAAGAAAAAAACAAGATTCATAATTATTTTGATGCAGTTGCCGTTGATATGGAGGATTTTTTCAGAGCCGCCTACGTACAGCGAAGACAGATGCCGGTTGTCTGCGCGCGAGCAGTTCTTGACCGGGCGGATGATGCAGTACCCTCGATCAAATCGATAGCATCATTGTCAGCCATACCGGGGCTTTTAGTAAGCTATAAAAAGGCCAGACATACTATAGCAATACTTTTAGAATATTTGATCGATCATTTTGAGGGGCTGGACTCAGTGGTTATTCATTCTGCATCTTTTTCTTGACTTAGCGCGCACTTGTTAATAATAATAAGCAGGTGAACTTTCAATCGTAAAATGTTCAAACCAAGACTTGCCGTATGGTTTTACCAATAGCATGTATACCTGCGGCACGTGATGATAGGCAATTGTAAAATAATGCAGTTAGTTGAGCATAAAATTCTGATACAAATGGCTTTATAATGAATAAAACCATACGTGATCAATATGGCGGCGTAGCTCAGTCGGTTAGAGCATGCGGCTCATATCCGCAGTGTCCGGGGTTCGAATCCCTGCGCCGCTAATGTATACAGCCTGCAGTAGGTCGGTTGAATAATCGTTCGACTCTATATGATACACAGGTGACCCGTGTATGACGGTCACCTTTTTTTAAAAACCGGCAACAAAGGACATTATTTTCATCGATGTCGTGATGTAACCGGATTCAGATTGGGAGCAGATAGCGGCATTGACACCGAGGGAAGATATGTGATGGGTTCGGCAGTGTGCGGCCTGACGCACGGGTGGAAACCTGCGAGCCCCATTTTGCCGGCTGCAGGTTGGTTGAACACCCCGCTTTTGTTGAGGGCGGGATACCGAAAGTGTTTCATGCGGTAGGAAATTGAAAAAGGGAGTCATGAAATGGATAAAAGTGTTGAAAGTGTTTTACGTGGGAGGCTCGATGACGAGCACTATAATAAACTTGCAGGTATCGATAACCCTGCAATGCATGCATTCGTAGCACGGTTTGTCGAACATTTAAATCCTGATTCCGTTTTTGTAGGAACGGATGAAGAGGAAGATCTGGAGTACATCCGTCAAAAAGCGATTGAAACGGGGGAGGAAAAAGCACTAAAAATACCCGGTCATACGATACATTTCGACGGTTACTACGACCAGGCGAGGGACAAAACGAACACCAGAATCCTGCTCGATAAGGGTAAAAAATTGGGCAGTACCATGAACACACTCGACAGAGAACAGGGACTTGCCGAGATCCACGGAATCATGAAAGATATCATGAAGGGGCATCAGCTCTTCATACGCTTTTTTTGTCTCGGTCCCCTGGATTCTGAGTTTTCAATTCCATGTATCCAGCTTACAGATTCTCCCTATGTTTCGCATAGCGAGGATCTGCTCTACAGGCAGGGGTATGAACAGTTCAAACGAAGCGGTAAAACCCCCGATTTCTTCAAATTCGTGCATTCCGAGGGTAAACTCGATGGCGGGGTAAGTGTCGATATTGCAAACAGGCGGGTGTATATTGATTTGAAAGATTTCACAGTATACAGCGCCAACACGCAGTACGGCGGAAATACGATCGGCCTCAAGAAATTGGCGATGAGGCTGGCGATAAGAAAGGCATCCAGGGAGGGGTGGCTGACTGAACACATGTTCATCGTGGGTGTGCATGGGCCGGGCAGCAGGGTCGGATATTTTACCGGTGCCTATCCATCTCTCTGCGGCAAAACATCGACCTCCATGGTTGAGGGAGAAAAGATCATAGGAGACGACATCGCCTACCTGCGCAGGAGAGAAGGGAAGGCGTACGGTGTTAATGTAGAAAAGGGGATCTTCGGCATTATTCAAGGGGTTAACTCGAAGGATGATGTGCTTATATGGAAGGCCCTCAATTCTGAAGGAGAGATCATCTTTTCGAACGTGCTGTATACTGAAGATACAGACGTGTACTGGATCGGCAAGGATTCAAAACCTCCGGAACAAGGCATTAATCATTCGGGTCATTGGTATACCGGGAAAATCGGTGAGGACAGTGTGGAGGTGGATGTATCGCACAAGAACGCCCGTTTTACACTGAGCATGGATCTTCTTGAAAACCGTGATTCCGAGATGGAAAATCCTTCGGGTGTGAAGGTTAGCGGGGTGATTTACGGCGGGAGAGACTCCGATACATGGGTACCGGTTGAGGAATCCTTCGACTGGGAGCATGGTATTATCACCAAAGGTGCTGCTCTCGAATCTGAAACTACGGCCGCAACTCTCGGAAAGGAAGGGGTGCGGAAGTTCAACCCCATGTCTAATCTTGATTTTCTCTCA
>Ga0315555_1001053_pt1 | contig 19996 bp, 26 predicted proteins | sample SalMarSW160380MG_FD_202113 | JGI IMG/M metagenome (GOLD analysis project Ga0315555, IMG submission 202113) | Salt marsh sediment microbial communities from the Plum Island Ecosystem LTER, Massachusetts, United States - Salt Marsh Sediment SW1603-80 ... | reverse complement strand
TAATTCGTAGGCACATTTGACCAGTGTAAATTTTTTATTTGCATCAGGGTCGTTCAAATTCTTGTCAGGATGAAACTTCATTGCAACTTGCCTGTAAGCTTTTTTTAACTCTTTTTTGCTTGCCTCTTCGTCAACATCGAGGATTTTACAAGCTGCTTTCCAGGCATCTATGTCACGGGTTATTCTCTCCATGAATTCAAAATCTTCTTTCATTTGACTGTAACCCTCGCATCGATTTTTTCGTATAGCTGTAAGAACTTTTCTTCGTAGCCGGGCAATGCATCAATTATTTTAATCCCCTGTGAGTAAGCTTCCGCTACCAGTCGGTCGTTCGGTATCTCAAGAAGAATTTCTATATCTTGTTGCTGGCAATAGCTTACAACTCGGTCGTCACCTATGTCGCAACGGTTTATTACAACAGCAAAGGCAAGCCCAAGCTCTCTTACCATCTCCACTGCGAGCTGGAGGTCATTTAAGCCAAATGGTGTAGGCTCGGTAACCAGCAAAACAAAATCTGCTCCCTTGACTGCCTCGACCACAGGACATGAAGTGCCCGGTGGAGCGTCTATCAGGACAGTTCCATTATTTGCTGCGTTCTCCTTTACTTTCTTTATCAAAGCAGGTGAACGCACGTCTCCTATTTTTAGTCGGCCTTGACCAAATTTCACATCACCCGCGCTACCCAAATCAACAAATCCAATTTCTATCTGTTTTTCTTTAATAGCACCGGTGGGGCAGACAAGCTCACACCCACCACATGAATGACATAACTGCTCAAAGACAAGCGTCTTACCTTTCAAACAAACTATGGCACTATACTGACAAAGCTGCCCGCATTTGCCACAACCGTTGCATAATTCGTTGTCAACCTCTGGTACGCCAACCGTAACCTTCTGTGTTTCTTTTATGTCCGGCTTCAAAAAGATATGGCCGTTTGGCTCTTCAACGTCGCAATCAAGATATTGCACGGCTTGGCCTATTCGAGCAATCGAACAAGCCAGGTTTGTGGCAATTGTCGTTTTGCCTGTTCCACCTTTGCCACTTGCTATTGCTATCAGCATTCTATCTCCTGTTAATTTCCAAATGTTAACCATGCATTTATTATCATAAATAAAGCTGCCAATAATGTCGTGTATGCAAATATCTTTTTGAGGTTCTCCTGCTTTGTTTTAAGCGAGAAGAGACCTCCCACAAGCCCTCCAATTACGGCAGTGATGCTCATAGGAATGGCCCATAATGCGTTGAAATCCCCGGCCGCTGAATGTCCTACCAAACCCATAAAAGCTGTAGCGGCCACCATTGCGGATGATGTACCTACCGCCACACGCATAGGTACGCCGCAACCAAGAACCATTAACGGTACCTTGAAAGAGCCTCCGGAAATCCCGACCATTCCTGCGGCCAAGCCGGCTCCCGCAGTAATCGGCAGGGCCAACCACAGATTAACCCTGTATTCGTGCTCGCCGAATTTTCTATGCCAGAAGCCAAATCGATTCTTGTTAGAATACCGTCTATTCCCTGCAGGCCTCAACATCAAGAAGCCAGATAATACAAGCAAGCCCGCAAAGACAATTTTCAGGATTCCACCTGGCACGATATGAGCATAATATCCACCCACCAGAGCCATCAAGTCTGTCGGCGGATCAATCACCAAAGCAAGCTTCCAGTCAATAAATTGGCTTTTCTGGAATATTATTGATGCCGCGACCGCCGTGCACAACAGAATACATTGTGCAGATGTTGCTGCCTGAAGCATTGGCAATCCGCAAGCTATTAACACAGGAACATAAAAGTTACCTCCGCCACGACCAGTCATGCTCATCAAAACCGAAATGACAAAGATGGATAGAACGGCTATGCCAAGCATCAGCATAATCTCATGTTCCCTTCTCCCGTCATATCAATTTCATTCCAATCGAATCTGTCTTTCTTAAACCAGCCCTGCTGTGGCATAGAATCGAAACAGACCGCTTTGGGATTACACCATCCGCCGCCAGGCGGAATTTCCCACTCTGTCATAGTAATCTTTTTTTTGCATTTTTTGAATTTATCCTTGAAAGCTTTTTCGGACGAGCCTTCCATCAGAAACTGTAGCGCACCGCAGTGTATATATTTGTATTATCTTCAAACTGTCCGAAAAATGTATGGGGATAATCACCCCAAAAAACATTTGCGCCAACTTCCACTGCCAGGTTATCGGTAACCTTGTAATTTATATTAGGACGCATATATACATCTTTGTCGGACGGTGAAAAATAAGTAAAAAGTGAACAGGTAAGGTTCTGATTCCAGTACAGTTTCGTAATCCTGAAGGTTAATAAATGGCGGTATTCTTCATCTGCTTTACTGCCTGCGGGCAGTGTTCGTCTATAGTCGCCGTAATGCAGCATTTGTTCAACGTAGTATTGCAAACCAACCGTAAAGTCAGGAGCAATTTCCGGCAGGTCCTGTTCATAACCTATCAGGTAGCGGATTTGACTATTGTCGATATAAGGCTCATCACCGGTTCGGTCATCGCGAGAGTCATAATAGCCTATTTCAATATTACCGATGCCTTTGCCAACCTGGCTGCGTGCACTTGCGCCATAAACATTGAGTTCGGGGAAAGTATACTTAAATGTTGAGGTGTCCATACCGGCAGGACTTTTCCAGTATCCCCAATAGCCGTATACCGCAAGCTCACAACCACCAACATTTTTCGATACTCGCAAAGCCCACTCGTCATCACCAAACCAGTCATCCGGCTTGTCTGTGCGAACAATATCGTTGGTTCCTACTATTTGCCTGCCGTTCCAATAAGATATGCGGTCGCCTGTAATGAATCTGTCTGAGTCGAATCTGGGCGTGTAAACTACATCAATATTGGCCAGGTTGGTAAAGAAGCTTGCCTTGAGGGCATCGGAGGGTGCTTTCAGATATTCAGTATCCCTTCCAATAAAAAACGCTTGCCAGTCTTTTGGAAAAAGGTCGTTAATAAATATTAAATCTCCTGTCCCCCAGGTCAAGATCTGTCGGCCTAGTTTCAAATCCATAAAGTCAAAAGGAGAATACGCAACACTTGCCTTTCTTAAATCCAAAAAACCTTCACCTCTTTCTAAATCGACTGAATGATTCTCGGATACCCAATCATAATACAAGTCTGTAGTAACTTCGAAAGTGAACCCTTCCCATATTTTCTGCATTTCGAGTTGCAGTCTGGTCTCACCTATGGAGGCATCTTTTTCATATTTGTCGTTTCGTAAGCGGTAGCCGCTGCGCACTTCCCAGAATCCTGTTATGTCCAGCCAGGGTTCTTTCTCCAGCACGGGTTTCTCCCCAGTTGTGCCAAGAGGGGGAGCTATTTTCAAACCACTTGGCAGTGACGGCTCCATTTCAGGTTCATTGGGAGTCGCAGGATCGCCCCCCAAACCACTTGGAAGAGTTGGTTGATTCTCCTGGCTTTGGCTGCTTGATAATCCTTTCGGCAGAGTGGGTTCCTGCTGAGCATAAATCACTGAGCCTGACAGCAGCAATGTCATTGATATGGATATGCCTATTGGTCTTGCGTTTTGGAATTTAGTAAAGGGCATTATTTCAAATAGTCCCGTGCTGGTTTTCTCAAGTACCTTTCTGTAAAGATTGACTCAGGGATACCCATGTCATATTTGATATTGCTGTATTCAGCTATGGTATTACCATTCGTTCGCAAATCCGTCATTTTTGCTTTTGTTACCGTCGGGTATCCCTGTATTTGCTTAACCTCTAAAGCTTCGTAGGTGCGATATTTTTTGTCTTGATTGTCGTAGTAGTCGGTTTTGACAACTATAAAACTCTCACGGTGTATCCACATTTCAAAATACGCAAACTCGACAAGTTTAGGATCTTTGGGGGTATTTTTTAAAACGTAGTAGTCTTCTGTTGCCTTTACCAGCTCGTGGACATCATCATTAATATTTCGACCTGAGACATCCTCGTAGGAAAAGTCAGCCCCGACGAAACTGGTTCGCTTATCAGTTGCTGAAATGCGTTTGACTAAATCCAGGGCTGGCAGATACATCCAGCGGTCGTCATCTTTATCCAGATGTTTCCACACCATAAAAACGGTCTTGTAAACATCCGCAGGCCTATTGAAAAAGGCATAAATCTTTTGCTCTCCGCAGAAACTACTATCTTTGCTCTGCCCTTCTTTGGGCTGATTTGGATCAGGTTGGTCCCAGCGAATAATGGTCAATTCACGATTACGCTGCCTGCCTTGGCTATCTGTAATGGTCATTTTGACATTCGCCCTACCGTCAAAGCCCTGATAATACGCCACGTGGTTGGTCTTGTTTACAATTTCATCAACAGAGAGAATCTTTTCTTCCGGCGATTTAACATCAGCAGCTTTTTCAGTAGCCGACTCAGCTATACTGTAGCTGCCAAGAGACAACAGCCAAATTAAAATTGTTAGAGATATTCGCTTAGTCATTTTTTTGTTCCTCCAGAACGTTTTAGGGGTTTACATTTTTGGCGGCGGGATAAGAACCCGCAACCTATCGACATAACTAATATTGCTATTATGCTAATCCAAGTAAGAGTTGCCCAGCTGGCGGTGATGTATTGCTGCAAACTGACCACCACCAATAAAACTAATGCAATTGATGAAACCACGCAAATGTTACGATCGCAGGTTAGCCCCATATCCTTCTTTGGAGCAAACATATATTTTTCGAGAATCTTTACCAAAGCCGGCAAGATAAATAAAGTCGCGATTCCGGCAGTCATCAACATAGAAGCAAATAAAATACCAACGGTCTGGTAAGCCACCAAATGAGAAAGCAGCAGCGGCAAAAAGCCCACAGCAATCACAATAATATTTCGTGTAATTGCCCTGGCCGGTTCAGAAAAGACCACCGGTGACGCCTTTTCCCACGACCCCAGCGTCAAATATATCCTTTTGCCCCGCACAAGAAAGTGAATCGCAAAATCAATGGCTAAACCGAGAGCCATCGAACTGAGCACAGCAACAGGCATATCATAATCCTTGCCTATCAATCCCACAGCGCCATATATGGCACCAATGGTGGTTGTCAGCGGAATCATCGACAGCAATCCCCAGAGAGCGGAACGGAACAGAACCACCATCATCAAAAGAACAACGAGCCAACTTCCGGAAAACGCTTTGAGCATGCCGAACACCATCTTTTGCTGCCAGATAATGTTAATGTAAGTCAACCCAAACCATCCGTATTTCAACGGTACCGGCGGCGGATTTGCGGCGATATAATCGTCAATAGCTCGGACCACCTTTGCCATATCCTTATTGTCGCCACTTTTCAACTGGACCCAGATGCTGGACCTGCGATAATCAGGCGTAACAAAGTGCCATAAATCACCCGGCCGATGACCGGACTGGAAAGTAATCATACATTGAGATACAGCGTCAGAGGTGTCAGGGATACGAAACTGTTCGTCCTTGCCCTCCAGCAATTCCCGGTGGACGGTTTTAATGATATCCGCCAGGGAGTTGGATTTGCCCACAGTTTCTGTTTTTAATAACGCCTGCTGCAATTTGGCCTGGTATTCAAGCACAGATGGATTCTTGAAGACTTGGTCTCGCTGTCTTTGCTTATCTACGAACAGACTCGCCTCATCCCAGGCATCGATGGCATCTCCTTTGGCCAGAGCAAGTTTTTCAGCTACCAGATGTGAGATTTTCTCAAAAGCTTCTTTGCGGCTTCGGGCAGTTTTTGCCGTCTCAGCAGTGATTTTTTGCAGTTCGGCGAAAACCTCTGCTGCCTGTGGTAAATCCGCTCCAAGTTCCTTTACCTTTGCCTGCGATTGATTATTGAAATCTTCTGCAAAATCTTCAGCATTGAACTTTTCATCCTCAGCGGTAAGTGCCAGATATGCCATATAGGTTCCGCCGAAATGGTCGTTCAGCACTCTGTCGGCTACACGGATGGGATGTGATTTAACGAACCATTTTACCGGATTATCGTTGACGTTAATTTGGCTAATACCGTAAATTGCAACTACGATAACAACCACTGTAACGGCCAGTATCGGCCTTGCCCAGCGGTAGGTTACGATGCTTAACCATTGCAGAAACCGACCCAAAGCTGTCGTGTGCTCGATAGTTTCACTGCTATGAACAGCTCCAAATTTTTCAAGCGTTTTTGGTTTTATAAACATCACGAAAGCAGGAATAAAGATTATGGTTACTATCCAGGCTATCATAACGCCAATAGCAACAAACGCACCAAAAACCTGCACTGGTGGAATAGGGGTCAACACCATAGAGCCAAAACCTGCCATGGTCGTCAGGGATGTGTACAACATCGGCAAAAACAACGCATCCATTACATCCACAATGGTCTTTCGTCTGTCTTTGGTCTTTTGGTATCGTTCAAAAAATTCGCTGATGATGTGGATTGAGTTCAGCACGGCAATTGGCGTAATAAAGATGGGAATCATGCTGCTCATTATGTGCACAGGAAATCCCGCTATAATAAGCATCCCCATGGCCAAAATAACCGACACCACAGCTATAATCATTGGTGCGATAATAAGCACCAGTTTGCGGAAAAATATCAGCATCAACACAAAAACAACAGCCATTGCTGCCGGGGCTGAAATCGCCATCTGACTAAACATCTCTACGCCGAAGGTATCTTCCGCTACCGGTATGCCGGTGATGTGATACTGCTCATCACCTTTGAATGTGCCAATCTTCTCTTTCAGCTTGCTGGATACACGATAGCTCAAAGTTTTATCTGTCAGCGGCAGGTAAATGCAGATTGCCTTGCCGTCTTCGGAAACCAGTGTGCCGTTAAGAAATGGTATCCGCTGGGCTTTTTTACGAATGGCTAACGCCTCTTCTTTTGTCTTTGGTGGCTGCGACATCAACCACTCGAATCTCACAACGCCCAAGCCGGCCTGCTCTATATTATCTACTGTCGAAGGCGCCATCAGGTCAACCTCAACAACACCTTCTTCCCGGTCATCTTCATGCCAGCGAAGCGTCTTGGCATATTCGGTTAGTTCGTAAATATTAGCAAGGGTTTCCGGATTAAATACTCCCTCAGGATGCTTATCGTTAACTATTCCGACCACAACCATATCGTAGAGCGAAAGCTCCTTTTTCATCTGGTTGTGGAATACACGTACCGCTTCATCAGCCGGCAGCATATTCTCTGGGTCGGTATCAATCGTAATAGGATGTAAACCGCTGAAAGTTTTTGGCCAGATAGACGGCACAGCCGCCAAAAGTCCCACAACTACCGTGAGCAGCACAAGCACGGCCGTGACAGCTTTATATCTCCTGGTCGAAAAATCCGTTATAATATATTTTAGATTCATTCTTAAACCTGTCTTTCATTTCTAACGCTTTCTTTAATCGAAAACAGATGTAATTTTAGAAACCGGCTCATATTACTCCCTCTAAAATTTTATCTAAACCCTTTGGAACCTCCTTTGTCATAATCTCTTTGATTACACCAGAGAAACAAAAGCCCATTAAATAGGTATTCTTTCTGTAAATAACGACTTGCCCGTCTTCGTATTCGACAGCAGCAATTGCTGCAGGCATAAAAGTTGAAAGCGCTGGGAATGCAAGATTGACCCTGGAAGAATGGTCTGGGTTACCTATCTTATATTCAAGCAGGCGAAACGGAAGGTCACCCTTTCCTGCCTTCTTATAAGTCTCATTGTAATCCTTTTCACTTCTTAGAATCCACTCTTTACTTATTTTAATATTTTCTTTAATAACTCTGTTTGTCTCTTCAAAATCCAATTTACTAATATTCTTCACAAAAAAATATTTTCCTAATTTAGGTAGTGAAATTACACCGATTGTTAATAAGAATACAACTGCAGCACCTGCTCCTAAAATAAAATTTACCATTTGTAAAACCTCTTATATTTCCATTAACTAATGCTATACTTTCCATAAGCAAAATTGTTCAATAGATCTGGGTACATAAAAAATCTCAGGGTCCAGGGATCAAAAATGCCGTGAATATTACCGTAGCCAATAAATAAAATCCCAAACCCACATATAACAAAGAAGAAAAAGGCACAGCAACCTCCGAAGATAATTGCATAGTGATACATATAGCCGCTGTGCCCATAACTGCGGCAACCCATTTCGGGCCGAGGTTTTTTACTATCTTCTTAAACATGGCCATTATTACTCCTTCCTCAAACTTCCTGATTCCAATCAAATCCTTCTGCCTTAAACCATCCGTCTTCCGGCAATGCATCAAAATCAACCGGTTCTGGGCTATGCCACCTGCCATTGTCGGATATTTGCCATTTCGTGTATAAATTCATAGGTGACGCAGTTTTATCTATCTTGAAACCGGCCGGATGAAAGCCAATGTCTATTTCCTTAACTTTATATGTTTCTTTCATCTAAAAAAACTTTTTTCACTTGCAGGTCTTTTGTTTTCTCATCAGGGATTTGGCAATAAGATATAATTATGACTTTATCACCAACCGTGCCTAATCTTGCTGCCGGTCCATTCAATAACACAGTTCCGGAACCTTGTGGTGCTGCAATAGCATAAGTTACAAAACGCTTGCCGTTATTAATATTCAGCACCTGCACCTGCTCACCCGGCAATATATCAGCTTTCTCAAGAAGGTTCTCATCAATAGTAATACTTCCTTCGTAATCCAGGTCTGTTCCGGTCAATGTTGCCCTATGAATCTTTGATTTTAGCACAATTCGTTCTATTTGCTTTCCCTGCGAGTTGAGTGCTTGCCTGGTTTACAGATGGACCTACGCAACTTGCTTGCTGGTCCGGAATTCTTACTTACCGATTCTCCGCCGGTTAATAGTAATGGCAGCGTTTGGACATTCATAAACACACGCAGCACATCCTGTGCAAACATCCGGATTTACCACAGCCTGTCCTTTTATCGTGATAGCGTTGACCGGGCAGACATTGGCACAAATACCACATCCTGTACACTTTTCAGAATCAATAACCGCTATTGCCTTACGTCCGCTTTCAAGTTGAGTTATTTTATTTTCTAACTGCCGCTTTTGCTGTTCAAGCAGTTCTGCCTGCTGCTTTAGAGCAGCCAATTCTTGCTCAGGGCTCTGGGATCCGGCGCCTTGTGGAAAACCTGCTGCCGGGCTGGTCGAAGGCATACCCACCGGTGCTGGCGTACCCATACCGCGACCCATTCCGCCACCTCTGCCCATTCCACGTCCCATTCCGCCGCCGCGACCCATACCTCGCCCCATGCCTCTGCCGCCGCCCATACCGAAACCCATTGCTGGGCCCTGACCTATTTGCCCAGCCATTGGTTGTCCAGTTGCTGTCGGGCCTGCCGGTGTTGCATCCACACCAAAGTGGCTGGCTACATTAGGCCCCGAAGTAGAAGAAAAACCATCGGCTTTGAACTGCTCAACGGCATTACGGACGGCTCCACTCACACCAACGATAACCTGTATGCCTGCCTGACCAAACACGGCAAATGCGTTAGGCCCACAGTTGCCGGTAAGTACTGCTGTTACGCCTTTTTCCGACATTAACTGAGCGGACTGAATTCCTGCACCACCACCGATAGCAGTATTAGGGTTCTCGATCGCCTCGAATTGCATTGTGTCGGTGTCAATAATCAAAAAATAGGGGCATCGACCGAAGCGAGCCTCCACACGGTCATCAAGTGATGGGCCTGTTGATGTTACTGCAATTTTCATAGATACTCCTTTTTAACTTAGCGGACATGTTCCAGTGGAACAGGAATCACTACCACCTGATTTAGAGCTGCTTGTTGCAGAAAAGGTTGAAAAAAGCTTCTGCATATCTGAACTTCCACATTTTTCGCAAATGTGCTTGTTTTTGCTGCTGCTTTTTTCCAGAAATTCCGTTTTGCTCCCACATTTATTGCACCTGTATTCAAATATTGGCATCGTCGTATCTCCTTTCAAACTTTTAAAAACACTACAGCCAAAAGCGCCGTAACTCCAAGCAAGCTGTGGAACCGGTCTCTCAATTGCTATACGAAACCAAGCACAGAAAACTTACCTTTACAAAAACACCAGACCGTCGAAGCATAAAATCTTATGTCACACAAACAAAGGTTTCCCGAGTTTTATAGGTTTTGCAAGCTTTAATATTTTTTCTCGTTCGCTGTTGACCACGTAGCCGAGATTAGGTTATGCTACAGTTATTTCCGCTGAAAGATAAACATTTTGAATAGAATGGAAAATTTCTACCCCTTCTCGCATTGGTTTTTGAAAGGTTTTTCTTCCTGATATAATTCCCGTACCACCAGCTCTTTTGTTTATGACAGCTGCTTTTACTACTTGTTGCAAGTCGTCTTTACCAGATGGCCCCCCAGAGTTAATCAAAGCTACTCGCCCCATATAGCAATTTGCTACCTGATACCGAGTCAAATCTATAGGATGGTCTGAGGTCAACTTTTCATACACTAAAGGATGGGTTTTGCCAAATTGTAGTGCAGTAAATCCTTTATTTGTTGTAGGTTGTTTTTGCTTAACAATGTCAGCTTCAATAGTTACACCTAAATAATTGGCTTGGCCAGTCAAATCAGCTGATGTATGATAATCCACCCCCCCCTTTTTAAAATCCTCATTTCTTAAATAAGTCCAAATAACTGCAAACATACCAAGCCCATGAGCCTCTTCGAAAACCTTGGATACTTCTTCAATTTGTCTACGAGACTCTTTTGAACCGAAATAAACAGTTGCTCCAACCCCAACTGCTCCTAAATCAAATGCTTGCTTAACAGAAGCAAAAAGTCTTTGGTCGTAACTTGTAGGATAGCTTAACAATTCATTATGATTAATTTTTACAATGAAAGGAATCTTATGCGCATATTTCCTTGAAACCGAACCCAATACTCCTAATGTGGAGACTACCGCGTTACATCCTCCATCAATAGCAAGTTTTACGATATTGGCAGGGTCAAAATAAATTGGATTAGGAGCAAAAGACGCTCCGGCTGAATGCTCTATTCCCTGGTCAACTGGGAGGATAGAAAGATATCCTGTTCCAGCTAATGTACCATGGTTATAAACGGCTTGTAAGTTTCTTAAGACTGCAGGTTTCCTATCTGAGTCCTTATATATCCGATCTAAAAAATCGGGGCCAGGAAGATGTAAATAGTCTTTTGGAATAGTTTGACATTTGTGCTCTAACAAATTAGTAGAATCTTCTCCTAAAATTTTAATTATCTCATCTAATTTCATCTTATACCCTTTTCAAATTGTTCCAAACATCGCAGACTACAACTCCAAACAAGCTGTATGATCTATATCTCAACTGTTATACGAAGATAGGCACATAAGGTTCACTTTTGCAAAAACATCAAACCGCAGCAGCATAACATCTACTACCATATAAGCAGACACTATCCCTTTCTAACTCAAAAGCTGTAAGAATTCCAGTGTATGTCTGATTGTTTCTTACTCTTTGTTGCTGTTCTGGCTCTCGAGCTCTGCTATGCGTTTCTTGATCCCATCAAGGGCATCTTCAAGATACTCTGACTGACCTTTAAGGCCGTCGAGTTCCTGTTGAGGTGTAATCGCTGGAGCAAATGGTGCGCCGCCATAAGCGTATGGGCTTACAGCACCACCATAAGCGGGATTTACGTATCCGCCCCAGGCAGGCATGCCGTATCCAGCTCCGGCCCAACCAAAACCTCGACCTCGGCCAAAACCGCCACCTCGGAAACCTCGGCCCCAGCCACCGTAGCCACGGCCACCAATGGGATTCATATAACCTGGCATTGGGTAACCTGCGCAAAGACCCGCAGATCTACCTGTCATTGGTCCTGAACCTGCAGGGCCTGTTCCATCTCCACCTGGCATGATAAATCTCCTTTCAAAATAAAATTAACCTCTTGTCATTTTCGCCCCACACTTCGGGCAGCTTTTTTGATTGCAAGTCTGCCCGGCAGTATGAGTGACCGTTGCTCCACAGTTCGGACAGACGCAACTTCCGCCCGGCCCTGCTGCAAATGGTCCGCCCATTCTGCCTCTACCTCTACCTTGGCCTCGACCCATACCCCTGCCTGTGCCGGGACCTTGACCAAAGGGACCTGTACCATCACCTCTTGGCATGAAAACCTTCCTTTCTGCAATTTATCCTTTAGGGGTTACTTGCTTAAATTGAATTTACCACCAAAATCTAAATCTGCCGCGACCTCTGCCCCAGCCCCGACCGAAACCTCGGCCAAAACCAAAACCTCGGCCAAAGCCAAAACCAAAACCTCTGCGAAGCCACGGATTGCCCCAGCCGCCATAAGGCATACCATAGCCAGCACCATAACCATACGAACCTGCACCGTATGGCCCGACTGCCGGCACGCCGGCACCGTAGAAACCAGCTCTACCCACAACAGGGTTCATATACCCCGGCACTGGATACCCCGCACAGAAACCAGCGGCTCTCCCAGTCATCGGACCCATACCGGCTGGACCTGTCCCATCTCCAAACGGCATACTAATCACCTCCTTTCCAGTATTTTCAAAATTCCTAAATTTTTGACCAACGGGTACACTTTGCAATCCCGCAAAACCTTTCAGCTGGCCCGGGTTTTCTTTCGAATTTGTCAAAACACAAAACCCAAGACCTCGCCCTGTCATCGGGCCTTGACCTAACGGCCCTGTACCATCAAAACTTGGCATCTATTCGGCCTCCTTAACTAAATCAACCGCATCTCTATAAGTTTGGTTTCTTCTCAAAATCATTTCGCCAACTTCACAGCCTAAGTCCCCGGCAATAACAGGGCACTTTGCCTTAAGTATGAAAAATATATTCTTATCTATATCGCTGAGAGTTTCGTAATTGCCCTGTCCCTTGGCTATAATCAAATCAGCACTTTCAAAGTGATTCCTAAAGGATGAGGAGCAGCTTTGCAGAATTGTTCCGGGTGCATCGGAGCCGTTATCGATAACATCCACAATCTGAGGCAAACCAGCAAGTAGCGCATCTTCCATTGTGGCATCATTTATGACGGGTTCACCCTTGACAACTACCGTAACCTTTTCTATTGGTATCTGCTCAATCAAAAGGCGGTCAAAAATGATTTCACCGGCATTGTCGGCAAGATATAGGATGTTTTCTGCTTCATTTACTGCGCTGCGAAAATCCTCCAGTTGCATATCTGAAAGCTCTTCAGAAAGACACTGGTTTATCGTTTCCTCCAGCTCTGTTTCCTGCAATTGGCTTTTGACTCCAAAATCGATGACGTTTCCCGCTATAGCCAGGCGAACCGCAGTTTCAAGCGGGTCTTCAGATTCGATGATTAAGTGACGCATTTTTGAATACAATTTCAGTGCCACATTATTAAACTGCTGCTTAACGTTATGATAAGGGTCTTCGACTCCCGCCAGTTTCCGAATAAGCCGATGTATCTTTTGTCCGATCACCGGTGGAGACTGACTCATATCCAAATTTTTTGATAAATCAAGTACCCCACGGACTACCTGCTCATGAACACGCTCATCGTCTGTCGCTAGTCTTGCTGCATCAAGTGCCTGACGAACAAAACAAGGAATACAATCTAAATAAATCTGCACAACTCTACTTTCCTGGCTTAAACTCTAAATCCAATGTCCTTCAACATTGGCCTGGTTTACTTCTTCTAACTTGCCTGCTTTGAACGACTCTAATGCTTCCTGAACCGTTTGTTTCTGTGCAAGGAATATTTTTACTCCTGCCGCATTAAGCGTCTTAAAGGCGTTCGGGCCTACGTTGCCGGTTATCACTGCTTCGACGCCCAGATTGGCTATATTTTGCCCTGCCTGAATCCCTGCACCCTGGGCAGTATTCAAGTTCGCAATGTTGTCGTGAGCTTCGTAATCACCTGTTTCGGTATTAACAACAATAAGCCATTGGGCCCGCCCGAATCTAAGGTCAGTTTCACTTGAAAGCTCTTTGCCCTGTGCTGTTACTGCAACTTTCATTTCTATTTTTCCTTTCCTACTTTGCGAAGTAGTTTCGTTATGTGGCACGAGTCTTCGCTTAGACTCCGTCCCCGTCGGTTGTGCAAAATATGCTCCAAATCTTAAACTATCGCCTACCTTGCCAACGATAACCTCGCCGCCATCGTCTAAAGCCTTTTCTCGCACCCGGCCAGCAGCCGGGCATACTAAACTCCGGCCTTATCAGTTGTCCGGCTATATATGCGCCAAGTACATTCTCAATGTTTCCGGTTATATACGGCAGAACCTCAATTCCAGATTGTGTAACCATATTGGCAAGCAACCGTGAGACCGCTCCGCAAATAAGTACATCCACTGTAAGAGTTTTTAATTTGTCTGCACGTTGCGGCAACGATAAGTTCTCTAATTCCACTTCAGAACGATTTGTTTCTCTGCCGTTTTCAATATCCACCAGCAAAAGCCTGTGGGCAAAATCAAACACGTTCGAAACGTAATCGCCATATACTGGTATCGCTATCTTCATTGTGTTATGCCTTAACTTATTTTTCGCCACCAAGGCGCCAAGAAACGAAGTTTTTAACAATCATTTCTTTTAGGGTCTTAGTGTCTTTGTGGCTGATGCAATTATTAGCAATTGATATGCCAGGAATGCAGACAGGAAAGACAGATTTTATATAAGTCTATGTATTGCAAAAGGTTATAAAAACAAGAAGTGTTTATTATTGGTGTAGAAATGGAGTTGGGAATTGCATATTGCAACGCCTGCTATTGTGAGACAATCGCAAAATGCCGCGATGTAAGCCTGCAACGCCTTGATGTAAGCTTACAATGCCTCAATGTAAAGCAACAATATCACGATGTAAACTTACGAAGCTGCATTGCAAACTCGCAACGCCGCGATGTCAAGCTGCGATTTCCACATGTAATTAGCTCGCCACGAAGAACACAAAGTTCACGAATTTAAGTTAAATAATCAAATATTTCTTCGTGTTCTTCGCGCACTTCGTGGTTGGCAAAACTCATTTGCAACGATGTAAATCAATTTTACCACGAAGTTCACGAAGTTAAAGAACAAAACGCTTGATTCCGGTCTTGAGAATTTCTACATTAAAGTTGATTAAAAGCCCAACTTTGACCTCGGAAAGCTTCATATATGTAAGTAACTGGGCCTTATGAATTTCCATTATTTTATCAACACTTTTAAGTTCGACAATAAGTTCATCATCTACAAATAAATCGATGTGATACCCACAATCCAGTTTTATGTCTTTGTATTTCACCGGCAGTGGCCACTGTAGCTTGGAAGGAATACCTGACTGAGATAATTCATATGCAAGGCATTGCTCATAAGTTGATTCCAAAAAACCTGGTCCCAAAGTTCGATGCACTTCCAAAGCGCATCCAATAACCTGGTTAGACAATTGATCAAATTCCATTTCGTGTCCTTCGTGCACTTCGTGGTTGGTAACTACTCAGAATAGATTTCGGGCTTGACATTGAGCGTTTTCATCTTGCGAAACAGCGTGCTTGTGTTGATACCAAGTTCTTTAGCTGCAGCCGTTTTATTGCCCTTATTTCGTCGGAGGGCCTGAGTCATCAGTAGAATTTCCATTTGCTTAATAGTAGCAGGCTTGCCAGCCTGTGTTTTGTCTAATTTGGAACTTGGGCGAATCGACGCAGGCAGGTGTTTGGCTTCTATTATCTCACTTTGGCACAGAACAAAACAATGCTCGATAATATTCTCAAGCTCACGTATATTACCCGGGTAATCGTAAGCTAACAAAGCTGTTGTCACTTCATTTGTAACACAACAGATATTTTTGTTGTGCAATCGGTTAAATCTGCCGATAAAGTGCTCTACTAACAGAGGGATGTCTTCCTTTTTGTCTCTCAGCGGAGGCAATTCCAGCTTCATAACATTGATTCTATAATACAGGTCATCCCTGAATTTACCCTCTTTAACGAGTGCGTCGAGTTTTTTATTTGTTGCTGTAATGATTCGAACATCCGCCTTAACGGGCGAAATACCACCAACCGGCTCATAAGTCTTGTCCTGCAGAACACGTAATAGTTTAACCTGAACGGAAGCAGAAATATCTCCAATCTCGTCTAAAAAAATGGTACCGCCTTCAGCCAGAGCAAATCGGCCGGGCTTATCCTTTTTAGCATCCGTAAAAGCACCTGCCTTATAACCAAACAGCTCCGATTCCAGAAGAGTATCAGGCAGAGCCCCACAATTTACCGCAACGAAAGATTTTTCTTTTCGGAAACTCAGATCATGAATAGCCTTGGCAAAAAGCTCTTTGCCTGTGCCGCTTTCACCCTCAATTAAAATCGTTGTGTTACTTTCAGCAATGTTCGGCAAAATAGCAAAGAGGTTCTGCATTTTATGGCTTTGGCTGATAATATCTTCGCATGAATACTGCCCTTTGATTTCCTTGCGGAGTTGTTCAACCATGCTCATATCGCGAAATGTTTCAACTCCGCCAATAACCTTGCCCTTGGAATCTTTCAACAAAGCCGTCGATATGGTTATCGCTCTTTTCTCGCCTTGAGCATCGATAATATGCACAGCCTTATTCATTATGGGTTTACCGGTTTGCATCGTTTCTGCCAGTGTGCAACCAGTTTCACAAACATCCGCCCGCAGAATATCTCTACAGTGTTGGCCAATAGCTTTTTCTCGCGGGATACCAGTAATCTCCTCTGCTGCATGATTAAAAGAGGTGATTCGCCAATCCAGGTCAACAGTGAAGACGCCTTCACTTATCGAGTCCAGAATAACATTTTGTTTTTTGGATTGCGTTCTACTTGCCATAAATTACTTGTACCACAAAAAGACAACTTTCGCAAGCGTTGTGGCAAATTGACTTGGACCAGAAATCCATCCGAAAGAACTTGCATCATTTGGCGGATTCAGGTATTATGGTATCAAATAAGCTCGGCGGTACAGTTGAGCAGGATTCACCCCGCCCCACTTGGGAGTTGCAGCTTAAAGAGGAGCGGGGTTCATTCAGCAAGGACAGGCAAAAGATAGGTTACTGGAAGGAATAAGTTATGATTGCCAGGATTTTATTGGGAGTGTTGATTGGAGGTTCAATCGGTGCTGTTCTTGGTTATTTCGGCAAGTGTTCCTCCGGGGTCTGCCCGCTGACGGCAAATCCGTACCGCGGGGCCGTATATGGTGCGGTGATGGGGGTTTTACTGACATCGGTATTTTGGCAAAAATCACAAGAAAAACCCACGAGTTCAAACGTTGTCAACGTCAACAGCGAATCGGATTTGAATGCAAGGAAGCTCGAAGAAAATGGAGGTGGTCTTGTGGAATCCTTAACAAAAGAAAGCTTTTTACAAAAAGTTTTTAACTATGAGCAAAATAAAGAATGGAAGTTTGAAGGCAAACTGCCTTGTATCATTGACTTTTATGCCGATTGGTGCGGGCCGTGCAAAATGGTAGAACCTGTTTTACAAGAACTTGCTCGAGAATACCAAGGCAAGCTCAATATTTACAGAGTAGATACACAAGCTCAGCAGGAATTAGCGGCAGCTTTCGGCATTCAAAGCATACCCAGCATCCTTTTTGTGCCGCTAAATGACAAACCACAAATGGCACTGGGCGCCTTACCAAAAGAAACCCTTGAAAAAGCAATAAAAGAAGTATTGAAAGTTGAATGAGAACGAGGTGCAATTTTGCTTGGCTTCTTACTGATATATTCTTGCGGTCCTGCTTTGACAGGGATAACAAACCTCGAAGATAAATCGGCAACCGTCGAGCAGTTTCGTCCGGAATTTTGTTATGCTTCATAAAACCATCTGATTCATCGCCTAAGTCTATATTCATACGATTAAAGAGTTTAGAGTGGTTGTTATATATGTTAAGAAGATTCAAATATTCAGATACTTAAAATAATTTCAAAAAACTGTTGACACAATCGGCGATAAGGAGAAAAATGCTGTTTCTTGTGAAAGTATTCACAAGTATATATGTAAAAAACTCGGTTTCTAAATGCAGCAAAATGCTTACCCAACGTCTAAAAAGGTAAAAGGATTTACTTGGCTCTTGGTGGTCACCTTTGTTTTGTGGCTGGCTTTGAGTTCAGAATTAAACCAGCAGGAACTTGTTTGCGGAGGTGTGGTTTGCCTGATTGTTTCGCTTTTCGCAGCTCACATGTACTCGAAGTTAGGTTTCCCATCACTAAGCATAAAGAGGGTTTTATTTTTCCTGGTGTATATAATTGTGCTTTTTTGGGAGATAATAAGGGCAAATTTTGACGTTGCATATCGGGTCATCCACCCCAAAATGCCTATAAAACCAGGCATTGTGGTTATAAAGACTCGCCTTAAATCCAACATTGCAAAGCTGGTTTTAGCCAATTCGATTACCTTAACCCCGGGAACGTTTACATTAGATGTTATCGGTGATAAGCTCCTTATCCACTGGATAAATGTGAAAACCGAAGATATTGATGAGGCAACAAGTCTTATAGGCCAGAGATTTGAGAAATATTTAAGGGTGATATTCACGTAAACCAAGTCGGAATTTTCATAAGTAATCAGGAAAGAAAAGATTGAGGTTCAGCAGTGTCAGTAAATTACGAGAAAGCCAGTGATATATTAAAAGCCCTTGCTCATCCGGCAAGATTAAAGATTGTGACCGGCCTTTTCAAGGACGAGTGCAATGTTGGCCAGATCCAGAGGGTATTGAGACTGCCACAATCTACGATTTCCCAGCATCTTAGGATATTGAAAAATGCGGGTATCATTAAAGGTAGAAAAGAAGGGACCAAGACATGTTACAGAGTAATTGATAAGCAAGTAAGAAAAATTGTAGAAGTAATTAAAAAGGAGTAAATTTTTTAGCCGTCTTAAGCATATTATCCATATATGCAAATAAACTAATAAGTTATGACGTTTAATATGAGCGATTTTGTTTTTCTTGCAATCATAGTGACCGGTGTTGTCTTGTGCCTGTTACGTATGCTCAAAGGCCCCACTGCCCCCGACCGAGCAGTAGCGGTGGATACAGTTGCTACGATTACCACCGCTTTGCTTGTCCTTTTGGGTTCTATTTTTGAAAGATATGTTTATTTGGATGTTGCTTTGGTTTATGCGGTTCTAACCTTCATCGGTTCGGTGGCCATTGCAAGGTTTTTGGAAAAAGGAATCTAAATGCAGGTTATAGGGATTATCATTACAGGAATCGGGACAATATTCCTCTTGTTAGGAAGTTTAGGAGTATTAAGGCTGCCCGATGTATATAACCGACTCCAGGCAGGAACAAAGTGCACAACTCTGGGAGCCTTCCTGACCATCGTCGGCGTTGGGATAATGCATCCTGATTGGTTGCCGAAAACGTTAGTTATCGCTCTGTTTATCCTTATCACCAATCCTATCTCTAATCACGCCTTAGGGCGGGCGTCTCGCAAAAGCGGTGTTTCTTTGTGTGATAGAAGCGTTGTAGATAAGGCCAACGAGTTTGCTGAATATAAGGGAAAGCAATGACTCTTGTTGTTTCATTTTTAATAGTTTTAATGCTTGTTGGAGCCGTCGCAGCCTCTATTTTTAGAGACTTAATTAGCGCGGTAATTGCCGCAACCTTGGTAAGTTTGATTGCTTCAATACTTTTCTACTTTCTTCAGGCTCCAGATGTAGCAATGGCTGAGGCTGCTATTGGCGCAGCATTGACTGCGGCCATCTTTATTATTGCTATCAGAAGAACAAAGAGATATGAGGAATGAGAAGGACAGTCGCTATCCTTTTGTTAATAATATTGGCAGTGGGAATTAGCCTGTCGCTGGCAAAGATTCCTTTCGGCGTACCAAAGACAAAAGTAGGTAGGTATTATATTAATGAAGGCGTAAAAGAAACTGGAGCCACCAATATAGTTACCTCAGTGGTGGTAAGTTATCGCGGCTTCGATACTTTAGGCGAGGTTACGGTTTTATTCGTTGCTGCAATCGGCTTAGGTGCGGTCTTAACAACCGGTACAACGAGAGAGATTAAAAAGACAGAACCCGCAAGTTTAGTCCTTTATACGGGATGCAGGCTTCTGTTTCCTCTTATCTTGGTTTTTGGCAGCTATATTTTTATCCACGGCCACCTCACTCC